>Ga0265314_10001448_pt1 | contig 26520 bp, 24 predicted proteins | sample 4126metaG_FD_203106 | JGI IMG/M metagenome (GOLD analysis project Ga0265314, IMG submission 203106) | Rhizosphere microbial communities from Carex aquatilis grown in University of Washington, Seatle, WA, United States - 4-1-26 metaG | ecosystem: Host-associated > Plants > Roots > Rhizosphere >... | reverse complement strand
ACGGCGGGCATCGGCCAGGAGACAACGTGTTCGGAGATAGTCTGGTCTGTCTGAATGCCAAGACCGGCGAACGTATCTGGCACTTCCAAACGGTCCATCACGATATTTGGGATTGGGATATCGCATCCCAGCCCGTGCTGCTGGATGTGACGGTGGAAGGAAGGCCGGTGAAAGCGGTCGCGCAGATCACCAAGCAGGCGTTCACCTTTGTCTTCGATCGCGTCACAGGGAAGCCGATCTGGCCGATCGAGGAGCGGCCCGTAGCGGCCTCCACCGTGCCCGGCGAAATCACTTCACCCACACAGCCGGTCCCCACCAGGCCCGCGCAATTCGATCGCAACGGCATCGGGCCGGACGACGTGAACGATCTCACGCCGGAGATCAAGGCGGAGGCACTGCGCATCCTCTCCGACTACAAAACCGGGCCGGCGTTCACGCCATCGATTGTCCAGGGGGAGGGTGGAAAGAAGGGTACGCTGATCGTGCCGCACAATCAAGGCGCGGCGAACTGGCAAGGCGCTGCCGCGGATCCGGAAACCGGGATGCTCTATATCCCTTCGGAGACGACCTGGTGGGCCAGCGCGATGGTGCCGGGATCTACTCGCGGTAGCGACATGAACTATGTGGGCGCATTCGTGCGCGTGGACACACCGTTCGGGCTGCCATTGCTCAAAGGACCTTGGGGCCGGATCACCGCCATCGACATGCACACCGGCGATCAGCGATGGATGGTGCCCAACGGACACGCTCCGAAGGCTGTGGCGGATAATCCCAAGCTCGCGGGCGTCGATCTTAGTGGAGTGGGGCAACCCGAGCGCGCTCCGCTGCTGGTCACCAAGACACTCTTGTTTTCGGGCGACGGCAGCGGTATGTTCTCTTCCGGTCCGAACGGGGGCGGTCCGCTGTTCCGCGCTTTGGACAAGGCCACCGGTAAAACGCTTCACGAGATGAAGCTGCCCGCGAATGAGACCGGCATTCCGATGACCTACTTGGCCCACGGGAAGCAGTACATCGTGGTCGCCATTGGTAATCGGGACTTCCCGGCGGAACTCGTGGCGCTTACGCTGCCTTAACTTCGACAAAGTGAGGTTTCATGGAACGATGACGACTGCAATGAAGAGAACCGTGTTCGGACTGGCCGCGGTGGTATTCGCAGCCGGCGTTGTGATGAGTCAGCAAAAAGGGCCTGATGGTCCACGCCTGTATCGTGTGTGGAGCGACGCCAAAGGGGACACCCATTTGGAGGAGATCGATATCACGACGAAAGGCCGCGTACTGATTCCGAGCGTCGTCATGAACTATTCCGGCAACACTCCGCCGGCCGGCAGCGAGAAGCTGCACAATACGGGCAACCGGCAATTCGCCATCACTGTGTATGGTCAAATCGACGTCGAAACCAGCGATGGCACCAAGGCGCACTTGCGCACCGGAGATATAAGCTTCGTCGAAGACGTCACGGGCAAGGGGCACAGGACGATAGAGAAGGGCTCCCAAAGCGTGTTTGTACGCGTGCCGGAAGGCTTCGACGTGAAGAAGTGGGCCGCCGGCCAGTAGCTGCTTTCAGGCGCGCGTGATCACGGCCGCGTAGTCTCGCGCAACTGCGGACTGTGCGGCTCCGGCGAACGTATTCTTATGTCCAAGCGCGGCTGACCCCCGAGAGGTCGATCGGGTACATATGCCGAAACGTTTTGCTGGTACGTCGAGGGTCTCAATTTGATAGAATTCCGTTCCGGAGGAGACGGATTATGCGAAAGACCATCGTTATTGCTGCCGCGGCGTTTCTCGCAGGCACCGGGGCGTGCCTCGCGCAACCGGCCGGCGTCACCCGTGACATGATCTCGCGGGCATTGCCTCTCGAAGGCGCGCCGAAGGCGGAGCCTGGACCGTACCAAGTTGCGTCCGAATCCGCGTTCGGCTCGCCTGGCCTTCACGTTTATCGCCCGGCGGCGCTGGACGCGTTTCCCAGGAAGGACATCTTGCCCGTGATGGTGTGGGGCAACGGCGGGTGCGCGATCAACAGCACGAATTTCTCGGGCTTTCTCACCACGATCGCCTCGCACGGCGTCCTGGTGGTAGGCACGGTCCCTCAGGAAGGTGCTGCCCAACGGCAGGAGACCACCGATGACATGCGCGCCGCAATCGACTGGGCTGAGAAAGAGAACGTACGAGCCGGCTCGCCGTTGAACGGCAAGATTGCCATGGACAAAGTTGCGGTCATGGGTACGTCGTGCGGAGGATTTCTCTCGATCACGCTCGGAGCAGATCCCCGCGTCAAAACCATTGGAGTGTTCAATTCCGGCGTGCAGACTCCGCCCGCGGGGCAGGCTCAGGGGCAACCAGGGCGCGGTGGCACGTCGACGCAGCCGACGGCGGACGCGCTCCCGAAAATACACGGGTCCGTGTTGCTCCTCAACGGCGGCGACGTCGACTTCCTGATGGGGGCGTCGGCGGCGACGTTTGAAGCGATCGACAACGTGCCGGCTTTCTACGGCTCGCGGCACAACGCCGGACACAGCGCGACGTACTTTCATCCCGGCGGCGGCGAGTTTGCCAACGTCGCCTCGAACTGGCTCCTGTGGACGCTCAAAGGCGACAAGAAAGCCGGAAAGATGTTTGCCGGCAAGGACTGCAGTCTCTGCACGAATTCGAACTGGGATGTGAAGTCTAAAGGGATTAACAAATAAAGCCGCCAATCGCTCTCGGGGCAGTCGCCGCGTGCGGGCAGCGACTTTGTTCGCCAGGATCCAGCCATGCGAATCCTGGGCTGCCGAGCGTTGATCTTGTCACTGGGCACATTCGCGCCGACCCCTCGGGTCGGATCGTGTACGAACTGGGCAAAGGTTAGAGCGGGCCGTTCCCCGGGGCTGTCTAGTGAGCTGCGCGTCATCTATGCCGTTCTGCCCTTGGGCTGGCGTGCCATATGTACGACATTGGAATCGGAGTCGTCAAAATGGGAAGCGTACAAATCGAACAGAAGAGCTACGAGATGCCCCCGCGAGAGGGGATCAGCATTGCGTTTTTTCTCACCGTCGCCGACATCGAGCGATCGGCTCGCTACTACGAAAAGATCTTCGGCGCTCGCATCCTGAGCCTGGGGGATGGCAACGCGCCTGGGTACCTTCAGCTTGCGAATATCTGGATGATTCTGAACGTTGGAGGCGGCCCGACCGCGGATAAGCCGACCGTAACGCTGAGCGTCCCCGACCCGAATCACATCAACAGCTTTATGAATTTCCGCGTTGCGGATATTCAAGCTTGCTATGAATTGTGGAAAAGTCGAGGAGCGAAGTTCATCACGGAGCCGATCCCCAAATACGGCGAGACGCGCTGCTACATCCGCGATCCTGACGGATATATTATCGAGGTCGGACAGAGTACCGACCTCACGTACGGCTGACGCTCGGCCCGGAAAAAGCATTCCCATAGTCCCCAAGCGAGTCGTCGGCGACTCGAACATTGGACGCCGTTATGCAACATTATCGGAAGTCATTTGGCGACACTCGAAAGGCTAAGTCGAACCTCCCCAACTTGACGGGACCGTCGCGGTAACCCCTGACGAACTTTTTGGCTCGACGCCTAATGGCTCATTGCGTAGGTGATGTAGTTGATGACGACCCGAAACGCAAGTCCGGAAAACTTCTCTGGGTAATCCCCGGTATTCGCCCATTCCCATGCGTCACCCAGATGCATGTTGAAGCAAATCGCAACTTTGATGCGCCCGTGGCTGTCGCGAATGGCCCGCCACTTGGGTATATAGCCGTCCTTCTCATAGGTGCGGCCCGTCGCGACGTACTGCTCGCCGGGAATCTGAAACTTTTCATCGATGCTGTACATGACGTGGTAGATCGGGTCGTCGTCCGGGAGATCTTCCACCTTGGCATCGGGTAGCACCTGGAGCATACCCGCCATGAAGCGGTTCCAGTCGTCTTCGCCGTGAAAGTGGTCCACCATGAGGAAGCCACCATTCGCAAGATACTGGCGCAGACGATTGGCCTCCTCGTCCGTGAAGGACCAGTTGTTGACGCCGACGGCGTAGATCCAGGGATAATCAAAAATCCGGTCGCTGTTGAGATCCACAACGTTGAGCGGTGCCGGCGCGTTGATGCTGGTCACTCGCCGGATGACAATCAGGCAATCGTTGTCAGCTCGGGGAAAATCCTGTTGCCAGGTGCCGCGAAACCCGCGGTATCCAAAGGCGTTGTATTGGAGTCGACTGAAATAAAACTCCGAGGGCTCCTTCCCTTCGCCCGTGATGGACGATTGCCCGCCATTGAACCGGCCGCCGAATTGCAGGGCCCACAGGCCGAGGCTGGCCAAGAACATCATCACGACCGCGAAAAATAGCGGCGCCAGCTTCATAAGGAATGACCTCGATCGTCTTGAAGCGTATCATAAATATTACGCCAAACGTTGGCTGTGCGGGCGATCCGCGCCTGTTACGCACCAGGGTTTTTTTCGCGAAGACTTCTTTATGCAAAGACGAGACTTTCTCCAACTCGGCGCCCTGACGGCCTTCGGGGGCCCGCTAGTTGTCCGCAGTGCTGCCCAGCAGGCACAGATGCCCATGCCTATGCCGGCCTTTCCGTCGACAGCCAGTCCGGCGGAACTTTCTGGAACCGAGTTCACGCTGCAAATCGCGCCGGTCACGGTGGAATTGGCGCCCAATCGCATTGTCAGCACCATTGGTTATAACGGCATTTCGCCCGGACCACGGCTGCGAATGAAGGAAGGCGTGCCGGTCACGGTCAATGTCGTCAACGACACCGATGTGCCGGAGTACGTCCATTTTCACGGTTTGCTCATTCCCTCCGATGTGGATGGTTCGGAGGAAGAAGGGACCCCCGTGGTGCCAGCCCGAGGTAAGCGCTCTTACCGCTTCACTCCCTCGCCTGCCGGTACGCGCTGGTATCACACCCACACCATGTCGATGGACGACTTGCACCGCGGGAGTTATACGGGGATGTTCGGCTTTTTGATCGTCGAGGGCGCGGGCAACCCGGGCAACTTCGATCAGGAACACTACCTCGCGCTGCGCGATTGGGAGCCGTATTTCACCAACCAGCTGATGGATAACGACGATCTCGATCCGACGCTGCCAAAACCGGAAAAACCGGACGTGCTGGATACGCGGCCGCCGGGGATGGAGGTGACGGCGGATGTTTTTTCCATCAATGATAAGGCGCTGGGAGGCGGAGAGCCGATCCGGGTGCGGCCCGGCGAACGCGTGCTGTTTCATTTTCTGAACGCCAGCGCGATTGAGAACCGTCACATCGCGCTACCCGGCCACAAGTTCAATGTGGTCGCACTGGACGGGAATCCGGTACCCACGCCGGCAGCCGTGGATGTGCTGATGCTGGGCCCGGGCGAGCGCATCGATGCCTTGGTGACAATGGACCGGCCGGGCGTCTGGATCATGGGTGCGCCCGAAGACCCGGTGCGCGAGGGGGGCCTGGGCATTGTCATTGAATACGCCAACCAGCGCCGCACCCCCCAGTGGACGCCGGCGCCCCCGTCGTCTTGGGACTACACTCGGTTCGGCAAGTCGCCGTCGCAACCGGCACCGGCGGAAAAGATTGAGATGGTTTTTGAAAAGGTACCGCGCGGTGCCGGTAAGTTCAACAGCTTTACGGTAAACGGCAAACCCTATCCGCACGATCAGGAGTTCGTACTCAAACAGGGCACGCGTTACCGGCTGACGTTTCACAACCGTACCGACGATGCCCATCCGATGCACCTGCATCGCCACCAGTTCGAGATCGCTGAGATTTACGGCAAGGCAACATCGGGCATTATCAAGGATACGCTCGTGGTGCCGACCTATGGCCGTGCCAGTGTGGACTTTACGGCGGACCAGCCGGGACTGACGTTATTTCACTGCCATATTCAGCACCACATGGACTACGGGTTCAAGGCACTGCTCCGCTATGCGTGAATCTGTCCGGCTTCCGGCGGAGGGGGATGTCATTGCAGCCGCAACCGATTCGGTTAACCCAAATTGATTCAACAAGACGGATGGTAGCGCTAACGGGAATCGAACCCGTATTTGAGCCTTGAGAGGGCTCCGTCCTAACCGTTAGACGATAGCGCCATTCATTTGATTATACGATGTCACTCGCTAATCGACCGCGACAGCCGGATGGCCCTCGAAACCCATCCTGGTTGCCGCCCTCGCGATCGGCCCATGGCCGACGTCGCGCCGGATGGCAGGAGTGCCGAGGTTCGCGCGCGCCGGTTCGATCTCGGCGGCACTTCCGGAGGCGCCGGTTATTGGTCGGCGGACATCTTGAAGGCCAGGTCGTTTCCGAACAGGGTGGGTGGAGATTCCAGAGCGCGCGCTCCGCCTCGACTTGGTCCGCACCGTATCCCGGTGGCTGGGCCCGCATTCCTTAAGAAAGCTGAGGGCTTGGCACCTCAGCGGCGTTGAGTAGCAAGCTCGGCGTGCCGTGTCGCAAATCCGGAGTTGACCATGAACGTCTTCGTGGCCGCGCGATCTTTTTCCAAATCGGCGTGGCCGACATCACGGAGTTGCCGGCATAAAGAGTCGGGGGCGGCTCCGCTGGCCACTTCGCCCACCAGGTCCTGCTTCAGGAGGCCGCTGGTCACGATCCAATACGGGCCCGCCGCGGCGAGCACCATGCGGCGGTAAGCCGGCAAAAAAGTAACCAGGGCGACCGCGATCGGGAGTCCGATTGGCCTGGGGGTTCTCCAACGCTGGCAAGGAGATGTAAGCTCAAATGATGCCCGCTAACTGGATCACCATTCAAGTGATCCTGGTCCTGTTCCTGGCCACCCTGGTTCGCTCGGCCCTCGGGTTTGGAGAAGCTTTGATCGCCGTGCCGCTGTTGGCGCTCGTCATGCCAATTGAGGTGGCCGCGCCCACCGCCGTGCTTGTTTCGATCACGGTCGCACTGATCATCGTGATCCAGGATTGGCACCGAGTACACGTCAAAAGTGCGTTGTGGCTCGTGGTGCCGACGTTCCTGGGGATCCCCTTGGGGCTTCTGATGCTAAAAACGCTACCGGAACGAATCGTCGAGGCGATTCTTGGCGTGATCGTGGTGGCTTTCTCGGCACACTCGCTGGCAAGCCGCCGGAATCATGAATTGAAGAACGATCGCCTAGCGGGATTCTTCGGATTCGCCGCAGGCGTGCTCGGAGGCGCCTACGGGATGAATGGCCCGCCGCTGGCGATCTATGGTTCGCTCCGCCGATGGTCGCCGGAACATTTTCGCGCCACGCTGCAAGCCTATTTTCTTCCTGCGAGCCTAGCGGGCATGGGCGGCTACTGGCTGAGCGGCCTGTGGACCCCGGCCGTCAATCGCTTCTACTTCATCTCGCTGCCGGGCGTGCTGGTGGCGATCTTCCTCGGACGGGCGATCAACCGGCGGATGCACAACCGGCGGTTCGTCTCCTACGTTCATTTAGGCTTGATCGTGATCGGGGCTATCCTACTGATCAAAGCCTTGACCTGATCAGTGCCGTATCCGGGTGGTCCCGCGCCGCGGCATGACCGGGTTTGGTCACAAGATGACCTGCGGTCACTGATTTCCAGCCAACTCTCCTATAACCAGCGGCCTTTAAAATGCTCACTGGAAATACAGGTTCGAGCCGAGATTCGAGCCAAGAGGAGAAACAATGAAACCGAGCACGAAGGACCAAGTCGCAGGCAAGCTCCACGAAATGAAGGGCAAAGTCAAAGAGAAGGTAGGAGTGGCGACCAAGAACCCCAACCTCGCCGAAGAAGGTCAAGACGAGAAGATCGGCGGCAAGATCCAGAAGAAGGTCGGTCAAATCGAAAAGGTCTTCGAGAAATAATGAACAAAACACTCGGGATGATCCTGATTGCGCTGGGGCTGGTCGGCTTGGTGTGGGGAGGTTTTTCCTACACCTCCCGGGACAAGGTCGCCAACATAGGACCGATCGATATTACTCGCGACAAAACGCACTCTGTGCCGCTGCCTCCGATCTTTGGCGCGGTGGCGCTGATTGGCGGAATCGTCCTTTTGGTGACCGATAAGAAGGGGATGTCGGCCGCGCGATGAGCCAACTAACAACGTTCTTCAAAGGCGCGGACGTCGAGTTCGGCGTCTTTTATCCGAAACACTGCCTCCTTGCGGCCTTCGAGAACCTCGCGGACGCCCAAAACGCGAAGGATGAACTCGCGCACGCTGGCTTCGTCCGGGGAGACGTGGTGTGTGTATCTGGTGAAGACGTGGTCCGCTTCGCCGAAGACCACTTGATGAAAGATGGACTCTGGGGCGTGATGATGACGGAGTTGTCCCGCACGTTTGGGACCGAGGCGGTATACGCGGATAAGGACCTAGCGGCGGCGAGGAAGGGCGCGGCGTTTTTGGCCGTGCACTGCCCCACCGACGAGGCCAAAATCGCGGCGTGGAAATCCCTCGAGCCGACGCATCCCATCGTGGCCCGCTATTATTCCTTCGGCGGGATCGAACATCTGGCTGGCGAAACTTAAACATTCGAAGAGGAGACAAATAGTGACTACTGCCAAAAGTAAACAAGAACATCAGCCGTTTGTAACAGACATTCAGGAGCTCCGTAAGCGTGCCCGCCAGCATATGGAACAGGGCGCGGTTACCAGCGCCTACAAAGCGGACCGGGAAACCGTCATTCGCATTCTGAATGAGGTCCTGGCGACGGAAATCGTCTGCGTGCTGCGGTATAAGCGCCATTATTATATGGCCACCGGCATTCACGCCCAGGCCGTCGCCGAGGAATTTCTGGAGCATGCAAAAGAGGAACAGGAGCATGCAGATATTGCAGCCGAGCGGATTACGCAGTTAGGCGGCGAGCCCAACTTCAATCCCGAAGGACTGGCGACCCGGAGCCACTCGCAGTACGTCGAAGGCAAATCGCTGCTGGACATGGTTCGCGAGGATCTGGTCGCCGAGCGGATCGCGGTCGACTCTTACAACGAGATCATCCGTTATCTGGGCGAAGACGATGTGACTACCCGCAGAGCGATGGAGAAGATTCTGGGCAAAGAAGAAGAGCACGCCGACGATATGAAGAAACTGCTCGAAACACTCAGTAAGGACGAACGATTTGCCGAGGCGAAAGCTTAGGCGGTCTTAATTGCTCATCAGGAAGAGGCACGGGCGCTGATCCTCCCTGGGAGTCGACTCCCAGAGGTGCTGCAGGATGGTGTACACCATCAGGCCGGTTTCGCCCTCGCCGAGCAGGAAATAGCGGAACGACTGCCGCATCAGATTCTGACGGCTCAGCCCCACATAAATCGCAGCCGGGTGCAGCAGTTCGCTGATATAAGCCACGGCATTGGCCTTAGCGACCGCTTGCGACGCTTCCACCAAATATTGGCCGGCCTCTTCCGTCACCGTGATTTCCAGGGGCGATAGAAACTCGCTGCGATTGTCCAGGAGGCGGACGTGCACAAACACGAGTGGACCCTCGATCTTGTAGTGTTCGCAAAGCTGAGCGGTTCGAGCGGAGCGCGCCTGTAACTCCAGGCTACCGGTGGGCACCATGTTCACTTTCTTGTCCACGAGTTGGTTCCACAACCGCTCCGACTCAGGATCGGCAAAACGGTGGCCGCCCACACGGATTTCCTTGGCTCGCCAATACCGGCTAACGCCGCTCACGGTCAAGATAAACAGGATGAAGAAGCTCGCGATGATGATGCCGTCGGTGCGCTCGACGATGTTCGCGGCGGTGGTGTAGGCAAAGACCGCCACCACGCCCCAGCAATAAATGCTGAGCAAACGCGAGTGCTCTTTCCAGAGTGAAATGGATGCCGCCACGGAGGCGGACAGCATCAGGACCAGCACTCCCGTGGCGTATGCTCCGCCTTGCGCTTCGACGTTCGCCCGGAAGAATACAGTGACGAGCACATTGAAGGCGAACAACACTAGCACTAGCGGACGGGCATAGGCCACCCACTCCGGCGCCAATCCGACACGAGGCAGATATCGCGGCACCAGGTGCAAAAGTCCGGCCATGGCCGACGCGCCTGCGAACCATAGCACCAGGATCGTCGAGAGGTCGTAGACCGAGCCGAAGATGTTACCCAGGTACTCGTGCGCCAGGTAGGCGAGGGCTCGGCCGCTTGCTGGGCCGCCCTCCCGGTAGGCGTGCTCCGGAATAAGCAGGGCCGATACGAAGCTCGAAACCAGCAACAGCACGCTCATGATGATGGCTGCGGTCGCGAGCAATTTGCGGGAATTCCGGATGCGCCCAATAGGACGATTCGAGGTCGAGTCTGTTTCCGCTCCGCCGATCAGAGGCATCACGGACACACCGGTCTCGAACCCGCTCAGTCCCAGTGCGAGCCGTGGGAATAGAATCACCGCGCCCAAGGCCAGTTGCGTCCAGTCACCCCGTGCCCTGAGAGCATCCTCCCACCGGGGCAGCGCGAGCGGATGCGTGCTCACCTCGACCAGTGCCCGGCCGAGGACCACTACATTGAGCAGCAAGTAAGGAACGCAGACGGCCGTCGCCAGCTCGATGGCTTCCGCGAAGCCTTTCAGGAACACGGCCGCGAGCAACGCCAACAGAACCAAGGTTATACGCAGGTTCGCATCGCCGAGCAGCGGATGCAGATACGGATTCTCCGTTGCATGCCTGGCTGCATCCGATGCAGACAGAGTCATGGTGATGACGAAGTCCGTAGTCGCGAACCCCAGGAGCACCAGGACCATGAACTTGCCCCACCATCCCGGCAGGATATTCTCGAGCATCGCGATGGAGCCCAATCCCGCGAAGGATCGTCCGGCCACCTGCACGTAGATGGGTAGAGCGCAGAGAAGCGTCACCGCCACCAGGACCGCCGTGGCGATGGGCGAAAGCGCGCCGGCCGCAAGCAGCGCGATACCGGGCTGGTATCCGAGTGTCGAGAAATAATCGACGCCTGTGAGCCAGATGACCAGATACCACGGATGGGTTCCGTGCCTGTCGCTGCGTGGGTCGCGGGACTCGTCCCGGCGTAGCCACTCTCGCCAAGATGCCATATTGTTATTGTGACCGCGAAAAGAGCGAGTCCAAGATTGAGCTAAGGATACCAATGAAGAAGATCGATCCTGACGATTTCCGTGTCCGGCCTGGCAAGAAGGTCAACCTAGACAAGTGGCCGACGAAGATCAAGCCTGGCTATCACTCGCAGGAAGAGTATCAGACGCTTCTGGCGGAACACATCCACAAGCTGAGCGCCCAGCAAAGCCGGCTGTACGCCGACAACTCCTATGCGCTGCTGCTGATTTTCCAAGCGATGGACGCCGCCGGCAAGGACAGCGCGATCAAGCACGTCATGTCGGGCGTGAATCCCCAGGGCTGCCAGGTGTACAGTTTCAAACACCCGAGTCCCGAGGAGCTGGACCACGACTTCCTGTGGAACGCGACGCGGAAGCTGCCCGAGCGTGGCCGCATCGGCATTTTCAACCGGTCGTATTACGAGGAAGTGCTCATCGTTCGGGTTCACAAAGCCATTCTGGACGCCGAGCAGCTTCCGGTAAAGCTACTCGATGAGAAACACATCTGGCGAGACCGGTATCGCTCGATCGTGAATCTGGAAGATCATCTTTACCGCAACGGCACTCGGATCGTGAAGTTCTTTCTGCATCTTTCCAAGGAAGAGCAGCGCAAACGCTTCCTCAGCCGCATCGATGAACCGGACAAGAATTGGAAATTCAGTGTGGACGACGTCAAGGAGAGGGAATCCTGGAACCACTACATGAAGGCGTACGAGGAGTGCCTGAGCGCAACCAGCACTGCGACCGCGCCCTGGTACATCGTTCCTGCTGACGACAAAGCGACCACGCGCCTGATCGTATCGCGGATCGTACTGGATGCCTTCAAAGACTTGAATTTGGAATACCCGAAGCTCAGCCCGGAGCGCCTGCTGGAGTTACGCAAGATCCGCAAACTGCTCGCTAAGTAGGGCCGCGGTTAGCGGGGATTCAACCAGCCGCCGGGATCTTCCATAAGCGACGCGGCTTCCGCTGGTCCCCAGGTGTTCGGCTCATATTCGTGGACCGGGGTCACGTCACCCAGCACCGGATCCACGATTCTCCATTGGGCTTCGATCTGATCCTCGCGTGCAAATAAGGTGGGGTCCCCGCGCAGGGCATCCCCCAAAAGGCGTTCGTAAGGCGCCATTTCGTCCGGGCGTTGATGCATCGCTATCAACTCCACATTTTCCCCCTCCATTCGTTCGCCGGGAAGCTTCACGCGCATGCCGAGTGCGATCAAGACCTCGGGGCTCAGACGCAAGCGGAAATGATTCGGCGAGCCGTGATCTTTCTCTTCGAATGTGTCGAGAGGCGGCCGTCTCAAAGTGACGTTTACTTCGGTAGCGGTTACGGGCAAGCACTTGCCGGCCCGAATGTAGAACGGAACACCGGCCCAGCGCCAAGTATCGATGAACAGCCTGATGGCGGCATAGGTCTCCACCCGAGAGTCCAAAGCGACGCCATCCTCTTGCTTGTAACCTCTAAACTGTCCGCGCACAATGTCCTGAGGAGTGAGCGGACGTACGGCTTTGAGGATTCGCGCTTTCTCATCTCGCATCGCGTCGGACTCTTCCCCGGTGGGAGGATCCATCGCCAGACACGCCAGCACCTGAAACAGGTGGTTCTGAATCACGTCGCGAATGGCTCCCGCTTCTTCGTAAAACCGCCCGCGTCCCTGGACACCGAAGTTTTCCGCCATGGTGATTTGCACCGAGCGGATGTGGCCGCGATTCCATAGGGGCTCGAGGAATCGATTCGCGAAGCGCGTGTAAAGGATGTTCTGGACAGGTTCCTTGCCGAGGAAATGGTCGATCCTGAAGATCGCGTCTTCAGGAAAGAACTGATCGAGAATGGCGTGCAATCCTCGCGCCGAAGCAAGATCGCGCCCGAATGGCTTTTCGACCACCACGCGTGCTTCCGCAGCGCAGCCCGAGTGAGCCAACCCTTCCGCCACCGCGGCGAACATGCTGGGCGGAATCGCGAGATAGTGCAGAGGCCGTTGAGCATTCCCCAGGACTTGGCGTAACTGCGCGAAGGTGGCAGCATCGCGGTAGTCGCCATCCACGTACTGCAGCAAGGCCGACAACTTCGCGAAGGCAGTCTCGTCCAGGCCGCCGTGCGCGGTGACGCTGTCGCGGGCGCGCGCCTTAAGCTGGTCCAAATTCCAACCGGCTTTGGCTACTCCGACGATGGGAATCGTCAAGTTGTGCCGCTTCACTAGAGCTTGAAGCGCGGGGAAGATTTGCTTGTAGGCAAGATCTCCAGTTGCGCCGAAAAATACCAGGGCGTCCGACTGGTCCACACTCTAGTTATCGCACGGACTCTTGTTCCCCCGCCCTCACGGACGGGGCTTTCCATCCTTCAAACTAGCCCCGCCTGTGAGGGCCGGGGCAAGCTACTGAATGACTTGGAACAGATCCTGAGGAGGTGCGGCTTTCATCTGCGGCATCTGCAACTCTGGCATGGGACGACCCGAGAAGAGTTTGCGGCAAGGGATCGCCAGCCAGCGCGCCCAGGAGTTGGCTTTCTTCTGGCGGGCGCTATCCGTCGCGATGCCCGTACTGGCGTACATCTGACGATACAGTTTCGAGATAAAGACAAACGCCAGGCGCGCCCGGAGATGGGGCGTGCAGCGCGAGCGCTTCCAGACCGAACGGAAGCTATAGAATTGGTCCCACACGCCCTGGGTACGCGCGCGCATTTCCTCGGAATTCATGGTTGGATGCGGCATGAACATCTTCGGCCGCCGGTGCGCGGGAATCAGCCAGTAACGCGTCAAGGGGATCCCGTCGACCTTGGCCGGATCGTCGCCCTGAGCCTTTTCCCACTTTTCAAAGTCGACCGTACCAGGGAAAGGCGTCAGCATGACGAACTGCGCAAACGTGAGGCCGGCCTTTTGGGCTAAATCCTGGGTGGCATCGAAGGTATCCGGACGATCGCTGGGCAGGCCGAAAATGAACGAACCCAGAACATGCACGCCGTGATCGGAAAACGTCCTGAGCTGCTTCACCAGCTTGTCGCCGGAGAGGTTGAAATCCTTGTACACCGTCTTCAAACCCTCGGGGGTAACGGCTTCCACGCCCACCAGCGCGCCCCTGATCCGAGCCTTCTTCATGGCATCCAGGAACCCGGTGTCTTCCGCGGCCTCCATGGTGATCTGCGTGAAGAACGTCATGTCCTTGGGCAGCTCCGAGAGGCGCTCCATCAACTCGAAGCGCTCCGCGCGCATGGCCTCAAGCTGATCGACACGGGCTTGATTGTTCTGCCGCTTCGCATTCGCGATATCGGTCATGGTGACGGGATAAAAATTGTCGTCCGCCAGGGCGACGAAGCGGAACCCGCGGCGGCGTAGGTCCACGATCTCCTCGATGACGCTATCGGTTCCGCGCTGCCGGGGACGCTGGCCATCTGTTCGCCACACGGAACAAAACGAGCAGTGTTTGGCGCACCCGCGCACCGTCTGCACGGAGGCCCACATGTAGCTATTGGGGGGCAGCAGATCCCAGCGGGCTTGCTTGAAATCCCCCGCTTCCACTCTTCCGCCGTTATAGATCCGCTCCGGCGTACCCGCCACACAGTCACGAATTACTTTGTTCCAGATGATGTCGCCATCGCCCTTAACTACCGCGTGTGCGCCGCCACGCTCGAACGGCTCCTCGGAGTAGAGCGTGGAGTGGATTCCCCCGAATACTACCCAGGCGCCCCGCTCGCGTGCCGCGCGGCCGACCTCGTATCCACGCAGGGCGTTGCCGGTGTGAATGCCGATGCCCACGACGTCGCCGGGCTTGACGCGCTCCAGGTTGAGGTGCTCCAGCGTTTCGTCGCAAATTTCAGGATCGCCGAACGACTCGTCGGTAGCAGCAGCCAGCACATACAGCCATCGCGGCGTGATGACTGCAGTTCCGAAAGCCGTATCGCTCGGATTTACAAGGTGAATGCTCATTTATAGCGCCAACCTAGTGTAGCAGGCAGGATTAGGGTGCTCCCTAGGAGGCTGGACCACAGGGGTCACCAGCGATTCGACAAGCTTGGGGTTGCCCAATAGAAGTAAACTTCGTACAGCGGTCGGAGGAACGATGGCGACACCCGATGCGGACAGCATGACGGAGGCTGTAGTTAGCAGCAGCCCCCTGGCGCCACCGGCACACCCGCACGATCCACGGTTTGCAACCAAGGCGAAGACCCACAATATTCAAGTTTCAACCGCGGTCCTGGACGCCGCGCGGAAAGACGGCGAAGAGCTGTTACGGGACTTGCGAACCGCGAGCGGCGGCCTTACGCAAGTCGAAGCCGAGGAACGTGCTCGCGCGACGGGTCCGAATGAGATCGCGCAAGAGCGGAAGCAGGGCTGGCCCGTCCGCCTTCTGAAAATCCTCCGCAACCCGCTAGTCATCCTGCTGACGGTCTTGTCGGCAGTCTCCTTCGCTACGGGCGACGCGCGTGCCGGAACCGTGATGGCTGCCATGGTGGTGCTTAGCGTCGCGCTCCGCTTCTTCCAGGAGGCCCGGGCGGACGCGGCGGCGGCGAAGCTCAAGGCCATGATCCACGTGACCGCCACCGTCCTTCGCGATGGCAACGCGAGGGAGATTCCGCTCCGCGACCTGGTGCCCGGCGATATCATCAAGCTGTCCGCGGGCGACATGATCCCTGGCGACGTGCGGGTGCTTTCTTCCAAAGACCTCTTCGTTAGCCAGGGGAGCCTGACTGGTGAGTCGCTCCCTGTCGAGAAGCTCCACGACCCCGAGACGAAGGTTGTGAGCTCACCGACGGAGCTCAAGAACACGTGCTTCATGGGGACCAGCGTCGAAAGCGGCACGGCGACCGCCGTCGTAGTCGCGACGGGCATCAGCACCTATCTCGGCAGCATGGCAGGATCGATCGCAGCGGAACCGCCGCCGACAGCCTTCGACCAGGGCCTCAACCGCTTCACATGGCTGATGATCCAGCTCATGGCCGTTATGGTGCCCCTGGTCTTCCTCATCAATGGATTCACCAAGCACGATTGGAGAGAAGCTTTTTTCTTCGCGATGGCCGTAGCCGTGGGTCTCACACCCGAGATGCTGCCCATGATCGTCTCGGTCTGCCTCTCCAAGGGTGCGCTCGCCATGAGCCGCAAGAAGGTGATCGTCAAACGGCTCAACGCCATTCAAAACTTCGGCGGCATGGACGTGCTGTGTACCGACAAAACCGGAACGCTCACCGAAGACCGCGTCGTCCTCCAGCGGCATTGCAACGTCGCTGGGCAGGAAGTTGAGGAAGTGCTCCTGGACGGTTATCTTATTAGCCACTTCCAGACGGGTCTCAAGAACCTGCTCGACCGGGCGATCCTGGATAGCCCGGATTTTCACGAGCAAGCGCTAGTCGAGAACTACAAGAAGCTGGACGAGATCCCTTTCGACTTCACGCGGCGCATGATGTCCGTGCTGGTAGAGAATTCCGAAGGCAAGGCGATTCTCCTCACCAAGGGAGCTCCGGAAGAGGTTTTCCAGCAGTGCTCGCACTTCGAGCTGGACGGGAAAGTGTCGCCCATGGATCCCAACCTGATCGTCGAGCTGAAGGACGAGTACGAGAGCCTCAGCAACGATGGCTTCCGGGTCCTGGCGGTGGCGACAAAGGAGCTGTCGGGGAAACAGATCTGCTCAAAGGACGACGAGCGCGACCTTGTGCTCAAAGGGTACGTCGCGTTTTTAGACCCGCCCAAGGACACTGCGGGGCGCGCGATCGAGGCCCTTCACAAGCATGGTGTGGCCGTCAAGATTCTCACCGGAGACAATCAGCTCATCAGTCGCAAGGTGTGCAAGGACGTGGGCCTCACACCCGATCCAATGCTCCTGGGCGGAGACCTGGAGAAAATGTCCGATTCCGAACTGGCGGAAGCGGCCCAGACGACGACGCTCTTCGCCCGCCTGTCTCCGGCCCATAAGGACCGGGTGATCCGCGCACTTCGGGGCAAGGGACACGTGGTCGGATTCATGGGTGATGGAATCAATGACGCTCCCGCCCTGCGCGCCGCGGACATCGGCATCTCCGTGGACACAGCTACGGACATCGCCAAGGAATCGGCGGATCTGATTCTGCTGGAGAAGGACTTAATGGTACTGGAAGGGGGCGTGATCGAGGGCCGGAAGGTCTTCGCCAACATCCTCAAGTACATCCGGATGGGGGCGAGTTCGAACTTCGGCAACATGTTCAGTGTGCTGGGAGCGAGCGCCTTCCTCCCCTTTATTCCTATGGCCCCGATCCAGGTTCTGACCAACAACCTCCTGTACGACTTCTCGCAAGTGCCGATCCCAATCGACGCGGTAGACGACGAGCAAGTGGCGCAGCCGCGGCCCTGGAACATCGATGAGATCAGGCGGTTCGTGCTTTGCATCGGCCCCATCAGCTCGATCTTCGACTACACGACTTTCTTCGTCATGCTCTGGGTCTTCAACTGCTGGAATCCATCCCGCGCTCCGGTATTTCAGACGGGCTGGTTCGTCGAGTCGCTAATGACGCAGACGCTCATCATTCACGTCATTCGCACGAATAAGATTCCCTTCCTACAGAGCCGGGCGACCTGGCCGCTGACATTTACCACGTTATCCATCATGGCCTTCGGCATGTGGCTGCCCTATTCCCCACTGGCTCCTTCGCTGGGTCTCGCACACCTGCCGGGGATGTACTGGCCGATCCTGATGCTCACGCTGCTCGCCTATGTGAGCCTTACGCAAGTGATCAAAGTCTGGCTGCTGCGGAAGAAGTGGATCTAAAGGCGGATCCCAAACGGTCAGGACAATGGCGATTTTTGCACCCGGAATCGTTTGCCAGCCGTCCTTCATCCAAGAGGTGCACGGAGGTTGCGTGAGCCTCTGAACTTTGGCACGAAAAGTGCCGATGGTTTCTTCCAAGGTGATCCGGATGACCAACAGAGGATGTGTCGTACTTCTGGGAGACTTTTCGAACGAACGCCTGGATGTGAATTCTATCGGACGCGACTTCTGCTGGTCTGTCGAACGGACTTTGGACCTATCCGGGCTCAAAGAGATCGGGCGGTCGCGTACCGTGATCGCCGTGCTCATACAGGCCGGAACGCTCCATCTGCCTTGGCCCGACGCCATGCGGGCTATCAGAGCTGTGGCTCCGCGGGCGCGAGTCATTGTATGCCATAAGGTCGGTCAGACTCACTCGCGCACGGAGATGGTCGATTCCGGAGCGTTCGGAGTTCTTCTCTCACCGCTCGCCCACTCCGAAGTCCGCCAATCGCTTGGGTTTGTTTGGGCATCTAAGATTACGCCGACGAAGCATGTTCCATCCACTCACGCGCTGCGCGTAGGCGCGGCATAACACCTGGGTCTGGGTTAAAGCACCCACTTCAATTGGCGCATTCAGCGCCGCCTCAAGGCTGCATGCAGGAACGTTCCGAGGCTCACCACTTCGCCCGCCAGAAATAGCCACCACGCGAAGGGATGCGGCAGATTCCCCGCCAGTAAATTCCGGAAATCCCAGGTGAACGACAGGATTACTAGGGCTCCTCCCAGAATCAAGCCGACCCACTGACGCCGCTCGATGTCGACGGGACGACATAAAGCCGCCAGGCCACAGCCAACAATCGTGAACGACACGATGACCGGCGCCAGAACCGGAGCCGCCCAAGGCACCGGCAGCAAGAAAAGAAGATCCCAGGTAAGGAGCGATGCCGGCCAATCGATCCACAGCTTAAGAAACAGATAAAAACAGACATCCCAGACGCCGAAAGCGATCGCGAACGCGGGTAGCCATAGAGACCGTTCCCCGGCGACCAGCATCGCCGCTGCCGCCAGCATGACGATGGTCGCGGCCTCTCGGATCACCTCCACGTTCAGAAGCCGCCCCGTTTCCGGAGCCTCAGCCACCATCCGGGCGCGATTCACCAGGGGAAACAAGTCGCCCGGAGCCCGCCCAGGTGTCAGCCGCTGGCGCAAGGGCTCATAGAGAGCTCGCAGGTAGATGACGACGGCGGCTTCGACATAACCGAAGGAGATGCCGAAAAGAAACAGTCCGATTACAGTTCTTCGCAGGCGACCCGTCATGAGCCTCGGCTAGTGCCGGCGAACACACTTCGAGTAGAGATCGGGAAAGACACCACCCGGGTCATAGGTCTGTTTGAGCTGCGTGTAGCGCGGCTGATCGTAGATACTCCAAAACTCCGCCTGATCGTACCAAGCCGAGGAGTACAGTCCCTTGGCACCACCGAGATCCATCGTCTTCCGCTCGATCTTACGATTGAAATATCCCTTCTCGTGCGTTGAAGGGATGACGTCCCAGAATCCGAAATTGACATACAGTCCTTCCCGGAGCGGGCTGAGATCCCAGTGCCGGTTTGAATGCCGGGTTTTGAATGGGCACATCCACACCGGTGTGATGCCGATCTCCGAAAGCAGAAAATCAAAAAACTCCGGGGCGTTACCGATGGGAATATCCACATCCTGGATCACCGACTCGGTGCCGCCGGAATCCGGCATGAGCTTGTAAGACAGCCGCATGATCCGCTGATAGGTCGCCGAGTTCAGGGCCCATTTCGCCAAGCGCCGTACTACGGGCTTTTGCACATAGAAGTGCTTGGAACACCAGAACCAGTCCGTGTCCCAGCGCCAGATGTAGTCTTTCGCCGTAAGCCAGTCCTCCGACTTCCGCTGGATGGACCGGTAGTAGATGTCCATATAGGTGTAGTCGCTAACCGAGGAAACTTGATCTACAAATTCACCTTCGGTCAGGTACATTTCGCCGCGCGAGAAGATCGTACCGTCCAGATAGTCCACGGCGCTATCGGCACGCTCGGCGACCCGCGCAAAGTAGCTTTCGGGATCGTTGAACCGGGTGTGCGTCAAGTGAACGTACGGCTTCGCGGGAATCAGCCGGATGGTCAGCCGCAACGCATATCCCAAAGTGCCATAGGAGTTTGGAAATCCGAAAAACAGATCCGGATTCTCCCGGCAGGAGCAGATTACCCGGCGACCGTCGCCCAGGAGAATCTCCATTTCTTCAATAGTTTCGTGCACCAAACCGAACTTAAAAGATGAGGATTCGATTCCAAGGCCGCTGACCGCTCCGCCAACGGTAATCGTCTTGAGCTGGGGGACCACCGCAGGCAGGAGCCCGAACTTGAGCGTTTCGTCGACCAAGGCTTCATAGGTGATCATGCCCTCTACGTCGGCCGTCATGCGGCGCGGATCCACGTTTAGACACTGCTTGAAGCCGCGTACATCGATCAAGTATTTGCCGGCCTGCGAGCGATGCCGGAACAGGTTGGAGGTCGATTTCCGAAGGCCGATCTGCTCACCCCGATCTCGGGCCCGGTCGATCTCCGCCGCGAGGGTGGCGATCCTCCTCTGATGGTCGGTTTGCTGATCCGGCTCCAGATCCATAAGACCGCAACCCTAGCGGACCGGCGTATAAGAAGAAATGTCGCCCTTCGATAGGACGATCTGCCAAAGCTGAAGCCTGCGGGAGCGGAAGGATCCCGCAGAGGCCATCAGATAATACTTCCACATGCGGTAAAAGCGATCACTATAGATCGGCTCGCGCACAACGGAACGCGTCGAAGACGCCGCGTCCTGTGCGCGATAGCTGGCTCGCAGTTGGGGCCAGGCGCGGTCGAAATTCTCCCACCAGGCGATGACCGTTCTATCGTAATCGGGCCCGAAGTTGTGCAAGTCTTCGGCCACCCACACACCCTCCCAGGCAGTGGCCAATTGCGCCATCGAGGGAATGAGGCCGTTCGGGAAGATGTACTTGTGGATCCAAGGATCGGTGTAACAGTACGATTCATTGGAGCCGATGGTGTGCAGCAGGAACAGCCCCTGGTCTTTGAGGCGGCCGTGCGCCAGTTGCATGAACTGGCGATAGTTCTTGTACCCGATGTGCTCGCACAGCCCGATCGACACCACGCGATCAAACTGGCTGGTTTCCGCGGCGGCTTCGCGGTAGTCCTTTTGTTCGAAGCGAACCGGCAATCCCTTGCAGAGCTCCCGGCCGAAAACCACCTGCTCGCCAGAAATGTTGTAACTGACCACGTGGCAGCCGTACTCATTCGCGGCAAAGTGGGCCAGCCCGCCGAATCCTCCGCCCAGTTCGAGCAGCGTCATGCCCGGCGTCAACTGCAATTTGCGGCAAATCAGGTGAAGCTTGTTCTCCTGGGCTTGATCGAGAGTGGCCGCATCTTTCCAGTAGGCGCAGGTGTACTGCATGCGGCGATCCAGCATGGCCTGATAAAGCTCGTTGCCGAGATCGTAATGCGCGTGCGCGACTTGCTTCGCGCGCTGCATCGTTTGCAAATTCAGTATTCGCGTCTTCAGGACCAGCAAAGCCGTCTTCAGGTCGTGAACATAGCTCGCCAAGTCAGCCCGCCGGAATCTGGTGAAGAACTCGTCGAGCGCCTGGACGTCCCACCATTCATCCATATAGGATTCGCCCACGCCGATGCTGCCTTCACCCAAGGCACGGTCGAAGAACCGCTCGTCGTGGACCTGGATGTCCCAGGGCTCGGAACCATTTACTCCGATCCCAGCAATACCGAGAAGCTCGGTGACTTTGCGCGCGGCAGCGGACCCATACTGCACGTGCTGTTTCTTAGCGCTCTTAGACTGGGACTCTTGCCAACCCTCAAAAGTACTCGTCTCTCGCATGGTTGCTGACCTAACGCCTCCTATTGTTAGATAGCTCTCCGGGACACTTAGTATATGCCAATTAACAGATGCACGATTGGGGCCACCGCGACCTGGGGAAATCCCTAGATGTTAGGAGGAAATTCTCAAATCTTGAACGATTCGAGCGTCTGGGGAGCGAGGAGTTCCTTCGGCGCGAGCAAACGTACTTAGCGTGTTCTCGTTCGCCTGGAATCCGTAGGGCCAGAAATCCTTGCCCATGACTGACTCCGTTTCCGCAAAAGCTTTCGGCGGCTTACTCTGTGTCTCTCGCTGGTAGACTACTGGATGTTAAATGCCATGCCAACCATGAAAGCAGTTCGATTTCACGCCTACGGCGGACCCGATGTTCTGATGTACGAAGACTCTCCTAAACCCGAACCAGCCGCCGGAGAGGTTCTCGTAAAAGTCCACGCCACATCGGTGAACCCGATCGATTGGAAGATCCGCGCAGGACACCTGAAGGGCTTCCGCGACTATCCGCTCCCCTTCATCCTGGGTTGGGACGTTTCAGGCGTCGTCGAGTCGGTCGGCTCAGGCGTGACCGGATTCAAGCCGGGCGACGAAGTCTACGGTTTTCCGGACGCCTCGCGGAACGGTGCCTACGCCGAGTACATCGCCGTCGAGCAGACAAAACTCGCGCGCAAACCGACCCGCCTGGACCACATTCATGCAGCCGCGATTCCATTGGCCGGGATGACCGCGTGGCAGGCGTTGTTCGATACCGCGGGACTGACTGCCGGGCAGAAGGTCCTGATCCAGGCAGCAGCGGGAGGCGTGGGACACTTCGCTATTCAGTTCGCCAAGATCAAGGGCCTGTACGTCACGGGTACGGCGAGCGGCCGCAATCAGGATTATCTGAAGCAGCTCGGCTGCGATCTGCCCATTAACTACGAGACGACGCGTTTCGAAGATGTTGTTCATGACTTCGATGCAGTGGTCGAAAGCATGGGTGGCGACATTCGGACGCGATCCTGGAAAGTGCTCAAGAAGGGCGGCATCCTGGTGGCCCTGATCGGGCCGCCCCCGTCGGAAGAGGACGCCAAATCGCACGGCGTGCGCGCGAGCATCATTTGGGGCCAAGCCAATCCCGAACAACTTGCGGAAATCGCGACGCTGGCGGATGCCGGCAAAGTTCGTCCGGAAATCGCGGCGGTTTTCCCGCTGCGCGATGCCGCCAAGGCGCACCAGATGAGTGAGACCGAACACGTGCGTGGCAAGATCGTCATCCAGGTGGTTTAAAGTTCGCTATGGACGATTTCCTACAGGCTGCAATTGAAGAGGCGAAAAAGGGGCTTGCGAAGGGCGGCATTCCGATCGGATCTGTATTGGTGATCGACGGCAAGATTGTCGGTCGCGGGCACAATCAGCGAGTGCAACAGGGCAGCGTCATTCGTCACGCGGAAATGGACTGTCTCGAAAACGCCGGGAGGCTTCAACCGTCCCAATACCGGCGCGCGACGCTCTATTCCACGCTATCCCCCTGCGACATGTGCAGCGGCGCTGTTTTGCTCTACAAGATTCCCCATGTGATCATCGGCGAGAACCGGACATTTCAGGGTCCGGAAGCCTACGTCCAGTCGCGCGGAGTGAACGTCCAAGTGGTCAATAACGCTGACTGCATGCAACTCATGGAATGCTTTATCCGGGAGCATCCAACCCTTTGGAATGAGGACATTGGGGAGTTGAACGGGAGGTGACGTTCCAAGGTATCCTGAAGATACATGAGCAGCCCGTACCTGGCGCGCAATGGGGTGAAAATTGACGCGCCGATTCCCCCAGGATGTGACGAGATCCTTACTCCCGAAGCCGTAGCTTTCGTCGCCGACCTACATAGACGATTTGACTCGCGGCGCACGGACCTGCTGAACCGCCGCATACAGCGACAAGCCACCATCGACGCAGGCCAGTTGCCCGACTTCCTTCCGGAAACCGCGGAGATCCGCAAGAGCAACTACGTGGTTGCGCCGATCCCGCAGGATCTTCTCGACCGGCGCGTCGAGATCACCGGGCCCGTCGACCGGAAGATGGTCATCAACGCGCTGAACTCCGGCGCCAACGTCTTCATGGCGGATTTCGAGGACTCGAATTCTCCCACCTGGGAGAACAACCTGACCGGCCAGGTCAACATGCGCGACGCGGTTCGCGGAGAGATCGGGTATACCAGTCCGGAAGGCAAGCAGTACAAGCTGAATCCCAACCCGGCTGTGCTCTTCGTTCGCCCGCGCGGCTGGCACCTCCTCGAAAAACATGTCCGCGTCGACGACCAGCCGATGTCCGGAGCGCTGTTCGACTTTGGCTTGTATTTCTTCCACAACGCGAAGACCCGGATGGCCAAGGGAACGGCTCCGTATTTCTATCTGCCCAAGATCCAAAGCCACCTGGAAGCGCGCCTGTGGAACGACGTCTTCGTCCACGCGCAACAGGCGCTGGGCGTTCCCAACGGGACCATTCGCGCAACTGTTCTGATCGAGACGCTTCTCGCCGCGTTCGAGATGGACGAGATCCTGTGGGAGCTGCGCGACCATTCCGCGGGGTTGAACTGCGGCCGCTGGGATTACATCTTCAGCTTCATCAAGACGTTCAAGAATCATCCAAAGTTCATGATGCCGGATCGTGGGACCGTCACCATGGACAAGCATTTCCTGAAGTCATACGTGGACTTGCTGATCCAGACCTGCCACCGTCGCGAGATCCACGCCATGGGCGGCATGGCGGCGCAGATTCCAATCAAAAATGATGCCGCTGCGAACGCGGCGGCTATGGAAAAGGTCCGTCAGGATAAGATTCGCGAGGTAAAGGCGGGTCATGACGGCACGTGGGTGGCGCATCCGGGCCTGGTTCCGATCGCCAAAGAGGTCTTCGACCAGTACATGAAGACGCCGAACCAGATCCACGTCAAGCGTGAAGACGTAAAGGTAACCGCCGCCGATCTGCTCGATGTCCCCGAAGGCCAGATCACCGAACAGGGCTTGCGAACCAACGTCGATATCGGCATTCAGTACCTGGAATCGTGGCTGCGCGGCAACGGCTGCGTGCCGATTTACAACCTGATGGAAGACGCCGCCACCGCGGAGATCTCTCGCACGCAGGTGTGGCAATGGATGCACCACGGCGCGACGTTGTCAAATGGCCAGAAACTTTCCGCGCCCATGATCCGCGACACGATCAAGACGCAGTTAGCTCAGATTCGCTCGAGCGTTGGCGATGAACGCTACGACAAAAGCAAGTTCCCGCAGGCGGCCCAACTGTTCGAGCTCATGATGGTCAGTGGCGAGTGCAAGGACTTCCTCACGACCGAAGCGTACCGGTATCTGTAGGTGAGTCCAAAAACGCTCCCGGAAATCTTAGGTGAGTTGCGCGGAATTCTCGGACCGCACGGACTCATTACTTCTAGCGAAGAGCTGCGAACCTACGAGTGTGACGGCCTGACCAACTTCCGCGTGGTTCCGAGCGCGGTGGTCCTGCCCGATTCCACGGAACAAGTGCAGGCTGTTGTGCGGGTGTGCCATCGCGAGCGGATTCCCTTTGTCGCACGCGGTTCTGGCACCGGCTTAAGCGGCGGAGCGCTCCCTGTGGCGGGCGGGATCGTGATCAGCCTGGCGCGCATGAAGCGGATCATCGAAGTGGACCTGCCCAATGCTCGCGTCGTCGTCGAGCCGGGCGTGATCAACCTGGAGGTCACCGGACGCGTCGCTTCCGCGAACTATTTCTATGCTCCCGACCCGTCTTCGCAATCGGTGTGCAGCATCGGCGGTAATGTCGCGGAAAACTCCGGCGGCGCGCACTGCCTGAAGTATGGATTCACCACGACTCACGTTCTCGGGTTGGAAGTGGTCCTTCCGGATGGATCGCTGGTTCACATGGGAGGCAAAACGCTAGATTCTCCTGGCTACGATCTCGCGGGCGTTTTCGTCGGCTCGGAAGGTACCCTCGGGATCGCAACGAAGATTACTCTGCGGATCGTGAAGCGGCCCGAGTGCGTGAGAACCTTGCTGGCGGCGTTCCATAGCCCCACCGAGGCGGGCTCCGCCGTGAGCGGCATTATCGCCGCCGGAATGCTGCCCGCTGCGATTGAGATGATGGACAACCTCGCGATTCAAGCCGCCGAAGCCGCAGTGCACGCCAACTATCCCGACTGCGGGGGGCTATTGCTGGTTGAGTTAGACGGACCCGTGGCGGAAGTCGACGCGCTGATGGCGCACGTCGACGAAATATGCCGCCAACATGGGGCGTCGGAAATTCGCGTTGCCCAATCGGACACGGAACGAGCACTGGTTTGGAAGGGCCGCAAGGCTGCGTTCGCGGCCATGGGCCGGATCTCGCCGAATTATATCGTGCAGGATGGAGTGATTCCCCGCACTTCCCTGCCCCAGATCCTGAGCGAGATCGACCAACTGAGCATCCAGACTGGTCTGCGAGTCGCTAACGTCTTTCACGCAGGCGACGGAAATCTGCATCCGCTGGTGCTGTATGATCGCCGCATTCCAGGTCAGGAAAAAGCTGCCGAGCGATTGTCCGAGAGAATCCTGGAGCTGTGTATCGAAAAGGGCGGATCGATCACCGGCGAGCATGGCGTGGGCGAAGAAAAGAAGCACATGATGTCGAAGATGTTCGCCGAGCCGGACCTGGACACCATGCAGCGCGTACGCTGCGCCTTCGATCCGTTACAGCTTTCGAATCCCACGAAGGTTTTCCCGCGGACGCGCCTGTGCGGCGAAAAGCCGGGCGAGTATGTTCCTCATCCGCTAGAGATTGCCGGTGTGGCGGAGCGGTTTTGAGTATCGAAGAATTGTCAGGTGCGGTCGTCGTCGAGCCCGCCGACGAGCAGGAGATCGCGTCGATCCTTCGGAACGCCAATGAAAACGGACAGG
>Ga0265314_10001447_pt1 | contig 26530 bp, 19 predicted proteins | sample 4126metaG_FD_203106 | JGI IMG/M metagenome (GOLD analysis project Ga0265314, IMG submission 203106) | Rhizosphere microbial communities from Carex aquatilis grown in University of Washington, Seatle, WA, United States - 4-1-26 metaG | ecosystem: Host-associated > Plants > Roots > Rhizosphere >... | reverse complement strand
TGATCGTCGACGAATTCACCGGGCGCATGATGCAGGGCCGCCGGTGGTCCGACGGTTTGCACCAGGCCGTCGAAGCGAAGGAAGTGCTCGCCGGTGAAAAAATCGCGATGGAAGCCGAGACGCACACTCTCGCCACGATCACGATTCAGAATTTCTTCAAGCTCTACAAAAAACTGGCCGGCATGACCGGAACGGCCGTCACCGAATCGCGCGAATTCGGCCAGATCTACAAGCTCGAAGTCGTCAGCATCCCCACCAACCGCCCGATGCGCCGCATCAATTACCCCGACGTCATCTACGGCAGCGAACGCGAAAAGTGGGAAGCGATCTGCCAGGAAATCGAAGACGTGAGCGCCACCGGACGCGCGATTCTCGTCGGCACGACCTCCGTCGAAAAATCCGAACTGCTCGCGGGAATGCTCGAACGCCGCGGCATGCGCGGCAAGTTCGAGGTCCTCAACGCGAAGCAGCACGCGCGCGAAGCCGTCATCGTGGCCAAGGCCGGACAGCTCGGCGCGATCACTGTCGCGACCAACATGGCCGGCCGCGGAACGGACATCGTGCTCGGCCGGTTCACGCTCGCCGATCTTTCCGAGCACTGGAAGAACACGAAGTACGAAGGCCAGCCGCTGCTGCCGAAAGATTTCGACTTCAACCGGCCCAAAGACCAGCTCGAAGAACACCTCACTGGTTACTGGCTGAAAGTGTTCGATAAAAAACTGTTCGAAGAAACGCCGCAGGAAAAGCGCCGCGCGGTTCTGGAAAAATGGTGGAAAGACCACGGCCGCCAGCCGCTGCGACTGGCCGAAAGCATCAAGGAGCTCGGCGGACTCCACATCATCGGCAGCGAACGCCACGAAGCGCGCCGCATCGACAATCAGTTGCGCGGACGTTCCGGCCGACAGGGCGATCCGGGCAGCTCGCGCTTCTTCCTCTCGCTCGACGACGACTTGATGCGCATCTTCGCGCGCGATTGGGTCCGAAGTTTCCTCGTCGCCAGCGGCATGAAGGACGGCGTCCCGCTTGAATCGAAAATGGTGAGCCGCTCGATCGAAAAAGCGCAGCGCCGCGTCGAAGAACACCACTTCGGCACGCGCAAACGTCTGCTCGAATACGACGAAGTGATGAACGAGCAGCGCAAGCTGGTCTACGCTCTGCGCCAGAAGGTGCTCGAATCCCGCGAGCTGAAAGAAACGATGACCGAGTGGGTCGAAGACGTCATCGCGCTGGCCGTCGAACGCGAATGCGGCAACGAAAACCCGCCGCCGAACGACGCGCTGCTGAACCTGGTCAATTGGACGAAGCGCAAATTCCTGGTGGAACTCACCGTTGCCGACTTGAGCAACAAGAGCACCGACGAAATCGAAAAGCTGCTGACCGATCGCATCATGGCGGCGTACAACGAAAAGGACGCGGCGCTGGGCGAAGTCGAAGTTCCGAAAGAAACGCCGCTCTACTACTCCGACGCCGAGATGAAACTCCCGCCGGAAGAACTTGCGAAAGTCTGCGTGCAGAAAATGGCCGAGGCGCTGGATGTCAAGCCCACGGATCTGCGCATCGACGAAATCGCGGCGAAGCTGGCTGAAGGCAAGTTGCCGTCGAACGTGCGGAAGATGATCAAAGAGAAAAAGATGCGCCTGCTCGAGCGCTTCCTGATGCTCGACATCATCGACGGAAAATGGAAGGACCATCTGCACAGCATGGACACGCTGCGCGAAGGCATCTACCTGCGCGGCTACGCGCAGAAAGATCCGAAGCTGGAATACAAGCGCGAAGGCTTCGAGCTCTTCTCGGAAATGTTCACGTCGATGAAGGAACAGGCGTCGGACATGATCCTGAAGATGCAGGTCAGCGAAGAAGTCGAGAAACAGGAAGTCGCAAGCGTCTGGAACGAAGATCAGGCTCAGGCGACGCACGAGGAAGCCGGCAGCGCCTTCTCAGGTGCCGGCGCTTCGCCCGAAACGCAGCAGGCCGCACCCAGTGGCGGCGGTTCGGCCGAAATGGCCGCGCAAAGCGAGCACGGCGGCGAGAAACTCAAGCCGGTCGAAACGATCCGCAAGACCGATCGGGAACCGGGTCCCAACGACCCGTGCCCGTGCAACAGTGGCAAGAAGTGGAAGAAGTGCCACGGCCGCGTCGGCGGCGGAGGTCTCGACGCCATCGACCCCAACCGTCCCGCGCCGCGCCCGCGCGAACACAAGGGCGAAGTGAAAATGGGCGGCTGAGTCCGATTGCGAATTCGGATTCAATTTGCGGATTAACCGCTCGCGCTACGGAGCGCGGGCGTCCCGCGCCCGACCTTCGCTGTTGCATTTGATTTCAGGAACACCGAGAGAAACATTAGAAAGGTAACATGTCACTGATCGCCAGCGCCTACGCCGTCACCGAAGAACAACTGATCGCTCTAAATCAGCTCGCCGCCCAGAAAAAGGGAGACGGCATGTGGGATTACCTCGAAGAACAGAAAACGGAGATCGTTCCCGAATACGGATTCTCCGGCGAGGTCATCTCCGTCCTGATCGCGTTCCTGGAAGAGCACGACATCGAATTCCCGAAGTTCAGGAAGTACGAGAACTTGAAACGAATCGACATCGTCCCCGCCGATGCGGCCCCAGCGCTCGCTACATCGATCGAAGAATTGGATCAGGAAGTCGAAGACGAAGACCTCACGACGTTTCATTCTGAATCCACCGACGAAGAATTCGACGACGCCGAACAGGCCATGCGAGAAGGACTGACGTTTTTGGTGCGAGGCCTGCGCACTGCAGCGAAAAAGAATGCCTATTTCGTGCTCAATATGGCGGAAGGTTCTTAAAGAAAAAAGCGAAATAACACTTGGAAGTTATATAACTCCTGAACTGTTATTTAGTTATACTTTAGCACATTTTTCCTCTTTTTTTGATTGACGTTTTGCGAGCCCATGGTATCTTACTGACATCAAAGCACAAAAGATAGTGGTCATGAAAGGCTGAGGACCGACGCTAAAAATCTCGAAAGCGGTGGTTGGACGGACTTTCTCCCCCCCACAGGTTCGCGCGAGCTACCGCCTAGAGAAAACCGGAGACCGAAAGGTCTCCGGTTTTTATTTTGCCAGATTGCTTCAAGCTGTTATATCCTCATTCGTCACTACTCTTTAGCTCGCCTGCGAGTGGCCATTTTCGACGCAGAAAACCGTGCGGCTCGTGACCTTGCACTATGTGGGCAGTGTGCACCTCAAGTCTCTTTTCGGGGTTCTCTCTGCCGGAGTGTTACTGAATGATTCGTAATCTGCTCGCACGACGCCGCACTCAGGCCCTTCTGCTCCTCCTTATTAGTGGTGCGCTTAGCGCAGCGTTTTTTCTGCGGTTGGGTTCGCCGGCTCACATAACACCTGCCGCACCGCTTGCGCGCGATATCCCGTCCGGCGTCCGAGTGGCTCCAACCTGGCCGGAGTGGGGCGGAGCGCTCAATTCCGCAGGCATTTCCGGCGACGGTTTTTTCAATCGAGCCCGCTCGCGCGACTTCAGCGCCTCGTTTGAGCCCAAATTCCGCCGTTTTGTCGTCGCGCTGAACGCCCGCGCGTTCTTGCCGCAGCCCAGCCGTGAAAATATGGAGAAAGTTCTCGGCCCGGTGACGGCGAACGAATCGGCCCTCACCGCGTACCTTCAGTTTTTTGATCACCCGACCGCGGCCGAACGCGAACATCTTGCGGGACTGGGCGTCGAACTACTCTCCTATTGCGGCGGCTACGCCTGGTCGGCGCGGGCGAGTCGTGATGCGTTCGACGCCGCGTTGCGTCTGCCGAACGCGCGCGCGCTCGCGGCCATCAATCCGCGCGACAAAATCAGTGAGACTGTTTATCGCGGAGTGATTCCGGCGTACGCGCAAACGCAGTCCGATCGAACGCGATTCAGTTTGATCGCCTTGCCCGGCACAAACATGAACGACGTCGTCGCGCAGATGAAAGTGAACGAAAACCTCGCGTCCAATCCTGAAGTATTCGCCCGTCCGGCCAGCGTCCTCGGTCCGCGATTCGAAATCGTCGCCAACGCCGCACAGGCCGCAGAAATAGCCGCTCTGCGCTCGGCGGCTTACGTCGAATTCATCGCACCTCCGGCCGCTGCGCGCGGCAGCGTCGGTTCGCGCGATGCCACGACCGACGACGAATCGAACATCAACGACGTTCGCGACGCCGGCCCGCTGCTCAGCGGCAGCGGCGTGAAAGTCGCCGTTCGCGAACTCGGCAAACCCGAACTGCACGTCGATTTCAAAGATCGTCTGACGCTCGTCGACAGCGACGGTGGAACGGCATCGGACCAGGTCGGACACGCCACGGCGGTATGCGGACAAATCGCATCCAGCGGCGGGAACAATCCGCAGGCTAAAGGAGTGGCGCCTGCCGCGGCGCTGCTGGTCTACGCGGTGGGCTCCAACGGTGGCAGCGGTGCCGAGGTGTTCGCAACCACGGACGTGCTGAGCGCTGTCAGCAAGGGCGCGCGTATTTCAAATCATTCGTACGGACCGACCGGATTGACCGCGGCCGATTTCGGCAGCTACGAATCGATCTCCGCCGATTGGGACACCGCGCTGCGCGGCAGCGACCTGATCGGCTTTTTCTCTGGCAACGAAGAACAAGGCGGGCTCTCCGGGCACATCGATTTTTTTGTCGGAGCGAAAAATACGATCTGTGTCGGCGCGACCGGGCCTAACGCGCACGCGGTTGACGACAACCCGCCCACGCCGAAGAGCAACGGGATTGCGCCTTTCAGCGAATTCGGTCCCATGAACGACGGCCGCGTCAAGCCCGACCTGGTGGCTTACGGCGGCGACAATAACACGGCCAACGTGATTCTCGACAACGGCACCAACAGCACCACGCAAATCAGCGGCACTTCCTTCGCCGCCCCGGCCTGCACCGGCGTTGCGGCGCTGGTCTTTCAGCAGCACATTGCTGTCGTGGGTCGCGAACCAACCGCCGCGATGACCAAGGCGATTCTGTGCAACTCGGCGACGGACCTCGGCGCGCTCGGCCCCGATCAGACCTATGGTTTCGGCATCATCAACGCGGAAGCCGCCATCAACACGATCAACTTGAGAACGTCGAGCAATTCCACGCCGTTTCTCGAAGGCATCCTCACCAATGGTGGAACCGACACCTTCACTCTCGATGTGCAGAACAGCACGCAGCTCAAAGTAACGCTGTGCTGGATGGACCCTGCCGGAAATCCCGGCGCGCAGAAGGCGCTGATCAACGATCTCGATCTCGAACTCGTTCGCCCCGACGGCGTCACGATCTTTCCGTTCTCGCTCGATCCGGCCAATCCCTCGGCCGCGGCGACGGCGAGCGGACCCAACACGGTCGACCCGATCGAACAAATCATCGTCGATTCTCCGGTCGCCGGAACCTGGACGCTGCACGTCAAGGGCACCAGCATTGCCCAGGGTCCGCAGCCGTACGCGGTCTGCCTGAATCAGTCGACCACGCCGCCGCCGATTTCGTTCTCGATTGTGGCTTCGCCCGAATCCGGCCCGGTTCCGCTGCCGGTGGGCTTCGCCGCAATCAGCGGATCGCCGGGCGTGCAGGCCACCTACGCGTGGACCTTTTCGGACGATAATTCGACGCAGACCGGCCAGACGGTCGAACATATTTTCACGCAGATCGGCACATTCGTGGTGTCGATGACCGCGACGACATCGACAGGCGCCACATTCGGGCCCATCTCGAAAATTATCACCGTCGGCAGGCGAGAAGTCATCGCTTTCGCGGAGAAGGGCAAGCTCAAGCTCGACTTCAGCGGGCGCGGAAAACTGAACGATCTCGATGTGACCATGATCGCAAACGATCCCATCAAAGATTTGAACGATCCGACGGCGACGAAGGGATTTATTTTCCCACGCACCAAGCAGCAGACGCGCGAGGCCGTGCGCGACGGCGAATTTGAGGGCGAAAACTACACCCTGCGCATCGGCTACAGCAACGCGGACGGCGTTTCGCAGGGAAGTTTTATCGTCCAGAACGTCGTGCTCGACCGCAAGGCGAGCTTTAAATCCAAAACCGTACAAGTGAAGCTTAACCTGCTGAATGGCGAGGTTCGCGTCCAGGTGCGCGATCCGAATCTCGGGGGGCAACTCGGCATCACCGGAACCACAACAGGCCCGCTGAACATTTCAGTGTCGATCGAAGCCCCCTTGATCGCCTACCGCGCCAATTTTGCGTTCCAATATTCAGTCAAGAACACAACCGGCACGGGCAAGGCGCCTTGAGGTTTGAAGCAGCATGAGTCAGAAATTTTTCCGGCCATGGACGACTGTGCTGGTTGTTTTGTTCGGACTTGCCGGCGCGGCGCTTTTGACGCACGGTTCGCGGCCGACGCAGCCATCCACAACCATTGTTTTGCACGAATCCGCAAGCCCGCAAGCCGCACCCCATCTGGAAAGCAAATCTCCGCCTGCAGATTCGCACTGGCCGCGCTGGGGCGGAGCGGTGAATTCGGCGGACCGTGACGGCGCGGGGTTCTTCGACCGGAAAAAAGCGCGTGCGTTCTCCGCCTCGTTCGCCGTTGCGGAGCAGAAATTTATCATCGACTTGAACGCACGCGCATTTCTGCCGCTGGTTGGAACCGAATCGCTCGATGCCATTTTTGGCGCGGAAAAATCTCCGCGCACGGCGTACCTCCAGTTTTCCGAACATCCCACCCAGGCGCAGCGCCAGATCCTGGCCGAAAAAGGCATTGAGCTGCTCGCGTACGAAGCCGGCTACGCCTGGACTGCGCGCGGAACACGCGACGCGTTCTCCGCGGCGCTGGATCTGCCATTTGTTCGCGCGGCGGCGGCGCTCGACGGCCGTGACAAGATGCATACGCTGGTTTATTCGCAGACAATTCCGCCCTACGCGCAGGCCGCCGACGGTTCGGCCCGACTGATGCTGATCGGCGCGCCCGGCACCAGCGCCGTTGCGCTGCAGAACGCGCTCTCAGCGCGCCCGGCGCTTGCTCAGGCTCCCACGCGCGTGGCAAATCCGAGCGTGCTCGGCGCGCGCATCGAACTGGCCGCCGACGTTCATCTCGCCGCCGAAATCGCCTCGCTCGACGAAGTGGCCTATGTCGGGCTCATTCCGCCGCCGTTGAAAGACCGCGATGCAACGACCGACACGGAGTCGAACATTGATGACGTGCGCGACGGTCCGCTCAATTTGAACGGCTCGGGCGTCAAAGTGGCGCTGCGTGAACTGGGCCGCATGGACGCGCACGCCGATTTCGCTTCGCGCCTCATTTACATCGAGAACGACGCCAGCAGCGGTTCGAGCAACTCGTCGCACGCAACGGCTGTGACCGGCGTGATCGGCAGCGACGGCTCGACGCAGCCCACCGCAAAAGGCGTGGCGCCGGCCGTGAACATGTTTGCGTATTCGGTCACCGGCACCGATGCATTCGCCACGACCGATGTGCTCGATGCCATCACCCGCGGCATTCGCCTCTCGAATCATTCCTACGGGCCTGACGGACTTTCGGTGTGGGGAGATTACCAGCCCGAATCGGCCGACTGGGACGGAGCCATTCACAATAACGGGCTGATTGTTGTCGCGGCCGGCAACGAAGAGGTCGGCGGGCTGTTCAAGCACATCGATTTCTTCGTCGGCTCGAAAAACACCATCTGTGTCGGCGCCGCAAACTCCAGCGCGCGGGCTGAAGACCCGAACGATTCGCCAGCCGTGGCCAAGGCCGACGGCCTCGCATCGTACGGGGAGTTCGGCCCGATGCAGGACGGCCGCGTCAAGCCCGACCTCGTCGCTTTCGGCGGAAACGGCTCGAATGGCGGCGTGACTTTGGACGCCGGCACGAATTCGACGCAGGTCAACAGCGGCACATCGTTCTCGACGCCGGCCGTCACCGGCATCTCCGCACTGGTCTTTCAACAGTACAAGGCCGTCTTCGGACTCGAACCCTCGGCGGCGGTAACCAAGGCGCTGCTGTGCAACACCGCCAGCGACCTCGGTTCGCCCGGCCCCGATGCCAAGTACGGCTTCGGCATCGTCAACGCGGAACAGGCCATCGCAGCAATCAATCTCAAGCAGGGCTCGGCAAACTCGCCGTTCCTGGAAGATGTCGTCTCGAATTCGGTCACAAGGCAATACCAGATCGATGTCCAGAACATGAGCGAACTGCGTATCACTCTGTGCTGGATGGATGTCGCTGGGTCTCCGAACGCCGCGAAGGCGCTGGTCAACGATCTGAACATCGACCTGGTCGCGCCCGACGGCAGCCAGGTCTTTCCGTTCTCGCTCGATCCGAACAATCCGTCCAACGCAGCCACCGCGACGGGGCCGAATACGGTGGATCCGATCGAACAAGTGCTCGTGGCCAATCCGCAGAACGGCGTGTGGAAGATCAACGTCAGCGGCGCGAGCATTCCCAACGGCAGCCAGGCGTTCGCGCTCTGCTGCAACTCCAGCCTGCTGCCGGTGACGGTCTCCGTTTCCGCGTCGCCCGAAAGCGGCCCGGCGCCGCTGAGCGTCTTATTCTCGGGCCAGCAGGGCGGCTCGGGGAATGATTACAAATGGGATTTCGGCGACGGCACCACCGACGAGGGCGCCGATCACTTCCAGGTTTCGCACACGTACACGACAGCCGGCGCGTACATCGCGACACTGACGGTGAACAGCGCGGCCAGCGCCACCAAAACCATCATCGTCAGCAAGAAAGTCGGCAGCGCGTTCGCATCGAAGGCCTCGTCCCGCCTCGATTTCCGCAGCGATGCAAGCGCGCCTGACGATGCGTTCCAGTTTACGCTGACCTCGACGGATATGGCCCGTCCCACGCTTCAGGCGAAGCTCGACTTGCCGCAGTTTACCGCGATGAATTGGGTTATCCGCGCCGGCGGCACGCGCGATGGAACAGTCCCGACGACCAAGCTCACCTCGCTGACCCTTGACGCGAAAGGCATGTTCCGTTCAACAACATTGAATTTCAAACTGACGCTTAACAAAGGCGCCATGCTGGTGCAGTTCAAAAAAACGGCGCTTGAGGACGTCTTTGCGGCGCAAGGCATGACGCGCGATCCGGCCAGTTCGAACGTGTATGATATGCCGGTTGAAATCGAAAACGACGCCACGATTTTCCGCGGCGTGCTCCGCATGCAATACAAGAACAAGAACGGCATGAACGCCACGGCCAAGGGTCTGTAGACGAATTGCATCCGCAGTTGACGTTTGCTTTGCGCACGACAGACTGGCGTTCTGAACCTTGAATTTAAATCCAATTAAGGAGGGGCCGACGATGATCGCCCGTTACCGCAATTTTTCTGTGGCTCGCTTTGTGTTCGTGATGATGTTTCTGGCCGGTTCCGTTCACGCGGGAACACACACGTGGAGCGGGACCGTCTCGGGAGCTTGGTCGAACGCCGGCAACTGGTCGAGCGGCGGCGTTCCCCTGGTCGCCGAAGCCAACCTGGTCATCATTTTCCCAACCGGGGCGACAACCTTGGCGACAAACAACGATATTGCCGGCCTGACCGTCGCCTCGATCACGTTCGCCGCATCCGGATACAGCATAACCGGCCAGAAAATTACGCTCAGCGGCGGCCTCAGCAGCACCGGCACGCCGGGAAGCAGCATTGGCATCGACATGGACATCTCCGTCTTTCAGACGTTCACCGTCAACACCGGCACGCTCACGATTTCCTCGGTGATCAGCAGCACCAACAGCGTCGGCTTCACCAAAGACGGCATCGGCACGCTGCTCATCTCCGGGACCTGCACGTATCCAGGATTGACGACGGTGAGCGATGGCGTGCTGACCGTCAACGGTTCGATTTCGTCCAGCAAAGTCAATCTGACGGGCGGCACGCTGAACGGCACGGGTAGCATCGGCGGCTTGAGCGCCGACGGCACAGTCAGCCCCGGCGTAAACGGCCCATCCGCAATGGCCAGCAGCGGAAACACCGCCTTCAACAGTGCCTCAACCTTTGTCGTTGAACTCAACGGCACGACTCCCGGCACCGGCTACGACCAGATCAACGTCACCGGACAAGTCACCGCCGGCGGCACGCTCAGCGCGACGCTCGGATTTGCCTCGGCGAACGGTGACGCTTTCACAATCGTCAACAACGACGGACAGGACGCCGTCGGCGGCCAGTTCAATAATCTGGTGGAAGGCGCGACGCTGACCATCGGCACCGAAGATTTCACGCTCTCATACATCGGCGGCAGCGGCAACGACATTGTACTCACGCACGTGGTCAAGATCCGCGGCACGGTTGTCGACAAAGATGGCAACCCGTTCGCCGGCGTCGTCATCACCGACGGCACGCGCAACGCGACGTCCGCCTCCGACGGCACGTACGAAATTGACGGCGTTCCGAACGGCGATTACACGGTGACTCCGGCGCTGACCGGCCGCCTGTTCAGCCCGGCTGCAACGGCCGTGACGATCGCGGGCAGTTCCAAAACCGGCATCAACTTCCAGTTGCTCGGCACACCGCTCGACATCGACGGCGACGGCTTCTCCGACTTGATCGAAGCCGCCGCGGGCACGTCGATCACCGATCCGTCGAGCACGCCGTTCAGCGGAAAACTCGCGCCAGCCGCCGAGCCGCTGCAGCTCAGTTCGCTGCAGATCAAGCTCAACTTCTCGATCTTTATCAAGAAGCCGTCCGACGCGCTCTCCTTCGGCGGTTCGCTGCCGGTCGCGAGCGGCTTCAGTCCGACGGGCCAGCAGGTGATCACTGATTGCGGCGGCGTGATCCGCGTTTTCAACTTAAGCGACAAAGGCATTTCGCCGAAGGGCGATGATTCGTTCAAGCTGAGCAAGGCGGGTAAGGACGGAACAGCGAAGTTCGCGGCAAAACTGGCCAAAGGCACGTTTGTCGATACGTTCAAGGACGAACTGCTGCGCGGAACGATCGACGCCAAGAACGAACTGCGCCAGGTTCAGGTGACTGTTTATTTCACCGACCGTATCTTCACGAAGTTGGCGGACGTGACTTGGACCGCGAAAAAGTTCAAGAACGGCGCGGCGAAGCTCAAGACGAAGTAAACGCCAAAAGTCCGCTGTTTAAGTTGCACGTGCAGGCCGCGATGTTTGCGGCCTGCCCCATTTCAGGGTCCCTTCAACTATACTAAGACAACTGAGATGTGCTTTTTGTCCGGAATTTCTTTCAAAAAAGTTTAATTTTAAGGCTTGGAGCGCTTCGCAGGCGATTCAGATTCGCCCATCATCGCCCGCAGTTTCGCGACGTTGTAATTGACGGCGCGCACGCACATTTCCAGGCGCACGCCCTTCAGGTCCTTTGCGTCGAAGTGGCGCATGGCGTAGACCGTTGTGGCCGGCAGATCGGTTTTGCTTTTCTTCAGGAACTCGATCATCGAGCCGAGTTGTTCGAGATTTTTCTTGTCATCGAACGCGCCTTTTTTAAACGCCGCTTCCTGTTCCGGAGTTGCGTCGAAAATGTGCATGCCCTTCAGCGCGTCGATGTTTGTGTTCACGCGCGCGGCAAGCTCCGAATCAGTGATCGTGGGCGGCAGCCGCCGTTCGCTCTTCATGTTGACAAAAATTTCATTGAGCATTTCGCGCGCCGGCGCGATCAGCGTTTCGCTCGGCGTGGTTCCGTTTTCCGAGGGAACCGGCGCTTCGCCTGCGCTTAGTCCCAGCGCGGCCAGCAGCACAACAACTGAAATTTCTCGCAAGCTCAGCAATGAAAGTTCCTCAAAATGAATCGCGCCGGTATTAAACCGGCGCGAGGCCCGAAAGAAAAATGAAAATCGCGCGCTCTACTTCTGCATGAAGTTGTCTTTATCGTCGCCACTTCCGTCCGGCACAAAACCCGAGCTCGGATCAAGCGAGCCGCCCAGTTTTTTGTCCCAGCCGCTGTCGACGCTGATATAGCCGCGCTCGCGGCCTTTTTCGTCCAGCGTAACCACATAGTGAAACGGGCTTTTCAGCGTCGACCACAATTCAGGATAACCATTGCTGTCGTGATCGACGGGAACGCCGTTGTAGAACGGACCGACTTCGAATTCGCCCTTTTTGAATCTGCGGCACAAATGATAAGCCAGCGCTTCGGACGAATTCGCCGTCGGATAATTATCCGGAGGGTAGCTGCCATACTCGAATCGGTACGCTTCGAGGGCATTCGCCATGATCGACAATTGCGCTTTTGCCGCATTGATCTGAGCGTTCTTCCAAACCAGGAAAACGGTGCCCAGCAGAAGCGACAGCAGTATCGAAATGATGGCGATGACGGTGAGCAATTCGACGAGGCTGAAACCACGGCGCGCATGTCGCATAATAACCCCCTCCTCTATACAAAGCCTTGTAGATTCAGCTCGCACGATACATACCGCGAAAATCGGGAATTCCGTGTTGCTTCGACCCGTCGGGGGACATAAGGGAATAGATGGGGAAGTGATTTTAACTGTTTAAAAGGAGCCATAACGCATGAGCAATACATATGAAGTCGGCAAAAAACTCGTGGATTTGTGCAATTCTGGAAAGGCCAAGGAGGCCATCGCGACACTTTACGCCGACAATATCGTCAGCATCGAGGCGATGAGCAGCCCGCAAATGCCCGCGAAGATGGAAGGAATTGCCGCGGTGAAAGGCAAAGCCGAATGGTGGGAGAACAATCACGAAGTCCACAGCGGTGTTGCCGAAGGCCCCTGGCCGCACGGCGATAAATTCATCGTGCGCTTCAAGTACGAAGTGACTGCAAAGGCGGGCCCGATGGCCGGCAAGCGCATGAAACTCGATGAGGCCGGACTGTACACGGTGAAAGACGGTAAAGTGGTGCAGGAAGAATTTTTCTACCACATGGGTTAACGGAAAGTGACGAGTGACAGGTGACAAGTGGAGGCGAGTCCCCTGTCACCTGTCACCTGTCACAAGTCACAAGTCACAAGTCACAAGTCACTTGTCACATTTGTTGAGGTCCTATGATCATCCGCCCCCCGGCCGTCGCCGGCGTTTTTTATCCCGCGCAGAACGACGCCTTACGTGCGACCGTGCAGCAGCACCTGTCCGCCGCTCCGGAGCTCACATCGGAACGCTGGCCGAAAGCGATCATCGCGCCGCACGCTGGATTCGCCTATTCGGGGCCGATCGCCGCGTCAGCCTTTTCACTGCTGGCTCCGGCGCGAAAAATCGTCAAGCGCGTCGTGATCATCGGGCCGAATCACCGTGTCGCCGTCAACCGCGTGGCCGCGACGAGCGCCGACGCGTTCGCGACGCCGCTCGGCAACGTGCCGGTGGACCGCGCCGCGCTGGAGCGCCTTTCGAATTTGCCGCAGGTGGAAGTTTTCGATTTCGCCCACGCGCCCGAGCACAGCATCGAGACGCATCTGCCGTTTCTGCAACTCGCGCTGGATGAATTTTCGATCGTGCCGCTCGTGGTTGGCGACACTGCGGCGACGGACGTTTCCGAAATTCTCGAACGGCTTTGGGGCGGGCCGGAGACGCTGATTTCGATCAGCTCGGACCTGAGCCACTTTTACGATTACGACACCGCGCGGAAAATGGACGCCGGCACGGCGCAGGCCATCGAGACGCTGCAGCCCGACGCGATTCGTTTCGAACACGCCTGCGGCCGCGTGCCGATCAAGGGCTTGATGACGCTCGCGGCGAAGCATGCGTTGAAAATTGAGACGAAAGATCTGCGCAATTCAGGCGATACCGCCGGCGGGCGCGATCGCGTGGTGGGCTACGGCGCTTGGGCATTTTACGACGGGGAGGGTTGAGACGATGTGCGCGATGTATTCGCCGGAACACCGCAGCGTGTTGCTGGATACCGCCGCCGGTTCCATTCAACTGGGCTTCGTCGAGAAACGCCCGCTCGACGTGAAGGTCGAAATCCATCCGCCCGAATTGCAGGAAATGCGAAACGCGTTTGTGACGCTGTACGTGCGCGGTGACTTTCGCGGCTGTATCGGCTCAATGCGCCCGATTGCGCCGCTGGTGCAGGATGTGGCGAAGAACGCGTACTACGCCGCGTTTATGGACCGCCGCGTCGGACCGCTCAATCCCGCGGATTTTTCAGAACTGAAAATCTCCATCTCGGTGCTCAGCGCGCCCGAACCGATAGAATGTCTCGACGAAGACGACCTCGTGAAGAAAGTTCGCCCTGGAATCGACGGCCTGATCGTCTATGAGCAGGACACATCCGGCACGCTGCTGCCCTCGGTTTGGGAGCACATCGCCGACCCGCGCGATTTCGTGCGCCACGTCAAAGCCAAAGCCGGCCTGCCGACGAGCTACTGGTCGAGCACCATTCGCTATTCGCGCTATACAACCGAAGCGTTTTCGAATTGACGTCGCCGCGATTGGGTGGCACCGACAGGCGCGCAGCGACTGTCGGTGTCGCGCGAAGCGCGATCTTAACGCACTCCAGAAACATTGTTTGTTCGACATCGCAGATGTCCATAAAACGCGCTGGGATCGTCGTTGAAATGCCTTCGGCACACCGATAGCCGCTAACGCGTCTATCGGTGCCACCCAATCCCCGCCACGCGTCACTTGTCACCCGTCACAATAACCGTTAAACCTCGCACATGGCTTCCGCATCTCTCCTCTCCATCGGCGACGAATTGTTGCTGGGAGAAATCACCGACACCAACAAACCCTACATTGCACGCAATCTGCTGCCGCTCGGCGTCACCGTCGTCGGATCCGAAACAATCGGCGATGAAGTCGGCGATATTTCCGCGGCATTCGCGCGCGCTCTCTCGCGAGCCGATATTGTTATCGCGACCGGCGGCCTCGGCCCGACCGATGACGACCTGACCCTCGAAGCGCTCGCCAAAATGCTCGGCACCGATCTCGAATTTCGCGACGAAGTCATGGAGCAGATGGCCGCGCGGCTCAAGCGCCCCGTGAGTGCATTCTCGGCGTCGAACCGCAAGCAGGCGTTCGTTCCGAAGGGTTCACTCATTCTCCGCAACGATTGGGGCACCGCGCCCGGCGTGCACATCCCCGTGGTCGCCGCAAGCACCAGCTGTTCTCCGCCTCTTAATAAAGGCGCGCAAGGGGGGGCAACTCCGCAATTCCAAGTCGCGCCGAATCTGGAAGCCGCCACGAAACACATTTTCCTCACGGCCGGAGTGCCGCGCGAGATGAAAGGCCTGCTGGCCGAGCGCATCCTTCCATTTCTGCGCGCGCATTTTAAATCCGGCCGCGCGATCGCGATCAAATCTCTGCACGCGTTCAACATTCCCGAATCCACCGTTGGCGAACGCATCAAGCCGCTGATGCAGGCCGGACACAACCCCAACGTCGGCACGCGCGTCGGCGGCGGCATCGTCACGGTGCGACTGGTGGCGAGCGGCGTGAGCGACGCCGAGGCGCAGGCGGTGCTCACTCCGTGTGTCGAAAGAGTCCGCGAGGCGTTGCGCGAAGGACTTTTTGGCGAAGACGACGAGAACATGCCGAGCGCGACGTTGAAAGCGCTGCTCGCAAAAAAGAAAACCGCCGCGCTCGCCGAAAGCTGCACAGCAGGACTCGTCGCGGCGATGCTGACCGAAATCTCCGGCTCGAGCGCCGCGCTGCTGGAAGGCGCGGTCGTCTATTCCAACGACTCGAAAGTGCGCACCTGCGGCGTGAAGCCCGAGACGCTGGCGGCACACGGCGCCGTCTCGGCCCAGACCGCACACGAACTGGCCGCGGGAATCCGCGCGCGCGCCGGCGCCGACATCGGCGTGAGCATCACCGGCATCGCGGGGCCAGGCGGGGGAACGGCGACGAAGCCGGTCGGCCTGGTTTATTTCGGCGTCGCCACTGAACGCGGTGTAACCACGCTTGAGCGCAATTATCCGGGACTCGACCGCGCCATGGTGCGCGAACGCGCCGCAGTGCAGGCGCTGGACCTGCTGCGGCGTGCAGCGCTGGAGTAAATCAGAAGCGCGACCGTCAGGGAGCGACGGCGCGTGGACATATCGAGGCACTCCCTTACGGTCGCGCTTCTGACTATGCTCGAACGAATCGGCCAGCGTTTTGAACGGCTTGTGCGGCAATACATGCCGGACCCGTTTCTGCTCGCACTTATCCTGACCTTCGTCACTTTTGCGCTCGCCCTGATTTTCACGAAGTCCACGCTGACCGAATTGATCCATCAATGGTTTGGCGATGAAAAAAAGGGCTTCTGGGCTCTGCTTCCGTTCGCCATGCAGATGGTGTTGATTGTTGTCACCGGCGAAGCGGTCGCGGCCTCGCCGTTGATTCATGCAGGCATTAAAAAACTGGCCGGAGTTCCGAAAACAGCGTTCGGCGCGGTCGCGTTCGTCTCGTTTATTGCGATCCTGTTCGGCTGGCTGCACTGGGGGTTCGGCTTGATCGGCGCGGCGTTGCTGGCGCGCGAAACGTCAGCGCAGGCCCGCGCGAGCGGGCTGAAACTGCATTACCCGTTGATGGGTGCGGCGGCGTACACAGCGCTGCTGATCTGGCACGCCGGGCTGAGCGGCAGCGCGCCGCTGCTGGTGAATACAAAAGATCATTTCCTCGCCGCTGAAATCGGACAGGTTCCGCTCAGCCAGACGATTTTCGATCCGATGAATTTCGTCGCCTGCGGCATTCTGCTGTGCGTCGTTCCGTTTCTGCTCGCCGCGACCTCGCCGAAAGAGAATATCGAAGAAATTTCGCCCGAGCGCCTCGCGGAAATGCAGCCGATCGAAGTCGTGCCTGACCGTTCGACGCTGGCCGGACGTATGGACGCGAGCCCGCTCACGCTGTGGATGATCGTGGTGCTCGGCGCGACGTTTCTATACGGACATTTTTCGACGAAAGGCGCGGATCTGAATCCAAACATCGTTAATTTTCTGTTCCTGATGCTGGGCCTCGCGCTGCATCGCTCGCCCGTCGCATACATGAAAGCAATCTCGCAGAGCGTGCGCGGCACGGCCGGAATCGTGCTGCAATTTCCGTTCTACGGTGGAATTATGGGAATCATGAAAGATTCCGGGCTGAACCATGAGCTTGCGAACGTGATCATCCATTTTGCCAGCGCGCGGACGCTCCCGTTTTTCGCGTACGTCAGCAGCGCCTTCTCAAAACTTTTCGTGCCGAGCGGGGGCGGCGAATGGGCCGTCGAAGGTCCAGTGATGCTCGCCGCGGCCAAAAATCTCGGCGCGCCTTACGGCAAGACAATCATGGCCGTCGCGTACGGAAACATGGTCGGTAACATGTTTCAGCCGTTCTGGGCGCTGCCCCTGCTGGGGATCATGGGTCTGAGCGCGCGGCAGATCATGGGGTATTGTTTAGTGGTATTCTGCTTCGCGTTTCCGCTGCTGGGAATGGTGCTGCTGATTTTCTCCTAACTATATTCGCACGATGCCGTTCATTATCACGGAAATTCCGAATAAGATGAATTGCCAGCGCTGCATGGGTTCGATCCCGAGCGAGAAAAGCGTTTCAACCTTCTCACCAGATTTCTGACGGCGCTCCTACTCGTTCCCCAAAGACTCAAGATTTTCGCTATAACCGGATATCTTTATCCTAATTTATATTGTTCAGGCATCGTCTGAATTGTATGCTGAAGTAGAGACATGGAATTTAAGGAGGGACTTCGAATGGCTGAACCTGAAAAAAGCAACGCGCTACATGCGCTGTGGGTCGAATTGGAGCACTTCACGGATACACAAGTCGGGCTGGACGAGTGCGGGCTTCCGTGCGCGGAATGCCCGATTTGCGGGGCGATTGGATCGGCGGGGAAGCGCGTGTCGGCGCGATTGCAGCGGATCTCGAACACGCCGCCACCGAGCGATTCGCGGCGCTTCTGCCCGCTGAAGCAACGTCCGCTGGCAGAAAAACAGAGCGCTTCTTAGAATTCCCGCCTAACCAGGCGGAGCACATGGCATGAGCGACCGGCGCGTGAAGATTGGGATCCTCGGCTGCGGGAACATCAGTAAGGCGTACATCCTCACGGCGCAATCCTTTCCGATCCTCGAGATCGCGGCGGTCGCGGACATCGATGTCGAACGCGCCAAAGCCAAGGCAAAAGAATACACCCTCCCGCGCGGCTGCAGCGTCGACGAATTGCTCGCGGATAAAAATATTGAGCTCGTCGTCAATCTCACGATTCCGAATGCTCACGCGGAGGTCGCCATCGCGGCGCTGAACGCGGGCAAGCACGTCTATAATGAGAAGCCGCTCGGCGCGACGATGGACGAGGGCAAGAAAATTGTCGAGGTTGCGCGCGCGAAAAAACTGCGCGTCGGTTGCGCTCCGGGCACGTTCCTGGGCGGAGGATTGCAGACCTGCCGCAAGCTGATCGACGAGGGCGCGATCGGAAAGCCGGTCGCGGCGACGGCGTTCATGACGACGCCGGGCCACGAACGCTGGCATCCGAGCCCCGAGTTTTATTACGAGCCCGGAGGCGGGCCAATGCTGGACATGGGGCCGTATTACATCACGGCACTCGCGCAGCTGCTCGGCCCGGTGAAACGTGTGTGCGGTTCGGCGCAGATTGTCAAACCCGACCGGACGATCACCAGCGACCCGAAAAAAGGGACGAAGATCCACGTGCAGACTCCGGACCACGTGACCGGCGTGATGGAATTTTCGAGCGGCGCGGTCGCGACGATCATGACGAGCTTTGCGGTCTGGCACGCTCGATTGCCGCGCATCGAAATTTATGGGACCGACGGAACGCTGAGCGTTCCCGATCCAAACACACTGCGCGGGCCGGTGCAGCGGCGCATGTCGACCGACGGCGATTGGCGCGAGGAAGGCCTGACGCACGGGCATTTCGACGGAAACAAATGGGGCATCGGCGTGGCCGACCTGGCGTACGCGATCCGCTCGGGCCGGCAGCATCGCGCGAACGGCGAAAACGCGCTGCATGTTCTGGAAGTGATGCACAGCTTTTTTGAATCGGCGAAGGATGGGAAGCACGTGGCGATCGGCTCGTCATTCGCGCGGCCGGCGGCGTTGCCGCGAGGGTTGAAGGAAGACGCGTTGGACGACTAACCGCATTGAGAATTGAAGATTGAGAAATGAGAATTTCAAATTGAGCGGCGGGATTTTGGCGACGCAAAAGTTGCTATGACCGCGGACGATTTTTGCCGCATTCGCACGGCCAGCCGACGGCAGGCTGCCCGTGACACACACGGGTGGAAGGGCGAGGGGCGAGGTTCTAAAGGTGCCGAAGTGCGAGGTAAGAGGCACTGGGTTCGAGTTACGAAGTAGTCGGCAGCACAAACTTCATACTTCAACCTTCGCACTTCTCAAGGGTTCTCTCTTGCAACCGTTCATCAAGTCTGCATAATCCGCTCATTCCAAATGGAACAGGGGGGCGGGCCGTGTGGACGGCTCGCAGGGACATTAAAAGGAGAGTCGTAGCATGGCATTCAAACCACGCCGCCGCCGCAAGATCGGAAGCAAGAAACGCCGCAACCGCAAGTTGATGCGCAAGAAGAAGTAAACGGCGTCGTAATGCATAACGCATAATGCATAACATCCGCGCGCGCGTGTTATGCATTATGCGTTATGCATTAGTCAAAGCATTCAACGGCATCGCACAACGAGGAACAACATGTCCAGCAGCGGTCCATCCAAAAAACCCTGGGGCGGGCGTTTTCAGAAAGCCACGGACGCGAAGACCGAGGCGTTCACGGAATCGATTTCGTTCGATCGCGCGCTGTACAAGCACGACATCGCCGGCAGCATGGCGCACGCGACGATGCTCGCGCAGGTCGGCCTGATCAGCCACGGCGAAAAAGATCTGATCCTCAAAGGTCTCACTGAAATCCTCGCGGAGATGGATGCGGGCGAATTTAATTTCCGCAGCGAGTACGAAGACATTCACATGAATGTCGAGAAAGCGCTCGAGGAAAAAATCGGCGACGCGGCGGGAAAGCTGCATACGGCCCGCAGCCGCAATGACCAGATTTCGCTCGATGAACGGCTCTGGCTGCGCTACGAGATCGACGAGATCCGCCACAAGATCGCGCTCCTGCAGGCGTCGCTGGTCGATCTCGCCGACGCGCACGCCGACGACGTCATGCCCGGCTACACGCACATGCAGCGCGCGCAGCCCGTCACCGCTGGGCATTACACGCTCGCGTTTGTCGAAATGCTGCAGCGCGATTTCGAGCGCTTCGGAGATTGCCGCAAACGCGTAAACGTTCTGCCGCTTGGCGCGGGCGCGCTGGCCGGATCGTCGCTGCCAATTGACCGCCAGTTCGTGGCGGACATGCTGCACTTCGATGGCGTGACGCGCAATTCGATGGACACAACCGCCGACCGCGATTATCTGCTCGAATTTGCGTTCTGCCAGACGGCCTGCGCGCTGCATCTCTCGCGCCTCTCCGAAGACTTTGTGCTGATGGCGTCGACGGAATTCGGCTTCATCACAATCGACGATGCGTTCTGCACGGGCAGTTCGATCATGCCGCAGAAAAAGAATCCGGATCTGTTTGAACTCGTCCGTGGGAAAACCGGGCGCTCGTTCGCGCTGCTGTCGCATCTGGTGGTGCTGACCAAGGGCCTGCCGATGACGTACAACCGCGACATGCAGGAAGACAAGGAACTGCTCTTCAACAGCGTGAAGCAGTTCAAAAGCTGCCTCGATATTCTCGCGACGGTGATGCGCAACGTCAGCTTCAACACCGAGAAATTATTGAAGAGCTGCGAAGAAGGCTTCATGGACGCGACGGCGCTTGCCGAGTACCTCGTGCGAAAAGGCATTCCGTTCCGCCAGGCGCATCACGTGGTCGGAAATCTCGTGCGCACGGCCGAAGAACGCGGCTGCGCACTGATCGAATTGACGAGCGGCGATTTCAAAAGCGCGCACTCGTTCTTGACCGAAGACGTGCGCAGTTGTCTTGGCGCGAAAGCTGCCGTGAAGGCGTACGCGTCGTACGGTTCGCCGAATCCGAAATTTGTGCGCAAAGAAATTGAGGGCTGGAAAGTGCGATTGCGGGACGAAGGGGCGATTCCGGGAAAGAAAAAGAAGCGGAGAGAATAAACTGTAATATCGAAATCCGAAATTCGAAACAAATTCAAAATTCAAAAAACCAAATTCAAAACGGTAGGGCAGTAAAATAGGCCCAATCGTTTTGAATTTTAAAATTATCCGTTTTGAAATTGTTTCGGATTTCGGATTTCGATTTTCGGATTTCTCACACGATTCGTCCCGAAATCCACGCGCTGCACTGCAGGATTCCCCCGACTTTCACGCCGCGCGGGAGCAGTTCGGGGTCGGCAACGACGTCGACTTCGCCGACGGCGTTGCGGATTTTCAGCCACCAGAATTGCGCCTTGGTCGCGGGGTTGGTCATCTGCACGGCGTCGAGAATTGAGCCGCAAATCATTGCCGATGCGAGCGGTTCGGCGAGCGGCTCGCGGTTGGGGCCAGTCATGGCCAGCGGCACAAACGCGTCGATTTTCAGGTTGCGGCCCTGTCGCGACATCGCGGCGGCGAAGTCCTCTTCGTTCGCGGCAACCACGCATTGCTGCGCAAAGGCGGTGAGCTGCACCGAATGAATCTGCGGAAGGTCGATCTCTTCATGCACGAGAAAATTCGGCGTGTCGAAGACAAAGCGGAACGTTCCCTTCATGGGCTCGTTGCCGTAAGGCTGTGCGAGCGAGACGAAGCCGCCGTCCATCGGAAAACCTTCGCGCGTGATGCGTTTTTCAAGCCCGGCGCTGACACGCGTCTTGCCGAAAAAATGCGGATTGAGAGCGATCAGTTCTTCGTTCGAGTTCAGTTGAATCCAGAGCTCGATGCCGTTGCCGAGCGCCCAGACAATGTACGTGCCCTGCTTGCAGCGCGTGGCTTTTCCGTTCTGATAGCACTTCTTGGCGAGCGCTTCGAGGTCGCTGCCGTCCGGGAATCCAACGTCCGAAAGATTTGTTGCCACGATCCTTGCCCTCCGTCAGGTAGTTTATCGAAAAGCTCGGCGAATGGAATTGTTGAATCGGCAGGGCTCGCGCGATATAAAGGGAGTGACGAAACCGCCTTTAAGCGGTGTAATCAGTGATGCGGGAAATTTGGCGCGCTTGGGAGCATTGTCCATGGGTGAACATTGGCCGCTCGTAGTTGCCAGCGGGTTGATCGCGCTGGCGGCCGCATTGGGTCTGTGGCAGCACGACCGCGCCGTGGAACTCACCGCGCAAGTTCAGACTCCCATTCGAACCGTGAGCGAACCCGCGCCCGTTGCACCCGCTACGGCTGAAAAGCCCGAAGCCATCCAGACTCCGCCTCCCTTACCAACCGCCAATCGCGCGACGTTTGCGCCGGCGCCGACACCCGCTCCAGTCACGGAACCAGCGCTTGTGCCGGCGCCCGCTCCGGTTGCAGTGGCACCGGTCGCGCCCGTGCCTACCGCCCCGGCCGCGGTACAACCCACAGCGCCGACCGCGCCCGCGGTGCTGCCGGCTCCCGCGCAGCCTGTGCGGCAGGGACGCAACGCGACTCTGGCCGCGTTGCGCGCCGATCTTCAGGCGCAGATGAATATGGCTCCGATGGACACTGCCGGCGGAGGATACGCCGTGGCCGTCGATGGCGCGCGACTGGAGGTTAAATCGCCGCCGAACTGGAACATCACCATTTACAACGTGAATCCCAAAACGCCGGAAATCGAGACCGACAAATTCAAGGAACTGCTCGCGGCCACCGTCAAATCTCTGCAGATCGACATGACGCCGAAGCCGATCGAATCGGCGAACGGAAAATTGTACCTGAAAACGACATCGAAACTCGGAAGCATCTCGCTGATCCGCGACCCGGCCAACGGAAATTCCTGCACGATTGGCCCGATCCAACAGTGGGTCACGCCGCAACAGCCTCCGGCAACGAAAACTCAGCTTACGGCCCCCGTCAATCCCGCCAATCCCGTTGTGCCGCAAGCGCAAGCCCCGGCCGTCGCGCCCGACGCACAGGCCCCGGTTGCGCCCGCTCCGCAGCCACCGAAAGTGAAGACGCCGAAAGTTCCCGCCGCGCCACCGCACCCGCCGGCGACGGACGCGAATTTTTAGTCGCGTGCGCTGCCTTTTAATTCTCTGGATTTTCTCAGCGTGCACATGGGCTGAGGAATCGCCGGCGAAGACGCCTACGGTCACGGCTTTGTACGAGCAGCTCGCGAGCAGCGATTTTTCCACACGCGAAGCCGCGACTGAAGAACTGATCCGTCGCGGGCCGCCGATCGTTGCCGAACTCGAGCGCCTCAAGAAAACCGATACCGACTCCGAACGCGTCGCCCGCTGTAAAACCATCGCTCGGCTGGCTGAATTCGGCGAATACACCACGCTCGAAGCGCTCGAAAAGCTGCGTGCTGAAACGGTCAAGACGGCGCTCGAACGCCAGCGACCCGAGCAACAAGGCCGGATTGCCGCCGACTTAACGCGAGTCGACCGGATCATCGAGCGCGGGGTTCGTCTTGCGCCGGAGAAGGACCGGCAGCGCGTTGAAGCCGAAGCCCACTATGCCACAGGCCGCGAAATGTACGCGCTCTGCGGCAAGGGCGACCAATTCTGGATTCGCCTCGCCAGCAAGCGCTTTCAGTCCGCATGCAAACTGCTCGAAGCGCTCAACGATCGAAATCCCAATGACAAAGCGATCGAAGAGCTATTGAAGAGAGCGTCCATGTTGCGCTACGCCACGCGCCAGATGACCACGCTCGATTGATGACGGTACGCTTATAAAAAGAAGGAGCACCGTTTTATCGGCGCTCCCGTTTGACGTGTTTTCCGATCGAATTCTCAGGCCCGATTTATTCGTCCTCAACCTGCACCACCAGCGGCTTCTTCGTCGTCGCGGCGGGCTTGGCCGGATCAGCCGGTGCCTGGTCTTCCAGCTCGAAATGCATCGACTCGCCCTTCATCGCGAGCCGCAGCGCTTCGGTCACCTGTCCGTCGCCCGGATTCAGCGCGCTGGCTTCCTGCAGCTTCTTCAAGCCGAAATCCTTGTCGTTCAGGCGCCACGCCGAGAGCCCGTACCACATCGCCCCTTGCGCGTCCTTCGGGTACGTATCGCAGAAGACCGAGAACGCCGTCTGCGCGCCGCGGTAATCCTTCGCGAAAAACGCAGCCTGTCCCTTCTGGCGGATGTACATCGGATTGTGCGTGATCTGGTACGCCTGCTCGTATTGTTCAGCGGCCTTGGCGAACTGGTTCGAATGAAAATACGCGGTCGCCAGACCTGAAATCGCGCGCGCGCTGCGCGGGAAAATCTTGAGCGCCTTGTTCAAGCTTTCGATGGCCTCGGGCACTTTTCCGTTGTTGATCTGCGCCATGCCCAGGAAATACCAGGCTTCTTCGTCCTTCGGCATCAGTTCCGCCGCTTTCGTCAGCGTCTTCAGCGCCGTCTCGAGATCGTTTTTGCGAAGCTGCATGCGGCCCATGCCGAGATAGCCTTCGCCTTTCGTCGGTGCCAGCGTCATGGCCAGGTTGAATTTTTCCTCGGCCTTGACCAGATCAGCGTCCTTATCCTTGCCCCGGCGCAGGTAGTACTCGCCGCACCAGTAATTCAGCTCGGGCTGCTTTTTCAGCGACGCTTCCATCTTGGTCTTGACGTTCTTCTTCCAGTACGTCTCCACGTCCTTGATGTCGCAGTTGAACGCCTTCTTAAACGCCTCATTTTGGAACGAGAACAACTCGCCCACATGGTTCGCATCGCGCGTCTTCAGGTTTTTCTCGAAGTTCAACGAGCGCAAATTTTCGAGGAAGGTGAAGAACCGCGCGCCGTCGACATTCACCATGTAATCCATGACCGACAGCGACTGCGCGTAATTCAGCGTCGCCTTGAGCGGGTCGCCCGCGACCGCCGCGAGATTGTGCGCGTTGGTCACGTTCATGAACGTCTCAAAATCGTAGCTGTCTCCCATGTTGATGGCTTCGTAAATCATCGCTTCGTCCCGCATGCGCGCTTTCTGCGCCGACGCGGCTTTCGACCACAGGATCTCGAAGAGTTGGGCCATGCCTTCGCTCAGCCAGGCCGGCGTGCCCTGCTTGCGTTCGACGCCCTTCGGCGGATCGCCAAAAAACGCGAGCAGGTAGGTATGCATGAAATTATGGCCCATCTCGTGAAGCAGCGTGCGTTCGAGTTCGTCTTCGTCGCGATTGGCCACGAAGGTTCGGATCTCGCGCACCATTTTCTTCTTGTCGTAATCCTGGTGCATGCTGAACCATGCGCCGGGAATGCCCTGCCGCAGCCGCTGCTCCTTGTCCTTCACTCCGGTCTGCTCGAACCATTCGTCGGCGAACGGCTCCATGTCTTTGTAGACGCGGACGCTGATATAGGGGCGGATGTTCCACGTGTTCAAGATATCGCCGGGGATGTTGGCCTTGTTGTCGAATTTCTGCTTCGAGGTTCCGTTCAACAAATCCGGCGTCAGCTTGAATAATTGGTAAAAGCGCTGCTCGGCCTGGCTCACCATGCGTGTGACTTTATCGGCGTAGGCTTTCGAGACATTACACTCGACACTGAACGCCGGCGTCATGGTCTGGAAAAATCCCGCCGGTGCTTTGGGCGGAAGTTCAGGCGCCGTCGGCTGGCCCGCGCGCGCCGCGGAGATTAAAAACGCACACATTGCAATAGCAACACATGACAACCGTCTCATCAGTCTGCCCCCGGAGTTTTCAATTACATCTGTCCTGGTGTTACTAGGACAGAATTGTCTACGCAACCGGTAGTTGTGACCCAAATTCCGGTATATCGAACCGTTTGCACCTTGTTCAAGTTAGACGCTCACAGTAGCTTCCTTACTTCGACCTTTTTGAAAGAAAGGCTCCCGAAGTGCCGGTTTCGCACCTCCTATTAGTGTTCCTCTCTGCTGTCGTCGCCGGAGCCATCAATTCGGTGGCCGGCGGTGGCACCCTGATCACGTTCCCAACGCTGACGGAATTCATCGGTTTGCCTTCGAAGGTCGCGAACGCGACCAACACCATGGCACTCTGGCCGGCCGCATTGGCCGGCGTGTGGGGTTTTCGCAAAACGCATCCACCCTCGCGTAAACTCATAGCCAGCTTCGTGATCACAAGTGCACTCGGCGGAGTGACGGGCGCGGCACTCTTGCGCCAAACCAGCGAAAGCCAGTTTAAAGTCATCGTCCCCTGGCTGATCCTGATGGCGGCCGTGCTTTTTCTCTTTCAGGGCCACATCGCCAAACGCCTCGGTCTCGCCGATGCGCACGCCGATGCCACCGACGCACCGCAGCGCTCCGGTTCGACCTGGGCGCTTGCGCTTTTCTTCCAATTCTTTGTTGGAGTATACGGCGGCTATTTCGGAGCGGGCATCGGGATCATCATGCTGGCGACGCTCAGCTACATGCGCGTCGGCGATATTTATCACATGAACTTTCTCAAGAATTTCGGCGCGCTGGCCGTGAATTGCGCCGCCGCCCTGCTGCTGGGAATCTGGGGACTGGTCAATTGGCCGATCGCCGGAATCATGTGCGGCGGCGCACTTCTCGGTGGCCTCTGCGGTTCCGGCATCGCCAAAAAAATCGGCGCCCAGAACCTACGTACCGCGATTTCAATCGTGGGGATGATCATCGCTGGATATATGATGTACAAGCAGTTTCGTTAGTGGCGAAGCTCCACAGCCCCGCCAAAGAAGTGGCCGGATGCGA
>Ga0265314_10001446_pt1 | contig 26540 bp, 24 predicted proteins | sample 4126metaG_FD_203106 | JGI IMG/M metagenome (GOLD analysis project Ga0265314, IMG submission 203106) | Rhizosphere microbial communities from Carex aquatilis grown in University of Washington, Seatle, WA, United States - 4-1-26 metaG | ecosystem: Host-associated > Plants > Roots > Rhizosphere >... | reverse complement strand
TGCTGATCGGTCAGGACAAAATCAATCGCCTCATCGATGTACGAGAGCGCTTTATCCGCCGAATCCGCTGAAGAAACCAGGTAGCCCGCATCGGTCAGCAAGCGCTGCAGCGACTGGCGTTCATTGGCGTCGTCTTCCACGACCAGAATCTTGTAGTGACTTAGCGTCTGACTCATGGCGTTCACTTTCCTGTTAGTTCCAAAGTCGCGTTCCATTGGGTTTTGATTCCACTCGCTGGAATCTCCTCAGACGCCCTGAGGCAACCAATGTGCCACTGCTGACTCACCCCCGCGTTTCATCCTTCTAAAACCACTTATTCTCAGATGCGACATTATGTCGCTATCTGTCTCCGCGAGATCATGACTTATTGTCGCATTTTTGCGACATCTTTTCAGTGGCGATACGACATTTAGGCATGGCTCGCGCCGTTTCCCATCGCCGGAACTTGTCGAATCTCGTCATGTACCTTTTCGTGAAAATCGCCGACCAGTTCCTCGGCATCCTTGAGTGCACCGTCCAGCCCGGTCATCGTTTCCTTATCCAACTGATCCCCATGGATTCGCCTAAGCAGGTAAGCATTGATTTTGGCGGCATTGAGCGCGTTACTCAGATCATGCAGATATTTCCGCATCAGACTTGTTTCCATGACCATCGCTTTCCCGAAGGGTGCCCAGAGTGCCCATATTTGCTCGAACTGTCGGCCAGGATCCGGTCTCAAGCCTCCACCCACCAGAGACACAGGTCCCGTGCTTAGAAGACTTTAGCAAAGACTACACCATTGCCCCCGCTCGACCTTAAAATCACGCCGAAAACCCGTTCAGCCGCCGCTCACCAGATCGCCATTCTGTATCCACACCGCCATGGCGGCCGATAAAATCCTCGCCCGCTGGCCCGTCGCCTTCGGCGCGGCCTTACATTATAGTGCTTCGCACGTTGGTTTTCGTGGGTCCAAACGCTGCCGCCTCGGGTGGCCAACGGAGCTGGTGGAATGTCCATTGTCGAACGCGAGGCACCCCAGACGCAAAAGTCGGCGTGCTGGTCGGATGCCATTGTCACGGCAGAACCCGGCGAGCGGGCGCGCCTGATGGGTGTCTTCCCGGGAGAAGGCGTCGGCCCGGAAGTCGTCGCGGCGGCGCTGCGCGTGCTCGATGCGGTGGAAGCTCGCTTCGCCCTCGGAATTAAACGTGTGACCGGCGGCGCCATCGGCATGACCGCCCGAGGCGCCGTCGATGGCTCCCTCACCGGCGACATCGAACATTCCTGCCGGGAAATCTTTGAAAAACGCGGTGTGCTTTTTTGCGGTCCGGGCGGCGGGCGTTTCGTTTACGACCTCCGCAACCGCTTCGGCCTTTTCTGCAAGCTCGTCCCCATTGCGGCCTCCCCGGCGCTCCTCGACGCATCACCGGTTCGCCCCGAGGTCGCCCACGGGACCCATATGCTGATCGTCCGCGACAACGACGGCGGCATCTACCAGGGGAAATGGTCGCACCGTCACCTGCCCGGCGGAGAGGTGATCGCGGAGCATTCCTTTTCCTACACACGAAGCCAGGCCGAGCAGATTATCGCCGTGGCGGTGCGTCTGGCGGCGGCGCGCCGCGGGCGGCTGCATGTCATCGTCAAGGATGGCGGCGTGCCGGCCATCACCGCGCTGTGGCGCGAGGTCGCCCTGGAACTCGCATCCGGCGTTGAACTGCTTTTCCTGAATGTCGACCACGCGGCTTATCGGATGATCCAGGAGCCGCGCCTCTTCGACGTCATCGTCGCACCCAACATGATCGGCGACATTCTCGCCGACCTCGCGGCCGTGTTTCTCGGGTCGCGCGGCCTGTCCTTCTCCGGCAATTTCGCCGCCGATGGTGCCGCGGTTTACCAGACCGGCCATGGGGCGGCTTACGATCTCGCCGGCACCGGCCGTGCGAATCCGGTGGCGCAAATCCTTTCGCTGGCCATGATGCTGCGGGAAAGCTTCGCCGCGCCCCGCGCCGCGGACCTTGTGGAAAATGCGATCGAGCACACCTGGCGCCAAGGTTGGCGCACCGATGACCTGTTCCGCGGCAGGGGGGGAGAAAAGCGCATCGGTCTCAGCGATCTCACCGACCGAATTGCCCAAGCCGTCGCGACGATTCCGGAGGCCCCCGCGCGGAGCACCGCGGAATGAAACCCGCCCTCCTGCTGATCGACCTGCAAAACGACTACCTGGCGGCAGCCGGCCTGCAGCCATCGGCGGGGGAGGTGATCGACAATTGCAGGGCGCTACTGGCGGGCTTTCGTGCGGCGGGGCTGCCGGTGCTTCATATCTTCACCACCGTGACGCGCGACCCCGACAACCGCATGCCGCACTGGAAAGCGGCGAATCGCTGGCTCTGCGAGCAAGGAACCCCGGGACACGGAACGCCGCCCGGCCTCGAGCCCCTGCCCGCCGAAGCCGTGATTCATAAACAGTTTTTCAGTGGTTTTGAAAACCCGGCGCTCGAAAAAATTCTGCGTGACAACGCCTGCGAACGCCTCATCCTGGCGGGAATTCATCTGCACGGCTGCGTGCGCTCGACGGCGCTCGACGCCTATGCGCGCCGCTTTTCGGTGTCAATCGCGAATGATGCGGTGACCAGCGACGATCCCGTCCACGCCGCGATCACCCGGCGTTACCTTGCCGCCCGTGCGATTCCCTTCGAGCCCATATCGAGCATTCTCAGTGAACTCCGCACCGATGCACGCGCTTCCGCCGGGCCCCGCGTCTATCGGCACATTTGTCCATATGATCGCCAGCGCCTGCTCTGGGAAGTGCCGATCGAAACGGCAAATGCGGTGAAAACGCACGCCGCAGCGCTCGCCGGCCGCACCCGTGAAAACGATGCGGAGTCGCTCAAGGCCCGCGCTTCAATGCTGCGCCAAGTCGCCGCGGCGCTACAGGAGAACAGCGATCCGCTGGCTTTGGAAATCATGACCGATGTCGGCAAGCCGATCACCATGGCCCGCGCCGAGGTGCAGCGCGCTGCCGCGCTCCTGCATGCCGTGGCGGATCGCGCCGATGAGGTGCTCGAAGAAAAAACCAGCGCCATGACACGCTGCCGCCGCAGGCCACTGGGCGTGATCGGGCTGCTCACACCATGGAACAACCCCCTGGCGATCCCGGTGGGAAAGCTGGCTCCCGCGATCCTCTACGGCAACGCGGTGCTCTGGAAACCGGCCCTGCCCGGCTCACGCATCGCCCAGTCGCTTCTCACGCTCTGGCGGCGCGGCGATCCGGCAGTCCCGATCACGCTCATTACAGGCGATGCCCAAACCGCGATCGCGCTGGCGGGCGACCCGCATGTGGATGCGATGACCCTCTCCGGTTCAGAGCTCGCTGGATATGCAATCGGCGAAATTGCAGCTCGGCGGACAATCCCATTCCAGGCGGAACTCGGCGGAAACAACGCCGCAATTGTCGCCGAAGGGGCCGACCTTGCTGCGGCGGCCCGCCAGATCGCCGCGGGCGCGTTTGGTTTTGCCGGCCAGCGCTGCACGGCGAATCGCCGGGCAATCGTGTTCAAATCACTCTCCGCGCAGTTCCAGCAGGCACTCATCGCCGACACGCGCCAACTGCCCTTCGGCCCCCCGGAAGACCCGACAACGGCCATCGGCCCGGTCATCAGCGACCACAAACGCCGGCAACTCCTCGCGCTTTTTTCCCGGGCTCGCGATCAAGGCGCCTCGCTCGTCTTACCCCATGGCGGCGATGTTCCCGGAACGGCGCCCGATTACCTCGCCGCGGTGGGCAGCTACTGCGCCCCGGTCATCGCGCTCGCCGGCGATCCTCAAAGTGAAATCGTGCAACATGAATCCTTCGGCCCGCTCCTCGTGCTGCAGGAGGCCGATTCCTTCGACCACGCGCTCGAACTTTGCAACGGCGTCCGCCAGGGCCTGGTCGCCGCGCTCTTCGGCGGCACAGGAGATCAGGTTTCGCGCTTCCTCGCGCAGGCCCGCGCCGGCATCCTCAAGCTCAATCAGTCCACAATGGAAGCCGACGCCGTCTCCCCCTTCGGCGGCTGGAAAGCCTCCGGCATCGGCCCGCCGGAGCATGGCATCGCCGACCGCGACTTTTTCACCCGCCTCCAGACTCTTTACGACACCCGCCCCTGATCGCCGCCGACGCAGCTCATCCACCGTGTCCCGGTCGTTAGAAGACCCGGATTGACTTGTTCGTCTTTTTCTCATACACCTGCGTCCATGAAATCGCTCGGGGTGGTCATTCCGACGCGCGATTCCATGGCGTTGCTGCCGGCCCATGTTGAATCGATGCGTCCCTGGTTGGATGTTGCGCGCCAAATCGTTGTCGTCGACAGCGATTCCCGCGACGGCACAGTCGACTACCTTAAACAAAATCTCGCCGGCTTTCCCGTCCAGTTTCTCGCCCATCCGCCCGGACTCTATCAATCCTGGAACCACGGCATCTCCCGGATCGATTCGGAATTTGTCTACATCTCCACCGTCGGCGATTCCATCTCGCGACAGGGATTGTTGGACCTGCTTGCCGCCACGGATCGCCTCGACTGCGATGTCATGGTCAGCCCGCCCGGTTTCATCGATGAGCGCGATCGCCCCCTGCACCGCAACCGCTGGCCGATCCACCGCATCCTGCAGACGCTTCCCCTCACCGAACCGACCCGTGTCGACCCTTTGATCACCTTCCTTCTCGCGCTCAATTACCTGCCCTTTGCAATACTCGGCAGCTCCGCGAGCAACCTCTTCCGCACCAAGGTCCTTCAGCGGTGCCCCTTCCCGACCGATTTCGGCAACAACGGTGACGGCGCCTGGGGCCTCTTCAATGCGCTCCATATACAATTGGGCATTTTTCCGGCCTGCATCAGCACCTTCCGCCAGCACCGCAAGCCGCACCGCGATCCGGACCCCACCCACGATGCCGACGGCCGCATGATCGAACACGGCATGCAACTCCTGCAGACGCATCTCGAGGCCCATCCGTCGTGGCGGCCGCGCGTCGCGGCGCCGGAGGTGCAGCGCATCTTCGCCGCCAAGCAGGTGGCCCAGCGCTGGCGCGCCCGCCTGAAAGAGGAGCGCCGCCGGCTTTTCCCCTGGAGCCTCAACCCGATCGCCTGGCGCGCGAGGCATCGGCGCCAGCAATCCCAGGCGCGGTGTGAAACCTTGGTAAACGAACTGCTGAATTCCCCGCAAAGCGCGTTTAGCCGCGAGCCCCGTCCGAATCTGCGCTCGCTGCCGGAACATCCCGATACGGTTTGCGTGACGCATGCCCTCGCCGCAGAGGCGGATGTGGTCCCGGGGACGTGATCCCATGGAAGAAATTCCATCCTACCCCGGCCCGGCGTTTGACGTTGAGCAATCGATTCCCGCGCGCTTCCTGGCCGTGGCTGCTCAATGCTCGGAGTCGCCTGCGATTGCCGGTGTGGAAAAGCCAGTGACCTATCGCGAGGTCGCCCGCGCGGCCGTTCAGTTGGCTGACGTGTTGACCGCAAGGGCCGGCGCCGCGACCGCGGGGCCTTTCCCTGAGCGCATCGCCATCCTCGCCGAGCACGATGTTCCGCTGCTGATCGGCGTGCTCGCGATTCTTCTCGCCAGTCGCGCCGTTGTGGTACTCAATCCATCCGATCCGCCCGCCCGGCTGAAGAGCATTATCGAGGACGCTCGGCCGCAACGCGTTCTCGCCGATCCCGCACACCTTGCCGCCATTAGAGGGATCCTCCCGCCCGACCAGATTCTGCCGCTCCATGAGCTCCTCAGCTTCGACGCACCTGTTGACGCTACTCCCTCCACCAGGCCCGTGGCATCCATTGCCCCTGCCGATCTCGCCTGGCTGATCTACACCTCCGGTTCGACCGGCCGCCCCAAGGCCGTCATGCAGACGCATCGCAACATCCTGCACAACGTGCGCCGCCTCAGCCAGGGCATGCGCCTCACGCCGGACGATCGCATCACCCTGTGTGCCGCACTCTCCAGCGGGCAGGGCCTGTCCACCTTGTGGTGCGCGCTCCTGAATGGCGCTGCCTGCTGCCCTTTCCCCGTGGCCCGGCGCGGTGTGACTGGCATGGCCGCCTGGCTGGAGACACATCGCATCAGCGTGCTCGTCGCCGCGGGATCGGTCTTTCGCCAATTGGCCAGGACCATCCATCGCGGACACCAATTCCCTCATATGCGCCTCCTGCGACTTGCCGCGGAATCCGCCACCGCCGGGGATTTTCAATTGTTTCGGGAACATTTTCCCCCGCAGGCGGTGCTGTTTCACGCGCTCTCCTCCTCCGAAACCGGAAGCATCACGGCACATCGGCTTCATCCCGGCGATGCGCTGCCCACCAGTGAAGCAATTCCCATCGGCCGGCCGGCGCCGGAGATGGAAATCCTGCTGCTTGATGAAACCGGCAAGGCGGTCCTGGACGGCCAGCCAGGTGAAATCGTCGTCCGCAGCCGTTACATCTCGCCGGGTTACTGGAACAATCCGGAGCTCACCGCCGGGCGTTTCAGTGCTCCGGATGGTCCCGAGGGCCCGCGCCTTTTCCGCAGCGGCGACATGGCGAGAAAAAATCCCGCCGGTCTGCTCGAATACCTCGGCCGCAAGGATGCACAAGTCAAAATCCACGGCCTGCGTGTGGAACTCTCGGATATAGAAGCCGCACTGGCCCAATTGCCGGCAATCGAGCGCGCCGCCGTTTATCCCTTTGAACCCGAAGGTCCCGAATCGCGCCGGCTCGCCGCATTTATCCTCCTCCGCCAGGGACAAACCGCAGACGCCGATGCAATTCGCGCCGCCCTGCGCGAGCGCCTGCCCCCCCATATGGTTCCTGCCTGCATCGTTTTCGTGGACGCTTTTCCCCTCTCGCCCAGCGGCAAAATCGACCGCCATGCACTGCTTTCCCAACTCTCTGAATCTCCGCCGGCGAATCCGGCGACGCCCGCCTCCGAGGATCAGCCGCGCACGCATACCGAGGAAAACCTCGCCGCGATGTGGGCCGTCGCCCTGCGCCGCTCGCCTATCGGCCGCTCAAGTGATTTTTTCAGCCTCGGCGGAGATTCCCTGTGCGCCGCCCTCATCGCCGCATTGATTCACGACGTCACCGGCGTCACGCTCGATCTGCGGGCATTTGCCGACCATCCGAGACTTTGCGACCTGGCCGCCCATATCGACGCGCTTCGACCGGCGGCTACGACCGCAGAACCTCCACCGCCCATTCCGCGCACCTCCTCGCAGACGCAAGCGCCTCTCTCGTTCACGCAAGAGCGCATCTGGAACAACTCGCAAAGGCCGGCCGATTCCGCCCGCTACACCGTCGCCTGCAGCCACGTCATTCGCGGACCCCTCGATGTCGCCGCCCTCCGCGAATCCATAAAATTCCTCCACGCCCGCCACGATATGCTCCGCACGACTTTTCACTCCGCTCCGGGCGGCCCCGTGCAGCGCCGGCACGCGCCCTCTGCTGTCCCCTTTGAGCTCCCCCTCCATGATTTTTCCCACCGGCCGAATGCCCAGGCGGAAGCATCCGCGTTTTTCCGCGCGCAGTCGGCGGCTCCCTTCGATCTCTCGCAGTGGCCGCTGCTGCGATTTGTTCTCCTGCGCCTCTCGCCCGATGAACACTGGCTCCTGCGCATCAACCATCACATCCTCGGCGACGCGATTTCCTGGTCGATTTATTTCCGCGAGCTCGCCACGCTTTATGACGCCCGTGTCTCCGGCAAGCCCACGCCGATCGCCCTGGAGGCCGAGCAGATTTCCTACGCCGATTACGCAACCTGGCAGCGGCAACAATTCCATCCGGAAACGCGCACCGCTGCCGTCGCCCTCGAATGGTGGAAGGAGCGCTTCACGCCCCGCCCGCCGGAACTCATGTTGCCGTTCAGCCGGCAAAAATCATTTTGGTCCCTCAAACCCAAAGTCACTGCGCAGGATGGCATCCACTGGTGGGGCATCAGCTCGGCAGCCGCGGAATGCCTCAATATAATCGCCGCCGCCAACGGCGCAACCTATTTCATGTCCCGACTCGCCGCCTTCCTCTCCTTTCTTTCCCGCACCACCGGCCAGGAGGATCTCTTCCTCGGCACCTACGCCAGCAACCGCTCGCGCATCGAAATGCAGAATGTCTTCGGCGACTTTTCCAACCTTGTCCCGCTCCGGTTTCGCCTGCCGCGCGGCGCCCCGTTCAGCGACCACCTCGCATCGGTCAAACAAGCCATCCTCGACCTCACCCCGGCCCGCGCCCAGATCCCCTTTGAGCTCCTGCGCACTCTCGTTGAATACCGCGGCGGCAACATCCCCCAGCCCGCCACCATTTTCAGCATCTCCGATCACACCGCCCCGCTGCACTTCGCCGGCCTGGAAATGACCTGGCGGGAGCGCATCAGCGATGTCATCCCCTGGGGATTCACGCTCTCGTTCACCCAGCATGCCGAGGCCGGCGCCAACCGCGCCTGGTTCGATCCGCGCCTCCATGACCCGGAAAGGGTACGCGCGTTTCTCGCGGGGTTTTCGCGGTTTTTAGAGAGCGAATTGCCCTCTATCCCCTGACGCCATCCGCTCCGGCGTTCCATCCCACGCATCGGGGTGGCACGAAAAACGACTCTCGGCTATTGTTTTCCTTTCTACCCGGACCATGTAAGAACCGGCGATTTTTTTCATTGGAGTACATCATGAGTTTTGCTATCGAAGCAGTGCGCGGGCGGGAAATCCTCGATTCACGCGGAAATCCCACTGTCGAAGTCGAAGTCGTCCTGGAAAATGGTACCCTCGGCCGCGCCGCCGTCCCCTCGGGCGCCAGCACCGGCGACAATGAAGCCGTCGAACTTCGCGACGCCGATCCCAAGCGCTATGGCGGCAAGGGAACCCTCAAGGCCGTCGACAACGTCAATAAAAAAATCGCCCCCGAAGTCATCGGCCTCGATGCCCGTGACCAGGAAGAACTCGATTACGCGATGATCACCCTCGATGGCACCAAGAACAAAGCCAAGCTCGGCGCCAACGCCATCCTCGGCGTCTCCATGGCCGCCGCCAAGGCCGCCGCCGAAGCCTCCGGCCTTCCGCTTTACCGCTACCTCGGTGGCACCGCCGCCAAGGTCCTCCCGGTTCCCATGATGAACATCCTCAATGGCGGCAAGCACGCCGACAACAACGTCGACTTCCAGGAATTCATGATCCAGCCCTGGGGCGCAAACAGCTTCGCCCACGCGCTTCGGATGGGCGTCGAATGCTACCACGCACTCAAGGGCGTCTTGAAGAAGAAGGGTTACAACACCGCCGTCGGTGATGAAGGCGGTTTCGCTCCGAACTTGAAGAGCAACGAGGAAGCCCTCGAAGTAATCGCCGACGCCGTCAAGGCCGCCGGCTACAAGTTCGGCAAGGACATCTTCGTCGCCCTCGACCCCGCCGCCTCGGAACTTTGGCTCAAGGACAAAAAAGCCTATTCGCTGTTCAAGAGCGATCCCAAAACCATTCTCTCCTCCGATGACATGGTCAAAATCTGGTCCGGCTGGGCGGCCAAATATCCGATCCGCTCCCTCGAAGACGGCATGGCCGAGCACGACTGGGCCGGCTGGAAAACCCTCACCGACAAGCTCGGGAAAACCACCCAGCTCGTCGGCGATGACCTCTTCGTCACCAACACCGAGTTCCTGCAGAAGGGCATCTCCACCGGCACCGCCAACTCGATCCTCGTGAAGGTCAACCAGATCGGCACCCTCACCGAGACCTTCGAGGCCGTGCAGCTTGCGATGCGCAACGGCTACAGCGCCGTCCTCTCCCACCGCAGCGGCGAAACCGAAGACGCCACCATCGCCGACATCGCCGTCGCCACCAACTGCGGCCAGATCAAGACCGGCGCCCCCGCCCGCTCCGACCGCGTCGCCAAGTACAACCAGCTCCTGCGCATCGAAGAGGAACTCGGCGACCGCGCCGTCTACGGCGCCAAGTTCTGGACCAAGGGTTAATTCCTCCTCCCGAACAACCCGATATTTCCTGCAGCCCCGGATGCGAATCCGGGGCTTTTTCTATCTATGCGGCGCCCTTGTATAATCCTTTGAAAAGGAGCAATCATGGGCGCAACACATGTAACAGTGGCCGTCTCGAATCCCGGTGATCCCAGCAGGCGTTGGGAGGGTCTTTTCCTCGTCGATACGGGCGCGACTGATTCGTATGTGCCTGCAAAATTCCTTCATGCCATCGGGATCAAACCGGAAGGGGTCCGAACCTATGAGTTGGCCGACGGCCAGGAACTTCGCCTTGAAGTTGGCATTGTGCGACTCGAATTCATGGGGGAGATCGCCGCCGGCATGGTCATTTTCGGAGATGATGACGCTGAGCCGCTCCTTGGCGTCACGCCGCTCGAATCCGTCGGTATCGAGGTCGACCCCAAAAACCAACGACTCCAGCGCCTCCCTGCGGTGCGCCTTAAGGGGATCCGCGCCATCGAAAAATAATTTGCCGCGGAGGATTCGAGGAGAAGCGACGATGTATATTCATTTCGGCCAGAAGCCGTACGGCAAGTGCGACGTCGTCCCGGAACTCTTCTACGTCGCCACTTGGTTCTTTCACTTCGACTATATTCCCCTCGTCCCCATGGGCACGCGCCTGATCCTCGGCCAGAGCGGCAATACGTATCACGTCATCAACATTCCCTTCAGCCTCAAATCCCTCGCCTACGCATGGCTGCGCCTTGCATCCTTCGGCGCCATGGTCGGCTGCGCCATCGCGGCGCTCACCATGATCGACGACGCCCAGCGCTTCGGCGACTGGACCAGCGTCGAAATGAGCGCCATCTCCGCCGCCTTTTTCGGAATCCTCTTCGCTTTCCTCATGATTTATCCCCGCCGCAAAATGCCCACCTACGAGCGCGCCTGCCAGCTCGCCCGCCACGCCAAGCTCAACGAAAAAGGCTGGGCCGCCCTCAACGTCCTCTACGGCCGCGACCCCCTCGAAATCCCCGTCGCTGCGTAGCGACTAGCCTTGCGTGGAAACGCAAGGCCAAAATGCCTCGCCGCGCCATTGGCCTTGCGATTCCTCGCTAGGCTAGACAGCAAGTCAAATCCCATACTTCCGCCGCTTCCGCCACAGCGTCGCAATATCAATCTCCAACACCTTCGCCGCCTCTTCCAATGACCCCGTCGTCCGGATGATGTGCCGGATGTGCGCCTCTTCCATCGCCTCCAGCGACCGCCTCTTCCCCAATGCCGGCGACAATTCCCCCGCCGCCTGCTCCAGCCCCAGATCCTCCACATCCACCCTTTCGGTCTCGCAGAAAATCACCGCCCGCTCCACCGTGTTCCGCAGTTCCCGCACATTCCCGGGCCACACATGATCCTCCATCACCTGCACCGCCCGCTCCGTGAACCCCGCGAACGTCTTGTTATTCTGCAACGCAAAGCCCGCCAGAAACCGCTCCGCCATCGGCACGATATCCTGCGGCCTGTTCCGAAGCGGCGGTATCCGCAGCTCCACCACATTGAGCCGGTAAAACAAATCCTCCCGGAATCTCCCCGCCTTCACCGCCGCCTCGAGGTCCACATTCGTCGCCGCGACCACCCGCACATCCGCCCGCTGCACACCCGCATCGCCAACATGCTCATACTCATGGTCCTGAATGAACCGCAAAAGCTTCGGCTGCAGGTTCCCTGGCAAATCCCCAATCTCATCCAGAAACAGCGTCCCCCCCTCGCAAGCCGCCACGCGCCCCGGGTTGTCCCGCACCGCCCCAGTAAACGCCCCCTTCACATGCCCAAACAATTCGCTCTCCAAAAGTTCCGGCGGCAGCGATGGACAACTCACCACCCCAAACGCCTTCCCCTCCCGCGGGCTCCAGTGATGAATCAACTTCGCCACCACGCCCTTGCCCGTTCCGTTTTCCCCGCGGATCAGAACCGTCGCCTCGCTCTTGGCCACCTGTTGCGCGCGATGCAAAACGCGCTGCATCGCCGGGCTTCGCGTCTCCAGGTTCACCTCCCCCGTTCCATTTCCGCCGGACTCAAGCGCCGCCAGTTTGCGTTCCAATTCCCGCTGGTCCGACACGCGCTTCAACAGAAGATCCACCTGCTCCGTCGAAAACGGCTTGGGCAGATAATCCATCGCCCCCATTTTCACCGCCTGCACCGCCGTATCAATCGACGCATACGCCGTGATCACAATGACCTTGAGCCACGGGCTTGTCTTGAGCAGTTCCGGAATCAGATCCAGACCGCTCTCCGTCCCCAGCCGCAGATCCACAAACGCCACATCAAACGCCACCTTCCCAGCCAGCGCCAGCGCATCCTTCGGCGACGACGCGCTCTGCACCCGATGCCCCCCAACATCCAGCCACATCACCAGCATTTTCCGAATGCTCGGCTCATCATCGACAATCAATACATCCAGCGACACGTTTGCACCCTCTTTCACGTCCGTCCGCCAGATTCTACCGGGAATAGCCCGGTCCCGAAGCTCCTCGACGTCCTGAAGCGGAAAATCCCAACCTAAAGAGGTGTCCCTCGGCGGCCAGAAAATCCAAAGTCTTGTTCCAGACCCTGGTCCCTGCGTGACGAGCAGACGATGACGCACCGTCCGCCGCCCGTCCGCGGCCAAGCCCAATCCCGAAAGGACCCTCATGAGTATGTTCTGCAACCAGTGTGAGCAAGCGTCCAAAGGCGTCGGCTGCACCATCCCCCTCGGCGTCTGCGGAAAGGATCCCGACGTCCAATCCCTCCAGGAAATCATCCTCTACGGCCTCAAAGGCATGGCCGCCTACGCCGCCCACGCCCGCCGCCTCGGCAAATCCGATGAATCCGTTTCCGCCTTCATTGAGGAAGCCCTCTTCGCCACCATGACCAACGTCAACTTCGACATCCCCGCGCTTTTCGATATCGCCATGGAGCTCGGCCGGAAAAATCTCCGCGTCATGGAACTTCTCGACCAGGGCCACATCGATCGCTTCGGCAACCCCTCGCCCACCACCGTCAAGGAAGGCCTCCAGGATGGCCCCGGCATCCTCATCACCGGCCACGACCTGCTCGATCTCTGGGACCTCCTCGAAGCCGTCAAAAATACAGACATCAACGTCTACACCCACGGCGAAATGCTCCCCGCCCATATGTATCCGCGCCTGCGCGAGCACCCGAATCTCGCCGGCCACTACGGCGGCGCCTGGCAGGATCAGAAAAAAGAATTCGCCGCCTTCGCCGGCCCCGTCGTCGCCACCACCAACTGCATCCTCATTCCGCCCGCCAGCTACGCCGGCCGCGTCTTCACCACCCGTTCCACCGCTGTCCCCGGCGGGACGCGCCTCATCGGCAATGATTTTTCCCCCGTCATCGCCAGCGCCCGCGAGTGCCCTTCCCTCTGGGCCGCTCCCATCCGCACATCCATCATCGGCTTTCACCGCACCGTGATCCTCAACGCCGCCGACACCATCGTGCAGGCCGTCAAGGACAAGAAAGTCAGCCGCTTCTTCGTGATAGGGGGGTGCGATGGCGCCGAATCCGGACGCAACTACTTCAGCGATTACGCCGCCACCACCCCGCCCGATTCCTTCATCCTCACCCTCGGCTGCGGCAAATACCGTATCCGCGGCCAGGAATACGGCGAACTCCTCGGCCTGCCGCGCCTCCTCGACATGGGCCAGTGCAACGACGCCTACGGCGCCATCGCAGTCGCCATCGCGCTGGCCAAAGCCTTCAACTGCGGCGTCAACGATTTGCCCCTCACGCTCGTCGTAAGCTGGTTCGAACAAAAAGCCGTCGCCGTCCTGCTCACGCTCCTCTCGCTGGGTGTCAAAGGCATCACCCTGGGCCCCAAACCTCCGGCCTTCGTCTCCCCCAACGTCTTCAAAATCCTGCAGGAAAAATTCGACCTCCGCCTCACCGGTAACGACCCCCGGGCCGATCTCGCCCGCGCCATGGCGAGCTGAATTCTCGCGCCCTCGCAACACCGTCTAGCCCCGGCCCTCGGGCCGGTTGTTCCTTAGGCGAAGGAGACGAAAACCGCATTCACAGCAGCCCGATATTCACCAGAATCGCCTCCTGCCGCAGCGTCAGCAGTCCGGTGAGATCATCGATCGCCGCCTGCAGTTCCGCCTTCGCACGCGCGTGGAGTTGCCGCCACACCAGCAGCTTTTCCGCCAGCCGCGCCGTCGTCCCCTGCGGATTATCAAACTCCGCCTGCAAATCCTTCATCGCCGCTTGCGCCGGCGTATCCTGGTTCGATCCGCTGATGAACCGCACCGCCACATTGATCGTCACATTCTGATCCGCATCCGCCCGCGCTGAAAGCAGCCGCTGCAGCTTCGGCTGCAAGATCGCCCACTCATCATCCGGCGACGCCAATGCCTGCCGCACCGTCGAAAGCGTCAGGCTCTGCGCCGCCCCCTGCACCTGCTGCAGCATCCCTTGATTGATGATCCCCTGCTGCTGCAACTGCTGTATGAACGAACCCGGATCAAACGTCCCATTCTGCATCTGCTGGCGAATCTGATTCCCCATCTGCTGCGGATCGATCCCCTGGTTCTGCATGTTCTGGATCGCCTGATCCCGAACGCTCTGCAGCGCCTGCACCTGCTCCTGCTGCTCCGGCGTGAGCTGCGGCCCGCCGCCTCCCGCGCCCCCGCCCTGATTTGCCCCAGCATTTTGCCCCAGGCTCGCCCCGCTTGCCGCCACGAGCATCCCCGCCCCGATCACCATCACCGCCATCCATCGGGTCATCATTCCACATCCTCAATTCGATAAGGCTGATCTAAGAATAAGCAGCTTCAGCGCTTACATCACTATATCAACTTTACGCGCGTTCGGTTTAAGCGGTTACCCGCCGCGCCGCGATCTGAAAATGACTCGCCCGCGCCGCCGCCCCCGGATCCTTCTGCAACAGCGTCTCCAATTCCACCAGCGTCTCAATCGCCCCGGGCTCCTCCAGCAATTTCCGATTCTGCCGCGCCGGAATCACCGTCTTGCCGATCCGCGATATCACTGTGAATCCGTTCCTCTTCACCAGCCCCTCAATCTGCGCCGGCGTAAACATATGCACCGCAAACCGCTCCGCCACATTTTTCGTCAGCCACTCCGTCCGCCCCGTCTTCACAAAAACCGCCAGCGCCTCCAGATTCCCCGAATCAATAAAATGCTCGATCGCCGCCAGGTGGTTGTCCACCGTAAACACAAACACCCCCTCCGGCTTCAGCAGCCGATGCACCTCCGATAAGCACCGCCCCGCATCCGAACAAATCGACACCACATCCCCCATCGCCGTGATCAACTCAAAATGCCCCTCCGGAAAGGCCCGCAAATCCACCGCATCCGCCTGCTGCACCGTCGCCCGTGCCGCCTTCCCCGCAAGGTCCGGCGTCGCCGCCCACGTATCCAGTTTCTTCTGCACTTCCTCCAGCATCTTCGGCGACAAATCACTGAACGTCGTCGCATACCCCGCCTTCAGCAGCTTCAATCCCCACTTCCCCGTCCCGCACCCCAGATCCATCACCGCCGCCCCAGCTCCGCCCGCATTCGTGGGCAAAAAATGCTTCAGATGATTCCACGTGATCCGGTCATGAAATTCCCAAAATGGATCGTCGTAAATGGTGTCATAGCGCGCCGCCACGCGGTCGTGAAAGCGGCGGTTCGGTTCATTCGTTCGATGGCGTGGCATGAAAACTTCTTCTTTTAGCGACGCCGCAACGCGGCGGGTGTCCGCGGCGGAATGCTCCACATTTTCGACGCTGAATCGCCGCCCGCGCCGATGTATAGTAGCTCACCGACCAGGAAGGACAACCCGCCAATGTGCGACCAATGCGACCGCTCCGCCCGCCCCGCGGACAAGCCCGAATCCGATGCCGCCATCACCCGCCGCACCGCGCTGCTCCTGGGTGCCGGCGTCGCCGCAGGCTTTTTTGGCGGCCTCTGGAGCTGCCAGAACAATCCCAATCGCGCCGCGTCCTCCCACCCGTTTCCCGAAACCGACGCCTCCGCTCCTTCGACAACTCCCACAACGCTGGCCACGTCCGAACCTCAACCCTCTCCCGCCGCCGAATCCCAGGCCGCCACCTCGGAGCCCGCCGGAACTGCCCCCGCCACCCAGCTCACCGAAACCCCCGACCTCGGCTCCGAAGTCTTCCCCGATTCCCACGGCATCGCCATCGCCAAACCCGCCGCCGCCCCCGTCATCGTCGTCCCGCGCACCGACTGGACCACCGCCCGCCCCAATCTCAAGCAAATCGCCCTCATGGATGGCATCGCCCGCATCACCGTCCATCACACCGCCGGCCAGATGCAGACCGATGCCTGGCGCCCCACCGCAGGCGAGCTCGAAGCCATTCGCGAATTCCACAGCGGCGCCGAATCCAAGGACCGCCACTGGGCCGACATCGCCTACCACTTCGCCGTCGACCGCGCCGGCCGCGTCTGGCAGGCCCGCCCGCTCGCCTATCAGGGCGCTCACGTCAAAGGCCACAACGAGCACAACCTCGGCATCGTGCTGCTCGGAAATTTTGAAGTCCAATCTCCCGCCGCCGCGCAGCTCACCGCGCTGAGCCTGTTCGTCGGATTCCTGCGCACGCTTTACAACGTCCCGCTGGGTCAGGTGTTCACACACGGGGAACTCGGCATGACCAGTTGCCCCGGCAAGTCGCTTCAAGCCTTCATGGACCGCGCTCGCCTGCAATGGGGCGCACGGGAAGGCGTCGCCTGGAAACCCGCGATTCTCGCGGGCAAAACTGCCGACAGCGATCAAAAACCGCAATGATCCCCCTTTTTCGCCGCCTCCCGCGCTGCTCAGCGTTGCCGAATATCCCCCGCCCTTTCCAAAGAGTGGCACACCGCGCCTCATTCATGGTAAAGTTACAGTTTTCCGCCGCAGAGAGGGTGTTCGCATGCCTGCAACGGTGACGCTTCCAGCGCTCCTGGCGCTTTTCAAGATAGACCGCGACCTGCACCAGCTCAGTGTGGGCCTCGAAAACGTCCAGAAAGAACAAAAACGCCAGGAAACGAAAATCGCTCAGGTGAATAAGGACCTCGATACCCAGGATTTGAATCACAAAAAACTCGGCGCCGATGCCTCCACCCGGGAAATGGAAATCAAGACCCGCCAGGATCACATCGAAAAAATGCGCGCCACGCTCAACAACACCAAAACCAACAAGGAATACTCCGCCATCCTCGTCCAGATTTCCGCCGAAAAGGCGGAGGTCACCAAGATGGAAACCGCCCTGCTCGAAGTAATGGAGCAGGTCGAAGTTCTCGGCAAAACCCTCGCCGGCCTCCGCGAACAGCTCGCCACCGAAAACCAGGTCCTCGCCAAAATCGAGGCCAGCCAGGCCGAAAAGGTCAACACCCTCAACGATCAGATCGCCGCCCTCCGCTCCCGCCGCGCCGATGCCGCCAAAAATGTCCCCGCCGACGCCCTCCGCCAATACGAACGCGTCAGCCTCAAATTCCCCGGCGACGCCATGGCCCAGCTCGAATTCGACGAAGACGACCTCGACTCGGTCTCCTGCGGCTCCTGCTATATGGGCCTCAATGTCGAACACCTCAACGCCCTCCGCGGCCGCGATGAAATCCGCCGCTGCAACAGTTGCAACCGCATCCTCTATCTGCCCGAAATGCTGGGCCAGGTCTGACCCATGACCCTCTTTGACCCCGCATCCTCCTCGGACGCCCCCGGTCGCCGCGCCCCCGCAAAAGCCCCCGCTAAAAATAAATCCGTCGTCCTCCAATTTGACGGCGGCTCCCGCGGAAACCCCGGCCCCGCCGGCATCGGCGTCACCATCGACGATGCCGACGGCACCCCGCTCTATGAACTCGCCGAATTCCTCGGCCGCTGCACCAACAACGTCGCCGAGTACACCGCGCTCCTCCGTGGCCTCTCCGCCGCCATCGTCATGGGCGCCACCCATGTCCAGGTAAAATCCGACAGCGAATTGCTGGTCCGCCAGATCAACGGCCAGTACAAGGTCAAAAGCCCCGACTTAAAACCCCTCTACCAGAAAGCCCTCACCCTCATGGCCCACATCGGCGAAGTAAAAGTCTCCCACACCTACCGCGAAGGAAACGCCCGCGCCGACGAACTCGCCAACCTCGCCATGGACACCAGTAAAAAGCACGAACCCCTCGGACCGGCGGAAATCTGGAAAGGCCGCCCCTGACCGGCGCGTGCCCGGACCATCCCGGGCGGAATTTACATCCCCCATCACCTTTGCTATAGTCGAAACACAATCGCGGGCGTGGCGAAATTGGCAGACGCGCTAGATTCAGGTTCTAGTGGGTAACTCCGTGGAGGTTCGACTCCTCTCGCCCGCACATCAAAAAAACCGTGGAACACCCTGCAGGTTTCCCACGGTTTTTTTATTTTTGCCCCCCACACACGCCGGACAAATCCTATTCAATTAAAATCGATCACTCCCGATTCCCGCACAACGGCATGGATTTCGCAAAGATTCTCAGTTGAGGGGAGCCTCCTCGCTTGCCAGCGGCACGGCATCCCCTGTATGAATCCTTCTACCCTTAAAAAAGGTGGTGCAGTGAGCAATGTGAATTCTCAAACGGCCCCCGGCAACGGCACGGCATCGCCGCTGAAAAATAAGCAAATCGCCCAATCCGCCGGACTGCGCTACGTCTCCGACCGCGCGCCTGGAATCCAGCGCCGCCGCCGTGGCAAGGGATTTTATTACCTGCATCCCTCCGGAAAACCCGCGACCGACGACGCAACCTTGGCCCGCATCCGCGCCTTGGTCATCCCGCCCGCTTGGCAGGAAGTCTGGATTTGCGCCCATGAAAGCGGCCACATCCAGGCCGTCGGCAAGGATCAGCGCGGCCGCAAGCAATACCGCTATCACGCCCGCTGGCGCACCGTCCGCGACGAAAGCAAATACGACCGCCTCATCGATTTCGCCAAAGCACTCCCCAAAATCCGCCGCCGCGTCTCGCGCGACATCAAACGCCCCGGTCTCTCCCGCGAAAAAGTCCTCGCCACCGTCGTCCAGCTCCTCGAGCACACCCACATCCGCATCGGCAACGAAAAATACGTCAAGGAAAACCATTCCTTCGGCCTGACCACCATGCGCGACCGCCACGTCAGCGTGAACGGGCGCACCATCCATTTCGAATTCCGCGGCAAAAGCGGCGTCGATCACGCCATCGACCTCCAGGACGGCCGCCTCGCAAAAATCGTCAAAGCCTGCCAGGACCTCCCCGGCCAGGAACTCTTCCAATTCCTGGATCACAAAGGCGACCACCACGACATCGGCTCCCACGATGTCAACGCCTACCTCCACGACATCGTCGGCAATGACTTCACCGCCAAGGATTTCCGCACCTGGGCCGGCACCGTCCTGGCCGCCATGACCCTCAAACAAATCGGCCCCAGCGACACCAAAAGCCAAACCAAAAAGAACCTCGTGGCCGCGATCAGTCAGGTCGCCGAGCATTTGGGCAATACCCGCGCGGTCTGCAAAAAATGTTATATTCATCCCGCGATCCTCGCCGCCTACGAGCAGGGCACCCTCCACGAGGCCCTCGAGCGCTGCGAAAAAAGCGGCGGCGAGCTTGCCTTCAAACAGCTCAAGACCGACGAGATCGCCGTCGTGACGCTGTTATGCACGCACAAAACCAGCGGCAACGTAAAAAAGCACAGTTGAATAGAGCCAGCCGGCCGAAGCGGGTGGAAAACAACGGCCAGTCGTGATAAAGACGCGGACACGCGGGGCGATTATTTCGCAAGGAGCCAAAAGTGGAACTCGGCATCATCGGTCTGGGCCGCATGGGCGCGAACATCGCCCGCCGCCTCATGAAAGCGGGTCACACCTGTTTCGTTTATGACGTGCGCAAGGACGTCGTCGACATGCTCGCCAAGGAAGGCGCCCACGGCGCTGATTCCATGGACGACCTTGTCAAAAAAATGGCCTCTCCGCCCGCGCTGTGGCTCATGCTCCCCGCCGCCATCGTCGACCAGACCCTCGACGCGCTTGTGCCTAAACTCCCCGAAGGCAGCATCGTCATCGACGGCGGCAACTCCCATTACCAGGACGACATTCGCCGCGCCAAGACACTCCACGAAAAGAAACTCCATTACCTCGACGTCGGCACCAGCGGTGGCGTCTGGGGCCTCGAGCGCGGCTATTGCCTCATGATCGGCGGCGATACCGATGCCGTGCAAAAACTCGATCCCCTCTTCGCCGCCCTCGCTCCCGGCGTCGCCGCCGCTCCACGCACCCTGGGCCGCGAAAATACCCCGCTTAGCACTTCCGAGCGCGGATACCTCCACTGTGGCCAGTCTGGCGCCGGCCACTTCGTCAAGATGGTCCACAACGGCATCGAGTACGGTCTGATGGCCGCCTACGCAGAAGGTTTCAACATCCTCCGCAACGCCGGCTTCGGCAAGCAGACTCACCACGCCGATGCCGAAACCGCCCCCGTCCGGAATCCCGAAGCCTACCAGTTCGATTTTTCCATCAGTGAAGTCGCCGAAGTCTGGCGCCGCGGCGCCGTCATCGGAAGCTGGCTCCTCGACCTCGCCGCCATCGCCCTCCACAAGCAGCCGCAGCTTGATGTCTTCACCGGCCGGGTCGCGGATTCCGGCGAGGGCCGCTGGACCGTCGCCGCCGCCATCGACGAAGGCGTCCCCGCGCCCGTGCTCAGCGCCGCCCTCTACGAGCGCTTCAGCTCCCGCGGCAAAAATGATTTTGCCGACCGCCTTCTCTCCGCCATGCGCTTTGAGTTCGGCGGCCACATGGAAAAACAATCCCGCGACATGTGATCCGATCCCCGACCCTCTATTTGGGCCGCCGCGCCCGGGAGTCCGCCCATGGCCGATCAATCCGATGCGCTGGTCTTTTTCGGTGCCACCGGAGACCTCGCCTACAAAAAAATATTCCCCGCCCTCCAATCCATGGTCTGCCATGGCTCACTGAATGTCCCGGTCATCGGCGTCGCCAAGGCCGGCTGGACCCTCGAACAGCTCAAAGAGCGCGCCCGCCAAAGCCTCGATCAGCACGGCAAGGAATGCGGCGCCGACGTCCAGGAAGAACCCTTCGCCAAATTGATGTCCCTGCTCCGTTACGTCGACGGCGATTACCGCGACCCCAACACCTTCGCCCAGCTCCGCAAGGAACTCGGCCCCGCCACGCACCCCCTCCACTACCTCGCCATTCCCCCCAGCATGTTCGCCACCGTCGCCCGCGGCCTCGCCGGCGCAGGCTGCGTCGAGGGCTCGCGCATCGTCGTGGAAAAACCCTTCGGCCGCGACCTCAAGTCCGCACGCGATCTCGACGCCACCCTCGATGAATTCTTCCCGGAAAACGCCATCTTCCGCATCGATCATTTTCTCGGCAAAGAACCCGTGCAGAATCTCCTCTATTGCCGCTTCGCCAACATCATGTTCGAGCCCTTCTGGAACCGCAATTTCATCTCCCACATGCAGATCACCATGGCCGAGTCCTTCGATGTGCAGGGCCGAGGCAAATTTTATGAGGAAGCCGGCGCCATTCGCGATGTCCTCCAGAACCACCTCCTGCAGCTCGTCGCGCTGCTTGGAATGGATCCCCCCGTTTCTCCCACCGGCGAAGCACTCCGCGACGAACGCGCCCGCCTCCTCAAAATGATCCGCACCCTTACCCCGGAGGATGTCGTCCGCGGCCAATACCGCGGTTACCGCCAGGAAAAGGACGTCCCCAAGGATTCCCAGGTTGAAACCTTCGCCGCCGTCCGCCTCTGGATCGATTCCTGGCGCTGGGCCGGCGTCCCGATCTACATCCGCACCGGCAAGTGCCTGCCCGTCACCTGCACCGAGCTCATTGTGCAACTCCGCCGCCCGCCCCAGGACATTTTCCATGAGTTCGACCACGGCTCGCCCAATTACCTGCGCTTCCGCCTGTCGCCCGAAGTCCTTGTCGCCATGGGCATCCGCAGCAAAACCGCCGGCGAATACATGGTCGGCCATGATGTCGAACTCGTCGCCCAGCATATGGCCCGCGATGAAATGGAACCCTACGAACGCCTCCTCCGAGAGGCCATGCGCGGCGAATCCACCTACTTCGCCCGCGAGGACGGCGTCGAGGAAGCCTGGCGCATCGTCAACCCCATCCTCGGAAACGCGACCCCTCTCTATCAATATGACAAGGCCTCCTGGGGACCCGCCGAAGCCCACGCGCTCATCGAACGCAACGGCGGCTGGCATAATCCCCAGCAAGGCGCGCTCGCCGATCCCGAACCCCAGACCGCCGACTATCGCCTCTGAAGGAAAACCCATGGAACCCAGCTCCATGCATTATTTTCCGCTTGCCTGGCCCTTCCTGATGGCGCTCGCCGCTATCCTGGCCATGGTCTTTGTCCTGCTCGAACTCCATATCCTCAGCTACGCCTATCGCCGCCTGGGCATCGCGCCCCGCTGGGTCTTTGCGATTCTTCTGCTCTCGCTCCTGGGCAGTTACATCAACATTCCTGTCGCCCAGCTCCCCGCGGAGCGCGTCGTCTCCGATGACGTCGTCTCTTCCTTTGGCATGCAATGGCGGATTCCCACTGTGCATCAGTGGCCCGGCACCATCATCGCCGTCAATGTCGGCGGCGCGCTCATCCCCACCCTCCTCTCCTTCTATCTCATCTTCCGCAACCGCCTCTTTATCCGCAGCATCATCGCCGTCGCCATCGTCGCGATGATCGTCCATATGCTCGCAACCCCGGTGAAAGGGCTCGGCATCAGCGTTCCCATCTTTGTGCCGCCGCTCGTCGCCGCCGCTGTCGCCATGATCCTCGCCTGGCGCCGGGCCCCACCCCTGGCCTACATCGCCGGTAGCCTCGGCACCCTCATCGGCGCCGACCTCCTCAACCTCGGCCGCATTCAATCCCTTCAGGCCCCCGTGGCCTCCATCGGCGGCGCCGGCACCTTCGACGGCGTCTTCCTCACCGGCATTATCGCCGTGCTGCTCCCGCCCATGGGAGTCCTCAATGAAGTGCCGCCCGCCAAGCCCCTGGAACTCGAGCCGCCGGCAGCCGATTTGCCGGAACATTTTTGATCGTACATTTCCATCCGCACACGCTCATCCCCCCATCCTCCCCTCTCGATTTTCATTCGCAAAAAAAAGAGCAGGACGGTTCCCACGCAACCGTCCTGTTCATGGGGGAGCCCCCCACGGCTCCCATTTATTCGATTCTCGCAGGGTAGAAATCACCCCTGCGAATCATCTGCCACGCCACGCTATGAAAATGCCGCGGGCCCTGTTAGCGACAGCATCGCTGCCCGCTCTGAGACATGTGTCAACTTAATATACGCTGTAGCACCTCAAAGGGTGCAGAGATTATTGCACATTTTTCCGATTCAATTTTGCGGATGATTTCGACATCACAATTCATGTTCGCGTGCAAGTTACTACAAGATTATGAGACCAAATCGGACACTATCCCCATCACCTCCCGCGCCTCTTCTTCCGTCTCCACCTGAATCACCGTGTGCTGGAACTTCCGATCCGGGATCCCCGCCAGCGCCCCGGCATGCTTTTCCGCAAAAGCAGCAGCATACCGCTTCCAGATGTCCCCATACTTCCCATGCGAATAGTGAAAAATCGGCAAATCCAGCGCCACCCCCAGCCGCATCCCCGCCTGATACGCGCGAAAGGTGCAGTCCACATCGTAACAGTGAAAATCATCGAACAACGCATCATCCCACCGCAGCCGCTCGATCGCACTCCGCCGGAACGCCAGGAACAGGCCATCGAGCGCCTGGATCCCTCCCACCAGCCGCCCCGGCGCACCGTAGACATGCACCTGATATTTACCCTGCATCAGGTGCGTCACCTGCCCAAAAATGTGCGGTGGCCCGGAGAGATACCACGCCGCCCCCGCCAGCCGCGTCGTCCCCGCCACGCCCACCACATCCACCTTTTCGAGGTGCCTCAGAAGCCGCGGAATAAATTCCGGCGTCCACAGGTCCAGATCATCGTGCGAAAAAATCAGCACGTCCCCCTTCGATTGGTCCAGTCCCCGGTTGTACCCCTCCGCAATCGAAATCGCATCGTGCACACCGATGATCTCGTGCGGTTCATCGCCCAGAAGGCGGCGGTATTGTTCAGTGATGCGGCTGAAGCGGTCGCGCTGGATGGAGCAGATAATGATGGAAATCATGCTGCGTTCCGCAGTGGGGGTGGTGGGGGGGGAGGGTTATTTTTTTCCGAGCTGCTGCATCACAAGCACCACCGCCGTTACTGCAATCGCCAGCAGCCCCAGGCCCAGCAGCACCACCACGGCCGACCCTCCCCGGTGCCCGCCCAAATGAACCCACGGATGCACCCGGAAGAACGCCAGTGAAAGCATGCCCATGGAAAACCCTCCTGCGTAGGAACCGCGTCAATAGACCCGGCGCGGAGCCAAAGGTCAGTTCATCCCGCACGAGCCCTGCGGTTTCCCGCAGCCACACATGCCCGAATGCACATGCCCGCCAGATTCGCCCCCCGGCTTCGCCGCGCCCGCGCCGACGGCAACCACGGAGAGCTTCCGCCCGGTCTTCTTGCTGCCGCAATGCGGACAAACCACTTTTTCATCGCGGGCGCTCATCGACGTGCGATGATCAAAACTTGTATCGCAGGCATCGCAATGGAACTCATACATCGGCATGGAAATACTCCCGTTGGAACAGTGTACGCTCATTATATGGCAAACCCCGGCGGGAGTTAAAATCCGCGAGTATGATCGAATGCCTCGTGGCACAGCCGCGCCCGCTTTGGATCGGCGCGAAACCCTCCCGGAGAAAGCGCTCATGTCCGCCAAAACCCGCATCGAAAAAGACTCCATGGGCGAAGTCGCCGTCCCCGCCAACGCCTACTACGGCGCCCAGACCCAGCGCGCCATCCAGAACTTCCCCATCTCCGGCGAGCCCATGCCCAAAGAATTCATCCGCGCCCACGTCATGCTCAAAAAAGCCGCCGCAACGGTCAACCGCGACCTCGGCCTGCTCAAACCCGAATTCGCCAATGCCATCGTCCAAGCCGCCGACGAAATCCTCGCCGATGCTCCTTGGTCCAAAAACCAATTCCCCATCGACATCTACCAAACCGGCTCCGGCACCAGCACCAACATGAACGTCAACGAAGTCTTAGCCATGCGCGCCAACGAAATCCTCGCCCACCAGACCAGCGACCCAGGAGCCCCGGATGGCAATCCGGGGCTTTCCCGCTCCCATCCAGATTTGTCCTCCATCCCGCGCCCCATCCACCCCAACGACCACGTAAACCTCGGCCAATCCTCCAACGACACATTCCCAACATCTGTACAAATCATGGCGGCAACGATGTTGCAGAACAGGCTGCGTCCCGTCCTCCGACACCTTGCCGAGCTGTTCCGTTCGAAATCCAAGGAGTTCTGGGATGTGATTAAAACCGGCCGAACGCACCTTCAGGACGCAACTCCGATTCGCCTCGGACAGGAGTTTCTCGGTTTCGCGGGTCAAATTGAAGATGGCCCCATGACGGAGCTCGTTTTCGGGAACCACGCACTCCGGTCCCTGCCCCTCGGAGGCACCGCAGTCGGAACAGGTGTCAATACGCATCCCGAATTCGCCCCCCGGGTCGCAGCCCTGCTTTCTGAAGGGAGCGGCCTAAGAGACGTGTTGCGCCACTCACAGTATTTCAAAATAGTGCGAAACCATTTCTGGGCGCAGGCGTGTCTCGACACCCTGCTGACAACTCATGCTACGATCCGGACGGTGGCCGTCTCCCTCACCAAAATCGCCAACGACATCCGCTGGATGTCCTCCGGCCCCCGCGCCGGCCTCGGCGAAATCGAACTCCCCGCCGTCCAGCCCGGCTCCTCCATCATGCCCGGCAAGGTCAACCCCGTGATCTGCGAATCCGTCCTCATGGTGTGCCAGCGCGTCATCGGCAACGACGCCGCCCTCACCGCCGCCGCCACCCAGTGCAATTTCGAACTCGCCATGTCCATGCCCCTGGCCGCCAAGCTCCTCCACGAATCCATCACCCTCCTCGCCAACGCCTGCGAAAACTTCGCCAAAAACTGCATCGACGGCATCAAGGCCACACCCCGCGGCCCCGAGCTCGTCGAAAAAGGCCTCATGCTCGCCACCGCCCTGGTCCCCGCCATCGGCTACGACGCCGCCGCCAATATCGCCAAGGAAGCCGCCAAATCAAACCGCACCATCCGCGAAGTCGCCAGAGAAAAAACGCAACTCCCGGAGGAGGAGCTCACCAGACTTCTCGACTTGGAAAAATTGGTCGATCCCCGGAAGTGATCGCCAGGAGCCCCGCATGGGAATGCGGGGCCTTTGCTCTCAAATTGAAAAAGCACATCACTCCGGATTCTCTGGCTCCGGGTCTTCCTGAAAATGCCCCCACACCACAAAAAAAGTCACGATCCCCGTCGTCAGACCGGAAAACACCAGCGCCGCCCAATCCAGAAAAATCTCCGGCCGCTTCAATTGCGTGTCGAAAAAGTACATCGTGACCGCCGCCACGGCCGAACCGGCGACCCCCGCTACCACGTTGCCGATGCCCTTGCTCGCCACGCGCGCATTCCTTGTCAGTTCCGCCGGATCACCCGCCAGCCGACCCGCTCACTTGCCCGTAAGCGCCGTCTGCGTCTGGATCAACTGCAGCCGC
>Ga0265314_10001444_pt1 | contig 26575 bp, 18 predicted proteins | sample 4126metaG_FD_203106 | JGI IMG/M metagenome (GOLD analysis project Ga0265314, IMG submission 203106) | Rhizosphere microbial communities from Carex aquatilis grown in University of Washington, Seatle, WA, United States - 4-1-26 metaG | ecosystem: Host-associated > Plants > Roots > Rhizosphere >... | reverse complement strand
TTTACTTTCTCCATGAACGCGTTTGGAACAACATCGATTTTGGCCGGGAGATTGCAAAGCCTGTGGAGTATGAGATTTAGCCTGCACAAACTCTTTTTTTAAACATAAAGACTAGTAAGTCGATAGACAAAGTGAGAAAGGAGGGGTCAAATGGCTGGAAAGGAATTAGACGGACAATTTGATCCGGTGCGGCGCGCCTTGGACGGCATCCGCTTCGGATCCGTGGAAATCACCATCCACGATGCCAAGATCGTTCAAATTGAACGGCGCGAGAAAATCCGCGTGGAACGCGTCGAGCCGAAACACGTGACGCGCCCATCGCCCTGAAAGGAGCAGCATGGACCCTGATGGATGTTCGCCTGTCAACATTTTCGCAGACCCGCAATTGCGGGATGCCCCTGATCGCACCGATTTGTGAAGAGAGCCCGCCAGACAACTGGAGGTTCCCTCAACTAGAAGAGAAAAAGAGGAGAACCCGTTGTGAGAACCTTGAACATGACTTTGATGACCATGCTTTTTGTTTCATCCGCCGTGAACGCTCAGGCCGCAGAGTTCGCCGGCGCGCGCGACATCAGCGTGCCTGCAACCGTGCCCGCTTCGACGGTCAAGAACCCGGCGATCACCACGACCGGAACGCTGACGATTCTGCAGTCGGTGGCGTTCACCGCGTCGGCGACATCGACCTCGAAAGCGGCGATTTCGTATTCGTGGGATTTCGGAGACGGCTCGCCTGGCGACCTGCGCCAGAATCCGTCGCACGTTTACACGGCGCCGGGAACGTATGCCGTCACGGTGACCATCAGCGAGGACGGCAATCCGATTCCGGCCGTCAAAACGCTCAGCGCCGTGATCACCGACGCGATAAAGTCTTCCCGGTTGCTGGCGTCGTTTAAATTCAACAAGCCGCAGGGCGATCAACTGAAACTGACGGGCACGCTGCGCGTTCCGTCCGGCGGCACACTCGATCATGCGGCCGTCAACGTCGATCTCGGCGGCATCCTGCTCGGATTCACCTTGAATAACGGCAGCGCGAAGATCACCTCGAACAACAATGTCGTCTCCGGCGCAGCCATCGGCGATAGCAAAGCCGACGGCAGTTTCAAAATCTTTGTGAAGAAGCGACCCAACGGAGTGGCCTATGAAGACGCGAAGTTCTACCTCACCTTGCGGCACGGGTCGTTCCTCCCGGCGCTGGCTGACGAATTCATTTTCAATCGCGATGCCGACCGCGAGTCTCTGCGTGTGACCGCGAAATTGACGCTCAACGGCGCGGTCTACCAATCCACGTTAAGTCCGGTCTTCAGCGCGAAGAAAAATCTGGCGGGCAACTTGAGGTAACTGTGGCGTTCACGCGATCCGCCACCGCGGAAGCGACTAAAATAGCGGGGCCGGACGGGCAGAAAACTGCGCCGCCGCCCACGGAGGGGAAACCCATCATGTTCAGACATTCATCCGTTGTCATCGCCGCGCTGGCGCTGCCTTTTCTGGCAGCCGCGGCGGAAGAGTCCGTTACACGCGCCGACTTCGAGGCGCTCAGAAAAGAAATCGCGGAGTTGCGCGATCAGAACCGAACGTTGAAGGACAAGCCCATTCAAGGCTCCGTCGCCAGAGCGCTGGACGCCAAGTATGGCCCCAATGCGAGCGCGACGACGAATGCCGGTAAACTATCCATCAGCGGATTGCTGCAGGTCTGGTATTATTCAATCCAGAACGACCGGCGCGGGTTATTTGACGATCACAAAGTCAATGACATCTCGGATACCAATGAAGCGAGCGACAACGACAGCTTCCGCGTTCGCCGCGCTCAGTTGCGTTTCACGCTCGATCTGACCGAAAACATAACGTCGGTGGTGATGTTCGATCCGTCGCGTGAGGCAACCAGCTTTCCCATATTGCCCTCGAACCAGGGACTCTTCAAGCGCCTGCCCAATTCGGCGACGGGCGGCACGGTCAGCGGCGTGCAAAGCGGCGTCGGCGCGGCGCCGCGAATCCTGCAGGATGCGTACATTCATTATCACGACGTGGTGCCGCACCACGATTTTATGATCGGCCAATTCAAACCACCGTTCGGCGAAGAAGGCCTGCTGCCAAATCGACAGCTCGACTTTGTGGAGCGCTCCTTCATCGGACAGATCGGCGACGGGCGCGACCTGGGTGCGACCGTCCATGGCTCGTGGGTAGACGAGCGCGTTCAATACTGGGTGGGCGTTTTCGACGGGGCTGGCAATTATTTTCAATCCGCCGGCCAGCAACAGAACCGCTCGGACGATAACGACGCGAAAGATCTGGCGCTGCGATTTCTGGTCCGCCCCGTATGGAAAAACGAGCGCTGGGGCAGCTTGGAATTCGGCGCTTCATTCGGAGCCGGACGCCATGGCGAATCGGGCACAACGAATCCGATCGACAATCCGATCAACGGCCTGAACCGGCTCTCCACCTCGGCCTCGCGCTATTCGGCCTGGGGCAGCTACCTGCCTGGCGGCCCTGCGCGCGGACTGTGGCTGCGCGGCGAATGGGCGCGCTACAATGACCGCAATGCTCCGAGCTCCGTTATAGATCTTCTCGGCAACGACATCGATGGCAACGGCACGCAGGACTTCGCCAAGCCGTCGAGTGCCGAAGGATGGTACTTTGCTGCGGGCTACAAGCTCTCCGACAGCGTGTTCTGCGACAGTGGACCGCGCTGGCTTCGAAAATTTGAATTCGCGTTGCGCTACGAAGCGTTTCAGAACGTGCAGGTGGCGGATCTGTTGAATCCCGCGCATACAGACGTCTTCAAAACGCAGGTCTACACCGGCGGCATCAATTACTACATCAAAGGATACAACGCGAAGATCCAGTTGAACTACAACGTCGTCGACGATCCGGACGGCGCCGACAACGCGGGCAACCGCGCTTTCCACCGTCATCTGCGAAACGACAACGTGGTCGTGAATTTCCAGACCGGTTTTTAACCAAGCTTGAAAGTGAGGCACTGAACCATGAAACGCGTTGTTCTCTTTACGTTCGCTTCCGTCTTTCTCGCCGCAGCCCTTTCGGGCTGCGGCGGGAGCGCCCCGGCTGCAATTGGGCCGGCCGGCGCAGCGAAATTGCAGGCGCTCCGCCTGGGATATTTCGCGAACCTGACGCACGCGCAGGCGCTGCTTGGCGTAGCCAACGGTTCGTTTCAGAAAGCCATCGGCGATGTGCCGCTCAAGACGACGGTCTTCAATGCCGGACCGTCGGTCGTCGAAGCGTTCTTCGCCGGAGAATTGGACCTCGCTTACGTCGGCCCGAGTCCGGCATTGAACGCGCACGTCAAGAGCCATGGCACAGCCGTGCGCGTCATCAGCGGCAGCGCGTCGAATGGCGTGGTGATCGTGGCGCGCAAAGACTCTGGCATTGCGAAACTGGCGGACCTCGCCGGAAAGCGCATCGCCACGCCGCAGTTTGGAAACACGCAGGATATTTCGGCGCGGCATTACGTGCTGAGCGTCCTGAAGCAGACGTTGAAAGGCAACGGCGGAACGACGGAGATCCAGAACATCGCCAACGCCGAGCAGCTCGGGCTGTTCAAGTCCGGCCAGCTCGACGCGGTCTGGGCGCCCGAACCGTGGGGCGCGCGGCTGATTCACGAAGCCGGCGGCGTGCTGGTGGAAGAAGAGAAGAACCTCTGGCCCGAAAAGAATTTCACCATCACCGTGGTGCTCGCATCGCAAAAACTTCTGGCCGAGCATCCCGAGGTCGTCGAAAAATTCTTGAAAGCCCACCTAGAAACCACCGCCTGGCTGAATGCGCACCGCGACGAAGCGGCAAACGCGGCCAATGTCGAATTGCAGAAGTTGACCGGCAAATCGCTGAAAAAAGAAGTGCTCGTCGATGCGTTTTCGCGCATCGGATTCTCCACCGACGTGTTCCTGGATTCGATCAAGACGTTCGCCGACTGGTCGTTCGATTTGAAAGTCGCCAGGGAACAACCGGACCTGAAAGGCTTCATCGATCTCAGCCTTCTCGAAAAAGCGAAAGCCGAAGGAGCTGCGAAATGATCGCGCAATCCGAAACCACGACTGCCGCGCCGCCGAAAGTCAGCGTGCGCGGCGTCTCCAAGCATTTCACCAGCGGCGACAGCAAAGCCGCGAAGCGATTTTTTGCGCTGCAGGATGTCAATCTGGATGTGAAGGAAGGCGAATTTCTCACTCTGGTCGGGCCGAGCGGCTGCGGAAAATCGACGCTGCTCAACCTGATCGCCGGCTTTGAAAAACCCGACGCCGGCACGGTCGAGTTCGAGGGCAAGCCCGTCGAAAAGGCGGGGCCCGAACGCCTCGTCCTGTTTCAGGATCACGGCCTGTTCCCGTGGCTGAACGTGCAGCAGAACGTCGAGTTCGGCCTGAAAGTGCTCGGCCTGCCGAAAAGAGAACGCCGCGAGCGCGCGATGGAATATCTCAAGCTCGTCCACCTGCAGAAATTCCGGCGCAGCTATCCGTTCCAGCTCTCCGGCGGCATGAAGCAGCGCACGGCGATCGCGCGGGCGCTGGCTGTGCAGCCGAACATGCTGCTGATGGACGAGCCTTTCGGAGCGCTCGATCCGCGCACGCGCGACATCCTGCATCTGGAACTGCAGAGCCTGTGGATGCAGACGAAAAAAACAATCATTTTCGTGACGCACTCGGTCGAAGAAGCCGTGCGCCTGGCCGACCGCATCGTGATCATGGCCAGCCAGCCCGGGCGCATTCGCAAAATACTGAAAGTGCCGGTCGGCCATCCGCGCGATTTCATGGACCCGGTGCTCGCCGACCTGCGCAGCACGATTCTTGCTGAACTGGAAGACGAGCTGAACAAATTGGTGAAGCGCGAAGGCGACGAAGACTGGCAACTGGACGAGACATCGATCAGTGCGCGCACGCGGCGCACCCGCGATCTGGACATGGGCGAAGGCATTTAGCGCGTCGCGAAACGAGACGGACCCAAGCCGACCACGGCAGGATAGATGAGGGGATTATGGAAGAGACAACGTTGCCCGCCGGATTCACGCCGGGCAGAACCGCGAACACGCGCATGCTCGCCGCGGAAACAACGGGAGAAAAGCGCACGCCGCTCCTGAAAAAAACGGCGCTGGCGATTCTGATGATCGCGGCGTGGCTGCTATTGTGGCAGCTCGCGTTCTGGATTTCGGGCAGGGAAGAATACCGCTTCACACCGCCGCTGCCGGTGTTGCGATCGCTCTGGGAAGGCCTCGCCGACGGCTCGATTTTCGCTGGCGTGTGGGCCAGCCTGGCACGCGTGCTGTACGGCTACGGAATCTCTCTGCTGCTCGGCGTTGCGATTGGCGTACTGCTGGTTTCGAATCGTTTCTTCGACTGGCTCTTCGGTCCGCTGGTGCTGGGCGTGCAATCGCTTCCGAGCATTTGCTGGCTGCCGGTCGCGATTCTCGCGTTCGGCTTGAAAGACGAAGCCATTTTATTCGTCGTCGTGATGGGCTCCGTCGGATCGGTTGCGATCGCCACGCGCGACGGACTGAGCCAGGTGCCCATCACGTATCAGCGCGTCGCGAGCACCTTCGGCGCGAACGTCGGGCAGCGGCTGTGGTGGGTGTCGATTCCCGCGGCGCTTCCGGCATTTATTTCGGGCCTGAAACAAGGCTGGTCGTTTTCGTGGCGTTCTCTGCTGGCCGGAGAACTTCTCTTCAACACCATCGGCATGGGAAGGTTGCTGACCGAAGCGCGCGATCTCGCCGATTACCCGAAACTTTTCGCGATGATGATCGTCGTTGTTCTGATCAGCGTGCTGGTCGACAAAGTTCTGTTCAGCACCCTCGAACGCCGCATCCGCGTGCGCTGGGGTTTGGGAGACAAATAGCGTTCAGCTCCCCGCGATCGTCGTGGTCAGTTCCACCGGCATTTCCGGCTTCAGCCGCCCTTTGGGATCGTCGAGGACTTCGATTTTGACCTCGAAGCTGACGCCGCCGGGTCCGGCAACGCCGCGGGGCGCGACGCGCGCGACGCGGCCTTTGAAAATTTCACCGGGATAGGCTTCGCTCGTGATCGTCAGGACTTTTCCGCAACGCATTTTGCCGACGTTCGGCAGATCGACCGGCGCGAGCACCCACATCTGCGTCAGGTCCGAGACCGTCAGAATGCGCGTTCCCTGCATGCTCATGCCTGAGGCCACCACGTTTCCGGCCTGCACGTACCGGCCGGTGATCAGGCCGTCGATGGGCGAAAAAACCTTGGTCTCCTGGATGCGCTGCTGCGCGGTGGTCAAGGCCAGTTTGTCCATTTCCACCTGCTGCTCGGCGAGTTTCACGTCCTGCCGTTTCAGCTCCAATCCCGCTTCCTGCGTGGTCAGTTCATCGGCGTGCGCGCGCGTGACGTCAAGCGTCGCTTCCGCCACGGAGGCTTCGGCCGCGGCGTCGTCGTACTCTTCCTGGCTGGTAAAATTCTTGCGCAGCGTCTGCTTCATGCGCTCGGCGTGGATGCGCGCCCGGTCGGCGCGCACCTGCGAGGACTTCAGCTGCGCCGTGTACTTCGCGCGGCTGACCACCAGGGCCTGCTCCGCGATCGCGAGGCTTTCGCGCGCCTGCGCCAGGCGCGTTTCGCTCGAGGAAAGAGTAATCTGCGCGCGCTTGGTCGCGCGTTCTTCCTCGGCCGTATCGAGTTCCAGCAGCAACTGGCCTTTCTTCACTTCGTCGCCGACATCGAACGGCAGCGACGCGATCTGCCCGCCGACTTTGCATTTGATTTCAACATCCATATTCGAAACGATCCGTCCGCGAAGTCGCAGCGAGGGCGGCGGCGCGGGGGTGACCACGACGACCGGCGCCGGCTTGGACTCGGTTTTGACCGGTTCGGCTTTTTCGGGATTCTTCGTGCCGCCCGCGTCGACTTTGGCGATTTCGCGCGGAGCGGCTTCGGCCGGGCAGGTGTCGGAGTGGACAACCGGGAGCGGAATTTCCGGCGGAGCGCTCTGAATCGCGGCGCGCTGGATCTCCGCGGCGCTCGTCCGAGGCATCGTTCCTGCATACGCGCGCGGCCCGGGCCGGTTGAAAAGCAACGCTCCAACCCAGCCTCCGGCAGCGCTGGTACAGAACAAAATGGTTACCAGCGCGCGATTTTTCATGCTGAGCCCCTCCCAACAAAACAGTTGGTACGTAGACGTAGCAACCTACGTTTCGTGTCCCGAGTCACCATTCTTTTGAAAAATCGAAGCGAATTTTCACATTCCTGATCGGAGGGGATTTGGCTGCCAGGTCCGATTCGTCGCGGTGCCGTTGCGAAGCGCCGTTTCATAGCATAAGATAAGCTGGTGATCGGGCATTTCTCTTCGAGAGTCGACTCTTCATGTTAAGACCGTTCTGCAGGTGCAAGATTCATCAGTGTGCCGTGACCGATGCAAACCTCGAGTATGTCGGTTCGATGACGATCCCCGAGGACATGATGCGCAAGCTCGACATTCGCGAAGGCGAGCAAGTCGAGTGCGCCAACATCAACAACGGTGAGCGCTGGACGACGTACGCCATCACAGGCAAAAAGGCCGGCGAGTACTGCCTCAACGGCGCCGCGGCGCATCTGGGAAAAGTCGGCGACCGGCTGATCATCATGATCTTCGCGCTGCTCGATGAAAAAGAAGCGGCGAACCACCGCATGAAAGTCGCGTTCCTCGACGAGAAGAACCACGTCGTCAAAATGCAGGAATAAAAAGACAGTGCTGAGTTCTGAGTCCTGAGTGCTGAGTAACGGCTGCGAAAACCAACACTCAGGACTCAGCTCTCGGAACTCAGGACTTCGTTATGCATCCGCGCCTCATCGACATCCCTATCTGGGTCATCGCGCTGGTCGGCGGCGGCGTTCTCAGCCTCTCCTTTATTGGAAACGCGAAACGGATAGCGCTCACTCTCGGCATCGCGCTCGCCGGCGCAGCCGTGGCCGGCGGATTTGCTTTCAGCCAGACGTGGGGCCACAACACCGTTCCCGTGCAAAGCTACGGCACGATGATCCTGATCGGCTTCCTCACCGGCGTGGGAATGGCCGCGTACCGTTCGCGCCGGATCGGCGTCGATCCCAAACATTGCATCGACGTCGGCGTCTACGGCGTGATGGTCGGCCTCTTCGGCGCGCGGCTGCTGCATATCGCCTCGAACTGGGGCGATTTCACGCCGTTTCTCGACCACGGCTTCAGTGGCGAGCGCATTTTGAAGATGTTCAAAGTCTGGGAAGCGGGCCTCGATTTCTTCGGCGCGTTTATCACCACGATTCCGTTCGCGTATTTTTATTGCAAGTATTTCAAAATTCCGGCGATTCCGTTTCTCGATCTCGCCGTGCCCTCGCTGATCGCCGGCCAGGCCTTTGGCCGCATTGGCTGTTTTCTATACGGTTGCTGCTACGGAAAAGTCTGCGACCTTCCCTGGCACGTCCGTTTTCCTAACGATTCGCCGGCCTTCAACCGCCACGTCTCGGAAGGCCTGATCGAAAAGACCGCGGCTTATTCCGCCTATATCCACCCCACCCAAATCTACGCGTCGATCGCGGCGTTTCTGACAGCCGGATTTCTCTACGCCTACTGGCCGCGCCGCCCCTACGACGGCTCGGTGCTGGCGTTGATGATGATCATGGCCGGAGCGACGCGCTTTTTTGAGGAACTGCTTCGGGCCGACGAGCCGCCGTTGTTCGCAAGCATCCCATGGCTGACCGCGGCGCACTACTTCGCGCTCGCTGCCATTGCCACCGGCGCATTCCTGATGCTGTACTTTCGCCGCGAACCGAAATTGTATAAACCATTGGCTGTGCAGTGCGGGCTTTAGCCGTAGAAGAAGGGAATTGAAAATTGAAAATTGAAAAATTCAAATTGCAAATTGAACGGCATAATGCGCCGATTCTTTCGCGATCAACGCGCAACGGCGCGTGCCTTCCTTCGATGCGTTCAATCAGAAATTGCTGTTTGCTCGCCAATTTGAAATTTGCAATTTTCAATTTTCAATTTGCAATGCTGTTCGCCGTATCTGCGATGGCTATCCTGCTCGGCAGCACCGCCCTTTGCGCCGAAGCGCCCGCCGCGCAGCAGCCGCTGATTCTGCGCGCGCAGCCGATCAAGCTGGCCGACAAACCGTACACGGTTCCGAGCGGCGCGGCGCAAAAAGGGTGGGACGCATTTCTGAAAAACGATTTCGCCGGCGCCGAAGCCGCCTTTCGCGAGACTCTAAAGCAGGAACCGAAAAACCTGGCGGCGCTCGAAGGCCTGCGCGATTCGCTCGTCGCGGTCGGGAACTATAAGGAGTGCCAAAAGGTCAATCTGCAGATGGTCGAGGCGGCCTCGGACACCATTCTCTGCAGCGTTTTCGCCACGCGCGCGATGGACACGATGGGTTTTGTCGAAAGCCGCGCCGATGTGATTGCGACGTTCACCAAAGTGGCCGCAAACGCCAGCGCGCCGGTCGCGGCGCTGCTGAAAGACGATCTCGCCACGCTGTATTACCGCGCCAACAAAGTGGACGAAGCGCGAAAATCGCTGGAAGGCCTCGGCTACGTCGACGAGTGGGAATTCGTCGCGGGACCCTTCGGCAGCAAAGATCGCAACAACCCGATCGAACGCCGTTTCGCGCCCGAACGCTCGCTGGCGTCGCTCGATTTCCCCGCTGAAGACGGCGCGAAAATCCAGGTTCACAAAAACGTCAAAGTGCCGCACCGCGAATTGAACGTCGACACGCTTTTTCCCGGCGCGAAGGGAATCTTCTACGCGTTCACCAATCTTGAAAGCGACAGCGACCAGGACGTGGTCATCGGCGTCTCCGCTCCGCCGCCGTGCAAGATGTACCTGCGCGGCATGCCGATCATGAACGAACCCGAAGACGAACAGAAGCACCGCGCCGGCGGCGAACTGATTCACACGCGCCTGGTGAAAGGCTCGAACCCGTTGTTGCTGAAATTGTCGGCGGCCACGTCGGTGATCGTGCGCGTCTTCTCCGTCGAATCCGGCCCGGCCGTCGGTGTGCGGGTAAAGCCCGCCGGCAACGACGTGCTCGCTGCGCATAGCGTGTTACCGCTGCGCGGGACATTGCTGGCGAAGAAAGCGAATGGAGTCAGCGCGGAGTACTTCCTGAAAAAATACGCGACAGGTGAAGCCAAAGGCGATACCGGCGGCGAAGCGCGCGGCGGAACTCTCTTGGCGCTCGCCGAACGCGGCGAAATGTGCGCGCCGGAAGCGGTGTGGCTCGAAATTGTGTTGCAGCGCGAGAACGACATCCCCGCGCGCCTCGTCATTGCGCGCCGTTTGGCCGGATCGTTTCCCGATTCCGCCGGCATTCTCGATCACAGCGCTGCGATGTTGAAAAGTGCAGGCGCGGCTCTCGGCGGTGCGGGGCAGGAGGACGAAGAATCGCGCCAGATGCGCGAACACGCGCTCACGATCGTGCCCAACAGCCACCAGCACCTGCTCGCGATCCACAGCTACTATCTCGACCACGAACTGCTCGACAAATCGTTCGAGAAAGTGAAAGCCGCCGCCGACGCGTACCCCGATTCGCCCTACGCGCAGGCGGAACTGGGCCAGGTTTACCAGCGCAAGCAGTTCTACGTCGAAGCCGAGAAGTGCTTCGAGAAGGCGGCGTCGCTCGACAATGCCTATCTCTACCAGTTGATCGCGTTCCACGATGCGTTCGGCAATCGCGCTCGCGCGTCGGAGCTGCGCAAAAGAGAAATCGAGCTCGGCCAGCTTCCCGCCGAGATGCAGTTCGACTTTGCGCTGCGCCGCGGCGAACTTGACCAGGCCGAGAAACTGCTGGGCGATCTGGAGAAAGCGTTTCCCGAGCGCAAAGAAGACTGGGACAACAACCGCATCCGCTTGCTGCGCGAAAAGGGCGACAATGCCGCCGCGTATTCGCTGCAGAAAAAACTCTACGAGCAGACCCGTTTCCTCGCCAACAAGCGCGCCGTGCTGGTGCAATTGGTCGAGCTGGCGCTGCGCCTGAAAAAGGACGAGGAAGCCGTCGCCTTGCTGAAGGGCTACTTGAAGGAGCACAGCGGCGAAGTCGATCTGCAGGAGCGGCTCAGCGAGCTCGAAAACCGCGTGCTGCCGCGCTGGTGGGAACCCTACGACGTGAAAGTGCCGACCATCGACACGTCCGCGTTCACGGCTGAAAAATACCCTTCCTCGAACCATGCCTGGATCGTCGATTTCATGGTGACGAAGATCACGCCGGAGCTCTCATCCGAATCGTACGTCCACATCGCTCAGAAAGTGCTGAACATCCAGGGTATTAACGAACTTTCGGAGCTGCTCGTCCGCGCCCAGCGCCAGGACATGATTTTTGTGCGCACGCTGAATCCCGACGGCTCTGCCTATCAGCCGCAGAACGTTCACGACTTCAACCTCGCGCAGTCGGCGAGTCTCTACAAGGTGGGGCCGGGCTCGATTCTCGAGCACGCGTACGTGACGAGCGCGTCCGTCGACGAAGACGACCCGGCGTTCACCATGGGATTCAACTTCAACGCGATCGACGCGCCGCGCGCGGTCTCGCGCTGGGTGGTGATGATTCCCGACGCGGCCAAAGACAAACTGAACATCCGCAAGATCCGCCCGGAAATGGTCGACGAAAAAATCCTGCCGGGCCCGCCGGGCTACACGGTTTACCAGTGGACCAACAAACAGGTCGAAGGCATCAAGGGCGAAACATTGATGCCGACCGACGCCGACCAGGAAGTCATTCCGCTGGTGCTGATCGAAACGCCCGATCGCCCGTTCCGTGCGAACGGCTGGCTGATGCGGCGCGAGAAAAGTGTGCTGCCGCCCGAAGCCGCCGCGGAAGCAAAGAAAATCGTCTCCGCTCCGAACTTCACCAAGATGGACGACGGCCGCAAATTTGACGCGATCGTGAACTGGGTGCGGCTGAACATCAAGGCCGGCAACGATTCACGCACGCTCAGCGATGTGTGGACGAGCCGTTCCGGCCGCGCGGACCAGATGACGCAACTGGCGCATGAAATGGCGCTGAGCGTCGGGCTGAATTCACGCATGGCCTTCGTCAACGGGATGTACTCGCCCGGACACGTCTGGCATTCCAAGAATGCGAAGAAAGCGTGGGAACCGGGCGAGCTCGTGAATTTCGGCAGCGGCGGGCGCATGCTGATGCTCGAACAGCCCTACGGCCCGGACCGCTGGGCGCAGTTCCTCGGCCGCAACCCGAAGAGTTTCTCGCCGTACGATCTCAACTACGGCCAGCCCGGCGCGCTCGCCTTGACGCTCGGCGACGACGGCGCGCGCTTCAAACGCGTGCGCGGCGAAAGCATGGGCATGACAACCGCCGCCAACAGGCTGGACGTAACGCTCGACGCCAAAGGCACCGGGTTCGTTCGCGGAAGTTTGCAGCTTTATGGCAACGTCGCCGGAAACTGGCGCGAAGCGCTGAGCGACCCGCGGCAGCAGGCGCAGATCAAGGAGTACGTCGTGCGCTTCAGCTGGCCCAAGAGCCAGCCCGGCGAGGTGCAGGTCACCGGTGCCGACCAGCCGGAGCTTCCCCTCAACTTTAATTACACCTGCACCGTGAAGGGCGTGGGTTCTCCGGCGGGCGACTCGATTTTCATTACGCCGTTTCTCAGCCGCGTGCGCCTGCTCGATCTGCGCGGCCCGCCCGAACGCCAGCATGATATGCTGATCAAGGACGAGCTCGCCGATCTGGATCACACGCTGACCTACACGGCGCCCGAGGGCTTCGGTTGGGTTGAAGTGCCCGACGACATGTTTATCTGCACCGAGTTCGGATTTTACGTCGTCGATTACAACGTCGAAGGCCGTAAGCTGACCTGCACGCGCAGCTACCTGATGCCCGCACAGCGCATCACGCCGGAGAAATACCCGAAGCTGCTCGCATACCTGGGCCAGATCAGCGCCAGCACCCAGCAGCGCATCGCCTACGCCCCGCTCAAAGCCGAATCCTTCGGCCCGTACCGCCACGATATTTTTTCGATGGGCTACGCGAGCTACGGAGAAGATGAGAAGAAGGGTGAAGCGGACAAAAAGGTTGAGGCGGAGAAGAAGTAATCGTCGTCACTTCGAACGCAATTTCACGCCATCAACATAACGATACAGGAAGAGAACATGGATCCTTGCGAACTTGCCATCATCGGTGCCGGCCCCGGCGGCTACGTCGCGGCGCTGCGCGCGGCGCAGCTTGGACTGAAAGTCGTCTTGATCGAGCGCGACAAGGCGGGCGGCACGTGTTTGCACCGCGGCTGCATTCCGTCGAAGGCGCTGATCCATGGCGCGCGCGTGCTCGACACGGTGAAAAAGTCGGCTGAGTTCGGCGTCAAGCTCCCGGGCGCGCCGGAGTTCGACTACGCCACGCTCGCGACGCGCAAAGACAAGACCGTCGCCAATCTCGAGAAAGGCGTCGAGTTCCTCCTCAACAAGCGCGGCGTGAAAGTCGTCAAAGGCCAGGCCGCGTTCAAAGACGCGAAGTCGCTTAGCATTACCATGACCGACGGCGTGCAGGAAATTCTCTCCTTCGGCTACTGCATCGTCGCGACTGGCGGCGTTCCGACGCAGCTTCCCGCATTCCCGATGGATGGCACGACGTTCGTGACCTCGAACGAAGTGCTGCGCTGGACCGAACTGCCCAAATCGATCGTCATCGTCGGCGCGGGGGTGATCGGCTGCGAATTCGCGAGCTGCTTCGCGCGGCTGGGCGTATCGGTTCGCGTCGTCGAAATGATGCCGCAGGCGCTGCCGGGATTTGACGGCGACGTGGCGAAAGAAATCGGCCGCGCGTTCAAGAAGCAGGGCGTCGATCTGCTGCTCGAGACGAAAATCGAATCCGCCGCGGTCGCGCCAATCTCATCCGGCGGAAATGGCGCTCAGTTGACGCTGGCCAATGGCGAAAAAATCGAAGCGCAGGTCTGCATCGTCGCGGTCGGCCGCAAACCGACGCTCGACGGCCTGAAGCCCGAGAACGCGAACTTGCAGCTCAACCCGAAGGGCGCGCTCGACGTCGACGCGCGCTGCCGCACGAAAGTTCCGGGCATCTACGCGATCGGCGACGTCACCGGCGTCGCGCCGCTCGCGCACGTCGCCAGCCACATGGGCATTGTCGCGGCCGAACAGATCGCAGGTTCCGCGCGCGGCGGGCGCGACCTGACCTTCGACAAATCGCTCGCGCCGTGGGCCGTCTTCACCGAACCCGAAGTGGCCGCGATCGGAATCACGGAAGAAAAAGCGCGCGAAAGCGGCAAAGAAATCAAAGTCGGAAAATTTTCGTTCCGCGCGCTCGGGAAAGCGCAGGCGACGGGCGAATACGAAGGCTTCGTCAAAATCGTCGCCGACGCGCAGACCGGCGCGCTGCTGGGCTTCCACGCCGTCGGCAGCGAAGCGACGAACCTGCTCGGCGAAGCGTCGCTGGCGTGGACCACCGAAAGCCGCATCGACGACCTGGCTGACGCAATTCACGCGCATCCCACCTTCCCCGAAGCCGTCGGCGAAGCCGCGCTGGCCGCGCTTGGGCGGGGGATTCACAGCGTCTGATGTTCTGTCCATCACCCTTACAACGGATGAATCCGGTCCAATTTCATTTTAACGAAAAATTTTCACTACAAATGAAAACGCACTCCATTCATCCGTTGTAACAGTGTTGAAGGACTGAGCGATGGACCAGTTCTTCGCTACGCACGTTGCGATTTCGCGTTAAACTTGCGTTACACAACTTTCGGAGACGCCGCTCACCGCATGCCGTCTGAACTTCGCAAGGATCCTCTCTCTCAACGCTGGGTGATCATCGCCGCCGATCGCGCGAAGCGGCCGAGCGATTTTGAAATTGAAGCGGACATGCAGCCGCCGCTCTTCGATCCGTTTCTTGCCGGCAATGAAGACAAAACGCCCAACGAAATCGCTGCATACCGCAAGCCCGGCAGCGCGGCGAACTCGGCCGGCTGGCGCGTGCGCGTGGTTCCCAACAAATTTCCTGCGCTGCAAATCGAAGGCTCGCTCAATAAGAAAGGCGACGGCATCTACGACCGCATGCAGGGCCTGGGTGCGCACGAAATCATCATCGATACGCCGCTTCCAGTGCGCAGCTTCACCGAACTCCCCGACACGTCTGTGCAGGAGATGCTCTGGATGTACCGCGACCGCCTGGTGGATCTGCGGCGCGACAAGCGGCTCAAATACGGCATGGTTTTCAAAAACGTAGGCCAGGCGGCTGGCGCGACGCTGTACCACTCGCATAGCCAGTTGATCGTGACGCCGATCGTTCCGCGCAATGTCGAACAGAAACTGCTCGCGTGCGACGAGTTTTACAAATACCGCGGCCGCTGCCTGGTCTGCGACATGCTCGCGCAGGAAATGGACCAGAAAGCGCGCCTGGTGCTGGATTCGGGCCTCTTCCTCGCATTCCAACCCTACGCGCCGCGCACGCCGTTCGAGACCTGGATCATTCCGAAAAATCACGAATCGCATTACGAAGACATTTCGCAGCAGGGCGGCGAGGAACTCGCCTTCATCCTCAAGCGCGCCGTGGCGCTGATCGAAAAGGGCCTCGGGCCCGTTGCGTACAATTACATGCTGTTTACTTCGCCCTTCGACACCGGTGCGCTGCCGCATTTTCACTGGCACATCGAGATCATCCCGCGCATGACCAAGCTTGCGGGTTTTGAATGGGGAACAGGCTTTTACGTCAATCCCGTGCCGCCGGAAGATGCGGCGGAGTTTTTGAGAAGCGTTAAATTATAGTCGAGAGTCTGGAGTCGCGAGTCCAGAGTCGAATGGACTTTGGACGCCGGACTCTCGACTCCAGACTCAGGACTGCCGTTCATGAATATCGCATTTGTCTCATCCGAAGTCGTACCGTACTCGAAGACCGGCGGACTTGCCGATGTCGCGGGCGCGTTGCCGGCGGAACTGGCGGCGCTCGGCCACAGCGTCTCGGTCTTCACGCCGTATTACCGTTCGGCGAAGAAAATCGATCCGAAGGCGCGTGAAGTTGCGCAAGGTTCCGTGCAGGTCGGCATGCAATCGATGCCCTGGACGCTGTACCTCGCCTCCGCGTCGAAAGAAGCGCTGAAGATTTATTTCATCGGCTGTGATGCGTATTTCGACCGCGACGGTTTGTACGGAACGCCGCAGGGCGATTACGAGGACAGCTGCAGCCGCTTCGTTTTTTTCAGCCGCGCCGTACTTGAAGCGGCGAAAGGGCTCATGTCGTCACCGTCAGTGCCGGCGTTCGACATCTGGCACTGCCACGACTGGCAGACGGCGTTGATTCCCGTGTACCTGCGTTTCGTCTACGGCAACAATCCGGCGTTTGCGCGTGCGGCGAGTGTGTTCACGATTCACAACCTCGCGTACCAGGGGCTTTTCTGGCACTGGGACTGGCCGCTGCTGAATCTGGCGTGGCAGCACTTCAATTGGAAAGAACTCGAATTCCACGGAAAGATGAATCTGCTCAAGGGCGCGCTGGTTCACTCTGATCAACTCGTCACCGTTTCGCCGACGTACGCGAAAGAAATCCAGACGGCCGAGTTCGGCTGCGGACTGCAGGGCGTGCTCGCGGATCGCAAAGGCGATCTGGAAGGCATCGTCAACGGCATCGACACGAAAGTCTGGAATCCCGAGACCGACCCGCTGCTGCCCGCGGCGTTCAGTCCGCAGAAACTCGACGGAAAAAAGGCCTGCAAAGACGTGCTGCGCCGCAAACTGAATCTGCCCAGCGACGGTTCGGCGGTAATCGGCATGATCGGCCGGCTGTTCGAGCAGAAAGGATTCGATCTCGTTGCGCAGTGCATTGACGACCTGTTGCGGCGCGATGTTCAACTCGTGATTCTCGGCACCGGGCGCGAAGAATTTCACAAGATGCTGCAGCGCGTGCAGCAGGCCAATCCGCACAAGATTGCCGTCGCGTTCGCTTTCGACAACACGCTCGCGCATTTGATCGAAGCCGGCAGCGACATGTTCCTGATGCCCAGCCGCTACGAACCGTGCGGGCTGAATCAGTTGTATTCGCTCGCGTACGGAACGCCGCCGATCGTGCGGCGCGTGGGCGGACTTGCCGATACGATCGTCGACGCGACGCCGGACAGCATCAAGGATGGCAGCGCGAGCGGATTCCAATTTCAGGAGTACACGACGGCAGCAATGCTGCAGTGCCTCGACCGCGCGCTGAATGTTTTCGTCTCACAGCCCGCCGAATGGCGCCGCATCCAGCTCAACGGCATGCGCCAGGACTGGTCGTGGCAGCGCAGCGGCGAAAAATACATCGAAGTGTATGACCGGGCGCTGGAAAAGCTCGCGGAGCGCCGGCAGTAAATAATTTTTTAATCACGAAGAACACGAAGAACGTCACGAAGAGCACGAAGGGACTGACAAAAGAAGTAGTTTCATCGCTTTTCCTTCGTGTCGTTCTTCGTGTTCTTCGTGGTTAAAATAAGTTTCGTTTTTCAATCCATCGCAGCACAATGGCATCACGTGTGAGGGGATTGAGAAAACCCGATTTTTAATCCTGACTGAGGAAACATTGCATGGCCGGCCGCATTCGTTTTGTCTGTCTGCTTCATTCGCACCAGCCTGTTGGCAATTTTGACCACGTGATCGAAGAAGCGTACAAGATGAGTTATTTGCCGTACGTTGAAGTTTTTGAACAGTTCCCGATGATTCCGCTGACCAACCATTACTCAGGTTGTCTACTCGAATGGCTCGACCAGCACCATCCTGAGTACCTCGACCGCATCGCCAAACATTGCAAAGGCGAAGACACATCGCGCCGGAAGTGGGAGACCATCGGCGGCGGATTCTACGAGCCGATCATGACCATGCTGCCGACCGCCGACCGCATCGGCCAGATCAAACGCATGGCCGATTTTGTCGAGAAACGCTTCGGCACGCGGCCGCGCAGTTTGTGGCTGCCCGAACGCGTCTGGGAGCCGGGCCTCGTTCGCGACCTGGCGGACGCGGGCGTCGAATATTTGACGCTCGACGACACGCACTTCCGCGCAGCGGGACTTGAGGACCGCGATCTGGTCGGATGTTTCGTCACCGAAGACCAGGGCCGCATGGTTCGCGTCTATCCGGCGTCGGAGCGGCTGCGGTATCTGATTCCCTATGCGCCGGTTCACGAAATCATCGATTACCTGCGCTCGCTGCTGCCGGCGGATGGTGAACGCGTGGTGTGTTACGCCGACGACGGCGAAAAATTCGGCGTCTGGCCGCGCACGTACAGCCACGTGTATGACAATGGCTGGCTCAAGAATTTCCTCGGCGCGCTGGCGCACGCGCAGCACGAAGGCTGGCTGATCAATTCCACGCTGAGCGACGCGTACGACGAAGTCGAGCCCGTCGGGCAGGTTTGCCTTCCGGAGAACAGTTACCGCGAAATGACCGAGTGGGCGCTGCCATCGCGCCGCCTGGCGGAATACGAAAAAGCGCGCCACGATCTCACGCACGACCCGGTCCTGTCGCAGGATTCGCGCATCCAGAATATCCTGGGCCTCGTGAAGGGTGGAAACTGGCGCTCCTTTAAGATCAAGTATCCCGAAGGCGGCAGGCTCTACGGGAAGATGATGGAAGTGAGCGCCAAGGCCGCGAAACTTTCGCCGAAATCGAAGCTCAGCGAAAAAGCGCACACGCATCTCTACCGCGGGCAATGCAACTGTCCGTACTGGCACGGCGTCTTCGGCGGAATGTACCTGCCGCATCTGCGCAGCGCGCTGTACCGCGAACTGATCAAGGCCGATAAACTCGCGGACGAAGCCAGCGACCTGAAAGACGTCTTCAGCACAGTCCAGGATTTCGATTTCGACGGCGAGCCGGAAATCAAGCTCGGCAACCAGCACATCGCGATCTACCTGCATCCCAAGCGCGGCGGACATCTCTACGAAATCGATCTGCGCGACATCGACTTCAACGTCGGCGACACGTTTTCGCGGCGCTTCGAGGCCTATCACGAAAAAGTTGCGCGCGCTGTGGTCGGCGACGCGGGAGCCGCGGCGAGCATTCACGATATGGTGATTGCGAAAGAATCGGGCCTCGCCGATCTGCTGAAGTACGACACGTACCTGCGCGAGAGCCTCGTCGATCACCTGAGTCCCACGCTGCTGACGCCGCAGGACATGTTGTCGGGCAATCCGCCGAGCGACGCCGGGTTCCGCGTCGGCCGCTACGATGCAGAACCGGCGCAGGTCACGCGCGTCGTGAAGGGCAAAGGCGCCGCGAAAAAGAGCGACAAGACGGCTGCGTTCGACCTGATCCGCCGCGGCGCGTGGAATGGCGCGGAGATCCAGATCGCCAAGCGCGTGATCGTTCACAGCGCCGCGGGCTTCGAAGTTGAATACACAATCGAACACGTCGGCGGCAGCGCGGCCTCCGGCTTCTTCGGCGTGGAGATGAACTACAACTTACTCGCCGGCGACGCACACGACCGCTACTACTACCACGAAGGCAAAGACAACGCGGGCAAACTTGCCACCATCGAAGATTTTGGCACACTGAGTATGATCGGGCTGAAGGACCATTGGCTGGATGTGGCTCTTTCGCTGCGCGCATCGGTTCCGGCGCGCGTCGTGGTCAGCCCGGTCAAGACCGTCTCGCAGTCGGAAGGCGGTTTTGAATCGGTGTATCAGAGTTCCTGCGTGGTGCTGCAGTGGCCGCTTGAACTGGCGGACGGCGAAGTGTTCCGCGTGGTCTTGACCCAGGAGACGGGCCGTGCCCGAGAGTGACGATCCGGCAAAACTTCCCCCGTCGGCGGCAGAGCGCATTCTGCTGGTCGAAGAGGACGACGCGCTCGCCGAGCAGCAGTCGTCCCTGCTGACCAGTCAGGGCGGATTCGAGATCCGCCGCGTGCGCAGTTGCAAGGAAGGCCTCGAGATCATCGCCAAGGAGTCGTTCGACCTGGTGCTGCTCGACCTGGATCGCAGCGGGGAAGTCGACGGCTTGGAAATGTGCCGCCAGATCAAGGCCAACCCGAGCCTCGCCTGGATGCCGGTGATGTTCGCGACCGGACAGATTCAGAAGGACATCGTCGAACGCATCTTTCAGACGGGCGGCGATGAATTTGTCGGCAAGCCGTTTCAGCCTGACGAACTGCTCGTGCGCACCAAAGTTCTGGTCCGTAAAGGCCACGAAGAACGCTGGCTGGTCGAACGCGCGCGCAAGCTGGCCGAAAAAATCGCCGAACGCGACGACGAACTCGACGACCTGCGCCGCTTTGCTCAGGACATCGTCAGTTCGCTCTCCTCGGCGCTGCTGGTGCTCGACGCGGAAGAAACCATTCTGTTCGCCAACGCGCCGTTCCTCGAATCCGTCCACGGCGAACGCCGCGGAGTGATCGGGCGAAAACTGTCCGAGTTCATCAATCCTGACGCGCCGTTAACCGCGGCCGATGGCGAGGCCGCTCGTGGCGGACGCGGCGCGCTCACGCAGGCCATCCGCGTCGCGGTGACAACCGGGCAGCCGTCGCGGCTGCGGCGCATTTCGGGATTGCTCAAAGCCAGTCCCGACCGCATGTCGGATTTGACGGTGACGGCGATCGATTACGGCGGCGTGCGCCAGGTTCTCGTCGTTGTCGAAGACGTGACCGAGCAGGCCGTGGCCGAGGCGGAAGTCTCGAAAGAACGCGCGAAGCTGCACGACGTCGTCAACGCCATGAACGCGTCGCTCTGTCTGATCGATCGCGACCGCAAGATTCTCTGGCACAACCGGACATTTGGTCTTTGGTTCGGCGATTCGTTCGGCCAGCCGGGACTATCGGCGTTTCTCTCGCGGCTGCGCGCCGATGATGCGTGGCTTGAGCAGGTTTTCGTCCGCGGACAGGTGCTGCAGATGGCGTGGTCGGTTTTCACACCGCATGGCCAGCGCCGCCATTTCTCGAACATCATCGCGCGCATCAAGCCGCCCGTCGGCGGCGAAGCCAGCCAGGCGCTGGTGCTCACGCAGGACGTCACCGAGCAGGAAACGCGCGTCGAACAACTTTCGCTGCTGCGCGAACTCTCGCAATTTCTGCAGGGCACGCTCGACGCCGAGAAACTCAACCACGTGATCCTGATGTGCGTGACCACCGGACACGCGCTGGGTTTCAACCGTGCGTTTCTGTTCATCCGCGACCGTGCGACGAACACGCTCGAAGCGCAGATGGCCGTCGGCCCGGCAAGCCGCGAAGACGCCTTCCGCATCTGGGCCGAAATTTCGTCGTCAGGCCGCACTCTGCACGATTTGCTGCGCAGCCTCGAACAGCTCCCGCCCAAAGAATCGATGGCGCTGTACCCGCTGATCCGCGGGCTCTCGTACCATTTGGACGATCCGTCCGAAATCATTCCGCGCACGGCGCTGGAAAAGAAGGAGCAGGTGGTGACCGACGCGCAGCGCGACACGCGCGTCTCGCCGCGCTTCCGTCAGGTCTTCGGCTGCCAGGAATTCGTTTCCGTGCCGCTGATCGTGAAGGGTTCGGTGGTCGGCGTGATCCTCGCCGATAATTTGTACTCCGGCCGCGCGATCACCGACGACCACGTGAAACTTCTGACGCTTTTCGCTTCACAGGCCGCGCTCGCGATCGAAAACGCCGAGACTTACCGCGAATTGCAGAAGTCGCTCGACCGCCTGCGCCAGGCTCAGAAAGAAATCGTGCACAGCGAAAAGCTGGCGACGATCGGCAAAATGGCCGCGCACGTGGCCCATGAAATCCGCAACCCGCTCTCGACCATCGGTGGTTTCGCGCGCGCGATCCTGAAAAAGCCGGACAACGTCGACCGCGTCAACAAGAACGCCAAGATCATCTCCGAAGAATCGACGCGCCTGGAAAACATGCTCAAAGGTGTGATGGATTTCTCGCGCCCGTCCGCTCCGGTGCCGAAAGTCGGCGATTTCAATGTCACCGTCGAAAAAGCCTTCCGCACGCAGACGGAACTGCTCGCCTCGCGCAACATTCATTCGAGTCTCGATCTCGACCGATCGATCCCCGAGGTGAATTACGACGAAAACCAGATCATGCAGGTGCTTCACAACTTAATCCGCAACGCGGCCGACAGCATGCCGCACGGCGGCGCGCTGAGTTTAAAAACCGGGCGCGAGGGCGAGTTGATCTCACTGGTGATTTCGGACTCAGGTTCCGGCATCCCCAAGGAAATTTTGGAACGCCTCTTCGATCCTTTTTTCACCACAAAGCCCGACGGCACCGGGTTGGGCCTCGCGGTCAGCAAAAAAATCATCGACGACCACGGCGGCCACGTCGAAGTGCAGAGCCAGGTCGGCAAAGGCAGTCATTTTAAGATCCTGCTGCCCGCGCACGTCCCTGCGCCGCAATCGAACACCAGCAGCAGCGCCGCGACATCCGGCGCGTTCGAGCGCATTCCCGGGCCGCTGGCGGGGAATTAATTGGGCGCTTAAGTCCCCGAAAATTGAACTGCAAGCGTTGTGTTAAAAGCTTGCGGAGCCCCTTGAGATAAAATATCATTCTGCACGTCGGGATAGGTGTGGCAGTTGCGGTACTCATGGAGAAATGGCCGGCGCACGTGCCGCCATGTGGGGATTAACGATGGCAAAGCTGCTCGTAGTCGATGATGACAAGAATCTGCGCCTGCTGTATGAACAGGAACTCGAAGAGGACGGCCACGAAATCGTCTTAGCCAGCAGTGGTCCCGAAGCACTCGAATACCTTAAAAACAACAGGCCCGATCTGATCATTTTGGACATTTCCATGCCAGGCATGGATGGCATTGAAGCTCTCGGCAAGATTCTCGCCAAAGACAAGACCATGCCGGTGATCCTCAACACAGCCTATTCGACGTACAAAGACAATTTCATGACCTGGTCCGCCGACGCTTACGTCGTCAAGTCCGGCGACCTGACCGAGTTAAAAGCCAAGATCAAAGATGTGCTGAAAACGCGCGGGATGTTAACTTAACCGCGAAGTCCGGCGTCCAGAGTCTAGAGTCTGGAGTCCGGACCCATCCGTGCCTAAAAATGGACTCTGGACTCTTGACTCCAGACTCTTGACCGAACATCCGAGATCGACACCTCATGTCCACTCAACAACTTCTGAAAGACACGCTTACCCTGGTGCTTGCCGGCGGACAGGGCGAGCGCCTTTACCCGCTCACGCGCGACCGCGCCAAACCCGCGGTGCCCTTCGGCGGCATTTACCGCATCGTCGATTTCACACTCTCGAATTGTTTGAATTCCGAGCTCTCGCGTGTTTACGTGCTGACGCAGTACAAGTCGTTCTCGCTCGACCGCCACATCATGCTGGGCTGGGCGAGTTTGTTCAACAATCCGGAACTCGGCCGTTTCATTCACATTCTGCCGCCGCAGCAGCGCACCGGCCAGACGTGGTACCTGGGCACCGCCGACGCGATCTACCAGAACATCTACACGCTTGAACGCGAAAAACCGGAATACGTGATGCTGCTGGCCGGCGATCATATTTACAAAATGAATTACGCCGAGATGGTGCGCACGCATGTTGAACGCAAAGCTGACCTGACCATCGCTTGCGTCAACGTACCGAAAAATCAGGCCAACCAGCTCGGCATCGCCGTCGTCGACGAAGAAAACCGCATCCAGGGATTCCAGGAAAAGCCGCGCGAGAATCCGGCCACTATTCCCGGAGACCCTGACCACTGCTTCGCCAGCATGGGCATTTACGTGTTCTCGACCGAAGCACTGGTGCGCCGCGTTTCGGCCGACGCGCGCCGCGACAGCGCCCACGATTTCGGCAAGAACATCATCCCCGACATGGTCAACGACAACGCCCGCGTTTTCGCCTATCCGTTCAAGGACGAGAACAAAAAAGACATCGCCTATTGGCGCGACGTCGGCACCATCGACAGTTACTACGAAGCGAATCTCGACCTGACCGAGGTCAATCCGCTCTTCAATCTCTACGATGAAACCTGGCCGATTCGCACCTATCGCGACCAGTTTCCGCCGGCAAAGTTTGTCTTCTCCGAATCGGGCATTGGCGACATCCGGCGCGGCCAGGCGCTCGATAGCCTCGTGCCCGGCGGCGTGATCATCTCCGGCGGCACGGTCGAACACTGCGTGCTCTCACCGCAGGTGCGCGTCAACAGCTACAGTCACGTCAAAGATTCGATCCTGATGGAAGGCGTCAGCATCGGGCGCCGCGCGCGCATCAAGAAGGCGATCATCGACAAGGGCGTGCGCATTCCCGAAGGAACCACCATCGGCTACGATCCGGATGCCGACCGCGCGCGCTTTACCGTCACGGCCAACGGCGTCGTTGTGGTGCCGAAGGAAATGCCGTTAACGTAAATCTAGAATCTAATGTCCGGAGTCTAGAGTCCCCTGGGGAGAGGGATTTCTGAGATGAAAACCAAGCCAAAATCCAGCGACGACGAAGTGGATATTCCGTCCGATTCTGTCCTCGGCAACGGAACGGACGACTCGCAGCGGCGCAAAAAAATCCCCGCGCCAAGTCCGCGCGAAAGCGTGCGCACCGTCGCCGAACGTCTTGAAACTCTGGACGCGCTGCCGTCGCTGCTCGTTTCAACTCCCGATACCGCCAGCAAGATTTCGCGCGTCGATCCCACCGCGCCCCCGCCCGCTCCGCTGAGCGCGCCGGCGCCCGAACCGACAGCCAGCGAATTCGTCGATCGCGGCGCTGCGATCCCCAATCACTACGGCATGGACCGCATCGCTGCCATGCCGCGCGATCCGTACTGGGTTTACGTTTACTGGGAACTCAAAGGCGGCGTGCTCGACCGCCTGCGCTTCCAGCACTCGGCCGAAGTCATCGACAATTCGCGCTGGGTGTTGCGCGTGCGCACGCCCGGAATCGAGCGCCACTATCTCGTGGACATCGATTTGCGCGCCGGCCAGTGGTATCTGCGCGTCGCGCCCGACACGCGCCTGCGCATTGAGCTCGGTTTCATGGACCAACACGGCGAATTCGTCCTTGTGCTCACCGCAAATGACACAGCGACTCCGCGCCCCGGTGTCTCAGACATCGTCGATGAACGCTGGATGATTGTGCGCAGCGAGCTCGAAAAGCTGCTGGGCGCCAGTACAGACACGCTCTCCATTCTCGACGTCGTCGGTTCGAGCAGCGGGCCGCGTTTGGCGCGTTCTGAAAAACCGCGCGCAGCGGCGTTGTTTTCGGGCACTGTGGTTCGTCAGAAGCCGGACGGAGCGAATTAAAAAGGCAAAATTAAAAATTAAAAAAAGGAACGTGGCGGTCTCTTCTCTTTTTTCCTTTTTCATTTTTAATTTTTAATTCAGGGAGCCGCGAATGGCAGATGGTTATCTTTGTATGATGTTCCACGCGCACCTGCCGTACGTGCGTCATCCGGAATATCCCGAGTTCCTCGAAGAAGATTGGCTCTATGAAGCCATGTCCGAAACGTACATTCCGTTTTTGATCATGCTGGAAGGTTTCGAACGCGACAACGTGAACGCGTGTTTCACCATGAGCCTCACGCCGCCGCTCTGCGAGATGCTCGCCGACAAGCTTCTGCAGGACCGCTATCTTCACAAGCTCACCAAATTGCAGGAGCTGAACGAACTCGAACTCAAGCGCACGCAGGGCACGCCCTTTGAGGCCGCCGCGCATCATTACAAAAAGCATTTCGGCCAGTGCCGCGAGATGTTCGACAAGTGGGGCCACAACCTCGTCAGCGCCTTCCGTCATTACCAGGACAAAGGTTTTGTCGAAATCATCACCTGCGGTGCGACGCACGGTTTCTTGCCGCTGATGGTCACCGAAGCCGGCGTGCGCGCGCAGATCCAGGTCGCCGCCGCCAACTACCGCAAGCATTTCGGCCGCGGTCCGCGCGGCATCTGGCTGCCCGAATGCGCTTACGCGCCGGGCGTCGACAAGCACCTGCGCGATGCAGGCATCCAGTTCTTCTTCATCGATACGCACGGCATCGCGTTCGGCACGCCGCGCCCGCGCTACGGCCCATTCCGGCCGGTGTTCTGCCCCAGCGGAGTTGCCGCGTTCGCGCGCGACGCCGAAAGCAGCAAGCAGGTCTGGTCGAGCGAAGAAGGCTACCCCGGCGACGTCGATTACCGCGAGTTCTACCGCGACCTGGGCTACGACGGCGATTACGCGTACGTTAAACCGTTCCTGCACGGAGACGGCGTGCGGCGCAACATCGGCATGAAGTACCACCGCATCACCGGCAAAACCGAATTGAACGCCAAGCAGGCTTACGTCCCGCACAACGCGACCGAAAAAGCCGCCTCGCATGCCGGAAATTTCATGCACAACCGGCAGCACCAGGCGAAATGGCTCAAAGGCGTGCTCGGAGCCGAACCGTGCATCGTCGCACCCTACGACGCCGAACTGTTCGGGCATTGGTGGTACGAAGGCCCGCAGTTCCTGAATTTCCTGATGCGCAAAATCGCGTTCGATCAGAAAGACATCGAACTAACCACGCCGATTCGCTTTCTCGAAAAATTCCCGCGCCACCAGGTTCTCGAACCGAGCGCCAGCAGTTGGGGCGACAAGGGTTATTACGAAGTCTGGCTCAACGGCTCGAACGATTGGATCTACCGCCACCTGCACGCCGCCGAACTGCGCATGCAGGAACTCGCGCGCCGCTTCCCCTTCCCCAACGCGCTGCAAGACCGCGCGCTCAAGCAGTCCGCTCGCGAACTGCTTCTCGCGCAGGCCAGC
>Ga0265314_10001443_pt1 | contig 26583 bp, 31 predicted proteins | sample 4126metaG_FD_203106 | JGI IMG/M metagenome (GOLD analysis project Ga0265314, IMG submission 203106) | Rhizosphere microbial communities from Carex aquatilis grown in University of Washington, Seatle, WA, United States - 4-1-26 metaG | ecosystem: Host-associated > Plants > Roots > Rhizosphere >... | reverse complement strand
TCGGCTGTCGAAGACCGACACGAGCTATGCGGTCGACTCCATCTGGAAAGCTGGAGTCGGTGGCGCCGTCGTGCTGCTCCATCGCGTTCGCGGCGTCTGGAGGGTCGTGGACTACGGCTCATCCGAGGTCGGCTGCGGCCAGGCACCGCTCAAGGTGCTCAACGACCTCGCCCTCGACTGTCCGTGAAGGCCGCGCCAAGTCATGGTTCGAGAGACGCCTAGCTTGCAGCAGCGCCGGACGCTGACCTGGGCAGAGAGTCACGGGTTCCGTCGCTGACCGCGGAACCTGACGAGAAAGCGTTCAACCTGTTGCCCAGCGGTAAATGTTTCTCGGGAGAGGCTGTGCGCAGCCCCGGGATCGTCCTACTGTCTTGCTCGGATGAACAGGTTCTGGATCTCGGCGGGCTCGCTCGGCGTGGTGCTGGTGGCGGTGTGTGCGAACTCCGCCGCCGGGTCGAGCCAGGCTGCTGCTCGGTCGCAGATCGTCTTCGCTGCGAACCGTTCACCGCAAGTGAACGGCGAGATCTATCGCGTCAACCAAGATGGGACGCGTTTCGATCTGAGCGACAGTCCGGCGCTCGACGCCGACCCGGCGGTGTCGCCAGACGGCAAACACGTCGCGTTCATGAGCATGCGCGGTGGCCACGTTGCCGTCTACCTGGTCGGGACGGACGGCCGCGGACGCAGGCGTGTCTCGCCGTCTCTCTGGGTCGCGACGCCGCACGACGGGCTCGCCGCGCAGTTTGCCTGGACGGCGGACAGTCGCGAGTTCGCTCTCGCGGCAAACGGCAGCAACCCGGGCGAGGGCGGTCTCTACGTGTGGGGTGCCGCCGGGTGGCGTGTTCTTGTTCGCCACCTGACGAACGAGGTCGGTGGTCCCAGCTGGTCGCTTGACGGCAGCATGTTGGCCTACACGACGAACGACGAGACGGTCCATGTCGTGAGCCCGAACGGGAAACGCCTCTGGAGCGCGGTCGGTGTCGGTCCGCCCGCGTGGGGCAAGGCGGATCGGCTTGCCGTCGACGCGGACAGCACGACGGTCGGCGTCTACGACCGCTCCGGCCATCGGGTGACGGCGTACTTGGGGAAGCCCTTCGCCTGGTCGCCTTCTGGCGCCGTGCTCGCGGTGGTGAACGACAAGCGACTTCAGCTGCGCCACGGCGGGATCGGGAAGCCGTTCCTCGACGCGCGCCTTGCTCACTTGACGGCCGCGAACATGACCTTCAACTACGGCATCAGCTGGGTCGAGAACGGCCGCATTCTGCTCTTCGGCGACAACGGCTGGATCGGCTACGACGTCGCGCACAAGCGGCTGTGGCCGCTGCCTGCGGCGGTTGCGAACTACAACGGCATCTTCCTCAACGACGGGTCGATCGCCTACTGGCAGCAGGTTCAACCCGGCTCGCCCACCACGAGTCTGATGATCCAGCCGCCGAGCTCCGCCGCCGCACGCTCAGTGGCGACCGCACCTATCTGCGGCGACGAGTACCCGGTCTGGACGCAGGCGATCGCGCACGCGCAGTCGGTTGTCTACCAGAGCGCCTGCTCTGACCCTTCTGCGGACATCTACGCCGTCAACCCCGACGGCAGCGGTCTGCGCCAGCTGACCGCGACGCCGACCGACGAGCGCCAGCCCAGCATTTCGCCGGACGGAAGCAGCGTCGTCTACGTGCAGCAGCAGATCTCGGAGCGCTGTGACGGTTGCGTCTCGACCCTCTGGCGTGTGCCGACCGCGGGCGGCACGCCAGAGCAGCTCACCTTCCATGCCGACCAGGACACGCTGCGGTTCGACACGAACCCGAGCTGGTCACCCGACGGCCAGCAGATCGCCTTCCTACGCAGCGGCTTCGATGTGCAACCGACGCTGTATGTCATGCCTGCGGGCGGCGGAGCTGCGAGCAGCCTGCATGTCGCGGGCTGGCCGCCCGCTGTCTGGGGGCCGAAGCAGATCGCCTACGTCACCAACACGGTCAAGCCGACCGTGAACACGTTCGACCCGGCGAGCGGAGCCACCCAGATCGTGGCGAAGAGCGACGGCACGGGTGGGCCACTTGCCTGGTCGCGTGACGGCCGTCTCGCCTATCTGCAAGCTGACGGCGACGCACACTCCTCGATCGTCATCGTCGGCTCGAACTCGAAGCCGATTGCGCTCGGGTCGCTGCTGACGCCGGGGGTCGACGTGCAGGGGCTTGCCTGGTCGCCCGACGGCACCCGGTTCGCCCTTACCGCCACCGACGCAAACGGGATCGGCGAGGTCTACACGATCGGTGTGAGCGGCAAGAACCTGACGCAGGTCACGCACGACATCGGCGCAGTCGGAAACCTGAGCTGGCGCTGATGCACTCTGCAGCCGTGAGGACGCGCGTCTCGTTGGCACTCCTGGCCGTTGTCATCTTGGCCGCCGTCGGTATGGCCGCCACGGCATCCGGCTCGGTAGCGGTCGCCAAGCAGGCGACACAACTTGTGGTGTTCATCGCGCCCCGGACCGGCACCGTCGGCGCACGCCTTGAGGTGATCGACCGGTCAGGACACGTGTTGCGCGTGCTGTCGACGGCGCACTACGGCACCTGGGGTCACTGGTCACCCGACGACGCCTCGATCGCCTGGGAAGATCCAACCGGCATCCACGTCGAAGGCGCGGACGGGTCAAGCCCGCGGCTGCTCGTCCCTGCATGCCAAACCTGCGCGCAGCTGAGCTTTACCTGGTCTCCCGACTCCCGTTCGCTGGCGGTGGGCTCAGCGGGCGCCAAGGGCAACCAGCTGCAGCTTGTGCCGATCGACGGGAGCGCCCCGACCGTGCTTGTCGGCTCGACCAATCCGAAACGGGTCTTCGCACCGGCCTGGTGGACGCCCGGCGGCGCGCTCGTCTACACCGACGCACGCGTGAACAGCGCCTCGATGCGGACGCTCAATCCGGCGACCGGCAAGACGATGACGCTCTGGAGCACCTCGATGGCACAGGGGTTCAACGCGCCCTACATCTCGCACGACCTTCGCTACTGGGCCTACGTCGACCAGGACCACCACTTGGCGCGGATCATCGACAAACAGACCGGGCACACGCGCATCGTCGAGGGCGTCAACCCGACGAACCTGAATAGCTGGTCGCCCGACTCGAAGGCTCTTGGGATCACCGCAAGCGGCGGATACATCCTCACCGTCTCCCCAACGGGAACGATCCTGCATCGGTTCGGGCCGGGAGAGCAGCTCGACTGGGGCCACGACAGCAGCGAGCTCTTCATCTACCGCGCCAACTACAGCCAGATCTACGCGAGCGAGAACGACGGCACGCCACGGCTGCTGCTCCGCCTGCCCAAGAACCGGTGGGTCGTCTCGCTCGACGCGAACTGAGCGCGAGCCGCTGCGATGCCTTACGGGCCGCGTGCCTATCCTTCTTCCGGTGACGCGCTGGGATTTCGACGGGCTCGTTGGTGCCGCTCGTGCCGACGAACGAGTTCTCGGACTCGTTCTGACGGGGTCGCGCGGTCGGGGTCATTTCGCCCGGCCCGACTCCGACTGGGACGTCCGCATGGTCGTCTCGGACGGCGCCGTGGCGGATGCGACCGACAGCTACTGCGATCCCCGTGGTGGGCCGGTGGAGGTTGTAGTTCACGCGATCAGCGACTTCGAGCGGGTCGGGTTGGTTGGCGCCGACGACGAATGGGATCGGTACAGCTACGTCCGTGCGCGGGTTGTGGTCGACAAGACCGACGGACGGCTTGCGCAGATCGTCGCGGCGAAGAGTGCGCTTGCGCCCAAGGAGGCGCGCGGGCTCGGAGCACGGTCGCTCGACGCGTACATCAACTCCTACTACCGCTCCGCGAAGAACGTGGCTAGCGACTTGATCATCGAGGGTCAGCTCGACGCTGCCGAGTCGCTGTCGCCGTTTCTCACGGCGCTGTTCGCGATCCACGAGCGCGTGCGACCGTTCAACAAGTTCCTGCGCTGGGAGCTGGACGAGCAACCGCTCGGGGATCCGGGCTGGGCTGCCGCCGTACTGCTTCCGCGCCTGCAGACAATCGCTGCGAGCGGTGACATCGCCGAGCAGCAACGTCTCTTCCGGGACACCGAGCGACTCGCGCGGGATCGTGGTTTTGGGACGGTGGTGGATGGTTGGGAGCCCGACGTCGCCTGGCTCCGAGGCGAGGCGACGGCAACTGCGCCGCGCTAGCTCGGTCAGCGATCTGACGACCAGTTCCTGGCCGCGATGCGGTGCGCTTCTGCCAATGCGAAGCCGCACCCCCGGCCACGTCTAGGCGATCCGGATCAGTCCGTGTCCGTCGGCGCCGACCACCCAGACTTGGATCGGGGGATAGCCGGGGCCGACGCGGGCCGTGAAGGCGAGCTTCGACCCGTCTGGCGACCATTGCGGCCGGTCTTGACTGTTGACGCTGACGAAGTGCAGCGAGCGGTTCGTCCAAAGCACGGTTCGCTTGCCTTGCAGGGTGACGGTCGAGAACCGCAACTGCTCGCGGCTCGGGCCGCAGACACAGGCGAGCTCCTTCGAGGTCGGCGACCACGAGAACCCGTCCGGGCCAATGTCTGCTGCGAGAATGCGAGGCGCGCCGCCACCGGTGCTTACGACTTCCAGCTTCCTGAGCAGCGCGAACGCGATCCAGCGTCCGTCTGGCGACCACTGCTCGTGGGCGGCCCCAGAGGGCAGGTAGGACGCTCCGATCAGTCCGCTCTTGCTCAACGGCACCGGGGCGCCGCCACCTACGTGCTCGACGATCTTCATAACCGATTGGAGTGCGCCGTTCGCCGAGTAGAGCCCTCGCGTGAAGACGAGCTCGGTGCCGTCCGGAGAGAAGCCGTCAATGGAGTCGCCCGAGTTCGCAGGCCTCGGAACCAGAACCGGCTTTCCGCCCCTCACGTTCACGAGTCCAATCCCGGACGGCGAGTGTCCCTGCGGGCCGTCGAAGGCAGCCGTCTCGCCGTTCGGCGAGAGGATGAACCACGAGACGTTGGTGGCTAACCGAGTTGACTTGCCGCCGCTGGACGGCACGCTCGACAAGCTGAGGCCGGAGTCGAAAAGGATCCTGCCCGTCGGACTCCAGAGCACCGGATCGCAGCACCCGTCCGCGACCTTCCCCGAAGCGACCGTTCGGAGCGTCCCGCCGCCGGAAGTGGACGCTGCCACGAGCCGATAGGTCGAGCCATCCACCGACGAAGACGCGAACGCAACCTCGGTCCCGTCCGGTGACCATGTCGGGCTCGTGCCGATCACGGGAGCGCTCGCGCTCGACACAGCGCCCGCAAAAACAGCGGCCAAGACGACCGCGCTGACGAGCACAGCGCATCTCCCAACCGACCTGTTCACCGAGCTCACGTGACTACGATAAGACCCGCGTCGCGAACAAGCCAGGTGCAAGCGGCAAGGGATTTGCAAGGGTCGCTAGAGGTGCATGGCGGTCTGGATCTGCGAGACACGGCCGTTCGTGAAGCAGAAGCGCATTCCGTCGATGCTCGTGTTCTTCTTGCTGGCGTGGTACTGCCGGCAGTTCGGCCCGGCGCGGTAGGGCGTTCCTGCGATCTTCTGAACTTGTTGCTTGGTCATGCCACTCTTGACCGCAAAGACACCGCTCTGTTTCGCGGCTCCGCATCCAACCAGCACGACCACGAAGGCAATCGAGCAGGAGATCGCTGCGAGGTGAACGCGTTTCATCGCATTGTCATACGTCGCCGCGTCTGGCGGGCGTCACACGCGATGGCCTGGGCAGTCGTGCGACTTGGACAGCTATGGGACTTCACGGTTGATCGCCGTGAGCCGTCCACGCGAGCAGAAGACTTGGATGCGTTCGGCGCGGTGGAAGTTGGTGGTCTTCGGCGAGTCTTCTTTCAGAGCGCAGGTGATCGTTGCGGCGGATGTTCCTGCTGGCGCGTTTGTGTTCCGCAGCGAGATTGTCGTTGGTGTGAGGGCCGTGATCGGGCCTTTCGCCCAGATTGTTCGGCTCGCCCAGTTCGCTGATCTGCGCGGGGTGGATCGGCCGATCAGGCTGAGGGCTCGGTTCTGGCAGAGGTACTGCACGTGAGTCCCGACGGTGTAGCCGCGGAGTGAAGGAGACTCAGGCGTAACTCGACAAATGTGCGTCGCCGAGTTCGAACCGATCGCGATTGCAGTAGGTGAGAGACGCGTGATCGGTCCGGATCCTCCGCTGAGGTTGCTGCCCGGTTGTTTGATCGTCCGACCGTTTGCTGCAACTGCAGTGATCGAGCGCACCGGGTTGTGATTTCCGGTGGCGGCGCTCGGTGGCAAGGCCGCGAGGATGTAGCCACGGATCGGGGAGATCGTTTGTGTCTTGCCGTCGGAGAGATGAATGAGGACACGCGAAACGGCGGAGCCGACGCGGCCGGTGACCTCGGCCCCTTGTTTGCTCCAGCCGACGCCGAGCTGTAGTTCGTTCGCCGCTGGAGGCGACTCGCAGGTCGGTCCGCTGGTCACGACGCCAACGCGGATCGCGTAGCAGGTGCCTCCGACAGTCGATCGCGCGCGGAAGACTTCGCCCGCGCTGGTTCGGAGCAGACTGTGCCACTGGGCGTTCGCAACGGGCTGTGGGAAGGCTTGATTCGTGTGACTGCTTTCTTGCAGGGTCTGGATGCCGATCACTCGACCGGCGCTGTCGTAAGCGACGAGCCGCACCGGGTAGTCGGCTTTCGCTGCGCTCGTGATGTAGCCGTTGTCGTGCAACGGCACCTCCACGACGCGGGCCGTGCCGAGATAGAGCGTGAGCTTCGCGACGTCGTCGCTTGCGAGTCCGGCGATCGTCACCGTCTGTCCGCCGGGTTGGTTGAGGAGACCGAGGCTGAAGGGCGCGGTCGAGAAGAGCCGACCTGCAGGCCAGCAGCCGCCGCCACCTGCGAACCGCCCGCCGACAACCTCCGCGCAAACCTGCAGCTTGTTACGGAGGTGAGCGCCGGAGTAGGCGGCTCCCACGGGCCGGACACTGACGACCATCCGCTCGGGGGCAGACGGATCAGGGGTGATCTCGCGATGGAAGATGACGTCCGGGAGGACTCCGACGATGTGATGGACGCTGCCAGGGACGGCTGCGCCGCGGGGCTCGCGTCGCGCGAGCCAACGAATCGCGCCGCCATGAACGGTCCGTTGCACGGTTGCCGGTCCCTTAACCGAGAACTGCGGGCCGGTGACCTGCGGAAGTCCGGACGGAGAGGAGCCAGCGATCAACGGGAGCGCGACACGGCGGTTGCCTGCGATCGCCCAGGCGCGGGTGACCCGTGAAGAGCCTTTACCGATGGCCAGGAACGTGTCCCCGTTCAAGAGAGCGGTCGTTGACGTTCCGTCGCTGCCTCCGAGCTCGATGCGTTGCACCCCATCGGCGACCACCCCGAAAGTGACAACGAACTTCGGTTCGACGAAGGAGAAAGGCCCGCTCGCAGACTGACGCGTGATGCCGACGGCCTCGTTCGCGGCGACGACGAGCCCAGGCTGATTGCTACCGCGAAGCGCGGAGAGCGGAGGACAGACAAACGTTCGCGCCGAGACGCTCCCCGTCACAACCAGCCGCAGGCAGAGTGACCCAGCGGCACGGAACCCGTACAACGTGAACGTCATCCCACCCGTCCGCGTCTGAACGAGGCGACGCAACTTCGTCCCTTCCGGGAACCCAGCCCAAGACCGAGTCGCCCGATCAAACGCCCTCTGCACAGAAGGCGATGATGGCTTGCCCGGCGACCCGGTCAGCCAAGTCGAGAACGTCTCGAACCCGTGCCCGAGCGCGGCCCGCACCGGCGTCGCGACAACGATCGCACTCACCGCCGCCAAACACGCCGCCGCAACGACGAGTCGCTTGCGCGCGAAGCGCGGACGAGAGGCGACCCCTGCGCTCGCCAAGACTTCCTGCCAGTTCGCCCGCTCGCCGCTCGGGAGCGGAACGAGCCGATCGAGACCCGAGATGATCAGCGGCTCGACGTCAATCACGGGAGACCTCCTTCAAGGAGCGACGCAACGACGTGTGCGCAGCGCTCAACGTGGCCGAGACCGTGCCGACCTCGACGCCCAGCACCTCGCCGATCGAGCGGTAGTCAAGGTCGGCGTAGTAGCGGAGAAAGACAGCGAGCCGCTGCCGCTCAGGCAACGAAACAACCCACGCACGGACGCCATCGTCCGTGTGACCGTTCTCGGTCGTCCAACCCTCCGTTCGTTCGTTGAGCAAGGACGTCGCGACTAGCGACTGCCGTACCGCTCGCGCCGCGTTGATCAGCACCTGCCACAACCAGGCTTCCACCGTTCCCTCGCCGCGGTAGGAGTCCAACGACCTGATCGCACGAGCGAACGCCTCCTGCACAACATCGTGCGCCCTGTCCTCACCAACGATCGCCGTCGCGACCCGCACAAACTGCCGATAGCGCCCGCGATAGAGCAGCTCAAGCTCAGCGATCAGATCTCTCTTCCGCACCTGACCATACGATCACGCGGAGCCCGACTTTGTTTAGCCCCGCCGCCTACTCAACCCGCCGACGAGAGTTCAGCTCGATCCGTGTTGGACTCGCAGCAACTCCGTGGTCGTAGTAGAGCCGTGAGGACGCTCGCCGTGGCAGCCGTCACCGTGGCGTTGTCCGCGACCGCGGGTTGCGCCAGGTCGCACTCAGCAAGCTCTATGCAACCGACAACGACCGAAGTGTCAGCAAGCAGGTCGAACTTCGTCGCGGCGTCGAGGAGCCTCATCGTTGACTGCCACAAGACCGCCCGCGCCGTCGGTTATGCCGTCCCCTGCCCAACCCGAGTACCGGCTAGCCTGACAGAACCGAGCATGAATAGCCCGACTGGTTGTACGTTGCAGATCATCGGCCCCGGTGGGGTTGGAGGGTGCGCGAAGTCGTGGCGAGGCTGGGTCGTCGGGTCGAGCACGACACCAGACGAACACCTCGTCATCACCGCCTCGCCGACACTGCTACGCAACGATGCGAAGCTCGTCAACGGCCCAGCCTGGTATCCAAAGGCACGCGTCAAACGGCTTACGCTGCTCACAATCAACGGCTGGCGAATACGCGCCGTCTTTGTCCCACAGGCAACCAACGACGGCAGCGCCTTCGCCCACCACGTGGTGTTCATCTGGACTGTGGGACAGCACACCTACGGCGTCGGCTTCCACGACGTGCACGGCATCCCGCGCACGCTCAGGCTCGACGAAGCCCTGGTCAGGAACATCCGGCTCGTCCACCCCTGAACATCCGCGATTCCTGAACAGCCTGCTGATCGCTTGCGTACATGGGCGGCGTAGGGTCACACCTGATGAGTGGCCGTTCTGGGCTCGTGTTGGTCGCATCGCTGCTGAGCTTGGCCACGCTCGTCGTGGCCGCGGCCGGAGCTGCCTCGCACTCGACGCCGCCGCGGCCGCCCGCGTTCGTCGTGGCGGCGGCCAAGCGTGAGGCGGTCGGGCTCGGCGATCCTCGCCCGAGCTCGGCGGTGTACGTGCTGACGCGTCGCCAGGCGGCGACGCACACGAGTTCCGGCGCGACCGTGAACAGCAACCAACCGGTCTACCTGATCGTGCTGACCGGCAGCTTCACAACCGGGCAGGTGGGACCGGCGCCCGGTCGCCGTGTGCACGGCACAGTCGCGACCGAGGTGCTCGACGCCCGCACCGGCCGGGACACCGACTTCGGTGTCGGGCAGAGCCCGGTCTCGACCGCCCAGCTCGGCGCGACGGGCAACCTGCTCCCCTACCTGAACGGAAGCAAGCGTCCCGTCTGCGGCGCGCCCGACCTTCACGGCAGCGCCAACTTCCAGGGCGCGACGGGCAGCCAGCTCGGCGGACTGACGCTCACCAACACGAGCAGCCTCACCTGCACGCTCCCCGACAAGGCGGCAGTCTCGATCCTCTGGCACAAACGTCCACTCGCGATCAAGCACACACCGTTCCCGCCGGGCTGGCTCGCCCAGATGAACCCCCGCTGGCGAACGAGTGTGCATCTGCTCAAGCCGAGTCAGCGAACCACGGTGTTGTTGCAGTGGTTCAACTGGTGCGGCCCGACGCCCTGGTCAGCAAGCAGCTTCAGCCCGACGATCGAGCTTCGCATTCCTGGCCAACCCACACCGCTATCGACGACGATGCACGACACGATGGCAGCTCCCTTCTGCAACGCGAGACCCGCCCACGGCACCGGCTCGACGCTCCGGGTCAGCCCATTCTTGCCTCCGGCATGAACCACCCGTCTGCATCCTGGCGTTCGTGGAGCGGTTCGCAGCAGCGGCGCCGGTCGAATTAGGGGATTGAGACCAGCCGCGACGGCTGAGCAGCATTGAGGCAGACAGGCATGTAGGTGAAGACGGAGGCGACTGTCCGGGCTGCGTATTGCACCCGAAGCGTCAGGCCCGAGCGGTTTCCACACCAGTTCGACCAGTCGGAGCGAATGTGGCGCGTCCCATCTGCGCCGAGCAGTCCCGACGTGCGGACGCGGAGCGGGTCTCCGGCGATCCGTAGCAGGCGTCCAGCACCCAGGATGTCGAAGGTCACCACACCGCCAAGACTGCAGCTGCGTCCGCGGTTACGGATCGAGACACCGATCCAGGCCGTCGTGTTCTCGCCCTGCGAGTTGACTGACAAACGGAGCTGCTCGCTGCGACAACCCCCCACCCCTCCGCTCCGGCTCACCGCCGGTGTCGCGACAGCGATTACCAGCACGCATGCAAAGACAATCAGAAGGCGCATCGCCGAATGCACCCTAGATCGTCGGCGCACCGAGGATGGTGGCTTGGGCCAGCGTTCCGCTATGCACCCTGACGAGTCGAACGTCAGCGAGGCATTTGCCAGATCCCTTCCCACTGATCCCAATGACCATCGGAGGGCTTCTGACGGAGCGTTCGGTGAATCCGCAGCGGCAAGATCGGCACGAGGTGGTCGGCCAGTCGCTCGATCTCGTCGCGGGCAAAGAAGTGGATGACAAGGTCGCGCTTGGGGCCTTCGTCGTACCTGATCGTCAAGCCGAACCCTGTGCTCCGCGTCAGCACGGTGTGGGCGTACTCGATCTCGGTACCGACGGCGTTCGCTCGGACACAGAAGAGTCCACCAGGCACCACCAGATCAATCGCCGCTCGAACGTGGGCTTGCGCCTCTGACTCCGTCCCGTGCTGGAAAACCTGAATGCCGATGACCGTCCCGAAAGTTGAACCTTCTGGAAGCGCCGACACGTCCCCGTGAATGAGCCGCGACGTGCGGTCCGGCAGCCGTGCCGACAGCTGTTCCACAGCGCTGCGCGATACGTCGATCCCGACGAGGTCTAGACCCGCCTCAACGAGGGGGACGTAGTTGCGCCCGTTCCCGCAGCCGATGTAAAGGCCAACGTCGGTCGGCGGACGATGGATCCGAGCCGCGTCGATGATGTCCTGCACGAATACAATGGGCGGTTCTCCCTCGTATCGGCCTCCGCGGTACTCATCGTCCCAACGTGACTCCACAGTGGCTGCGCGCATCTGCCGATGATCGCACTCCGATCGGCCACTCAGTCGCCTACGCGAGTGTTGCCGAGTACACCCGACGGGGATCGCCTGTCCGGGTGACTCGGTTACTAGCCCAGCTTCGGAATCGAAGCTCGTGCTCCACCGATCGGAGCGCCAGCCCGGTCGTATGCAATCAGGCGCAGGGGGTTCTGGCTCCACAATGGACGGACGATGAGGAAGGCGTTGTCAAGGAGCGCAACCGGGAGTCGCTTCCCGTTCGCAAGCACAAGGGCCAGCCGTGCCACCCCGTCGCTCGCGAGTCCTGCAAACGCAATCTGATCGCCATTTGTAGTTGTCATCGAGCTAAAGGGTCGAAGCAGGCTGCCAAACGCACACCCACCAGCGATGTTCCTGCGGCCGTCGTAGATCGTCAGACAGATGTTGCGGCCCCGCTTCCCGATCAATGACACCGCGAGTTGCCAGCCACTGCGAGGGGCAGGGGACAGCGCCCGAGCAAAGCGCACCGGCTGCCAATGCGAACCAGCGGTCGAGCCCACCGAAAGCCCCGCGCTCGCCAACGATTCGCCGCGAGGTTCGTGACGAAGCAGCCACTGAATCTTCCCGAGCGCAGGCTGCTTCGAGGCACTCTCTGACAAACGCGCCAGGTGCACGTTGGTAGCGGCGAACCCGTCGAGCGACACCAACAGGAAGGCTGCCAAAGCGACGACAAGAATCAGCCGCCAGCGCACACAGAGGATGGTTACCGAACTCGCCTCCCGGCGCAAGGTCGCTCTGGTGAGCCAGTGCTCGCGATGACACCCGGGAGCTGGCTGGATCCAGAGGCGGCCGCGCTTCGTCCCGGGCGTGACGGATGCCCGCAGCGGTAGCCTCGCCGGGATGTTCGACCATATAGGGATCGCCGTTTCGGATCTCGCCGCGTCCGAGCGCTTCTACCGCACCGTGCTCTCCACGCTGGGCGCCGAGCCCTGTTACGCGGACGCCCGGCTGGTCGAGTGGGAGGACTGGGACATTGGGCCGACGGACAGCGAGCACCCCGTGACCCGCGGGCTCCACGTCGGCTTCCGCGCCCGCGATCGCGCGCAGGTCGACGCGTTCTGGCGGGCGGGAATCGACGCGGGCTACCGCGACGACGGCGCTCCGGGGCCGCGCACGCAGTACGCCCCGACCTACTACGGCGCGTTCCTGCTCGACCCCGACGGCAACAGCGTCGAAGCGGTCTGTGGCGATTTCGATGAGGCTGCACCCGTCGGCAACGTCGACCACCTGTGGATCCGCGTCCGCGACCCGCAGGTCTCCCGGCGCTTCTACACGACGATCGCCCCGCAGGCCGGGCTCCGCCTGACCTACGACACGCCGGACCGCGTGCGGCTCTCCGGCCCTGACTACCGCTTCTCGCTCGTCCACGACGAGCGGCCGCTCACCGAGCACGTCCACCTCGCCTTCCCCGCGCAGGACGACGCGACCGTGCGGGCGTTCCACGCCGCCGCGCTCGCCGCGGGCTACGACGACCACGGCGGTCCCGACGAGCGCACCGTCTACCACCCCGGCTACTACGGCGCGTTCGTCCTCGACCCCGACGGACACAACGTCGAGGTCGTCAACCACAACCGCTGAGCCACAGCGACAACGCCGCCCGCCACCTCTCGCGGGGCCGAACGTTCCAGACGGTCGCTCGCCCAGGTCCAACAACGTCGTCGGACTCACTGACGTCGCGGGGGAGTCGTCTCAGATGCGCATGCGCGGGAATGTGCCCTGAGCCGGACAGTGAGCTTACGCGGCTGTCAGGACGATGGGATCTTCCGCCGTCCTGATGATGATGGTGTGCTCCACATGGGCAGAGAGGCCGCGATCGGCGGTTGAGATCGTCCAACCATCATCGCCAGGGCCGACACACCGCCGTGTGCTTGCGGAGATGATCGGCTCAATAGTGATCACCAGCCCGTCCGTGAGAATCGTCTTGTCGGATGCGACGAAGTAATTCGGAACGGAAGGCGGTTCGTGGATCGTTCTCCCGATGCCGTGACCGCCCAACTGAGGGAGCACGAAGAATCCCGCTTCCTCAACCTCAGACTGAACCGCTCGCCCGATCTCGTTCAGTGGCACATCAGCTCGCGCAACCAGGAGCGCACGAGCCAGCGCGCGTTCGGCGGTCGCAACCAACCGCATGGCAACGGAGGTGACGGTGCCAACGCAGACCGTCACTGCTGCGTCCGCCATGTATCCGTCGAGCTCGGCAGTCACGTCGATCTTTACCAGATCAGCGTCGACGAGTTCTCGATCAGAGGGGACTCCGTGAACCGCCTCGTCGTTCACGCTTATGCAGTTCACACCGGGAAAGTTGTAGGCAAGCTGAGGGGCAGACCGCGCCCCGTATTTCGCGAAGACAGCTGCGCCAATCTCGTCAAGTTCGTCCGTCGTTACCCCAGTTCTGACAGCCAAGCGCATCGCTCGGAGCGCCTCGGCAACAACCTTTCCCGCCGCGCGGAGGCCAGCAAGATCAGACTCGGACCCAACGGACAAGTCGAAAGCCTAGATGACGACCGTCGGGTTGCCCACGCTCCCTCAGCTGGGCCAGCGTTCAGCAACGCACCCCGAGCCGAACTATCCGCAGTGGTCGTACCAACCGGTGTGATGCCGGTAGTAGAGAAGCAGACCGATCCCTGCGCAGGCTTCTAGCAGAGCGACTGCGGCGAGCGTCCGGTCCGCTCCTATCGCACGCCATCGGCCCGATGCCGCGATGACAGCGGCGATCCAAAGGCCTCCGACCGTGACGAGTGCGAGCCGCGCGACCCAGTCGAGGTTCGGCCGTCCTACCTCGCCGCATGACGCTGGTAACTCGTGGATCGCGATCTCGGAGGCCACCAAGAAGATCGCGGCGAGGCCGAAGGTGGCCGCAGCAACGCGCTTGCGAGACATTGCGCGAGTCTAGGCACTCACCTAGGCGAGGTTCGTCAATGCACCCTGAGCCGCGCTAAGCTCACGAAGGGGGCAGCGGAGTTCGTGGCCACCCAGGCTGAACAAGCCGGACCCGATCATCGGCTGCAGCAATCCCCAGGCCGCGGCGGCTAGGACACCCGGAGACGGCCCATGTCGCCAGCGGCCACCTTCTGGCCTGGGTCAGCGTTCCGGAGTGCATCCCGACCAGAGCGCCTCAAGCCGCATCGTGCCTCTGCCGATGCCAACTGCAGTGGCTGGCCACCCCATGATCAGGAGTCCGCTGTGGTTCTGCGTCGTGCTCGCGGCATCGGTTGCTGGGAGCTCCCTTGCAGCAACGGCATCTGCGGCCCACCCTCTGACTGCCTCTGCCTACCGAGGCAAAGCACGCAGCCTCTGCACGGTGGCGAAACATGCCGCCGCAGCCCTGCCGACGCCGAAGTACGGAGAAACCGCTGTCGTCATCAAGAGCTGGCAGAGCATGATCACGATCGAAGAGACCGAGATCGCCGCCCTCAAGCGCCTGACACCCCCGGCTACCCTCGCCCCACTCGTTCGCGAGGGCCTCGCCGACAAAGAGAAGCAGGTCACGGTGTTCAAGAGCGCCCTGGCGAAGATGCAGGCGGGGACACCGCCACTACAGGCTGCTTTCCTCATAGCGGCGGCCCCAGATGACTTGCGTGTCTGGACGAAGATCGGCGTTGCCGCATGCGAGTACTAGCGCGCTAGCTCGGCGCGCGTGCGCGAGCGACACCTGAACGCGTGACAACGCTTGATCTACTGGCGTATACACACCGTGATGAGGACGACTCGTGTACTGGTCTCGCTGCTAGTCCTTCTCACGCTCACCGCCTGCGGATCGCATCCCAGCGCCAAGCTTGATCGAGGAGTGATTGAGGTGCGCAGCGGGATAAGCGGTTCCTCGCTTCGGCACTCGGTCGTAGGCGTCACAGTGGGGACGAGTGCGTCAGACGTTCGAAGAAAGCTGGGAGAGCCATTCGCGAGAGTGTCCTCCCAAGAACAGTCCTGTTGGGCCTATCACGCGAGTGAGCCGGGGACGTCACTCGACGCTCTCGATTTCTGCATGGACAAGAGCGGGAAGGTCGCGCGTGTTTTGACGGGGCTACATCTATGACCTCGGACGGCTAGCTCGGTTCAGGGGTTCGGCTGGACCAGCGTTCGCGGGAGCGGCCATCGTCTGCGCCAATGTTCAGCAGTGACCCTGACTCCGTTCGTGCGAAAGGTAATGACGAGGCTTACTCCGGCTTCTCCCATACCGAGACATGCTTGCGGCTTTCACTCGTAAACGGCTCGCGGTTCCAGCCGCCCCAGCGCTCGCGCAAGCGCATCCCGGCAAGCTCAGCCATGAGATCGAGCTCCGACGGCCAGACATAACGGAACGGATTCGAGGACCGTTCGATGCGGCCGTCGATATTCTCGAAGTGGTGTGAGATCAGTCCCTGGGTGGCGACGTCGTACTCGTCCGCTCCCCAGTGGTTCTCGCTCGCTGCGAAGACGTGAAACGTCTCGCCGGGTGGGAGCCGCTGGAGTTCGGGAACCATCACTTTGATCACGAAGCACCCTCCACCTCGGAGATGCGCTGCCGCATTTCGAAAGCACGCGACCTGAGCCTCCTGGGAGGTCAGGTTCATGATCGTGTTGCAGATCAGGTAGACAAGCGAGAAAGGCCCCGCCATCGACGTTGTTGAGAAGTCGCCGATCCCCACGCTGATGTCTTCGCCGCCTGGCTTCGCCTTGAGCCTCGCCACCATCGGCCGTGACAGGTCGATCCCGTGCGTAGGCACGCCGCGGCGGGCCAACGGGAGAGCGATCCGGCCGGTTCCGACGCCGAACTCAAGTGCCGGTCCTTCGCCAGCGAGCCGGGCCAGGAACTCAACCGTGGCATTGATGTCCTCGGACGCGAACTCCTGACGGGTCGGGTCGAGTGCGTAGTCGTCGTACCGCGCGGCAACGCGTTCGTCGAAGTAGCCGTCTTCGCCCACGCGCCGAATGTACACAGCTGCTGTCGGAATGCCTATGTGGCGAACAGCCAGCGATGTCGTCTTGGGTCGCCGGTTTGGGCGGGTTCCGCGTCGGGTCGCCACGGCGGCTTCCCGCGTGGGGGTACGCGCGCGGACGGCACGAGCGCGCTCAAGGTCACGAACCCGCAGACGAGACAGAGGGCGACTGGCCCGAGCGGGCCGATCAGGAAGCCCGCGATGAACATCGCCACGCTCATCGCCCCGATATTCACCGAGCTGGACGCGGCGAACACACGCGCGCGTACCGGATCGGGAGTGTGTCGCTGAGTGATCAAGGTGCCAGCAAGGAGAGCTGCCGAGTCGCCGACCCCGGCAATCGAGAAGAGGATCACGACTGAGACGGTGCTCGGGATCACACCGCACGCGACGATCGACGCGCCACCGACGAGCCAGCCGAAGAAGAGGGCGCGCTTTTCCCGATAGGCCCCTTCCGCTCGACGTCCAAACCGCGCACCCACAAAGTTCCCGACGCCGTAGCCCGCGGTCGCTATGCCGAACCCGAGCGCGCCCGAGCCGAGCTGGGCGAAGAGCGGATATTCGGCGACGTTGATCATCCCGTACCCGACAAGTGCTGCGCCGTTTGCCGCGAGCACGAGCCGAAGCGCGTCGTTGCGCGCAATCAGCCGCACTCCGGCCCAAACGCCCGCGTGCGCTGGATCTGTGCTTCGTTCGGCTCGGTACTTGCCGCGAATCGAGAGCACCAGGAGGGCCGAGAAGACGAACGAGGCAGCGTTCAGGAGGAACGCTGTGGCTCCGCCAAAAGCGGCCACGGCTACACCGCCCAAAACGCCACCGAGAATGGTTCCGACCGCGTTTCCCGACGCCCGTGCAGCAGTCGCGCGCGTCCGCTCTGACTCGGGTACCAGCATCACCAGGAACGCAGACGACGCAGGCCCAAACGGGGACTCGGCAATCGACGCAACCGCTGTAAACACGATCAGCACGACGGGCGAATGCACAAACGCAATCCCGACGAAAACCGCCGCGGCCGACAGATCAGAGACAACCATCACGGCCCGCCGATCGAAGCGATCGCCAAGCGCCCCAGCCCACGGCCCGCACAGCACGGACGTTGCGAACTGCGTGAGTACGGCAGCCGCCACCCACGCGCCGGAGCCGCCACTACGTTCGTAGACGACGGCGACCAACGCGATCCCGGCGGCGCGTCCTCCGGTCACCGAGATCATTCGTGCCACCGCCAACCGCGCCACGTGACGCCGAAACGGCTCGTCCGCCCAGCTCCGACGAACAGCAGACCAACGAGCGAGCCTCATCTGTCGACTATACGACCCGTCAATCCTCGGACGCTAGGCACCGCGACGTCGTCCGACAAGGAACACGTCGAACTGCATCATTGTTCGGAATGACCCCGGTCGCACGCGCGTGTTGACGTCGAGGTCGCTAAGCGGGCAGGGGCGAAACTGGTCCCGCGTACCACTCGGAAGCAACGACAAATCCGCGACGGTCTAGCTCTGCGCGCAAGCCCGTGTCGGACACACGTACGGGAACGATCGCGACGACGGCGTCAGACGCAGCGGCGAAGTGCTCGAATCGTTCAACGGCTTCCGGGTAGTCAATGCGCAGGGCAAGCGCAGTCAGGCCACCGGGCTCGTAGACAGGCGGAGCCGGTCCGACTGCCGCATCAAACCCAACCTTCGCAGGCTTTCCAGCGGTCGTTGGGGTAAGCGCCTTCACTCGCCATTCGGCGTCGACGCGCAATCCTCGCTCGGCGAGAAATGCGGTCTTCGGTGCATCAACAGAAGCAGGTCCGCTGACGACGATCGCTGTCTCGATGCCCGCGACCTCCGCTCGGACCAGGACTTCGCCCAGTAGGGCAGCTCCTACAGTCGGCCATGTTGCTCCATCGGCCAGGGCGAAGTCATCGACATGGAACAACGAACCCTCGCCGTATGGCGGAGGAGCCGAGCCGAAGCGCGCAACGATGAAGCCGTCCACGCCGTTGTCTGTCTCGTGGACGAGCACCGTAAAGCCGTCCCACTCAAAAAGCTTTGGCAGAAACGCCTCGTGCACTGCCGGTCCGTTGGGTGCGGGACGCTGAAACGGCGCGGCATGGTCGCGATAGCGCTGCCGCTTCGCTTCCGCGAGCTCGGCCATGCGAGGGACGTCAGCGACCTGCGCATCACGAACACTCACCGGTGGTTCAGCCTCCCAGACGCTCGCGTGACGAGACGAAGACTGGCAGCGGGGCTGGCGCCCGTCCACAACGTGACGGACGGCACGCAACCTCGTCGTGGCGAGTCTTCAGGAAGGCGCGCGAGGGGTGCGGCTTCGCGTTGGGGTGACGTCACGCGCCGTACCGTCGCGAACGTGCGCTCTTCTCGATTCGATGCCCTTCCTGGCGCGATAGGTTCAGCTCCGTGCCAGTCAACGAGTCAGCCCTCGCGGAAGTCGTTCCGCGGGACGAGGCGCTCGCCGTATTCGGCTCCGAAGACCGCGCAAAGGTTGAACCGCTCCGCCCGAAACCATTGGGCGCAACCGTCGGCGTCTGGCGTGTCAACGTGTCGGACAAGTCAGCTGTCCTGAAGCTCCTAAAGCTCGGCGCCGGGCGCAATGTCAACTGGGCTGCATCGCCAGAGCCAGGTCATCCTCGGTGGTGGCGGCGAGAACACTTCGCGCTACAGGACGACATCCTGGACGTGCTCCGCCCCGAACTCCGTCCTCCGACGCTTCTCCACGTCGCTGATCGGCCTGATGGATCCCTGGCGCTGTGGATGGAGGATCTCGGCCCACCAGCGACGTGGACAATCGAGGCGCTGGCTCGCGTGGCCGGGCTCTTGGGCGTGGCCCAGCGCCGCGCGGTCAACCAGCTGCCGGCGGCGTTGCCACGCGGGTTTCTCCGTGCTTACCTCGAACCGCGAATACCGCATCTGGCCGAGCCATTCGCGTCACAGCGAGAGAAGATCCTCTCTCGGCTCGATGCGCTCCCGCAGACGCTCTCCCACTTCGATTTCCATCCGGCCAACATCTTCCCGGCCGAGCCGACGACAGCCGTGATCGACTGGGCCTACTGTGGCTGCGGGCCTGTCGGGGCGGACGCCGGAGTGCTCGCAGCAGATGCGCTCGCCGACGAGGTGATTCCCCCAGACCAGGCGCCGCTGCTCGTGAACGCGATCTGGGAGGCATACCGCGACGGCCTCGCAGACGAAGCGCTCGCTCACGCCGCAGCCGAGGTCTACGGCCTCGGGACAGCACTGAGATACGCGTGGTTCCCCGCATGGGTCGCTGGCGAGTACGGGCCGCAGCCCGATGAGCGACGCAGTCACGGCGTCGTTGCCGCCAACGCGACGTTCGTCGAGCTTGCGACCGACTACCTCTGAGGCGTCAATGACGAGCCGACAGCGGGCATCGAACCGCCATTCGCGGCCCCCGAACTGGGCGCAGAGAGAATGGGATCAGCCGGAAATCGTCCCACCGGGAAGCCGCACCCCCGGCGCGGGTAGGTGAATAATCACAGCCGTGGTAGTCGACCACGTCGTCCTGGTTGTTCAGGATGCTGCTAGTTGCGCAGACGATCTGCGCGATCGGCACGGGTTGGGTTCCGAACGAGGTCCTCTCCTCCCATTTGCGGGCACGCGAGGCTTCAACCTCCCCCTGAAGCCACCTTCCTACGTCGAGATCCTTGCGATTGAGGACCGGGTCGCCGCACGGTCGAGCGAGAGCGGTCGCAGGGCACTCGCCTGCGAGGCGGCTGGCGGTGGCCTGCTCGCCTGGGCGGTCCTCGTTGACGACCTGGAGGCAGTCTCCGCGCGACTGGGACTAGATATCTTCGACTACACGATTCCGCACGGAGACGGAACACTCCGCGGATGGCGCGCGGTCAGCGGCCCGGCACACCTGCCGTTCTTCATCGACTACCCGAACAACGGTGACCGTCTAGGACGGTGGCAGGCGATGTATGACCGCGTAGGCCACACGTGTGTTCCAACCTGCTTCACGGAGCTGACAATCAGCGGGTCGGCAACCGAGATGGCGGAGTGGCTGGGGCCGAACGATCTACCGTTGCGGTTCAACCACGGCAGCGGAGGGCTCTGCGAGACGCGGATCGCGACGGCGCGCGGAGAAGCAGTGCTCGCCTGACCCTCCTCTCCGCAGTTCGAGGACGTCGCGCCAGCATCGGCACCTTCTGACAACCGTGAGTGTGCGGGCAACCCGAACTGTCCCAGACCAGCTGCCGCCCTAGTCTGAGCGCGTGTCCGATCGCAGCTCTGAAGGACGTGTCCTCACCGAGCAACCGCACGTCGTTTGTCCGGGGGTAAACGATTCTGGGGCCTGATCCGTCTAAAGGGTTGGTGGCGCCATCCATCGACGAGATCGAGCGGGTCTACCGTCAGAGTTATCAGCGGTTCTATCGTTTGGCGCGCGCTTACACCTTGGACGACGAGTCAGCGGTCGACGCTGTGCAGGAGGCGTTCGCGCGCGCGATCCGCAGTCGGATGAGCTTCCGCGGCGACGCGAACTTCGAGACGTGGTTGTGGCGAACGCTCGTCAACGTCTGCGTTGACGAGCGACGCAGACTGCATCCGGATGCTCACGAGTCAAGTCAGCAGTTGGTGGAGGGCTCGCAGGGGAACGGCACAGGGCCGCTGGACGGGTGGCCTGAGCTTCGCGCCGCCATCGCGGCACTGCCCGAGCGGCAACGTTTGATTCTGTTCCTCCGCCACTATGCGGATCTCGATTACAGCGGCATTGCCGCGGTCACTGAGGTTGAGCGGGGCACGGTCGCGGCAACCTTGAACCGGGCGCACGAGTCGTTGCGGCGAACGCTCACGGAGGTGGCGAGATGACCCTCGATCTTCTGCAGGCGATCGACGAGTTGGTGCCGCGGGCACCGCGAACCGGAGACTGGCAGGACGTCCTCGCACGCGCCGCCGTCAGCCGTGGCGACCCGCCGCGGATCGAGAGGCTACCTCCAAGCGAGCCGCGCGTCTCAACCGCCCCGCGCGTACGGCAACGGGCATCCAAGAAGCGGATCGCTCTTGTTCTGCTGCTCGCGGTTGTGCTCGCGATCATTGCAGCGCCTGCGCTCGGACTCGCACCGCCGTTCCTGAACTTCTTCTCCTCGAAGCATGCGTCCAAGCGTGTTGTTCATAGCTTCGCGCTGCTGAATGTCGGCGCGCCGCGCGGCATGAGCCCGAGCGTGATCTCTGGCGAGACGCGACGCGTGACGACCTACCACGTCAGCAACGGCGAGACGGTGCCACTGTGGGTTGCGCCAACGCGGAACGGCGCCTTCTGTTTCACTTTCGGGCTCGGCGGCAGCTGCGCGTCCCTTCACCCGCAGCAGCGCGATCAGCAGGGAGATCACAACGCTGCCGCGATCGGACTCGGAGAGTTCAGCGAGCATGGCAACCACCTTCTCGCCGGGTATGTCTTCGACACGCGAATAGCGCGGATCGAGATTCACTTCAAGCACGCCGCTGCAGCCAGTGTGCCGCTGCTCTGGGTCAGCCCACCGATCAGGGCGGGGTTCTTCCTCTACGAGATCCCACGCAACCTGATGCCGAAGACCGTTCGCGCACAGCGCGGCTCCGGCCCTCCACAACCGGGTGCGAGTCCGGTCGCTGCAGTTGTCGCCGTCGACGAAGCAGGCCATGAGATCGCCCGCGACGCCTCGATGTTCAAACCGCTGCCCGTCTGGATCAACCCGGCCGCCGTCTCTGACCGCTCGAAGCGTCACGTGATCCTGCGGAGCGGACGATTGTCGATCGCGATCGCACCCTCCCGAACCGGCGGCGACTGCTACTGGCTCAAGCTGGACAGCTACCAGGAGATCGGGAGCGGCTGCGCACCACCGCGCTACCTGACTACCCCGATGGCGGGAGGCCTCAGTCATGGGACTGGGTTCACCGGCTTCTCCGCACAGGTCAAGCCATCAGTCGATCGCGTCGAGCTGAACTTCGAAGACGGCGCCCGCGTAGCACTTCACCCGGTCCAGGGTCATGTGCTCTACGACATCCCGCCAGCGCACTGGCCACGCGGCCACCGTCTCCGCGCCGCGATCGCCTACAACCGAGACGGCACGACTCTCACCAAGCAATCCTTCGACACGAGGCAGGTCGGCGTCTACGACTGCACAAAACAGGTCCCGATCGGCGCAGGCGAGACCGCCTGCCCGTGACAGAACGCGCGATCTGATCCGTATGCCGAACGCTCGACACAGCTGTCTGTTCCTTCTCGGGGAGAATGTGACGCGCAGAACTTGCGCGGCGTAGCGTGTTCGAGATGCACCGATCTCGCCTAACCAGGGTCGCGTGCGCAGTCGCTGGCGTTGTCGCGATCGCTGCGATCCTCGCAACGTCAGCGTGCGGCTCCGTCTCCTCGGCGATCCGGCTGCGGATCACCCTGACGACCTACACGCACTTCACGCAGAAGCACGAACGCGCTTTCACGCTCGACTGCAACCCGACCTCCGGGACGCTCCCATTCGCGGCTCGGGTCTGCCGCGATGTTGCGAGGCATCCGCTTGCGATGGTGGGGATGGTGAACAGTGGCGGTGGTCGCTCGGAGTGCTCGCCGCCTGCCGGTTCGCCGGAGCTCGTCGTGGAGGCGACGCGTGGCAGCAGGCACACCCGCTTCAGTGACGTCCCGGACTGCGGCTGGCCGGGCGGCGTGGTCGTTGCTGTCTATTACGACGCGATCACGATGAACGCGAAGTCGCTCGCCTCGGACGAGGCGAGGCTTCGCTGCGAAGACGACCCGGTGCTGTTGGCGACGCCGAAGCCGTGGGTGAGCATCGAGGCGTGCCTGCACGGCTTCTGGACATCGCGCAACGAGCGGCTGATCTGGGCCGCAGAGCAGGTACCGCAGCTTGACGCACTGCAGGCGCGGAACCTCTTCCCTCGCGACGTCGGCGTGCTTCGGTGCCGGATCTCGGCAGGCGGCCCAGTCAACCGCCAGATCAGCGGCAAGTGCGGCGTCTCGATCACACACGCCTGGTCGACGCCGACGCTGACGTTCACCGAGAGCTGGTCCGGCTCGCCTGGGCCGCCGCACCGCCACCAGTGGATCGTCGAGATCGTGCATGGCCACGCGCGGCTGATCGCGCAACGCGGTCGCAGTACCATCCACAACTGATCGACTAGCGACTAGCGGACCCGCCGCCCCTGTCGTTACGCCATTGCTCCCCGAACGGGAATCGCCGGATCCAGCGGGACCGAGTCCGTCCGCGCACTGATCGGTGTGACCCGATCGAACATTGCCGGGTCGAGTTGAAGGTCATCCCTCACCAGAGGGAGTGGCGTCCGCAGGCCAGCGTCCGGGGGTGACGCCAGAGCCGAGCGGTAGGTTGAGGCGGTGGAACTGGCCGACTGGCATATGTGGTGGAAGCAATCCGGGGCGGCACAGCTACGTCGCATCCTCATGGAAGAGTGGGACCCGATTGGCGTTCGGGGAGTGCCCGAAGCAAGCGACGAGTACGACTCCTACGTCGGCCAAATCGGGAAACGACTTCGCGAGGGGCAAAGCACCGACGCGATCGCTGCGTCCCGTACCGATCTAGAGGAGAATCGAATGGGTCTCGGTGTCTCGGAAGCGGCACGGAATCGGAACATCGCGCTCGCTCAGCGGCTAGTCGACTGGCACGCGGAAGAGACCAAAGCGTAGGGCTGTCAGCTGGGCCAGCGTTCGGAAGTCGGCCCGTGCGCTTCTTCGGTCTCGTCGCAGGCGACTTCTTGCCTGGGCCGATGCTCGCAAACGTCGCCGAGCTACGCCGCTATGAGCGGCCAAGACCCTTTCCCTTCGCAACCTTTAGCGGGGTGGCGCCGGGGCATGTGACCATCTGCGAGATGTGCACGACCACGCTCCCGTACTTCTGACCGAACTCCAACGGAAGGCAGCCAAGCGTCTGTTTGGTGTTGTCGTCCTGGACGAGCCAACGGGTCAAGACCTGCCGATCGGAGATGTTCTCTTGGGCAGATTGACCGGCTTTCCAGCCGTCCGAGTAGTTGAAGTGGTGGCACTGATCGTCGGAGCACAGCTTCAGGTGCACGTCATGGCTGGTGTCGTTGCGGAACGTGATCCCGAAGCTCTGTGCCGTGGGATCGATCGAGTCGCAGCCGGTAACGGCAACGGCGAGGGCAAGAGTCACAAGCAGCCCGGCAAACGGGCGCAACGAATGGACCATCGACGATCACCGTAGCGGCGTAGGCCAGCTGCGGTTCAAGTCGAGCCATCGGCCCGCCGAAGGAGCTATCGATGAACGTGAGCCGGTACTGGCCGGGATATGCACTGCTACTGACAGCAGCGGTAGGGGCAACCTTCGGTGGCGTCGGTGGGGCCGTCGTGGTCCCGATGCTGGCGTTGCTCGTCGTCGGGCCCGGCTACCTGATCCAGCAACGCGTTCGTCGTCGCCGCGGTGCTATGCCGTCCGGCGGCGGGCTCGACCGCGATGCCGACGAGGCACTGAACGAGCTTACGCTGAGCTATCTCAAGTTGGTCAACCGAAGCAGGCTTGTTCGACTCGGCGTATGCGCTGTCGACGTCCTGTCCGTGGCGGTCATCTGGGTCGTCGGCGGCCCCGGCTGGGCTATCGCGGTGATCGCTTTCTCAGTGTTGATGGCCGCCCTGAACATTGCGCGGTGGCAACACCGACGGTTCCGGTGATCGGGTCGCTCAGTTGGAGCTGTGCGTCTCGCTCCATCGCCCGTTCTCGTCGCGCTCGCAATAGACGTAGTACGGGTACAGGTACGGCTCCTCATTGGTCAGCAAGGCGACCTTCGCGCAGTTGCCGTCGTGCGAGTAGGTGACACTCTGGACGCTGACGTACTGGGGCGGAAAACCGGCGACACCAGCTTCCTCCGGTGTTGCAAATGTCACCTCTGCCATGTCACGACGATAGACCCTCGCCCGGGCCAGAGTTCAGGAGTGCTCCGTGAGGTCGATGGTGACCGAAGCGGTCTGCTCGTCGTCGCCTTCCACATGAATGACCACTGAGGCGGCGTCCTCTGGAACTCCGGCGGTGAAATACCAGTCGCCGCGAAAGAGCCTGCCGGTGCCTCCAACGGAGCGACTGCGAAGCGGATACGTGGTTCCTGCGTCGTCACTTAACGAGACGCGGACATCGAGTATCGGCTCACCGGGTTCCATGGGGGGTGGCCCTTGTCTCCCCTCCGACGCCCACCGCTCAAGGCTCGCGTGGAACTCGTGATCCGCGGCCTGGGGATCGCCAGGCAGTGCGGCGAGTCTGACAATCGTCTCTCGCTCCCACAGTTCGACGCTCACGAGTGCAACGTCTACTCCTTGACGCCGGAAGAGCGTCGCAATTGGGCTCACCACGCGCGGGCTACGTCCCACTCGGCGAGTCTTACAAGATCAGCGTTGGCGTGGGCCAGCGGTTGCGAATGTCCCCTGAGCGTCGACGTGACAACCAACTCCGCCTAACCTGCGTACATGACAGAGCCATACGCCAATCTAGCGGCCAAGAACGGGTTCCTTCGCGCCGACTTCCGGCTCTCAACATCCGCCGAGGGCGGCCGCGACAACCCACTCGCCAAGGGCGACTACCGCGTGAACTGGAGTGTCGACGCACCCGACCCTCAGAACATCTGCGGAGCGCCACTGACCACCGAGAACGGCCAGGGCATCGAACTGGGCGAGACGGTTGCCGTGCGACTCTTTCCGTTCTGGCGCGAGTTCTTTGAAGACGTCACCGTGGGCGCCGAACTGTTCGCCTTCGAGGGCATCAGGCTCGTAGGTAAGGCCGTCGTCACCGAGATCGTTCCGCCAGCGACGGCGACGTCTCCCTGACTTTCACCTGCGCCAGCGTTCCGGTATGAAGCTCCTATGTCTGTCAAGTCATCGCGGGTGTGGTGTTTTGCATGACGCGGTAGAGGTGGCGGGCGAGGTAGCGTTTGAGGAGGCGGACGGCGTCGCGGGTTGTTTTGCCTTCGGCGAGACGGCGGGCGATGTAGTCGCGGGTGGCGGGGTCGTGTTGGCGGCGGTGGAGGATGACGGTGTGGAGGGCGCGGTTGAGTTGGCGGTCGCCGCCGCGGCTGAGGCGGTGGCGGGTGGTGAGCCCGCTTGATGCGGGGAGCGGTGCGACGCCGGCGAGTCGTGCGAAGGCGGCTTCCGATGTGACGCGTCCGTGGTGTGACCAGGTGACGATCAGCTGGGCGGCGACGATCGGGCCGACGCCTGGCTCGGCCAGGAGGTCGGGCGCGAGCGCGC
>Ga0265314_10001441_pt1 | contig 26593 bp, 19 predicted proteins | sample 4126metaG_FD_203106 | JGI IMG/M metagenome (GOLD analysis project Ga0265314, IMG submission 203106) | Rhizosphere microbial communities from Carex aquatilis grown in University of Washington, Seatle, WA, United States - 4-1-26 metaG | ecosystem: Host-associated > Plants > Roots > Rhizosphere >... | reverse complement strand
GGGATCGATGGCTGTCGATCCTCTTCCACCTGCACCGTAAGCGCTCCCGATCTCGCTGCCGCTGAGCGATCCCAGGCCACCGCTACTGTAGCCTTGTCCGCTCTGATCGCCCACCGTTCTTCCGGTCAGCTCTTGCAGCAGATCCGTCCATGCCTGCACCGTCTCATCGCCAACGCGCATGTCCCACTTGGCGTCCACCAGGCGATCTTCTACCACCGCCTTTGCGTACGGAGTTTTGCTGGCGAGCACGCGCTGGAAGGGATCCTGCACGTCGTCGGCGGTGCCGAAGCGGCCGTCGGGACCGGCGGACAAGAGCCGGAAGTCCGGCACCACGGAAAGGAATGGGATGCGCGGGCCGGCGCTGCGCACGAAGGTCATGCCATGGCCCCATGGATCGAGCAGGGCTCCAGCTTCGATGGCCTCGCTGCGCACCATCCGGCGCAAGAGCGCATTCGGGTCGTGCAGGGCGGGCTCGTCCACGCCGAGTTTGTTCTCGTGGACGAAGTCGCGCAGCTTGGCCAGCAGATGGAATAGCTTCAAGCGGGTCACGCGCCTGGCGACATGGTCGAAGTTGACCTGCCCATCGATGGCCATCAGATCCGACAAGCGCCAGGGTTCACCGCCGGGCGTGAGCTGCGGCTCGTCCATGGCCTCGGTCACAAGCGTGAGCAACTCGGGATTGAGGGCGAAGCCCGTCGCCGTGCGCACGCGAGCGTCGCGCAGGCGTTCGGGGTCGTTGCTCGACTCGTACACGGCGCCCTCCAGAGATTGCACGACCTGACGAAAGGCCTTGTCGATATCCTCGCTGACTGTCGCGGCGGGATCGAAAGCGGGCGCCGGGGTCGATCTCGCGCCCTTGGCCACGGCCGCCCAGCGCTCGATCTCGAAACGGCTGTCTCCGTCGAGAAATGCGTCCACGTCCTGGTCCGCAATGCCCGCCGGAGCGGCCAGCGAGCGGCGAGTGTCCAGGGCCAAGAGCCGTTCGGGATGGGTGCCACCTGCCTTGTCGAACACAACGGCGCCAATACTTCCGGTCAGCGGCCGGCCATGACCGTCGTCGAGTACGGCTTCTATGACCACGTGGCCGCCCGGCGCGATGCCGTCGGACTTTTCCCTCGTCACCGACAAGCGTGGCAGCACGCGAGGCAATACCAAGATCCCGCCGTCGAGCACGTTCTTGTTCTTGGGAATCGCGACGCCCGCGGCTCCGAGCGTCCACATGCCTATCGTGGATGAAGGCAACGTCACCGCTCCGCCCCGACCAGCGTCTCCGATCCAGGTGCTTTGCCAGGCGCCATCTCCCGGACCTTTCAGCATCACGCTCGCCGATCCCTTGGCTCCCAGAATACGCACGGGTATGGACTCGCCGGCCCTTGCCATCGGGCTACCGGGGCGAACTGCGGCGACGGCATCGCGATCGACGCGCAGACAGCGGTCGATGGACGGTGCCGCCGCGCCGCCCGTTGCGATCCACCGCGCATGCACGGTGGCAGCGACTTCGCCCGCGCAACCGCTGTTGACCTTGTCGGGCACCAGGGCGCCGACCTCGGCCGGAAGGTTCCAAACGACTTCGCCCCAGCCGCGCGGATTGGTGCGCACGCGCGCGCCGAGGCCGTGCCCGGTCAGGACGAATTCGGCGGCAAGAGGCTTGTCATCCAAGGTGGCGTGCAGGAAAAGTCGCTGAGACTGTCCAGGCAACAGCACTCCGAACTCGGGCAGCATCTCCAGTTCCGGCACCGGCGTGGCGAGCGTCAGCGTGTCCTGGCCGGAAAGCGGGTGCCCCTCGACCAGGGTCTTGGTCACCAGGGCAAGAGTGGACCCGCGTGATGAGATGGTCTTGGGCGTTTCCACCGTCGCCGTGGCCAGTCCATCGGCGTCGGTGCGGATCTCCGTGGAGGCGGCCAGCCACGCCTTGTCGTCCTTGGGCGCTTGCAGACCTCGTTGTCCGACCCAATAGCGCAAAGACTGGTTCGGTATGCCGCGGCCTGTTCCGTCGCGCACCTCCGCGACGAACGACGCCTTTGCGCCGGGTGGTACTGAGCTGGCTCGCCAATGGGCGCGCATGGACGGCGCCTGCGGCGTTTCCTCGCGCACGCCGAGGGTGACAGTGGCTTCCGCTTCGTCCCCGTGCCCCACCGCTGTGCGCGCCGAGAGGACCCACTTCCATTCGGGATCTTCCACAAAGGGGATCGGCACCTCGGTGCTAGCCGTGCCGGCGTGGTCCGTGACAATACGCCGCGAAAAGCGCGCGACCGATCCTTCCTTGAGGGCCAAATCCACTACTTTTGTGCCGGCAGGTTGCCCGGTCACGCGATCGCGAAGCACCACCCACGCCGAGACCTTGCCGCCAGGAACCACGTCGGTGTCGCTCACGCGCAAGTCGAGTTCGTGCCTTTGCGAGCGCTCGACCTCCAAGGTGCGGGTTCGTTCGTGACCCTGCCAGCGCGCCGACACCAGCAGCTTGAGCGTACTTCGGCCCGGTGGCACCGCGATTTCCAGATGGCCACGTCCGGCGTCGTCGCAGATGATCTCCACGGGTTTGGGCGCGGTCGCGACTTTTTCACCCAGGGATTCGGGATCCCAGGCGGCTTCGACGGTTACTCCTGCCAGCGGCGTCAGCGTGGAGACCGTGGGAAAACCAAACACGCGCACCTGAACCGGCAAAGTTGCGCCGGACGGAACAGTCTTGGGCGCGTGCACGAAGAGAGCCAGACCACGGGCCGCGGGATCCTTGCTTGCCGCGCTGGCCGGAACAGCGGCGATAACGGCGAAGACCACGGTTGCGCGCAAAAGACGTCCAAGCATGGGTGCCTCCAACCTCAAGACACCAGAAGCGTGCAAAGGTTCCCGATCATCGAGGGCCCATTGCTCGCGCTCCTGCGCTACTCTTGTCCTGCATGTGTGGCATCGCCGGCCTGATCGATCCGACCTGGGCCAGCCTCGATCCGGGTTGGATCGCAGACATGACTTCGGCCCTCGCTCCGCGCGGTCCGGACGGCGAAGGGTTTTGGCGGGCGCCGGGCGTGGCACTCGGGCATCGGCGCCTGGCCGTCATCGATTTGACGGACGCGGCGGCGCAGCCGCTCGGCAACGAAGACGGCAGCGTCCAGGTTGTGTTCAACGGCGAGATCTACAATTTCGCCGAGCTGCGCGCGGAGCTTGTCGGGCAGGGTCATGTCTTTCGCTCGCACGGCGACACCGAAGTACTGGTGCACGGCTACGAGCAGTGGGGCGACGATGTGGTCACCCGCATCGACGGCATGTTTGCCTTCGCCCTGTGGGATGCGCGCAAGCGCCGGCTTTTGGCCGCGCGCGATCGCATGGGCAAGAAGCCGATCTACTTCGCCAGCGTCGCGCGCGCGGGAGCGCCGCCGCTGTTCGCCGTGGCCTCCGAACTCAAGGCACTCTTGCGCGTGCCCGGCTTCGATCGCGCGATCGATCACGAAGCGCTCTGCCGCTACCTCGTGCACGAATACGTGCCTTCGCCGGACACCATCTTTCGCGGGGCGCGCAAGCTGGGCGCGGGCCAGCGCCTGCGTTTGGAGGTCCGCCCCGACGGCACGAGCGAGCCGCGCATCGATCGCTACTGGGATCTGCCATTTGCAGAACAGCCGCGCGTGGTCGGCGACGACCTGGCGGCGTCCGAACTGCGTGGCTTGCTTCTGTCAGCGGTTCGCAAGCGCCTGGTGGCCGACGTGCCCGTCGGGATCTTTCTCTCGGGCGGAATCGATTCCTCAAGCGTCGCGGCGCTGGCCGCGGAATTGGCTGGCCCGGCCAACGTGCGCACGTTTTCCATTGGTTTCGCCGAGAAATCCTTCGACGAGAGCAGCCATGCCCGGCGCGTGGCCCGTCACCTTGGCACCCAGCACAGCGAAGAGCGCCTGGACGCACGGTCGCTGCTCGATGTCCTGCCCAAGGTGGTCGACTTTCTCGACGAACCTTTGGCCGACGCCTCGGTGGTGCCGACGTATCTGCTTTCGGCCTTCACGCGCCAGCACGTCACCGTCACACTGGGCGGCGACGGCGGGGACGAGCTCTTTGCTGGTTATCAGACCTTCATGGCCGAGGCCTGGGGCCGACTCTTTTTCGACCACACACCAGCGCTACTGCGCCGGGCGGTTGAGGGCGCGGCTCGGCTGCTGCCCGCGCGCACCGGCTATTTCAGCCCCGATTTCAAGATCAACCAGTTCCTGCAAGGCGGGGATGTGTCTGGCCCGCGACGGCACCAGCGCTGGATGGCTTCCTTTGTGCCCGAGCACCTGACGGCGCTGCTGGCACCCGAACTGAGGCACGAGGCCGCCAGCGATCCCTTGGCCGCGGTCGATGGTCGCGCACAAGACGGTCCGGCGCACACGGCTTGGGATCGACTGATGGATTACTACGCACACTTCTATTTGCCCGACGATGTGAACACCAAGGTGGATCGCGCCTCGGGCGCGGTGGGGCTCGAAGTGCGCGCGCCCTTTCTCGATACGGCGCTGGTCGAGTTCGCGTGCCGGTTGCCGCCCCATCAGCGCCTGCGCTGGCGATCGCCGAAATACATCCTCAAGCAGGCCATGCGTGGCCGCTTGCCCGACGACATCCTTGATCGCAAGAAGCAAGGATTCGCCGTGCCAGTGGCGCGCTGGATGCGTGAGGATCTGGCGCCCGCGCTGCGCGACGAGCTGGCGCCGGACAAACTGCGCCGCGAGGGCCTTTTCGATCCCGCGTTCGTCGAGGGCTTGGTCGGCGATCACCTGTCGGGCCGGCGAGATCGGCGCAAGGCACTTTGGACCTTGTTCATGTTCGAACGTTGGCTCGCGCGCTGGGGTGGCTCGCGCTGAGGTCGCAGCCCGTCCTCTGTCACCGCGTGATGACGGGCGGCGGGGTTTCGCTCATGTCGCGCGACTCGCCGCTGGTGCAGATTTCGCGAACCACGTAGGTCGCGGTCTGCGAGGACTCGTAGTAAGTGCGCATGGTCATCTCGGCCAAGAGGCCCATCAGGATCGAAAGACAACCCACGAGAAACGACATCACGGTCAAGTGGGGCAAGGGCGTGGCCACGAAGTCCTTGGCGCCCCAGAACTTGTACCAGACCATGGCCATGAAAAAGAGCAGGGAAAGCCCCATGCTGAGCAGGCCGAATTTGCCGAACAGGTGCATGGGCTTGGTGCCGTATTTCCACAGCATCTGCGCCAGGGTCAGGTCGAGGATGACGTTGGGGATGCGCCGCAGGCCGTATTTGGTTTCGCCGTGCTGGCGCGGGTGATGCGCCACCTCGACCTCGGCCACGCGTGCTCCGCGCTGGGCCGCGTAGATGGGAATGAACCTGTGCATTTCCCCGTAGAGGTGAACACCTTGCAAGACAAAGCGGCGGTAAGCCTTGAGCGTGCACCCGTAGTCGTGCAAGCGCACACCCGACGCCGCCGAAATGATCGCGTTGGCGATCCACGACGGAATCTTACGCGTGATGAGCACGTCTTTGCGTCGACGCCGCCAGCCCGACACCACGTCGAAGCCCTGATCCAGTTTGTCGAGCAGGGTGACGACGTCCGCCGGATCGTTTTGCAGGTCGGCGTCGAGGGGAACCACGACCTCGTGGCGAGCGGCATCGAACCCGGCGGCCATGGCCGCGGTCTGGCCAAAATTGCGCGCCAGATGGATCGTCTTGAGATGCGGCCTGGTGCGGGTAGCCTCGCGCATGAGGTTCTGCGACCCATCATGGCTGCCGTCGTCGACCAAGATGATTTCGGCCTCGACCCCGCGCGCGCGCAGGCTGGTGACGGCGGCGTCCAGTTTGGGCAGGAGGTGGGGCAGCGACTCCGCCTCGTTGTAGCAAGGGATCACCATCGACACGGTTCGCGTCGGATTCACGCCCGCATGGTACACCGGACGCTTCGGATTCGCGCCATTCCGGGCAGCGTGAGCTAGCTGACCGCGAAGGCGCCGTAGCCAACCACGCGATTCTTGGGTCCGGCCGTGTCGCCGGAATTGCGTAGGTCCAAGGCTGTGCAGGCAAGCCCCTTGTCCGCGACGAGCGCCAGCAGGGCGTTGACGCCCGTGGCGCCGCAGGCTTGTTCATGGTCGACCTCGCCCGCGGCAAGTCGCTCTAGGGTCTGCGCGGTACCGGCGTCGATCTTCTGCGCTGTCGCATAGTCGTGGTAGTGGCTGAGATCCGAACTCACCACGATGGCGGTTTCGTCGCCGCCCCACAATGCGGCGAGAGCTCGCTGGGCCGCCCGCCAATCGTCGTCGCCCGCGAGTAGGGGCACCACACGCGCGCTTGGGAAGAGCTGCTTGAGAAAGGGCAACTGGACTTCCAGGCTGTGCTCGTTTTCGTGCGCGGGCTCGAATTCGCGCGCCAGCCCGGCCTGAACCAGCAACGCGACGGGATCCCGATCGACAGTGACGGGGCCGAGCGGGGTTTCAAAAACGCCCGCGCCGCTGGTGGCCAAGCCGGCAAAAGCTACGCGGTGCGAGGGGCCGAGCAGGATGACTCGCTCAATTTGGTCGGCCCGTGCCGCAAGCGACGCGTAGGCCGAGCCCGCGATGGGACCTGAGTAGATGTATCCCGCGTGCGGCGCGACCACGGCCTTGGATGGCGCCCGGGAGGCTGGCGTGGCGGCTGTCGCCACATAGGCCTTGACCGCCGCCGCAAGCTCCTGAGGCTTGTCCGAATAGAACGTACCAGCAAAGACTGGAGGCCGTGCGCGCATGCCCTACTGTACCGCGGTTCCGCGCCAGGAAAAGGAAGGACGGAGCCGACTTTCCCGAGGTTGACGGCATCGAGATGGGCGGCCAAGTGGCAGGTAGGTCTTGAGGTTGGTCTGTGTGGCTTGTCCCCACAAGCCAAAGGATCTGGAAAGGGGACCTGGGCACATCGGTGGAAGGAACGCGGACGTGTTATGCTGAAGAGTGCTGTTCCACTCTGGAGCGGATCAACCGATACAGCGAAGAAGCTTGGACGATCAAAGGGAGCAACGGTCGAGTCATGCCGGCTGAGACCCAATGGGACACACGCCTGGGCACAGTCCTTGAGGGCGCGTATCGCATTACCCGCCTCATCGGCGAGGGCGGCATGGGGGCGGTTTATGAGGCGATCCAGCTTCGTCTCAACAAGCGCGTGGCCATCAAGCTCATGGCACGCCAGCTGACAGCCAACCAGGACGCACTGGCCAGATTTCGTCGCGAAGCCGAGATCACTTCGCGTCTCGGCCACCCGAACCTCGTGAACGTCATCGATTTTGGCGCGTCGGAGGCCGGCGAGCCCTACTTGGTGATGGAGTATCTCGAGGGAGAGGATCTGGACCATCGGCTCGGACGACGCGGCTCCTTGCCCATCGACCTGACGGTTCACATCACCAAGCAAACCGCCTCGGCGCTCGCCGCGGCGCACGCCCAGGGCATCGTGCACCGGGATCTCAAGCCAGCGAACGTGTTCTTGCTCGATGTCCCCGGTGAACTCGAGTTCGTGAAGGTGCTTGATTTCGGCATCTCGAAGGTGAAAGCCGCAGGCGTCAAGATCACCAAGGCGGCGGTGGCCTTGGGCACACCGAACTACATGTCTCCAGAGCAAGCCGCGGGCAGGACGGACGAGATCGATCATCCCGTGGATCAGTGGGCGCTTGCCTGCATCACGTGGGAAATGCTGTGTGGCCACACCCCGTTCGTGGCGGACGACATCACCGCGCTTTTCTACCAGGTCGTGAATCTGCAGCCGCAATCGATCCTGTTGCGCGTGCCGGGGCTGGCGCCCGAGGCGGAATTGGTCCTGCTGCGAGCCTTGTCGAAATCTCCCAAGGAAAGGTTCTCCTCCATTCGGGAGTTTGCCCACGCTTTCGAGACCGCCGCCCTGGGGCGGCCCGGCGATTTCACTCCGATGCCACTATCGCTTTCGCGTCCTTTGTCACTGGACGCGGATGTGGCCGAGAATCCGGAACTGGCGGCCACGCTAGTGGCCGAAGTCAAGCAGCGCACGCCAAGACAGCTCACCACCTTCTCGCGAACCGCGGGCGAGATGACCGACGAGATCCCACGCAAGAGTTGGTCAAGGCTTGGTCTGAGACCGGCTTACGCCTTGGCTGCGCTGGCGGGTGTCCTGGTTCTAGCCGGCGCCATCTTCCTGCTGCGATCGCGAGCACCCACGGCGGTACCCGTGGCGATCCCTATTCGGCCGTCCGTGGTGACGCTCCCGCCGATTTCGCCGCCCGTGGAATCGGCGCCGCTCCCGCCGACGGAAGCGACGGTGAAACCGGCCGATTCGCCAGCGAAGACAGCCAGCAAAGCCAGATCCAAGAAGACCCGTCATGGTGAAGTCGACGATCCATTCGAATCAGGAGCGTCGGTAGACAAGCAAAAGAAAGTAAAGGAAACGGCCCCACCGCCCGATTTGTTCCTCCATAGGAACGACACCGGCAGGCCGGCCAAACCCGTGCAGCCCAAGGTCAATCGCACCATCATCAAAGAACTGTGACCATGCACGCGACTTCTCTTCTCTTGCTGGGACTGCTCGCACAATCCACCAACCCAGATGCCAGCGCGCTGGCCAAAGCCAAGGCCCAATCCCTGCTGACGGAAGGCTCGGCTTTGTACGAGAAGGGCGACTACGCCGATGCGCTAGACAAGTTCAAAGAGGCCTTCGCGACCTACGACTCCCCCAAGCTTCTCTTCAACATCGGTCAGGCCAATCGCGATCTGGGCCGGCCGGTGGAGGCCCTGGAAGCTTTCGAGCAATTCTTGACCGGCGCGCGCGATGCCGCGCCCGAAACTATCGAGGACGCCAAGAGATCGGTGGACGAACTGCAGGCCAAGCTGGGTCGTCTGCGCGTCGAGTGCCAGACCGAAAACGCAACCATTAGCCTGGACGGCAAGGACGTCGGGCTTACGCCGGTGACCAAGCTTTTGTGGGCCACGCCGGGCCGGCACCAGGTCACTGCCCGCCATTGGAACTTTCCCCCCGCCGTCGAGAACGTCGATGTCCGCGCGGGCGTGGTCCTACCTGTGCGCATGGTCTTGCAAGCGCCCACGGCGAAAGTCCCCGTGGCGCAAGCGTCCCGGCCCGAACCGCCCACGGAGCAAATCGATCTCTCGCCCACGGAGCCGCAGCCCGCTTCGTCCGGGAGAGGCTGGTGGACGGGCCGAACCTGGACCTGGATAGCCGTCGGCTCGGCCGCGCTCTTCAGCGTCGGAGCCGGGACCGCCGGCCTGGCCATGCAATCGAAGTACGATAGCTTGAACAAGTCCTGCGGCAGCGCCAGCTCGAGCCAGCTCGGTTGCAGCGAAAGCGACATCGGCGCGGTAGGCACGCGCCGGAACGTGGCGAACGTGATGTGGGCCTTGGCCGGTGCCTCGGCGGTGACCGCGGGGATTCTCTTCTTTGTCGAGGGCCACCCCGTGACCGTCACGCCCGTGGCCGGCGAGACCGTCGGATTCATCGGCGGATTGCGCTACTAGAGACAGGCGAGGGCCTGTCCGCGTGCCATACTTCGCTGCGGATCTGCTCGGGGTTCAGACAGGAGGATCTCCGACTTGCGAAGGGACGAACAAGAAGCCAGCCGCTCTGACCAAGGCGACGTCGTCGTCAAGGGTCGCTACTTCCGACGCGACGACGATGGCCGCACGGTGTGCGAGATGTGCCCGCGCGCGTGCGGTTTGCGCGAGGGCCAGCGCGGCGTGTGCTTCGTGCGTGCGTGTCGCGACGGCCAAATCGTGCTCACGAGCTACGGCCGTTCGACCGGGTTTTGCATCGATCCCATCGAGAAGAAACCGCTGTTTCATTTCTTGCCGGGCACGCCCGTGCTGTCCTTCGGGACCGCGGGCTGCAACCTGACGTGCAAGTTCTGCCAGAACTGGGAAACCAGCCGCGCGCGCGACGTGGAGCGCATGAGCGACGCGGCCACGCCGGAAGCCATCGCCGCTGCGGCCGTGCGCTGGAGTTGCCGAAGCGTGGCCATGACCTACAACGATCCGGTGGTTTTTTTCGAGTATGCCGTCGACGTCGCGGACGCCTGCCACAAGCGCGACGTGCGCACCGTAGCCGTTACGGCCGGCTACATGATGCCGGCTCCGCGCGAGGAGTTCTACCGCCACTTCGACGCGGCCAACGTGGATCTAAAGGCATTCTCCCGGCACTTCTATCGCGAGCAGTGCGGCGGCGATCTGCACAGCGTTCTCGATACCTTGAGCTACCTGCGAGCCAAGACCGGAGTGTGGCTGGAAATCACCACTTTGCTCATTCCAGGCGAGAACGACAGCAACGCCGAATTGGACGAGATGACTCGCTGGCTGGTCGGTCATCTGGGCGCCGACGTGCCACTGCACTTTTCGGCGTTTCATCCCGATTTCCGCCTGCTCGACCATCCGCCCACACCCCTTGCGACCTTGCGGCGTGCGCGCGCCATCGCGCTCGGCAATGGCATGCGCTACGTTTACGTCGGCAACGTGCGCGATGACGAGGGCGCCAGCACCTTTTGCAGCGCTTGCGGCGAACGGCTTATCGGCCGCGACGGCTACCAGGTGACCGCGTGGTCCCTGACCGAGGAAGGCGCGTGCAAGGCGTGTGGGACCGCATGCGCGGGCCGCTTCGAGGGAAAGCCCGGTGCGTGGGGCAACCGCCGCGTGCCGATCGAAATCGGCGAGCCCATGTAGCGACGAGACCCTATTTTTCTCCCGCGGCCCACAAGTTCATCCCCAACTCGAAATGGCCGCAGTGGAACTTTCTTGGCTCGAAACCCGCTTGGCCCAGACAGCCTCCCAGCGTGGGCAGGGTGTAAGCGAAGGCGTGCTCGTGGATCTCCTCGGGGCTTACTACCCGGAACCTGGCCAAAAGGCGCAACAGTCCGTCGGTCCATGCCGCCGGCGTCGTGATGACGAGCCTGCCCCCGGGGACCAAGGCTCGATACGCCTCGCCTAGAACGCGAACCGCGACCGCGGACTCGACGTGTTCAATCACGGCCAACAAGGTAATCGCGCTGAAGGTTTCGTCATCGAATGGCAACCGGGGATCCCGATCCAGATCGTGGGTGCGGTGGGTGATGGCATACCGGGTTGCGGTTTCGGCGGGCATTTCGACCTGGTCCAGCGAATATTTCTCGCGGAAGGTGGTGCGGGCCAGAAAGTAGGGATGGCTGCCGCAGCCAATGTCCAGAATGCGCCCGTTGCGGAGGTGCTCCGGGATGAGCTGGTTGGCCCGCTGGGCGCGCTTTTTCGACAGCCAGCCCTCGACGAGACCGTGCCCACGAGTCACGTTCGCGGGCGTAGCGGTGGGCGCTGGCTTTGCGTTGGATTCCATGCTGGATCGCCGTTCGTGGCCGACCCAGCCCGCGTTCTACGGTCTGCCGGCGGCCCGGGCAAGCCGATTGCGTGTCGTCGATCCGGTGACAGGAAACGCAGAATCGAGTTAGAACCATGGCGTGCCATGCCTGCGGTGAAGGACCAAATTGCGAGCGATTCGGGCCCTGTCGTCAGCGTCGTCGTTCCTTGCTACAACGAAAAGGCGACGATTTTGGACCTTATTCAAAGCGTGATCGCCGCGCCATTCGCGAAAGAGATCGTCGTCGTCGACGACGGATCCAGCGATGGTACGCGCGAGCTGCTGGTGGGCGCTGCGAAGGATTTGCCTGGCGTTCGAGTTCTTCTTCAGGAGAAGAACCAGGGCAAAGGCGCGGCCCTGCGCCGCGGATTTGGCGAGGCTACCGGCGACATCGTGATCGTGCAGGACGCGGATTTGGAGTACGACCCGCGCGAGATCCCGAAGGTCATCGCCCCCATCGTCGAGGGCCACGCCGACGTGGTGTACGGTTCGCGCTTCATGGGCGGCCCCCGTCGCGTGCTCTACTACTGGCACTCGGTGGGCAATTCGATGCTGACCACTCTGTCGAACATGGTGACCAACCTGAACCTCACGGACATGGAGACCTGCTACAAGGCCTTCCGCCGCGAGATCATCCAATCCATCACCATCGAGGAGAATCGCTTCGGCTTCGAGCCCGAGATCACCGTCAAGCTTTCGCGCAGGCACTTGCGCATCTACGAGGTACCGATTTCCTATCGCGGCCGCCAGTATGAGGAGGGCAAGAAAGTCGGACTCAAGGATGCCTTTCGCGCGCTGTACTGCCTGACCAAATACGGAATTCGCCGAAGCTGACGCAGCTGCCGAGTTGCCTTCGCAGGCTCTTGAGAAATGCGACGAGATCGGCCGGGCATCGGGCAGATCAACTACTTCGGTGTCAACGGCAACTGGACCGGGGTGGCGCGGCTCGTAAGAGCGGCGGAACGCATCTAGTACAAGTGGCTACGACGCCGGAGTCAGCGCACGCGTCTAAACTGGCAGCGATTTGGGGACGCCCTAAAATCATTCCCGCTGCCACGCCCGAGCATCAGAGTCCAGCTCTGGGTAAAGCTCACGTAAGCCGTCTCGGCGGAGGAGCCGAATGGTGGAAATCTCCTCGTCCGGATCTGGTGGGGGCCCGGGGCGGGCAACTGCCCCGGGCTACGCGATCCCACGCCCACGCGGCCCGCAAGCCGCCAGCCGCGGGCCGGCCCTTCGGGCGGTCCGCGATTTCCCGACAGCTCTAGTCTAGTTAGGCTTCTTGGCGTCCTTGGACTGGGCGCCGTGGGAAGCGTCCGCGCCTGGGCCGGAGGCAACGGCCGGCGACACTTCGCACAGGCTTTCGACTTTGATCCGCCACCCCGACTCTTGCGAGCCGACCAGCGGACCGGTGGCTACGACTGTCTGGCCGAAGGCCTGCGAGCCACAGCACAGGCGCGACTCGTCGCCGTAGCAATCGAAGCGGCCCGAGCTGTCCGAGAAGTGCAACGGGTCGGGGCCGTCACCCAACACGATGGGGCGCTGATCGCGGTAGCACCCCATGAAATTGGTGCCAGGCAAGGGGGGCCCGTCTTCTCGCTGGCGCGGGTTGTGCGCCTGACCGGGGCAAAACGTATTCACCTCGGTGGTATTGGCGGGCAGCCCGACCACCAGGCGATCGCGCACGCTGATCGCGGCGTTCTTCTGCAACGCTCCCGAGGCCAGCCACGCTGCCCAGGGCTTTCCCGTCGCGCCGGCCGAGCACGCAGGCAGGACCGCGGCGCCGCGCTGACAGCCGGTATGAACGAGGTGGTCGGCGGACCACGTGCCTCCCGCCGGCGGCGGGAAGTCGACGACCGCCGATGCGGGCATCGACGACGTCAGTCCGATGCTCACGGTTCGGCTTGGCTGATCCGGCGGGGAATAGTCCTCCCCCCAACACACGATCTGCGTGCCGGAGATGCCGCAGGCGCTGGCGTGGCTGCCCGGGCTCACGACGATCTGGCCCACCGGCGCGTCGGGGGTGGCGATGGCGCCCAGGCACAGCGGCTTTCCGTTGACGGTGGCACACAAGCCACGCGAGCCGATGCTGACGTGATCGCGCCCAGCGATGAGCGACACCTTGACCGGTGTGGCTGTGCAAGTCGCCTTGGGCGCGGCCACGAACCCCTCGCCCACAGGCCAAGCTTGCCGGAGCTCGGCCGAGCAAGGCGTGTCGACGAACCAGCCGTCGCGACTGCCGCCCCAGCAGGACAGGTCGCCGTGAATCCCTTCGTTCATGCAGGTGAAGAGATCGCCACCGTAGAGCTTGGCCACGCCATTCGCCTGGAAGGCCACGGGGCGGACGTTGGCGTCGCAGACGATGCGGCGGTTTTCCACCGCGCACTCGGCTTCGGGCGCGCGCCCCAGTTGTCCGGCGTCGCCGCGGCCCCAGCAGGCCAGCCCGTGTCGCGACTTCGCGGCAACGCAGCCGTGCCAGCCACCCACCGCCCCAATCCACGGTTCGAGCATGGCGGGCTGCTCCTTCGTGGCGAGCTGGCCGAAGCGGTCATCGCCCGAGCACGCGAGCATGCGCTCGGATCCGATGTACTGCATGATGCATTCGAACGACGTTCCCAACAGCAGTGGACCGTCGTCGACCTGCCCCTGGCCCTGACGACGGCCCCCGCGGGTATCGCCGGGCTCGGTGAAGCTCGGCGGCGGGGTGGGGCCAAGCGCGCTCGCGGGTAGACAGCGCGACTGTTTCCCGTCGAGGAAGCAAAGCCGGTCGCCCGCGATGATGGGCGCCGCCTGCGGCGAGAGCCACGGCACGGTCTGGCCACGCAGGCGCTCGCCACCTTTTCCTCCCGCGCGCCAGCACTGCCAGTGCGGTTGGTTCCAGCCGAACACCTTGGCGCATCCCCACCCATCGCCCACCCATACCGCCGAGCCCTGTCCCGCGGCATCGGGCGGCAATGCCTTGCCGTCGATGGGCTTGGCCACCAGGACAGGGTGCGGGGCCAGCACGTGATCGCCACGCCCCATGCGCAAGATCCGGTCGTTGCGATGATCGAGCCAATACAGGCTCTGGCTGTCGCTGGCAAGGGGACCGCCGCGGTAGTTGGCCTCGTCGACGATCAGCTCGGGTTGGCCCGCGCCCGCGACGCCCGCGCGCAGGATGCCGCGCTCACTGCCCCAATACAAACAGCCCTGCGCGACGACGAGGTTCTGCGGGCGCAGACCGGTGTCCTTCACCTGGCTGCGCGGCGGCGCCGATCCGTCGAGCGGAACGCTCAGGATCTCGCGACCATCTCGGTAGAAGAGCCGGCCGTCGGCAATGGCCAAGGGCAGATGATGATCGTGCGTCGGGGCCAGTCGCTCGACGGGCGAGTCGGCGACGAGGCGGCGACGCCACAAAGCGGGGCCGCCTTTCCCGGGATCGCGGTAGTCCGGATCGCGGTTCCAATAGACGTAGCCGTCGTGAACGAGAAACGGCGTGTAGGCCCCCTTGGGCTCGTCGCCCAGGCGCTCGGTGGCGCCGGTGCCGTCACGCCGGGCACGGTAGAAACCGTCGCGCGGCTCCGGCGGAGCGCCGACGCGAGAGCGAATGAAGTAGGCGAAGTCGCCATCCAGGGCCACCTGCGAGCTCACGGACACGTTGCCGCGATCCTTGCCCCCCACCACCGTGCGACGCTCGCCGGTCTGCACGTCGACGGCCACCAGGGTGTGTTCCGATTCCCAGGGGGACTCGACCGACACACTGTAGACCTCGTGACTGTCGGCGGTCTTGAAGAAGACGTTGTAACCAAGCCGCGCGTGTCCCGGGTTGCCCGTGGTCAGATCGAAGAGCGCTGGCCCGTGTTGCCCCTGCGACAGGATCAAGTGTCCATCCCCGATAAACAGGGGATTGCCGTTGCGGTCGGAGATGTCGATGCCGGCCACGCCCGCCCGCGCTTGCACCACCTCGACCGGTCCGCCGAAGCAGCCCGACGCGGGACGGGGTTGCGCTGCCTTCGCTGCGGGAGGCGCCAGGGGACGCGCGCAACCGAGAAGCCCACCAAGCATGATTGTCGTGACGACGGTCGCGCGCATGGTTACTCCGCAAAGGTGAGCGTGATGTCCGAGGAAACCGCTTCGCGGTAGCTCGCCAGCGGCGACACGGGGCCCTGCGACGTGGCCAGCTCGTCGAGCGACTTGTACGGATAGTGGCGAGCGATCTGCACCTTGTACTGCTGACCAGTCGCCGCCTCGAGACCGTAGGCCGCAAAGTCGGGCCAAGCCAAGCGCGGCCCGACGAAGAACACTTCGAGCTCGAACCACTTCACGTGCTTCATGACGTCCGGTCGAATCTTCACCGAGTACACCGCCTGTTCGTCCCCCGACCAGGCGAGCACGGTGTTGGCGTGGACGACGCCCGGTTTGTCGAGCGGCCGCAGCTTGGGCGCCTCCTCCAGTTGCAGGGAGAAGTCCTCCATCCCAATCCTCCCTCCGCACTGTTGAACGCGCCCGCCGCTGACCGCGCCGTCCACGAGGGACATGCAGTACTCGCCCTCCAGAGCGCTGAGATCGGGAACCACGCAGGCGTAGCGTCCCGGCTTGAGCTTGCAGCTGAGGCCGATTTCTCCACGATTGCCCGAGAGGCGAAAGGCCAGGTAGCCGTTGGTCCCGTAGAGGCGGGTCTTGATCTCGCCCGCAATGCGGCCCGTGGGCAGGCGGTCGAGGGTGAGCTCCTCGCTGGCTTCGCCGCCGTCCGAAATCTGCAAAGGACGCCGAGACAGGAACGCCTCGCCGAGGTGCTCGGGCGAGTCGAAGTGGGTGCCCAGCGCGAGCAGCGTTCCCGACACCGAGGCTTGCCCGTTCCACACGACCGTCATGCGACCGAATCGCGGCCCGAGGCTCTGCCCCGTCTGCCCCATCCACCACTGCCCCTTGGCGTGGTCGGAGAAGAAGTACAAAGACATGGCGTGGCCGCGCTCGATGGGAAAGGGAAAGTCGCCGCGAAGAATGCCGCTGATGCTGGCCCTGCGCTGGGGCTCATCCAGGGACGTCACGAAGGAGGGCGAGTGGATGATGACGGGATCGCGCCGGGTGAGGCCGCGGTACACGGTGACCGGCGCCTCGCCTTCGAGGTCGACCCACAGCTCGTACTGCGCGGGCACACGATCGAAGGAGAAGCTGCCATCCCTCGCGATGACCGCGGGCGCGTGATCCTTGAGGTGAACCCGTCGGCCGTTGGCGGACCAAAGCCAGGACTTGAGCACCCGCCCTTCCACGCGCCCCGCTTTCGCCGTCTTGCTGGCCGCCTCTGCCCGCCTTCCCTTCCCGTCGAGAAACGGCGCCGCGCCCAGCACAGCCAGCATCCCCAAGGTGCATAGCAAGACTCGCTTCCAGGTCATGGTCCCCTCCGAGACCCGAGGATCGCGGTTCAGCGACGCGTCGTCAACAGCGGATGGCGGGCGGATGGAGCGAACGACCTCGAGGGCGCCCGTATCGAGCGCGCCCGCATGGGTTCATTCGAGCTGCGGTGGAGCATCCTGCGCGGCGGCTCCCCAGGTTGGATCCGGCGTGCTCGACACATCGAAATCCAACACCGCACTGTTCGCCACGTCCTTCCAGTCGATCCATGGCCAATCATGGGGCGCGCCCTGCAAACGCAGGGCATGCACGTAGCGGTTGTCCGCCGAGGCAGCCGGCGCGCGAATCACCAGGGCGCCATTGGCAAGGTGGACGGTCGCCATCGGAAACAGCGGGCTGCCGACCAGGAAGCCGCCCACGCCGGGAATCCCGGGGAAGATGCCCAGGGCCGCGAACACCGACCAAGAGCTGAGAGCCCTAGGTGAAGGGGATAGTTTGGGCGCATAGGTTAATGTAGTTAACGTAAGAAGTAGTCGTTTACGTGAGTCGAGCGGAGCCGGAGGCGGAGCTCGCATTCACGTAAACGCGCGTTGGACGAAACCCTTGCGCGGCAGCTTGGCGGCTGTGCGCCTACGCGATCGTTGTCCGGCTGCCGTCGCTGTGGTCGGCGCCGGCAGTGGCTTTCGCAAGGACATCGGACCGGATTGCCCATCCCACCGCCCGGCCTGTTGCTTGTCGACGATTGGAAACGCGGCCCCCTTCCCGGAGTCTGGCTGTCGACGCCGGCTCTCGCGCTAGTTCCACACTGAAGCGACACCGATGCGGTGCGGGTGGAGATGAAGGAATAGCCTCTTTGGTGTCTGCGCCCACATCGGAGTTGAAGACGCCTTCCCCAAACCAACGGTAGTCTGCGGCCGATGTCCCAACTCAAACGCGCCTTCCCCTACCTCGCGGCGACCACTGCGCTCATCGCGGTTTTTGCCTTTGCTCTGCGGCAGTTTTTGCTCGGGCAGGCCTTTCCCATCTGGGATGCTGACGGACTGTTCGGTCCGTACTACATGCTGATCGCGGATTTCGCGCGGCATGGGAAGTTGCTGTAGTGGAACCCTTGGGCCAACGGGGGCGAGCCAGACTTCATGGATGTCCAGTACGGCGCTCACAGCCCGGTGGTTCTCCTCCTGGCCTGGCTGTTCGGTCCCTCGGTTCGGGGATTCCTGGCGTACTGGCTGACACTCTGGCTGATCTTTGGGCTCGGAATCATCGCGCTGGCCAGGCAATGGAAGGTCCCCGCGTGGGGCGGCTTGCTGGTGGCACTCGGGCTGACGTTTTCCGGCTTCTTCGTCGGCCATGCCGAGCACACCCCGGTCCTATTTTCCTGGGTGTGGATGCCTTTGCTGCTCTGGCGTCTCGAGGTCGCGCTGGCACGGAACGCGTGGGCCGCGGGTGCTCAGGCGGGCGTGATATTTGGTTTGTCCGCCCTTGGCGGATACCCTGCGATTCTTTTCACCAACAGCGTCTTCCCTGATCTTCTGGATCGCCGTGTGTGTCTTCCTCCGCGAGGACTCCGAGCAACAGGACGACGGCGCGCGGCCAGCCTCGCTGGCTGGTGCCTTGCGCATCGGCATCCTCATGGCTGCCGTCTCTGCGCTGATCGCACTGCCTGGATTCTACAGCTTCTTCCACGAGGGAGTCGGCTTCACGAATCGCACGGGCTCGATCCCGCGCGAGCTGGCCGTTCTATCGAATGCACTTCACCCGCGAGCGCTCCTGACCTTTGCAAGCCCTTATCTGGCCACGCTCCCGTCGAAGATTCTCTGGGACTACACCGATATCTCGTCGTGCAGTCTCTATGCGGGCGGACTCGTGTTTGTCTTTGCGGTCTTCTCGATTCTTGTTCGTTCTCGCAGCCGGATGCGATGGGCGCTGGTCGCCGGAATCGCCTTCGTGGTAATGGCGTCGCTGGGCCACGATTTGCCTTTGCGCGGCTGGTTGTACGATCTGGTTCCGCCGACGCGGTACGTGCCTACGCCATCTTTCTTCTGGGCGTGCTTGCGCTGCTTGGTATCCGCGACCTCGCACGGTCGGATCTTCGCGTGAACCGCAGGCGCCGCCTCATGATCGCCACGGTGTCTTCCGCGATTCTTGCCGGCATCGCCTATCTGGTCGTGCTCAAGCGCGCCCATCCCGCCAACCATCTACAGGGTGACATCCATTTTCTCCTTGCGTGGGTAGGGCCATTCTTGGTCGCGCCGTGGGCAAGCCCGAGCCGCCTTGCGCAGAAGCGAGCGTGGGTTCCAGTGGCGTTCTGTTTGCTCGCGGCCACCGATGCGATCCTGGGCGCCGGCCTCGCGAACACCCTGGGTGTGGCAGGCGACTGGCCCAAGTGGAAGTGGGCCGAGGTGGAACGTCAGCACAGAAGCGGACTCGATTGCTCCGGCTCGACGGTGCCAAACGCGTATTTCAGTCCAGGGGCTGTCCCTACGATAACAGACACTTTCTGTCGCGTGATGCGGCTCTTCGCAGCTACAGCGGCCTTCGCAATGACATTCACGAGGAATGGCTCCGGGAGCCGATTCTCGTTGCTGCGGCCACATCGGAGAATCGATTCTGGTTCTCGTCCGAACCGGTCCGTTTGTCGCCGTCGATGGATGCGTACCTGGTCTTCCTGAGTCGGACCAAGGAGCTTGGCGCACCACCTTTCGTTGTTCATGATCGACCTTCGATGCTCGCCCCCGCCTTGCAAAACAGTGCCGGCGACCTCCAGCGATTGGCTCAGGCCTCCGCGGCGGTCAAGGTGCCGGTGGTCCTGGAAGAGTATCGTCCCGATGCGCTCGCTCTGAGATTCGAAGCGCCGAAGGACGGCTGGCTCCTTGTGACGGATCGTTGGGCCTCGGGGTGGAATGCTCGGGTGAACGATGTTCCCGTCACCGTCGACGGGGGCGACTTCATTTTTCGTGGACTGCCGGTCCGCGCTGGATCGAATCGCATCGTGCTCAAGTACGCGCCCCCTGGCTATCCGTGGTTGCCCGTGGCGGTATGGCTGTTCATCGCTGGGGTCCTGATCGCCAGCTTTTGGCCATTCTCGCGGCGCGGAAGACTGGCGGAACGCCCCCTGGCCACCACGGCCTAGGCCAAGCTCACCTTTTGCCCGACACGACTGATCGCTTTGCCAGGCCGAACGAGGCGGTGGTAGAACCTGCCTCGGGCATGAAGAAGCTGTTGCGCACCATGGTCGCCAAGAAAGTCGGACTCAAGGACGCCTTTCGCGCGCTGTACTGCCTGACCAAGTACGGACTGCGCCGAAACTGACGCCGCTTTCGAGTTGCCTTCACAGGCTCTTGAGAAACGCGACGAGATCCTGTTTTTCTTGTTCGCCTAGTTTGACGCCGAATTCGTGGCCGGTGTTGCGGTTGCCGGGCAGGCGCGTATCGAAGGTGAATGCGCCTTGGCCGCTGCCGAGTGTGAACGTCACCGGCCGCGCGTCGGTGGCATCGAGTAGGGCTTCGAGCGTCGGCACCGAGCCGTTGTGCAAATACGGCGCGGATGCGACCAGCGTGGTCAGAGGCGCCGTGCGCACCCAAGGGCCGGCAATCTGCACGGTTTCGGCCGGGCCTCTGCGATGGGTCGATGGGATGCGCGTGATGGGCATGCGCACATCCTTGTCCGTGAGGGCACGTCGATCGACCTCGAAGCCGAACAGGGCATCGGTGCCGATGCCACCCGCGGCCAGGTCGTCGCGCTCGTCGCCTTGGGCGCGGCCGTCGCCGTCGGCATCGAAGGGCAGGATGCTGCAATTCGTGAAGGGGATGGGCGTGGCCAGGGCAGGGTGGCTGTCGTGGCAGTGGGCGCAGGTGTTCTGAACCTTCGCCGCGCTCGCGCCGGCATCGATTCCGAACTCGTCGAAGATCGAAGCCAGCCCGGAAGGGCCGTTGCCCTTGTGCAAGCCGACCATCGCTAGCAGTCCCGTGGGTTCATGCACGAGATGGCAGTCCGTGCAGCGCGGGATTTCTAGCCCGGTTCTTGGAATGGGTTTGTCGGTCGCTAGCGTGGTGGCGGAATGGCAGGACACGCAACGCACGGGAATGCGCGCGGCGAGTGGCCGGGTCTCGTCGATGGGCGCGAGCAGCGGGGGCTGGATGCCCGTGCCGGCATAGGCCGGCGGCACGTCCACCAGGATCTGCTGGTTGATGATATCGCCCACCACGCGGTCGAAGAAGATGGCGCGACCTCGCGCCACCGCGCCCGCATCGAGGGCCGGTCGCGCGACGGTCGCGAGATCGGTGTCGTAGATCAGCTTGCGGATCTGCGTGGCCTCGAAGCCGAGGCGAAGCGCGCGGACCAACTCTGGCGGCGCGGGCGCGCCCTGGCGAAGCACGCGCGCGTACAGGATGCCGGGGAAGGAATCGGCCTGCAGCCCGATGGCACCGATGGTGCGTCCGTCGAGCACCATGGCGCGGTTGATGAGGTCGGCGTCGCCCTCGAGGCCCGGCGGAAACTCGATGCCGAGATCGGCCAGGGCCTGCCCGCGCCGCTGTCCGGTGCGCTCGGCGTAGCGGCCGAGCCAGTCCACGCCGCGCGTGGCATAGGTTGCGGCCCAGTTGATCACGGACAGCGAGCGGACCACCAGCGAGCTGGGTGTGCTCTTGGGGTTGAACACGCCCTCGGGCCCCGTGCGCATCAGGCCCACGTCGGCGTAGCGGCGCGAGTGCAATCCCGGCGCGCTCATGTCCAGGCCGAATTCGTTGGTCAGATCTTGGCGGCCCGGCCCGGCCGACAGCAGCGACGCTTGCACCTGCTTGGCGTCCGGCAGCCCAAGCGCCTGGCGGTATTCGGCCACGGTCACGCGGCCGTCGTGATTGAGATCCAGCACCAGCGATTCGGCCAGGCGCATGCGGCGCTTGATGTCCGCTTCGCTGTCGGGCACGCCGTCGCGATCGAGGTCGAGAACGTGCGCGGGATCGAAAAGCGACGAGGTGGCCAGCATCAGGCCGTAGTCGAGGCGCGTGCTCGGCAGCCCGAGCACCGTCTTGCCGTCCACGGGGTTGCGCCCCGAATGGCATAGCCAGCAGGTCATGCCAATTTCGCCCGTGGGTTTGCCGGTGTCGAAATCGAGGGCGTCGCGCAGGCCAGAAAATCCGGTGCTGGCCGAGGTGTAGCCGAGCTTGCCCGGCGGATCGTCGGGGTCGGCGGCCAGTCCGAACACCTCGGGGTTGCCGAAAATGCCGCCCTTGAGCGAGAGGTGGCGCGTGACATGGGTATCGACGCGGCCGTCTCGATCCAGATCGAGAGGCACGTTGTCGAGGTGGATCTCGACGTCGCGGCGCCAGGCCAGATCGGCAAGATTCGTCCAGTAGTCGCCGTTGGTGCTCACCAGGCGCGACCCGGGCGCGCTGAAGTCCTGCCATTCGTAGGTGCCGATGCTTTCGATAGCCTGCTGGCGAAACGAGGCCGAGGCCGCCGCGGGCAAGAGGCGCGGCGCCACCACTCCTGGCATCAGCGTCGCATCCGGCAGCGGTTGCGGCGATTCAGCTTTGTCCAGGCGGGTTTGCGACCGCTGGCGACGGACCTTGTGTTTGCAGGCTGCCGCCAGGGTGCAAGCAAGAACGAGTGCGGCGGCGATGGCGATTCGCTTCAAGAGGAACGAGAATCTACCTCGCGCTGACGAATGTGCACTACCTCCTCGCAGCCTTCGCTTAAGCTGTCGGCCGATGCCGTCAGGATCCGTAGCCGATGCCATACCCACTGTGCGCGCCAGGCGAGTCCAAGGCGCTGGCACCGTAGAAGTCTTTCTCCAGATCGCGCCAGGCTCCACGCGCGATGACGAGCGCGGACAGTTTGCATCGCTGGTGGTGCAGGCCCAGCAAGCGCTTGCCGCCCACGGCCTTGGGCCCGGCAACATCGTGTGCGGGTGGATCCATTTTGCAAAAACCCCCGGCTGGGATTGGGGGGAAGAATTGTCGTCGGGCTGGGAAGCCGCTGGCCCCTTGCCCATCAGCGCGATCGTGCAGCCGCCGGCCGCTCCCTTCTGCTTTTGCACCATGCAGCTTCACGCCATCCGCTCCGCGCGGCAAAGCGGCGTTTGGTATGGCAACTCGCAAAAACCCGCGGCGGCAACCATCCTGCGCGCTGGCGCTCGCCACCTGCGGCTCATGTCCATCACCCCGCGACTGGATTTGCGCGAGTCGGCCGACATCGTCGACATGACCTACGACATGCTGGCCCAGGCCGGGCACGCGTTGACCGACCGCGGGCTTGCGTTCAAGGACGTCGTGCGGACCTGGATCTACGTGCGCGACATCGAACACAATTACAGGTTCGTGAACCAGGCCCGCAATCGATTTTTCGCCGAGCAGGCCATGGCGCGCTTGCCCGCCAGTACCTGCGTCGAGGGCGCGCTGGCCGGGACCGCGGCACCGGTGGCGATGGATCTGTACGCAGTGGCCGCCAAGGGCGACGTCCGTGTGCAGGCCCTTGCGCCGGAGCCCATGGGCGAAGCATCTACCTACGGATCGGCCTTTGCCCGCGGCTGCCGCATCGTCGAGCCTGGCCGCAACACGCTCTACATCTCGGGTACGGCCAGCATCGATGCCCAGGGTGCGGTGGTTGCGGTGGACGACATCCAGGGCCAGCTCGACCGCACCTTCGAAAACCTGCGCGGACTGCTTTCTGGGTCGGGGATGGACCTAGGGGATGTGGTCAGCGCCACCGCGTATCTCAAGCGCCAGGACGATTTTCGCGAATTCCTCAAGGCCGCTGCGGCCCATGGTCTCCCCATCGAAACACCGACCGCGGTGGTGGTGGCCGACATCTGCCGGCCCGAGTGGTTGTGGGAGATGGAAGTCTGCGCCGTGCAGGCCGGGCCGGATCTCGGAAAATCGGACTGAAATGCTCTGATACTTCGCGTCCGCAATGCTGAAATGTGAAAAGTCGTGCCAATTGGCGTGCTCGGCGCCGATTGCGCGCTAGGCTCAGGGCATGGACACGATTCTAAGAATCTCTGATGCAGCAAATCTGGCGATCCATGCGATGGCGCATATCGCCCGCTCTAAGGACAAGGCAAACCACTCGGTGGGCGAGATCGCCACGGATCAAGGTGTCTCGGAGGCCCATCTCTCGAAAGTCATGCAGCGACTGGTGAAGGTCGGCTTGCTCACCTCGCGGCGCGGTCCCGGCGGCGGGTTTCTTCTCGGTCGCGCGCCCGAGACGATCTCGCTCCTCGAGATCCTCGAATCCATGGACGGCCCTATGTCCGACAACAAATGCATGCTCGGCCGCAAGAAGTGCCTCTATGGGGGCTGTGCACTGGGGGCGCTACTCACCCACGTGAACCATCAGGTGCGGTTGTTCATGGCCTCGCGCAACCTGACGGATCTCGTAGGCTCGTCGCTCAAGCACACCTTGTACTTGGCGGGCCTGGGCATCAAGGAAGTCCGCGACGAAAAGCGCAAGCGGGCGCGCCCGGGAAAGGCCAAGAACGGCGCTCGCGCGGGGCTCTAGCTGCCCCCGTCCTTGACGAGCGGGTACCCGGCGGATTGCCAGGCTTGCATGCCGCCATTCAGATCGCGCACGCGCAGATAGCCACGCTTGATGAGTTCATTGCCCGCGGACTGGCTCATGCCGCCGCTCATGCAGACGAGCACCACGTCGGCGCAGCGATCGTGGTTCAGGTAGGTCTCGATGGCGTCCACGTTGCTATAGGGGATGGACGTGTCGGTGCCTGGAATGTCGCCGGCGTAGGGAACGTGTACGTTGATGACGATGGGATTGGAGGTGGCGATCAAGCTGGCCACCTCGGCCGGCGAGAGGCGCAAGAGGGTCGTCCAACCGCTGCACCCGGCGTCGGTTCCGGGCTCAATGGCCGATTCATCGGCACCCGGTTTGTCCACGGCCAGCAAATCGGTCGCTTCCGAAAGCACGTCGGTCGCGGCGTCCAGGATGTCGAGGTCAGACTGCAAAGGTCTGTCGGCCGGGTTCGATGTCGCGTCACCGCTCGCGCCGATCTCATCGGGCGCCGCATCGAGCTGGCCGGTTTCACGCACAGGGAGCACATCGTTCGCGTCGGCGTCCGTCGCCTCATGAGAATCGCTCTTGCAGCCAGCGAGCAGCAGGAAGAGAGGGCACGTGGCTAGCAGGAGGTACTTGGCTTTCACATGCGCAGGATAGGCCAAGTCGCGGACAAGGCCAAGTCGCGGACATTGGCACGGGCGCCTTCCGGGGTTATTATGCCGCCACCCCGCGCCGGGGCATGAATCGCACTTTTCGCGACGGAGGAGATGAACGTGAGAAACACCATCAAGCTTGCAGTCCTAGTGTTGGCCGGCTCAGTTCTCGGCACCGCATGCGTGACCTCGGGCACCTTCGAGGCGAAGGAAGCCGAGCTCGCCAAGGCCCTCAAGGAAAAGGATGCTCTCAGCCAGGACAACAAGAAACTCCAGGACAAGGTCGCCGATCTCGACAAGCAAATCGCCGATCTGAAGAAGCAGATGGATCAGGTCAAGGCCTACGGCAAGGGCAAGGCCGACGAGGCGGGGGCACTTGCGGCGGGCATGGAGAACCTGCAGAAGCGCCTGGACGAGCTCGAAAAGCAGAAGAAGATCGCGGAGGCGCGTGCCGCCATGTTCCGCTCGCTGGTCGAGAAGCTGCGTTCCATGGTCGACGCGGGACAAATCAAGGTCACGGTTCGCAACGGCCGCATGCTGCTGGTGTTGCCCAACGACATTCTTTTCGATTCGGGCAAGACCGAGCTCAAGGCCGAGGGCAAGGATGCCATCGCCAAGGTGGCCAAGGTGCTCGCCAGCATGCCGGCGGATCGCCACTTCTTGGTGGCTGGCCATACCGACAACCTGCCCATCCACTCCAAGAAGTTCCGCTCCAACTGGGAGCTCTCGACGGAGCGCGCGGTCGAGGTGGTGCGCTTGCTCGTCGACAACGGCATGAAGCCGAGCCAGGTCGGGGCGGCCGGCTACGCCGAGTACGATCCCGCGGCGGACAACGCGACCGCGGATGGCCAGAAGCAGAATCGTCGCATCGAAATCGTAGTCGAGCCCAACCTGTCCGAGCTGCCCAGCCTGGACGGTTTGGTCAGCAAGTAGTAGGCGCGGGTTCTAGACAGTCGGTCTATTGTGTGACCGACCACCATGTTCAAGAAGCGCGACGTCAGCATCCATTTCGTAGGTATCGGCGGTATCGGCATGTCCGGTATCGCCGAAGTTCTTTTGAACTTGGGATACCAGGTCTCCGGCTCTGACCAGCGCGAAAGCGATGCCACCCGGCGCCTGCGAGGGTTGGGCGGTCGCATCTTCGCCGGCCATCGCGCCGAACAAGTGGCCAGCGCCGACGTGGTCGTGATTTCGAGCGCGGTCAAGGCCGACAATCCCGAGGTGGCGGCCGCGCATGCGCGCGGCATTCCCGTGATCCCGCGCGCCGAGATGCTGGGCGAGCTCATGCGCGTGAAAGACGGCGTGGCGGTGGCCGGATCGCACGGCAAGACCAGCACCACGACCATGATCGCCACCATTTTGGCCCAGGCGGGGCTGGATCCGACGGTCGTGATCGGCGGCAAGGCCAAGGTGTTCGGTTCGAACGCGCGGCTCGGGCAGGGTGAGGTGCTGGTGGCCGAGGCCGACGAGTCGGACGGGTCGTTCCGCCATTTGCTGCCCATGGTGGCGGTCATCACCAACATCGATCGCGAGCATATGGATCACTACGGAACCGAGGCGGCGCTGCGCACCGCCTTTCTCGACTTCGCCAATCAGGTTCCTTTCTACGGCGTGGTGGTGGTGTGCGCGGACAACCCGACGGCGGTGGGCCTGGTGCCCGAGCTGGTCAAACGGCACATTACCTACGGCCTCGGCGCCGGCGACTACCGCGGCGAGATCCTTGCGGCGGATGCCCAAGGCACGCGCCTGCGCGTCGCCGTGCGGGGCAAGGCACGGGGTGAGTTGGTGGTGCGCATGCCGGGCGTTCATTATG
>Ga0265314_10001440_pt1 | contig 26595 bp, 20 predicted proteins | sample 4126metaG_FD_203106 | JGI IMG/M metagenome (GOLD analysis project Ga0265314, IMG submission 203106) | Rhizosphere microbial communities from Carex aquatilis grown in University of Washington, Seatle, WA, United States - 4-1-26 metaG | ecosystem: Host-associated > Plants > Roots > Rhizosphere >... | reverse complement strand
GGCAAGCCGCGCAGGAAATACCAGACGAGGTAGATGACCAAAAACAACAGCAGCGCACCCACCATGCGTCCGGGCACATCTCCTTCATGCGAGGGGACACCCAGCACCTGCAACAGCAGGTTGCCGGAAGCGCCAACCCAGGCCATCGCCATCGTTTGCACGATAAAGAACCATGCAGCGAACACATTCACATTCGGATACTTCATCACTTGCCTTTCCCGGTTAATTTATTCAAATCTTCGATGATCTCGGTAGAGTGCCTTGACGTCTCGACCTTCTCATACACCTTGGCCACCTTGCCCTGCGGGTCGATCAGGAACGTGTAGCGTTTGGCGAACTTGAGCAACCCCAGATTCATCAATGCACCATACCGTGCCGCCACCTCAGTGGACTTGTCCGCCAGCAACGGGAACGGCAGGTGATATTTCTTCGCGAACTCGGCATGGCTCGCGCCATCGTCCACACTGATGCCGATCACCTGCGCACCCAGAGCGGAAAGTTTGTGCAAGTCATCGCGGAAGGCACATGCCTCCTGCGTGCAACCCGGCGTATCGTCCTTGGGATAGAAGTACAGCACCAGCCACTTGCCGGAAAATTCTTTCAGGGTGTGCTGTACTCCGTTCTGATCCGGCAAGTCGAAATCCGGCGCCGCCTCACCCACCCTGGGCAACTCGCCCGCGCGCGCCATCTGTATCACCAGTAACGCCAAGGCAGCGAACAAACCGAACAGGATCAGCCATTTCATGTCGTACTCCTTGGGCTTGCGTAAGCGGGAATGAGATTTTACGTTAGAATGCGCGCCGTATCTTGCGCATCTGTCCTCGTAGTTAAATGGATATAACCGGCCCCTCCTAAGGGTCAATTACAGGTTCGATTCCTGTCGGGGACACCAACATTGATCAGCAGGGAGTAGCTTCATGCACAACCCTCTCTCCGAAGACTCTTCCAGCCCGGACATCCTCAAGATCGTCCTTATCTACGCGGTGTTTGCGGGATTGTGGATTCTGCTCTCGGATAGCGCGGTGAACTGGCTGTTCGGTGATGCAACCTTTATCAAAGCGGCGCAATCCCTCAAAGGCTGGCTGTTCGTCGGCGTCACCTCGCTGCTGCTCTACCTGCTGTTGAAGAACATGACGACCACACCGGAACAAACGGAAGTTCCGGCGCTCCACCGCAGAATGGTCGACTGGCCACTTTGGCAGGTGTATCTCTTCGCCGTGGCGATCACACTTGTCACCTTGCTGGTACGCGAGAGCATCGCCGTATCGTTCGGCGAGCGGCAATTGCTCATCTTGTACATGTTCCCGGTCATCCTGAGCGCCGCGCTCGGCGGCTTCGGCCCAGGACTGGTCTCCACTTTCATCGCTGCCCTGTGCGCAGATTACTTCGGCCTGCCCCCGACAGGCAGCTTCAAAATCGAACAATCCTATGACCTGTTTCAGTTGGGATTTCTCACCGCTGAAGGTTTGCTCGTCAGTTATATCAGCATGATGTTGCACGAGGCGCGCTACCAATCTGAAAGGGCACATCAGGAAGCCCGGACCAGTCTGAACGACAAGGCCCGTGCCTTGCACCTGCTCAACGGCATCGCTGAAGGCTCGACCGATGCCATCTTCGCCAAAGACCTGCATGGGCGATACATTTTGTTCAATCAGGCATCCGCCCGCTTCGTCGGCAAGACGCCTGAAGATGCACTGGGCAAGGATGACACCGAGCTCTTCCCGCCCGAACAGTCCGCCATCCTTCAGGAGCATGACTGCAAGGTGATGCAGGAAAACCAGGTCGTCACCTTCCAGGAAAGCCTCGACACGCACGATGGCAAAACATTTTTCCTGTCGATCAAGGGTCCGCTGCACGATGATGACGGCAAGGTGATCGGGATGTTCGGCATCTCGCGCGACATCACCGGACTCAAGATCACCGAAGACGCACTGCGACGCGAGCGCGACCGCGGCCAGCGCTATCTCAATACCATGCAAACCATCATGGTCGCCCTCGATACCGAAGGTCGCATCTCCATGATCAACCGTTATGGCTGCGAGCTGCTTGGCTATCGCGAGAGCGAGTTGCTGGGGGAGAACTGGTTCAAGACCTGTTTGCCGCATCCGGAAAGCATGGAGGTCGTTCATCGCGTGTTCCGCCAGCTCCTCGTCGGCGACCTGAAAGCCGCGGAATACCATGAGAACGCGGTCTTGTGTCGCGATGGCAGCCAGCGCCTGATCGCTTGGCACAACATCCCTTTCAAGAACGAAGCAGGCAACATCGTCGGCACGCTCAGCGCCGGAGAGGATGTCACCGAACGTCGGCGCATCGAATCGGCCCTGCAACAGCAGGAAGTGATCTACCGCTCGCTGTTCGACAACATGCTCAACGGTTTCGCCTATTGCCGCATGCTGTATGAGAACGGCTGCGCCGAAGATTTCATCTACCTTGACGTCAATCAATCCTTCGAGGCCCAGACCGGCCTGAATGATGTCGTCGGCCGCAGGGTCAGCGAAGTCATCCCCGGCATACGCGAAGCCGATCCCGGACTGTTCGACATCTATAGCAGGGTTGCGCTGGGAGGCAAGCCGGAACATTTCGAAACTTTCGTTCAGGCACTGGATATGTGGTTCGAAGTCACCGTATACTGCCCGAAGCCGGAACACTTCGTGGCCGTATTCGATGTCATCACCGAACGGAAAAAAGCCGAACTGGCGCTACGCGACAGCGAGGCGCGTTTCCGCGCGCTGGTCGAACAATCCATGGCGGGCATCTACATCATCCAGAACGGCCAATTCCGCTACGTCAATCCCGGCTTCTCCGAGATATTTGGTTATGACTCGCCGCAGGACCTTATAGGCGTTGTCCCGGCCGTCGACCTGGTCAGTCCGCAAGATCGCGAGTTGGTGCTGGAAAACATCAGCAAACGCGAGACAGGACAGGTCGATGCGGTACATTACACTGCCAACGGGGTGCGCCGTGACGGCAAGCAAATCGATCTGGAGGTGTATGGGCGCCCGTATGAACATGAAGGGCAACCGGCAATCATCGGCATCCTCCTCGATATCACAGCCCGCAAGACCAGCGAGCAGCAATTGCGCAAGCTGTCGCTGGCCGTGGAACAGAGTCCGGAGAGCATCGTGATCACCAACCTTGATGCCGGCATCGAATATGTGAACGAAGCCTTCGTGCAGAACACCGGCTACAGTCGCGAAGAGGCACTCGGCCAGAATCCGCGCATCCTGCAAGGCAAAACACCCAAGGCCACCTACGACGCGCTTTGGCAGTGCATGACCGAAGGGGGAACCTGGCAAGGCGAGTTCTACAACAAGCGCAAGGATGGCAGCGAATACATCGAGCACGCCATTATCAGTCCCCTGCGCCAACCGGACGGGCGCATCACGCATTACGTGGCCGTAAAGGAAGACATCAGTCGCCGGGTCGGCTTCGAGGCCGAAGTGAACCGCCTGGCGTTCTACGATCCGCTCACCGGATTGCCGAACCGCGCACTGTTGCTGGAGCGCACTGCGCAGGCACTCTCCACGATGCGCCATGTCGACCGGCATAGCGCGTTGATCATGTTCAACATCGATCGGTTCAAGAACATCAATGATGCGGCCGGCCAGACTATCGGCGACACTCTGTTGCAATCGGTCGCCGAACGTCTGTCGCAGACTTTGCATGAAGGGGATGTCGTGGCTCGCATCGCAGGCGATGAGTTCGCCATCCTGCTGACCGACCTCGCCCCACTGCAACAGGCTGCCGTGCATCGGGCCATGCTCGTTGCGGAAAGGATGCATGCCTGCCTGCTGGAGCCTTTCCACATCGGCAACGAACGCATCACTCTCTCCGCCTGCCTCGGCATCGCGCTCTTCCCCGGCAACGACGAGGACACACCCCTGGATATCCTGCGCCGCGCCAATACCGCGTTGCACCACGCCAAGACCAAAGGCAGCAATCAGACGGCGTTCTTCGAAGGCACACTGGACGTGATCGCCAAACAGCGCTTCGATGTCGAACGGGAACTGCATCTGGCTACCACGAACGGAGAGCTGCGCGCATTCCTGCAGCCGCAAGTGGCGGCGAGCGGAAAGATCGTCGGTGCGGAAGCACTGGTACGCTGGCAGCACCCGCAGCGCGGCCTGATACAACCGGCCGATTTCATCCCGATCGCGGAAGAATCGAACCTCATCATCGAGATCGGTATCTGGATGTTCACCGAAGTATGCCGTCTGCTGGTAAGCAAGGATATGGCCGCACATCCGATACGCATCGCCGTCAACATCAGTCCGCGCCACTTCCGCCAGCCCGACTTCGTGGACCAGATCAAACAGATACTCGTCAGCACCGGCGCGAACCCACGGCATCTCACACTGGAAGTGACAGAAGGCATGTTGATCGACAATATCGGCGATGTGATCGCCAAGATGAAAGTATTGAACGCGATGGGCTTCCATTTTTCGATGGACGACTTCGGCACCGGCTACTCCTCGCTGTCCTACCTCAAGCGCCTGCCCATCCACGAGCTCAAGATCGACAAGAGTTTCATCCAGGACCTGACCCTCGACCCCGAGGACGATGCACTGGTCGAGACCATCCTTGCCGTGGCCAAACTCATGCATGTGGAAGTGGTGGCAGAGGGGGTGGAGACGAAAGAGCAGGCCGCGTTCCTGAACGAACATGGCACGGTGATCCACCAGGGTTATCTGTTTGGCAGACCGGAACCGGCCGAGAAGTTCATCGAATGCATCAACAGCAAAAAGAGTTAGCCAGCCATGACCGGTACGCGCGCCGTCAGCGCGCACATCAGCTCGTAGCTGACGGTTCCGGCGGCATTCGCCACCTCTTCCACCGGCATGCCTGCACCCCACAAAATCACATGGCTGCCTACATCGACATCCGGCAGCTCGCTCAGGTCCACGCACAACATATCCATCGACACCCTGCCCAGCGTGCGGGTACGTTGCCCGCTCACAAGGATCGGCGTCCCGGTGGGCGCGTGGCGCGGATAGCCATCGGCATAGCCGCAGGCCACGGTGCCGACGCGCATCGTCCTGTCGGCGCGGAACAAGCCACCATATCCGACACGGTCACCCGCTTGCAGTTCGCGGACCGAGATGACCTCGCTGCTCAATGTCATCACCGGTTGCAGACCGAGTTGTTGCGCACTGGTATCGGAGAACGGCGATGCACCATAAAGCATGATGCCCGGGCGCACCCATTCAGCATGCGTCGCAGGATAACGGAGTAATGCGGCGGAATTGGCAAGAGAACGCGGCGCGCGGTATGCGGCTGTCAGCCCCTTGAAACGCTCGAATTGTTCGGCGACACCTTCCGCCTCATCGGCGTTCGCAAAATGCGTCATCAGTGTGATCTCGCCCACTGCCGGATGTGATTTCAATTTTTCCATCGCTGCCGGAACCTGTTCCGGCGCGAAACCAAGTCGGTTCATACCGGTGTTGATCTTGAGCCAGACCGACAGACCGCCACGACGCGGATAGGCATCGAGCATGGCGAGCTGTTGCGGGTTATGGATGACGCTGGCCAATTCGTATTCGGCGAGTCGCGACAGTTCGTCAGCAGCGAAGAACCCTTCCAGCAACAGCAGGCTCTGACGGAAACCCGCCTCGCGCAAAGCGACGGCATCGCGCACATCGAGCATCGCAAAGCCCTCCGCTTCATTCAGCGCCCCGGCCACCCGCAACAATCCGTGCCCGTAAGCATTGGCCTTGATGGCCGCCATGATGCGGCTGGAAGCGGTTCGCCGCGCCACGCGCAGATTGTTCGTCAGTGCGGAAAGGTCGATGTTGGCGTGTATCGGACGGGACATTGATCGAAGAAGGCGGCGATTGAACTGCCGCGAATGATAGCAGGCCCCATATTTTCGTGTTATAAAAGCCCGTCCCACAAAACAACAAATCTATAGTGAAACGCGGCTTCTACACCATCCTTGCAGCGCAATTCTTCTCCGCGCTCGCTGACAACGCATTGTTGTTCGCCGCTATCGCATTATTGAAGCAGGTACACGCCCCAAGCTGGGAGACGCCCGTCCTGCAGCAGTCCTTCATCCTGTCCTTCATCCTGCTCGCGCCTTTTGTCGGCGCCTTTGCCGATTCGCTGCCCAAGGGACGTGTGATGTTCCTTAGCAACGCGATCAAGATGGCCGGTTGCCTCGCCATGCTGGTCGGCATCAATCCGCTCATCGCCTACGGCCTCGCCGGTTTCGGCGCGGCCGCCTATTCGCCCGCTAAATACGGCATCCTCACCGAATACCTGCCGCCGGAAAGACTGGTGTGGGCCAACAGCTGGATGGAAGGACTGACCGTCGCCGCTATCATCCTTGGTGCAGTAGTAGGTGGCGTACTGCTCAGCCCTAGCATATCCGATGAGATGCTGAATTGGTGGGATGTGCCGTTCATCGACACAGGTATCGATACAGCGCCCGAGCTCGCAATCACCGTCGTGCTTGCCCTCTATTCCATCGCTGCCATTTTTAACCTCTACATCCCGAGCCTGCCACTCGACCACAAACCCTTCCGCCGCAACCCCGTATATCTGGTCAAGGATTTTTCTCATTGCTTCATGCTGTTGTGGAAAGACCCGCTGGGCCAGGTCTCGCTTGCAGTCACTACGCTATTCTGGGGTGCAGGCGCATCTTTGCGTCTGATCGTATTGACCTGGGCCGCAATCGCGCTCCACTACGATATCAGCAGTGCCGCAAAGTTGACGGCGTGGGTCGCAGTGGGTATCGCCATCGGCTCGATACTGGCCGCACGTTATATCAAACTGACACACGCCGTGAACGTACTCCCCGTCGGCATCGGCATGGGCTTGCTGGTATTGCTGATGACTCCCGTCACCAGCCCGCTGTTGGCCACCCTGTTGCTCATCGGCATCGGCGCGATGGGCGGATTCTTCGTCGTGCCGATGAACGCATTGCTGCAACACCGTGGACACCTGCTGATGGGCGCAGGCAGCTCCATCGCGGTGCAGAACTTCAACGAGAACATCAGCATCTTCCTCATGCTTGGCATTTATGCATTCATGGAAAAACTCGACTTCTCCATCTACACCATCATCATCGTGTTCGGCCTGCTGATGGCCGGCATCATGAGTCTGCTTTACAAGAAGCACGGTCACGACCAAGATAGCGGCAAGATATAACTCCCCGCTAAGGAGATTAAAATGGAACTCTGGATACTCGTGCTGCTGATACTGCTCAGCGGCTTCTTCGCCATGTCGGAGATGAGCATCGGCGCCAGCCGCTCCGCCATCCTGTCGCAGATGGCAGAGGCCGGTAACGAAGGCGCACGCATCGCTGGCATATTGCGCGAACAACCTTCGCGTCTGCTGGCCGCCACGCAGATCGGACTCACCGCGCTGGCCACCCTGCTCGGTGTATATGGCGAATCGATGTGGGTGCCACGCGTCGAGTCGTTCATCGAAACCGATATCGCCATGCTCGCAATCGCCAAATATCCGTTGGCTCTGTTACTGGTGGTCGGCAGTATCACCTTCGCCACCATCGTCGTCGGCGAGATCATTCCCAAGCGCATCGCTCTGGCCAGACCGGAATCCATCGCCTCGTTGCTTGCTCCCGCCATGGCAATGTTTGCCAAACTGACGCGCCCCTTCATCTGGGCCTTGTCGGTGACCAGCGAAAAGATCCTCTCGCTGTTCCCGTTCAAGGAAAGCGCAGCGCATGTCGCCGCCGACGAGATCCGCGCCATGATCGCCGCAGGGCGCCGCGATGGCGGGCTGGATGAGACTGCGGGCCAATTGCTCGGTAACGTGTTCCGCCTCGACGACCGCAAAGTGGCGAGCGTGATGACCCCCGCCAACGACATCATCTTCCTCGACCTGCAAGCACCTAGCCAAGTCAATCTGGAAAAGATAAAAACGCAAAGAGTCTCGCGCTTCCTTGTCTGCAAGGGCGGCATCGGCCAGTTGGTGGGCTACATCGAAAGCCGCGAGCTGCTACAACACCTGCTGGCAGGCGATCAGCTGGATCTGGGCAAACTGCCGACACACGGCATCCACTTCATACCCAACACCCAATCGCTCATCGGTGTGCTCGAATTCTTCCGCGCCCAGAAGACCCACCTAGCCGTCGTCGTCAATGAATTCGGTCAGGCCGAAGGACTCGTCACCATGAGCGACCTGTTGTCTGCCGTGGTCGGCGACGTGCCCAGTTCGGTGGACGAGATGCCGCTCGCCGTGCAGCGCGAGGATGGCTCCTGGTTGCTGGACGGACTGCTGCCGCTGGACGAGATGAAAGAGAAGCTCGGCCTCACCGCACTGCCGGAAGAAGACCTCGGCAACTATCACACCGTGGGCGGCTTCGTCATCACCGCCGTCGGCCGCATCCCGAAGAAAGCCGAGACCTTCGACTGGAACGGTTGGCGTTTCGAGGTCGTCGACATGGACAAGAACCGTGTCGATGAGATCTTCGCCCGCCCCATCGGTGCCAATATCCCCAACGACTGAGGAGCACATCATGAACGGACGCACCATCATTCTCATCAGTTCGCTTCTGCTGCTCTCTTCATGCGGACAAAGTGATAACCAGCCAGCCCCCAAGCTCTACAAGGATCAACGCGATGTGCTCGACAAGGCCAAGGCGGTCGATCCTGCACTGCAACAGCAGGATGAGGCACAAAGGAAAGAGATCGAGAAACAGACGCAGTAGCGCCACCCCCTGTAGGTCGGACTTCAGTCCGACAGCTTGTGTCGGGTTAAAACCCGACCTACAAACGACAGCGCTTATCAGACTGAAACCTGTCCTGAGCCCGTCGAAGCGATCCGACCTACACGGAATTATTCCCCGTGTCGCTGCTGCAACACGTCCCGATAGAAGCGGCTGGTGTTCTTCCCGCTCTGCTTGGCCAGGTACATCGCCTCGTCCGCCTGCTTGACGAGTTTCACCGGATCGACATCCGCATCCGGGAACAAAGTGATGCCGATACTGGCGCCCACCCGGCATTGCTGCCCCTTCAGGTCGAACGGCTCCGATAGAGCGGCGATGATCTTGTCCGCCACCTGCACGGCGTTCCTTTCCGATTCGATATTGTCCAGCACGAGGATGAATTCGTCCCCGCCCACCCGCGCCACGGTGTCTGAATCGCGGATCGAATCCATGAGCCGCTGGGCGACGCCCTTCAGCAACATGTCACCCGCATCGTGACCCAGTGTGTCGTTGATCTTCTTGAAACCGTCCAGGTCGAGGAACAGCACGGCCAACTTGCTCTTGTTGCGTTTGGCCAGCGCGACGGAATGGTGCAGGATATCGAGGAACAATGCCCGGTTGGGCAGGTCGGTCAGGTAATCGTAGTGCGCCAGGTGCGCGATCTTCTGCTCGGCACGTTTGCGCTCGGTGATGTCGCGCACGATACCGATGAAGTAGCGTTGCCCGCCCAGCATCATCTCCGAAGCAGACAGTTCCATCGGGAACTCTTCACCGTTCTTGCGCACCGCCACCACCTCGCGTCCGCGCACACCGAGTATCTTCCCCTGGCCGGTATGCAGATAGCGGTTCAGATAGGAATCGTGCGCGCTACGGTCCGGTTCGGGCATGAGCACCTTCAGGTTTTTGCCCAATACTTCCTGTTGCAGATACCCGAAGATGTTTTCGGCTGCCGGGTTGAATCCCTGTATCTCGCCGCTGTCGTTGATGGTGATGATACCGTCCATCACGTTATGGATGATGGACTGCAACTGGTTCTGGCTTTTCTCCAGCTCACCTTTGATCTGCTTCAGGTTGGTCACCATCTGCCAGAACAATTTGACCTCCGGGCCGCTCGCCACCCGCCTGTCGCCGAATATCTTGCCTGCCTCTTCGGCGATCGAGTCGTCGTGCGACAGGTTATAAATGATGCAGTCAGGGTGGTTTTTGCAGAATTGCAGCGCCTTAAGCGCATCGGTGAAGGTCGGGATGCCGTGCTCACTTGCCAGTTGCAACCCCGGTGCATCGGGATTCGTGTCGGCGATGGCGACCACCCTGACCAACGCATCTTCCATGAACATCTCAAGCAACGCTGCGCCGCCGCGCCCGGCTCCGATGATCAGCACCGGATGTCCCTGTGTCCCCTGCATAGCCATGTTCATTCCCTCCGCTCCTGATGGGTGAGACCTGCGCCGCCGACGATTCTTGCATACTTATCGAATCGTCACCTATAGAAACTTCAAACCGCTTCACACCGTTTATCCGGCTGACATACGGTCACTATCAAACCTGTAGCAAAGGCGTAGAATCATGCAGCATGAAGGCATCATTTCTCAGGCTCTGCATTGCACTCCCGCTACTGCTCGCCATGCCGGTCGCAGAGGCGGTGACCTATGTCAACGCGGCAACGACGTATAACTGGATCGACGCCACATCGCACACAAAAGTCGGCGCACATACCGCGCCCTACCAGTTCAGAAGTTCGCTGGGCGGATGCGGTACCACCGCCCCGGTCATCGACGATACACTCAGCGACGTCATTCCCATAGGTTTCAATTTCGTCTTCGGCGACAAGGTGTTCGACTCCGTCCGCCTCATGTCCAACGGTCGCATCCATTTAGTCAGCACCACGATCCCGCTGGACAACACGACCTGCGGCTATGGCAGCCCGGTGACACAGATTCCCTATCCGGATGGCAGTCTGACCTATTCGATGCGTATCTACGGCAACGACATGGATCCGACCCTTCAGGCCGACTACGGCTCGGCCACGCCCTGCGTGAGCATCAATTCCTGTTTCATCAGTATCGCCTCCATCGGCACCGCGCCCAACCGCCAATTCGTGGTGACTTGGAACAACGTCCCGGAATGGGCATCGTTCACCAGCGCGACCGGCAATTACAACCTGCAAATGATCCTCAATGAAGATGGCAGTTTCATCTATCAATATGGCACCGATGTCCCCGGCCCGCAGGCCGCGCTGGGACAGGTCGGCTGGGAGATATCGACCTCTGACTATGATACCCCCGCCGTCGGCTACCCCGTGCCCAACACCGCGATCCGTTTCTTCGTCCCCCACCCGGTCGCCGAATACCTGATGGAGCAAGCGAGCTGGAGCGGCAGCGGGTCAGTGCTCGACACCAGCGGCAGCAGTCAGCATGGAACGCCCCTCGGTGCAGCACAGACCGTCGCCGCCGGCAAAGTGTGTCGCGGCGCCAGCATCCCCTCCTCTGCCACGGGTGCTAACGCGATCAACAGCAACATCTCCGTCCCCGCTTCCATCGGCAACTCCGGCACGATCGCCTTCTGGTACAAGAGCAACACGGCATGGACCGGTTCCGATGTCCTGCTGCTCGATGCCACCACCACCAATAACCGCTGGTTCTTCCTGACCCGGCGCGGCGGCGGACGCTTGCGCTTCACCATCACCGACAGCACGGGAGCAAATCGTGTCGTCGAGACCGGCGTGATCACCGTAGCTGCCAACACCTGGAAACATATCGCCGTCACCTGGAACTTCAACAACCTGGCGGCCAGCAACAACGATCTGCTGACGATCTATGTCGATGGCGTGCAGCAGGCACAGACGACCTTCACCTCGACCACAACGACCTTGTCTGCGCAGATCGGCAGCCTGTATATCGGCGGCAGTCGCAACTCCCTCACCGGGCCGAGCAGCACGGTCAGCTCCGCCGACGGCACGATAGACGAATTCCGCGCCTACAACTACGAAGCGAAAACCGCTTTCATCACCACCGAGATGAACCTGAACACCGGCGGCTGCCTCAACCACTATGCCATCACCGATGCGGGCACCGGACTGACCTGCCAGCTCTCGCAGGTCACCATCGCCGCCCACACCGGCTCGCATGGCGCCTTCGTCAACAACACCCTGGTGACTCTTACTACCTCGGACGGCACCGGAACCTGGTCGCTGCTCAACGGCCACGGCTTCCTGACGAACGTGGGCACCAACACCGGCACCGCGACCTATCTGTACAACAATGAGTCACAGGTTATCCTGGGGCTTACCCACGCCACGGCGGCGACGGTCACTATGCATGTCACGGATGGATCGTTCGCCGAGAACGAAAACACACCGCTGGTGATCTCGGAATGTGTCGTCGGCAAGTTCAACGCCTGCGAAGTGACAGCCACGCGCTGTGTTCCGATCGCCACCTCAGCCCCGACACCTCCCGCGCATGGCTCATATGCCTATCTCTATACCAAACTGGCCAGTACAGCTTTCGCTCTGGATGTGGTAGCTGTAAAGGCTGATGGCACGCTGGACACTTCCTTCAACAAGACCGTCAGCGTGAACCTGCTAGCCAACACCTATGTGCCCACAATCAATGCCAGCAATAACTGCCCCACATCGCAGACAGCAACGATCCCGCTCGGAACGACGACCCTGACCAGCGGCCGCCCACCCGTTGGGGGGCTGAGCGTATCGACCACCGCCTTCAGCAGCGTGAGCCCGAACTACAGAGCCTACCGGGATGTACGCGTGCAGTTCGTGTGCAGCGCAGCGAACTGCGGTACTGCCGGGACCTGGTGTGCAACAGATGCATTTGCGGTGCGTCCGCTTTCATATAGCTCGATCTCCTCTTCCGCCAATGCAGACAGCAACGGCCTCAGCACCTCGGCGTCACCCGCCATCAAAGCCGGTGCCAACATCACTGTCCCCTTCACCTTCACCCTGACCGCCAACACCGGCACACCGGGCTACGATGGTTTCCCGCAAGTCGATACGAGCAAGGCGGAATGGCTGAACCCGCCAAGCGGTGGGATACCATACAACCCCACGCCCACCCCCCCCACCCTCCCCACTTTCGGAACGGGGACTGTATCCGGTACGTTCGCCGCTGCAACACTCTCGACCGGAAACGGCACAGTGGGTAGCCTGAGCTACAGCGAGGTTGGATATTTCCGCCTGCAAGCGGGCGGCGTCTATGATGGCGAGTATGTCGGTGCTTCCGGTGATGGTGGAAGAGATTGCATCAATACTCCACCCAACGATTTCAGCAACACACTGGTCGGCGGCAAGTACGGATGCAAGATCGCCAACCAGTCTGCCACCAATTATTTCGGCCGCTTCATCCCGGATCATTTCGAGACGGCAATCAACGTGGTTTCAGGCGTGCCAATGTGCTTGACATCCTTGCTCTGCCCACCAGTGAACATTGGTCTCGTCTATTCTGGACAGCCATTCACCACTCAGGTCACGGCAAAGAGTCTGGCTGGCAACACGACACTGAACTATTCTGGAATTCCCAGCTATGCCTTTACCCATGCCGTGACGCTCGCGGCATGGGACGCGCCGGGCAGTACGACGACGCAGAACCCTGCTGGCTTACTGACCAATACCAACATTGCCAATACCCGATTCATCGGGGGGGTCGCCACGCCTGGCACACTACCCGTCTACACACTTTCGACCACCCCGACCGCGCCGACCAATATCTTCCTGCGTGCGACCGAGTCTGCAGGCGGCGACAGCGTGACTTCGCTGCAAGCAATTCCTTCCAACTCGGTCGAAGCTGGCGTCACGGCAATCAGCGGGCGCATCAAAGTTTCCAGTGCCTTCGGTTCAGAGTTACTGCCTTTAAGTTTGCAGGCGATAGTACAGTATTGGAACGGGACGAATTGGGTGAACAGTTCAACTGATAGCATCACCTCGTTCAACACCTCAACGGACCTTGTGAAGGTTATCGTAAAGGGGCCGCTTACTACCGGCAAAATCAGTGTAGTGGGAGCTGGTTCGGTTACGGTCACTGGCGGGGTGAAAGCCTTTACGCTGGCCGCGCCCGGCGCAGGATTCAGCGGAAGTGCGAATATCAGCCTGAGCGCACCGAGCTACTTGATGACCGGCAGCAACGGAGCTGCGGTTAATCCGAGCATCCCCGGAACCGCCACCTTCGGCATTTACAAAGGCAACAACCCGTTCATCTACCGGCGCGAGAGCTATTGATGTGAGCGGTTGCGACGGTGATAAAAAATGGCTGCGCTGGCAGCCATTTTTATTCCTTCCATTCCGGGCCGAGCGGCTACGACGCCGTGATCATGCTCGGTTCTTCGAACAGTGATTTGACCAGCACCTTGCGCACATCGGGCCGGTCGGGGATCTGGAACATCACGGGTGTGAGCATCTCCTCGAATATGCCGCGCAAACTGCGCGCGCCCACCTTGTACTCGTAGGCCATCTCGGCGATCTCGCGGAACACGTCATGCTCGATCTCGAGCTCCACTCCCTCGTCCCGCAACATCTCGCGGAACTGGTTGTAGATGGAGTTGCGCGGCTCGACCATGATCTTCACCAGCAGCTCTTTGGACAGGTTCTGCAGATTAGCGACGACAGGCAGGCGTCCTGCGAATTCAGGGATCAGGCCGAAGCGGAACAGGTCGGTGGGTTTCACGCGCGAATTCAGGCGGTCGAGTATCTTCTGGTTGTTGCTGCCGTCGAGCGAGATGAAACCGAAGGCGTGGGTCGCAGCCGTTATGTTGTCCAACCCGACGAATGCACCCGCACAGATGAACAGGATGTCGGTGGTATCGATGGTCTGCGTGCTGCCCAGCCTGACCACTGCACCTTCCATGATCTTCAGCAGCGCATGCTGCACGCGCTCACCCGATGTGGCGTTCTGGTCGCCTTCGGTCGATTTCAATTTATCCACTTCGTCGATGAACACGATACCGCGTTGCGCCTTGGTGATGTCACCGCCCGCCTTGTCCAACAGGCGCAACATCAGCGCCTCGATCTCTTCGTTCACATATTTCGACTGCGCCAGCGAGGTGGCATTGGCGGTGACGAAAGGCACATTCAGCACTCGCGACAGCGTCTCGCACAACAGAGTCTTGCCCGTTCCGGTCGGCCCGATCAACAGGATGTTGCTCTTGGCGATCTCGATCGCCTCCCCGCGTCGCTTGCCGAGCTTGCGGTAATGCGAATACACCGCCACCGCCAGCACCTTCTTCGCATCATCCTGCCCGACGACATACTGGTCGAGATAATTGGCGATCGCGCTGGGGGTCAGTTTCTTTGCCGCCGCCTGTTGGCTGTTCACTTGCTCCATGTCATCCATCCTTGCTCAAGTCATCACGGGAGTTTCAACCGTGCGCGCCAATGTATCACGCGCTTATGCAAATGCCAGCAGTTTAGCCAGCTTGTCCCACGCTTGCGAGTTGGCCTTGCTGTCCGGCGCCTGCTCCGTGGTGAAGCTGGCCGTATATTCGAGTTCGTGATGCGCCAATGGTTGCTGCACCGACCGCAGCATCGCCAGCACGGCAGCATCGGCTTCCGAGGCATCGTTGCTCCGCTGCCGGATACGCTCATGCAAAGCGGCATCTGCCGCAGACAGCGATGCGATAGCGTACGGAACGGCCACGCTGTTTGCCAGCTCGCGGAACGCCTCCCGTTCTTCGCGCTGCAGAAAGGCCGCATCCACGATCACGGTGAACCCCGCTTCCAGCAGCTTGCGCGCCAGTCCGTACAACCGCGCATAGGTGCGGCGGGTCGCATCCCTGCTGTAGATATCGGCGTGACTGCTTTCCAGCGCACCCAGTCCGAACAGGCGCTTGCGCTCGACATCGGAACGCAGGCGGATGGCACCCGTCTGCTCCAGCATCATCTGCGAGAAGGTGGTCTTGCCGGAACCGGGCAGGCCGTGGGTGACGATCAGCGCCGGCCGATACATCTCCAGACAGCGCTGCGCCAGCGCCAGATAACGGCGGCTCGCCGAGAGCGCTTCCGCTCTGGCGTGCGCGGGAAGGTGCGTCTGTCCGGCGCGGATGGCACAGACTTTGGCACGCACGGCGGCACGGTAGGCCAGGTAATAACGCAACAGCGGGATACCCTCGTAATCGCCGTTCGCTTCCAGCCACGCATTCAGCAGACGCCACGCGAAGTCGGGACGCTCATGCTGCAACAGATCCATCACCGTGAAGGCGACCTCATCCATCACATCGATCCAGCGCAGCGCCGGATCGAAATCGATACAGTCGAACGGGACCGGCTCATCGTCGATGAGTACGATGTTGCCGAGATGCAGGTCGCCATGGCATTCGCGCACACGGCCCTGCACACGGCGCATCTCGATCAGTTCCCTGCATCCGGCATACTCTGCTTCGGTGGCCGCTTCCAGTGATGCGACACCCTCCCTGTCCGCCGCACCGGTCAGATGTGCGCGCAACTGCTCAAGGTTCTGCCTGACAACGGCGTGCACCGCCGCCGCACTGCCGAAGCCCGACTTCGCATCCGCCATGGGGAGTCTTTCGTGGAAACGGGCCAGCGTGGCTGCCAGCTTGTCGATGTGCTGCGGCAACAGTTTGCCCGCCTGTGATTGCTTGTCGAGTAGAGGGGAGGCCGCGAAGTTGCGCATCTTCACCGCATATTCGATGGCGGGCTGAACACCGAGCACCGGGTTCTGGGGACTGCCGCCGATGGCAACGACTTCAAGATAAAGATCGGGAGCGGTGCGCCGGTTAAGCCTGATCTCCTCCTCGCAACAGTGCCGCCGCGTATCGAGGCGTGTGTCATCCAGGAACCCGAGTGCGAGCGCCTTCTTGATCTTGTAGGCATAGTCACCCGCCAGCAACACCCACGAGATATGCGTCTCGATCACCTGCACCGCAGCGACCGCGTGCGGATAGCGGCCCGGCTCAAGCAACGTGGCAATGAGTTTTTGCTGCCTCACAAAATCGATCCCGCTGGCGTGCATGTTCTTAATCCTCGATCATTCGCTTGTAGTCTACCCCGATAGCAAGCACAGCAGCAAAACCCCTATGCGGCATCAGCAAGTCGGGAGGAGATGGTGGTAAAGTTTGAACTGGCAGCAACGACCCAATGCAGCCTGCTGATCATCAAATCCAATCCGCGGATCGAAGCCATGAAGAATATCGCACTCACCCTCCTCTTGCTGCTCGGCAGCACCGCCTGCACCACGCCGCAAGTGGCACCGCCGCCGCCACCGCCCGTGGTGGAGCGGCCGCCCGCCAAGATCGCCCTCGCTCTGGGTGGCGGCGCGGCGCGCGGCTTCGCCCACATCGGTGTGATCAAGGCACTGGAAGCACAAGGCATCTCTGCCGACATCGTCGTGGGCACCAGCGCCGGCTCTGTGGTGGGCGCACTTTATTCAGCCGGACTCAACGGCTTCCAGATACAGGAACTGTCCATGAACATGGAGGAAGACCAGATCCTCGACGGTTCTGGCATGTACCGCTGCATCGCGGAGACAGTGATCTCGGACAAGCGCGGGTGCATCAAGGGACAGGCGTTGCAGGATTTCATCAACCGCAACGTGCATGGCCTCCCGATAGAAAGACTCAACAGGACATTCGCCGCTGTCGCCACCAACCTGAGCACGGGCGAGATGATCGTGTTCCGTGCGGGCAATACCGGCATGGCAGTGCGCGCTTCTTCTTCCGTTCCGGTGTTCTTCGAGCCCTTCACCATCAACGGCCAGGATTACGTGGATGGCGGCCTGGTCGCCCCTGTTCCGGCCAGCGTCGCGCGCTCCGTGGGTGCGGACTTCGTCATCGCCGTCGACATCTCGGATCGACCGCAGGACAGAAAGGTCTCGGGCATCACCGACATCCTGTGGCAGACCTTCTCCATCTTCGTGCAGACCGTCAACCGCCATGAACAATCCAGCGCCGACATCGTCATCCGTCCCGTCACCTACGGCATCCCCTCAACCGACACCAGCGGGCGCAACAAAGCCGTACTCGAGGGCGAAAAAGCCGTCGCAGCGATCTTGCCGGAACTGAAAGCCAGGCTGGCCAAGCTGAACGAAACGAAACACGTGGCGGGATTGCCGTGAACACTAAACAACAAAAAATCATCTGAACCGAATCAATCCCGTCTTCGACCTTACAAATGTCTTCTACCAGTTCCCGTGAACGCTGGCTTTATCCACTAGGCCTTTTCATCCTGTCTGTGACATGGGGATACACCTGGGTCGTATCGAAGCAGGCGCTGGCCTATGCACCGCCTTTCGCGTTTGCGGCAGAACGCAGTGTGGGCGGTGCGCTGGCCCTGATGCTCGCGCTCAAGCTCATGGGCAAGCCGCTCAGACTGGTCGCACCCGGTGCCACGCTCTCCATCGGCCTGGCGCAGATCACCTGCTTCATGGCGCTTTCGTCCTGGGCACTGGTTGAAGGCGGTCCCGGCAAGACAGCGGTGCTGATCTTCACCATGCCCATCTGGACACTGCTGATCGGCTGGCCCCTACTCGGCGATCGCATCCGGGGCACACAGTGGCTGGCCGCCGCATGTACATTGATCGGCCTGCTGCTGATCATCGAACCCTGGAACATGCATACCACCCTGCTCAGCAAATTCCTGGGTGTCATGGCTGCATTGAGCTGGGCTATCGGCACCGTGCTCGTCAAACGCCTGCGCTCAAAGCAGCCAGTCGACCTGCTCTCGCTCACCTCCTGGCAGATGCTGATCGGCTCCGTACCCTTGGTACTGCTGGCAATCATCATCCCGGAACGCCCCACCGATTGGTCTGGTGTCTATATAGGTATCCTGGTCTACATGTCCGTGATCGCCACAGCGTTGTGTTGGTGGTTGTGGATCACCCTGCTCGACAGGGTGCCCGCATGGGAAGCCAGTCTTTCTGTGCTGGGCACACCGGTAGTGGCGATCATTTCCGCACGCCTGACGTTGGGGGAGGATTTTTCCTTCGGTGAGGTGACGGGCATATTGCTGATCGGCACAGGGCTGGCGTTGTTATCCCTGATAGGCTGGGCAACCGCTCGCCGCAACACCACCAGATAATTCCCAATGCGACACCCGCCCTCCTCCGCCCGCCCGCTGCTGCAACTGGCCTGGCCCATGCTGGTCGCGCAACTGGCGATGATGGCCAATGCCGTCATCGACACCGCGATGGCTGGGCGTCTTTCTGCCATCGACCTCGCCGCAGTGGGTATCGCCGCCTCCATCATGGCTACCGTGCTGATGTCGCTGGTCAGCGTGTTGCTCGCACTGCCACCCATCATCGCCCACCTGCATGGCGCAGATCGGAAAGCGGAGATCGGGCGCGAGATACACCAGGGCATCTGGATATCGCTGGCGCTGGCGCTGGTGACGATCCTGCTGCTGTGTTTCCCCGGACCTTTCATCGCCATCTCGGAATTGCAGCCTGTGGTGGAAACCAAAGTGCGCGCCTATCTCATCGCATCGGCCTGGGGCGTGCCCGCCGCATTTGCCATGCGTTTGTTCTTCGGTCTCTCAATAGGCATCGGCCATCCGCAACCGGTGATGTTTTTCAACCTGCTGTCGCTGGCACTCAAGATCCCGCTGAACGCGGTGTTCATGTACGGACTGCTCGGCGCACCCCGGATGGACTCGACCGGGTGTGCGGTAGCGACATCCATCGATGCCTGGCTGATGGCCGTGCTCGTCTGGGGCTGGTGCCTGCATCATCCGCGCCACAAGGAATTCGAATTGCGCCGCCGCTTCACCGCACCTGACTTCGCCGCCATCCGCGAATTCCTCAAGCTCGGCATCCCCATCGGGTTGACGTTCATCGCCGACGTCACCGCCTTCACTTTCATGGCGCTGTTCATCGCGCGGCTGGGCCCGGTCGTCTCCGGTGCGCACCAGATCGCCGCCAACCTCGCGGCACTCGCATTCATGGTTCCGCTCTCGCTGGGCAACGCCACCTCGGTGCTGGTGGGCCAGGCGCTCGGCGCGGGCGAAGCACAACGCGCCCGCCACATCTGCTGGGAAGCGATACGCCTCGGCATGGGCATCGCGCTGGTGCTCAGTCTGACCTTCTGGCTGGGCGCGCCGCTGATCGCCGCGTTCTACACCACCGACCTGCAAGTGCAGGCGATCACTATCCCGCTCATCGTGATGGTCGGCCTCTACCATCTGGGCGACGCGATGCAGGCCGTCACCGTCAACGCGCTGCGCGGCTACAAGAACTCGGTCGTGCCGATGGTGATCTACACCATCACACTGTGGGTGCCGGGGCTGGGCGGCGGCATCGTGCTGGGACTCACTGACTTCTTCGGCCCTGCCCGCGGCGCACCCGGCTTCTGGCTCGCCGCGATCGCCAGCATCTGGCTGGTGGGCGGATTGATGGCGGCATATCTTGATTTCACCGCGAAGAAGCACTGCGCAAATCACAGCTCCGCAATTGTTTGAGCAACAAGTTTAAGCGCGGGATCCAAACACCCCCAACCTGAATCATTTTCCGGAGTCAGCCTGTCACAGTTCGCGCATGCGATTACACCACTGGCAGAAGGCGGATACCGCAGGATATGTACTCGACGCGTTTTCCCTCTTCCCCCTTATCAGGGGCGAATTTTTTACGATATAGTCAATACAACGCGGATATTTTACGGAGCGATGAGGTCATACATTTCGAAAGTGAAAGTCAGCGACATGATTGGAGACACCATGTCATACGTCATGAAAGAATTCGCAGGGGACACCCGACCGGCCTCCAAAGGCATGGAGGCCATGTGCGATCTGACCGGGATGCGAGTGCAGTTGATGAAAGCGCTCAGCTTCGTTCAACACGGTGCCTTGCTGGTATACCGACTGAGGACCGAACACATCGAAAGTGAAGCGCAGCGAATGTTTGGCGGGCATTTCACCCAAAACCGCAATTGGCTTAGCGATGAAGTCGAGCCGCTGTTCGTGCCCGGCACACACAGCCCCGAGGTGATAGGTGATCTGTTGCGGCGCTTTGGCTGGGTCAGGCCCATCGATAGTGATTGGGGCGGCTACACGCGGAGTTTCGTCCTGTCGGAAGCGGGCGAGAATGCACTTGAAGAGGCCAGAGCCTGGTGGGATTCGCTGAGCTGGTTCCAGAAAGTATGGCTATGCGTGGTGGAATGAAAATCTGTTGCAACCCATACTGATTCGGAGAAGTTGGTTTCGAAGAACTTTCAATGATAAGCCCGGCATCGCCGGGCTTATCATTGCCACAGCAACTGGAATGGATTTTTGGTAAGCGTATAATTCGCCAGAAGTTAATTGGACGAATTGATATTGCCAAAGCTTCGCGACAACCCGCAACTCAGATTCACGCTCATGCTCCTGCTGGGCGTGTTTTTGTGCGCCGGCATGATCGCATTCTTTGTCATCAGGAACGTCGTCAGAGAGACCGTAGAACTTCAGGCGGTCGCTTTCGCCGAGATCGCGGCAGTGCAGGCGACTACCGCGCGTTCTGTTTATGCCAGCGAGATCGTGGCGAAACTCCGCCAGGACGGTACCGGCCCGGATGTCGATTACATGCACATGAAAGGCTATGTGCCCATCCCTGCGCAGTTCCTGAAGTTGCTGGGTCAGGCATCGACGGCGAACACAGCCAATCTGTTCCACTACAAACCGGTAAGCAAATGGAACCTGGATGCAGATCAGGGGCTCGGTGACGACTTTCTGCGCTGGGCATGGCCGCAGATCGAACAGCAGGACAAGCCAGACCCGACCGGCCCGATCGCATGGAAGCCGGTCTGGCGCTTCGAACAACAGGAAGGTCGGCGGGTGTTGCGCTACCTGAGTCCGGATGCTGCCTCGCAAACTTCTTGTGTCGCCTGCCACAACGCTTATGAAAGCAGGCCGGAGATCATCGCCCGCCGCAATGCCGAACATATCCCCCCGGGCAAGCAGTGGAAACAGCATCAGCTGCTGGGCGCGATCTCCATCACCATCCCGCTCGACCGGGTAGAGGCCATGGCCGCGGTACGCGTGCGCGACACCAGCCTGCTGATCTTCGGCATCCTGTCGGCCAGCCTGGCGCTGGCGATCTGGTTCAGCCGCAGACTGGCAAAGCGCGAGATCAGCTTGCAGGAAGTCGAGCGCGAACTGCGCAGATCGGAAAAAGAGGCCGAGGATGCCAAGATACTGTTGCACGCCAAACAGGATGTCGAACGTGCCTTCAACGAACTCTCCGCTTATCTCCAGGCGATCGACCAGCACGCCATCGTATCGGTCACCGATCCGCAGGGGTGCATCATCAAGGTCAACCGGAAGTTCTGCGAGGTCAGCGGCTATAGCGAGGCTGAACTGCTCGGGCATGACCACGACATCGTGAATTCCGGCGTGCATCCCGCGAGTTTCTTCAGCGATTTGTGGAGCACAATCTTGCGCGGCGAGATATGGCGCGGCGAGTGTTGCAATCGCGCCAAGTCGGGCGAGCTCTATTGGGTGGATTCCACCATCGTGCCGCTCAAAGATGCGAACGGGCATATCGATCGCTTCATCTCGATCCGGCTCGACGTCACCGAGCGCAAGCTGGTCGAACAGCGCATGGCACACATCGCGAATCACGATGCGCTGACCGGATTGCCCAACCGTTACCTGCTGGAAGACCGGTTCCAGGCGGTGCTGGCACAGAGCCGCCGCAGCGCCACACAGACGGCAGTCATGTTCATCGATCTGGACAAGTTCAAGCCTATCAACGACACGCTGGGTCACAAGGTCGGCGATCTGCTTCTGATCGAGGTGACGAGGCGTTTGCGGAATACGATACGCGAGGTCGATACGGTGTCGCGCCACGGAGGAGATGAATTCATCGTCCTGTTGGGAGGCATCACGAAAACCGGTGATGCGGGCATTCTGGCGCAGAAACTGCTGCAAGCGCTGACTGCTTCGTATCAGGTGATGGGAAACGAACTCAGCATCAGTGCCAGCATCGGCATCTCGGTGTTCCCGGATGACGGGGACGACATGGAGACATTGCTGAAGCACAGCGACCTCGCCATGTACTTCGCCAAAGAGAAAGGCGGCAACAACTTCCAGTTCTATACCCCGGACATGAAGGTATCCAAAGATTAGCCGGAATGGATAGCATCGACAGGCTTGCAGTGAAAATACTTGCCATGAAGACTGCCTGCTGTACCTGATCCCCGCTCCCGCCCGCAGCCGGTTAAAGAACAAGCCATCCGTGCCGATATAGAGCCATCAGGCGAAAAACCTTCAGCAGCAGCGCTGCGGCAGGGAAGGAAGCACATGGCTATCATCAAAAGCACCGAGTTCAACTCCAGCGCAAGCATACTGGCGCAGCAATTCGCCAAACGCTCGGCCCGGCAAGCTGCCGATACACAAGGCAACTCGACCGCACCAGTCGCCCCAACCATCGCACTGCCGAACAACCCAGACACGCAATCGGCATTGACTGCCTACCTGAAAAAATGGACCGATGCCAAACAGGCCATCGATAGATTGAACCAGATCCCGCAGGACATAAAACAGTCGAGAAAAGCGGCGGCCGCCGAAATGGTCCAGCGCATCAAGGACCAGATCAGGATGTTGATGATGCTGGGCGGTGGCGATCCCAAAGCCAGGGCACAGCAGATCGCACAGCTCGCCCACCAGCTTGCGGCGGCGGCACAAGAATATGCGGCTGCTTCAGGCGGCGATACACAAGCAAGCACGACATTGACCACGAACGGTCCCGCTGTGCAAAGCGACCCCGCTGCCGCATCCGGCGGCGATCAGGGCGCCGCCGCCAGTGCCGCTCCCGACACTGCCAACGCCGTTGCCAGCACCACCCCGGATGCGAGCGCCGCGAGTGCGGCAGTGGCCGCATCGACCATCACCACGGCCAGCTCTGCCGATACACAGAACCCTTCCCAACAGGTCGGCGAGCAGATACGCAGCAAGGTTGCGGAATATGCACAGAACGCTTCCGAATCCAAAGCCGACCAGGAATTTGCTGCAGAAGTGAAAAGGCTCGCCGCCCTGCTCAAGGCGCTGGCGAAGCAGAACGAAGTGCACTCGCCCAAACATCCCGAGCGATCGACCGATCGCGAGATGGAGAGCACCAACGAAGCACTCAAGGAAGTCGAGCGCAGCCTCAACAGCATCGACTCGGCGAACAGCGCTGTCACGGTATCCATCAATGTTGTGGCGAAATGAGGCCGACTGATCCTCAGTGCGTGGTTAGCCTTTGACTCGCTCAGGGCCAGGGCCATGTCAAACCATGAATGAAAGACGACCGGTAAAGAAGAGTAGCGACCGCGAAGAGCTGCGACGCACCGGCCCAATCGCGTAACATGGCGTCACCCTATTGCAAGGAGTGCCCCATGAAACACCGCATGTTTGTCCTGGCCCTCATTTCCCTGCTCGGAGGTTGCTCCACGCTAGAGAAACCCGATCCGGCCTATTACTCTATCGAGCAAGGCAGCCTGCCGCAGGCTGACGTCACGCTGAACATTCCCGGCCTTGGACCCTGCACCGACAACCCGGACCGCACACTGCACCTGAATACCAGCCAGCCGATCAACGTACTGACCCATGGCTGCTTCGGCTCATCCGGGCAGTTCCGCGGACTGGCGCAAGTGCTGGCCTTTCAGGGACAACAAACCGCCTGCTTCACCTATGATGATCGCGCCGCGCTCACGCAGAGTGCCACCGAATTGCGCAACGCCCTCAACCAGCTAGCCGAACAGACACGCACGCCACAGATCGTCCTGATCGGGCACAGCCAGGGCGCATTGGTCGCACGGCGCTCTCTCACCGAGCTGCCAGTTGCCCCGCCCAAACGCCAAACCGATCTGCGACTGGTCACCATCTCCGGCCCGTTCAACGGCATCGCCTCTGCCGAAACCTGTGGCAGGAAATGGCTGAGCTGGGCCTCTATCGGCCTGTTGCCGGTGAGCTGCTACATCGTGACCGGTGCGAAGTGGATGGACATCACCTACTCGTCAAGCTTCATCCGCAAACCAGGCACGCTCATCACCGAAGTGAACAACTACCTGAAGATCGATACCAACGAGACAGGCACATGCCGACGCAAAGAGAACGGACTCTGCCTGGAAAGCGATGATGTTTTCTCGCTGAACGAACAACACAACACGGTTGTCGACGACGATCCTCGCGCACGCCACATCGAAGTGCAGGCCGGCCATGTAGAGATCGTCGGCGACAAACGCGTCGCCCCGCTCAAGCTCATATCCACACTGCAAGCGCAGGGCGTGCTGCGCCCAATCGCACAGGGCCACACTGCAGAATTCAACCGGATGCTCGCCCGTGTATACCGGGACGATGCGCTGCTACCACCACAAGACTGATGAGGCCCGGTTCTTTAGATGCCTTTTATTTATGACATGCCGCTGTTCCGCCCGCCCTCCGAAGGCGACAACTTCATCATCCAGGCTACACTCGGTTGCAGCTTCAACCAGTGCAGCTTCTGCGCCATGTATCGCAGCAAACACTATGTCGAGCGCCCGCTGGATGAAGTGTGCGCCAACATCCGCACTGCCGCCGCCGACTGGCCGGAAGCGCAGCGCGTGTTCCTCGCCGATGGCGATGCACTGGCACTGCCCACCGATCACCTGCTCGCCATCCTGCGCGAACTGGCGACTGCGCTGCCGCGACTGACGCGCGTTTCCTGCTATGCCACACCAGGCAACATCCAGCGCAAGAGCATCGAAGAACTGGCCCTGTTGCGCGAACAAAAACTCAGCCTGCTCTACTTCGGCATCGAATCCGGCTCCGACCTCATCCTGAAAAAGATCACCAAGGGCGCCACGCAACGGCGCATGGCCGAAGTGCTGACCAAGGCACATGCGAGCAGCATGAAAGTCTCCGCCACCATCATCCTCGGGCTTGGCGGCAACACACACAGTGACGAACACATCGACGGCACCATCGCCCTGCTCAACAGCGCACCCGTCACCTACCTTTCCACGCTGCAACTGTATCTGGACGAAAGCATTGTGGAAGAATTTCACCGTAAATACGGCGATCCATTCGAGATGCCGAACGACCTAGCGATATTGAAGGAACAGGAAAGACTCATCAGCGGCCTCAACCCGCCGCAGCCGGTGATCTTCCGCAGCAACCATGCCAGCAATGCACTGGCACTCGCCGGGAACCTGCCCAGGGACAAAGAGAAACTGCTACTGCAACTGCGGGAAGCGATGGAAGGACTTCGGCCACTGCGGCCGTTTTACATGCGCGGGCTTTGACCCGAACTGACCTCTAAAACAAGGTCAGAGCGAAATTGGACAACGCAGTGTCTCGTTGAGGTGTGTAACATATCGCGCTACAATATTCCGCCATGATAAAGAGTTTTGCGCACAAGGGGATTAAGGCCTTTTTTGAGACCGGATCGAAGGCTGGAATCCAGGCAGCGCATGCTCCTAAATTGCGACTACAACTGGCCGCGTTAAATCGCGCAAAGAAACCCGATGACATGGCAGCCCCAGGCTGGCGGCTGCATGCGCTAAAAGGCAACCTGGCAGGACATTGGGCAATCACGGTCAATGGCAACTGGCGTCTCACCTTCCGTTTCGAGAATGGCGATGCGCTGTTGGTGGATTATCAGGACTATCACTGAGAGGTAACAAAATGGCGACTATGCACAACCCACCGCATCCCGGCGAAATACTGCGCGAATGGCTGGGCGACATGAGCGTAACCGATGCGGCACAAAGACTCGGCATCGCGCGCGCCACGCTTTCGCGCGTACTGAACGGCTCTTCCGGCATATCGGCAGACATGGCCTTGCGCCTGCAAGCCGCATTCGGCACCAGCCCGGAAATGTGGATGGGGCTACAGGATGATTATGAACTGTGGCTTGCCGCCAAGAGCAAGAGACCGCGCATTCAGCCGTTCCCATTGGCGGCATGAATCAATTGAAGCGATGCCACTAGCCATCCCCAACGCCGTGGTCAACAAAGTCATCAACAAAGACATGACGCCCATC
>Ga0265314_10001439_pt1 | contig 26627 bp, 28 predicted proteins | sample 4126metaG_FD_203106 | JGI IMG/M metagenome (GOLD analysis project Ga0265314, IMG submission 203106) | Rhizosphere microbial communities from Carex aquatilis grown in University of Washington, Seatle, WA, United States - 4-1-26 metaG | ecosystem: Host-associated > Plants > Roots > Rhizosphere >... | reverse complement strand
CGAGAACACCGTGCCGTTGAGCATTGCGAGCCGGTCGGTGGTGTAATAGCTGAGCGAATGCCCGCGTTTTTGCGCTTCCAGCAGCAGGGCGAAGGTCGAATCGCCCTTGATGTTGATCCGCTGGATGGGATCCATCTGCACCGCGACATTGAGGCTCATGGGAATTCCTTTTGGCGACTTTTTCGGTAACCGCCGTGATCGCCGTTCCTTAAGGCAAACAACCCGTTAACGATTTATCGCCACTATAGCCGCTCATCGACCTGTCTGGCACGGGCTGGGGGCTCTTGTGACTTTGCCGAAGCTTTCGATTGCCGCCAAGCTCTATGCGATCTTTGCCCTGATGGCCACCACGACCCTGGCGCTGTCGGCGGTCGCGGTCGTGAACGCGCGCCATCACGCGGCGCTGACCGACGAGTTCGAATCGGCCAATGCCGGCACCTGGAACGTGGAGCGGGTCAACGGTCTGATCTTCGCGGTGGTGATGGAGTCGCGCGGCGTCTACATGTCGCCCGATCTTAGCGTTTCCAAGGTCTATGCCGACGGCGTTCTGAAATACACCAAGCAGATGGCCGACGTCGTCGAGGATTGGAAGAGCTCGGTGCGCGGCGACGACGCCGAACTGTTCGGCCTGGTCTCGCAGCGCGTCGCTAAATTCATCGAATTCCGCAAAGAGCTGGCGCGGCTCGGCACCGAGGTGAGCCCCGCCGCCGGTCGCGACTGGGGCGACAACGACGCCAACCGTTCGGTGCGGAAGGCGCTCAATGCCGATTTGGAGAAGTTGCGCGATCTTTACGCGAACCGCGCCAAGCGCGTCTATAACGACCTCGACAGCGCCATCGACACCACCGCGCTGTGGATGAGCGTGCTTGCCGCTTTCGCCGTCATGCTGGCCGCCGCGGGCGCCATCATGATCAATCGCAGCGTGGCGCTGCCGATCGCCAAGATCACCGGCATCACCGAGAAAGTCGCCGCCGGTGAAACCGGCGTGACGATTCCCTACGGCGAGCGCAGCGACGAGATCGGCGCATTGTCGCGTTCCATCGCCGTGTTCCAACAGGCGATGCGGCACAACGAAGAACTCAACCGCACCGTAGTCGACGACGCCGCGACCAGGACGCACCGTCAGGAGCAGATGTCGGCCGAGATCGCGCGTTTCTCCGCCGAGGTCGAAGCGACGTTGTCCGAACTCGGCCGCATTTCCGATCAGATGCTGGCGGCCTCGAGCCAATTGGCGACCGCGGCCGACAACGCATCGTCCAAGACCGCGCGCGCCGAAGCGGCGTCGGCGGAAGCCTCCTCGAATGTCAGCGACATCGCCTCGGCCGCCGACGAACTGTCGGCGTCGGTCAACGAGATCGACCGCCAGGTCGCGCAGTCCAACGCCATCGCCACAAAGGCCGTCGGCGAAGCCGGCCGCACCAACCTCGCCGTGAAGGAACTCGACGAAGCCGCCGCGCGCATCGGTGACGTCGTCAAGTTGATCACCGATATCGCCGAACAGACCAATCTGCTGGCGCTCAACGCCACCATCGAAGCGGCGCGCGCCGGCGACGCCGGCCGCGGCTTTGCCGTGGTGGCGGGAGAAGTGAAAGCGCTGGCGGGCCAGACCAGCCGCGCCACCGAGGAAATCGGCGCGCAGATCGCCGGCATGCAGCGCGCCACGTTGCGCTCGATCGAGGCCATCACCGCGATCGAGCAGACTATTCGCGAAATCGGCAATATCAGCGGTGCCATCGCCGCAGCGGTCACCGAGCAGGGCGCCGCCACCAGCGAGATCGCGCGCAGCGTCGAAACCGCGGCGCGGCGCACGATCGACACCGCCAGCGAAGTCAGCCTGGTCGGCTCCGCGACCCAAGACACGCGCGCCAGCGCCGTCGCGGTGAAAAGCGTGGCCGACGATCTGGGCCATGTCGCCGGCCGCATCCGCGGCCAGGTCGACCAGTTCTTCGAACGGCTCAGCGCTTAGACGAAATCACGTCTCAAACGCACTCGGAATATGCCGCGGCAATTTGCCGGGCGCGACCAGGATGACGTCGAAACGCATGTCGGTAATGGCCGGCATCGGATTATTGGCGAGCCAGATTTCGGCGGCGCCGGCGATGCGCTGCTGCTGACGCGGCGTCACCGACAACGCGGCCTCGTCGAGCGTGGCGCGCGCTTTCACTTCAACGAAAATCAGCGTGCGCCGTCTTGCGGCAATAATGTCGATTTCGCCGCGCGGCGTTTTGTGGCGCCGCGCCAGAATGCGGTAGCCGTGCGCGATCAGCCAGGCGGCGGCGCGGCTTTCGGCGGAAATGCCGAGGCCGAAGGCGGCGACCCTTTCGGGCCGCGGCGCGGGCTTGAGTACTTTGGGTTTAGGCGCGCGCGTCACGGCTCTTTCTCAAGTTCGAGCGCGCGCTGGTAGACCTCGCGGCGCGGCCTGCCGGTGGCGAGCGCCACTTCGCCGACCGCGTCTTTCACCGACACCCGCGCCAGTGCCTGACGCAGCAGCGCATCGAGGTCGCCGGCGCTCATCTCTTCTTCGGCCGGCGGCGCGATGACGATGACGATCTCGCCCCGCGTCTCGGCATCGCCGGCGTAATGCGCGGCGAGGTTCACGAGGTCGTCGCGGCGGACTTCCTCATGCAGCTTGGTCAGTTCGCGGCAGACTGCGGCCTGGCGCGCGCCCAGACCCTGCGCCAAATCGGCGAGCGCGTCGCCCAGCCGCGGGCCGCTCTCGAACAGCACCAGCGTCGCCGGGATCGTGCTCAACGCGGCGATGCGCTTTTGCCGGCCGACCTGCTTGGGCGGCAGAAAGCCTTCGAAGAAAAAACGGTCGGTCGGCAGACCCGCGACGTTCAACGCGCCCATCACCGCCGAAGCGCCCGGCAGCGCCGTGACGGTGTGCCCGGCTTCGACCGCGGCGCGGACCAGCCTGTAACCGGGATCGGAGATCAACGGCGTGCCGGCGTCCGACACCAGCGCCACCGCCTGGCCGCCGTCGAGCCGGGCGATGATCTTGGGCAAGGCCTCGGCAGAATTGTGCTCGTGATAGGCCATCAGCGGCGTGTCGATGCCGTAGCGCTCGGTCAGTTTGCGGGTGACGCGGGTGTCCTCGCAGGCGATGACGTCGGCCGCCGCCAAGGTCTCGAGCGCCCGCAGGCTGATGTCGCCGAGGTTTCCGATGGGCGTGGCCACGAGATAGAGGCCCCCGGCCGCCGCGGGGGCTTCGGTCGCCGCGCCGAAGGGCGCGTAGTCGCGCGGCCGATCCGCGGTCCGGGGTTTGAAGGTTTTGGGGTCTTTTGCCATGCCAGGCACTGTAGAGGCTCGTCCGCGCCGCGTCATGGCACTGTGGGCCGCCTCGCTTTAGACCAAATTCCCTCGTCTTTTCATTACCTTAACTTTTCTATGACACAATCAGCGATAAAGCCTGGGAATAAAGCTAGTGTTGCGTGGGGAGCGGCCATTGCCGGAGACGACATTGGACGAGGGGTCGGCCGTAACGCGTGTTCTGCGCCGCGCGCGCGGTGCGTTGTCGATCGCCGCGACCGCGCTGGCGTTGACGGCCTGCACCAACAGCGCGCTGGATCGCTTCGGCGCGGTCGAGCCGGCGCAGCCGCCGGTCGAGCAGCCCTCCGCCGGGGCCAATATCGGCGCCGGACAGATTCGCGTCGGCCTCATTCTGCCGCTCTCGGCGCAAGGCAATGCCGCCATCGCCGCGACCTCGATGAAGAACGCCGCCGAGATGGCGCTCGCCGAATTCAAGGATCCCAACATCCAGCTGCTGGTGAAGGACGACGCCGGCACGCCGCAAGGCGCACAGCAGGCGGCGCAGCAGGCCATCGACGAGGGCGCCGAACTCATCATCGGTCCGCTGTTCGCGCAATCGGTCAGCGCCGTCGGCGGCGTGGCGCGCGGCCGCAATATTCCGGTGATCGCGTTCTCGACCGACTCCAGCGTCGCCGCGCGCGGCGTCTATCTCCTGAGTTTCCTGCCGGAGTCCGACGTCAAGCGCATCGTCGAATTCGCGGCCTCGCGCGGCAAACGTTCCGTCGCGGCGCTGTTGCCGGAAAACGCCTATGGCGCGGTGGTCGAAGCCGCCTTGCAGCAGGAAGTGGCGCGGCGCAGCGGCCGCGTCTTGGCGATCGAAAAATATCCGGTCGATCCGGGCCGCATGGCCGAGCCGGTGCGCCGCATCGCGCAGCAGGCGGGCTCCATCGACAGCATCTTGATCGCCGACGGCGCCGACGCCGTGCCGCAAGTGGTGCAGGCGCTGGCCGCCGGCGGCGTCAACACCAAGCGCGTCCAGTTGCTCGGCACCGGCCTGTGGGACGATCCGCGCATCATGCAGACGCCGGCGCTGGACGGCGGCTGGTTCGCCGCGCCGGAATCAACAGGCTTCCGCAATTTCGCCGGACGTTACCGCGCGCGCTACGGCAACGAGCCGGTGCGCACGGCGACGCTCGCTTACGACGCCGTGGCATTGATCGCGGCGCTGGTGAAGACGCAAGGCGCGCAGCGCTTTAGCGAACAGACCCTGACCAATGCGTCGGGCTTTGCCGGCATCGACGGCATCTTCCGTTTCCGGCCCGACGGCACCAGCGAGCGCGGTCTCGCGGTGATGCAAGTCGCGCCCGGCGGCGCCCGTCCGATCAGCCCGGCGCCGAAATCGTTCACGCCGGGGACTTAAGATTATCCGCTCGTCCCCGCGGGGGCGGGGACCCAGGGCGGAAATCACCACCGCATCTGTGACTCTGGATTCCCGCTTGCGCGGGAATGAGCGGAGTTCGGCCTACGCCGCCAAATCCGCCACCACCGCATCGAGCAATGGAAATCCGCTCTTGGTCACGCGCAGGCGTCCGTCCGGCATGGTCTCGACCGCGCCGCCGTCGCGCAGAAACGAGATGCGCGCCGGATCGAGATCGCGTCCTGAAATCGCGGTGAAGCGCTGCGGCTCGATGCCTTCCACCAGCCGCAGCCCCATCAGCAGAAATTCGTCGGCGATTTCGCCGGGCTGCAGCTTCTCGTCGACGGTGAGGCCGACGCCTTGCGCCTCGACTTTTTCCAGCCAGGCTTCCGGCTTTTTGTCGGTTTCGGTGGCGTAGCGGCGGCCGTCGATGTTGAGCCGTCCGTGCGCGCCGGGACCGATGCCGGCATATTCGTGGCCGCGCCAATAAACCAGATTGTGCCGGCACTCCGCGCCCGGCCGCGCGTGGTTGGAAATCTCGTAAGCCGGCAAGCCCGCTTCGCCGCAAACGTCTTGCGTGAGATCGTAGAGATCGCGGCCGAGGTCTTCGTCGGGCGTGATCAGCTTGCCGGCCTTGTGCAGGCCGAAGAACGGCGTGCCCGGCTCGATGGTGAGCTGATAGAGCGAGAGATGTTCGGCGGCTTCCGAGATCGCGCGCTTGAGTTCGGCGCGCCATTGATCGAGCGTCTGGCGCGGCCGCGCGTAGATGAGATCGAACGAATAGCGCTCGAAATTCGCCCGCGCGATGGCGACGGCGTCGAGCGCTTCCTGCGCCGTGTGCAGGCGGCCGAGTTCCTTCAGCGACGCGTCGTCGAGCGCCTGCACGCCCAGCGACACGCGGTTGACGCCGGCCGCGCGGTAGCCGCGGAAGCGCGCCGCCTCGACGCTGGTCGGGTTGGCTTCCAGCGTCACTTCGACATCGGGCGCGACGTTCCAGTGCTTGCCGATGGAATCGAGAATCGCCTGCACCGACGATGGCTGCATCAGCGACGGCGTGCCGCCGCCGAAAAAAATCGTCGACACGGTGCGGTCGCCGATGCGCGCCTTGGTGTTTGCAATCTCCGATTCGAATGCGCGCACGAAACGTGCCTCGTCGACGCCGCCATGGCGGACGTGGCTGTTGAAGTCGCAGTACGGGCACTTCGACAGGCAAAACGGCCAGTGCACGTAAACCGCGAACGGCGCAGCGGACGGAATGTGCGTGGTTAATGACATGTTAACAGCATAGGCGCGCGGCGCCGTTGCGGCCAGCGCCAATTCCAATTGGCTGCGGACAAGTCCTTAAAATTGTAACGACTCGGAACCGGCGCGAGCCCTTCTATTTCTATTTCGCGCCAGGAAACCATTCGACGTGGCTATCGCCGGACCGCCCGTAATAGACGGCTCGACGGCCAGCGATGGAAACGAAATAGCCGACGCATCCGGCAGCCGCGACACGCTCGCAGAACGCCTTGTATCTAATTTTCCCCGCCTGGATGGCGCGAACGGCGGCATCGACGCCTTGGGCCGAAAAATCCCGCGGCGGAACGATGCCGACGGGGTAGTTCGGCACGACTTCGGATTCCCCGTTCGGCAAGTAATAGGTCTTCTCCGAGCGCAGCAGGTCGGCGTGATAGCGCTCGACGCCGGCATCTATCAATTTCTTCACCACGTCGGGAAAGGTGATGCGTTCTTCGTCGGAAGCCTTGGTGCATTCCGACACAACGTCACGAACCGCCGCATCCATTGCTCTCTCCTGTTTTTCTGGTCGAGTGAATCAGGTGAAATGTCATTTTACGGGCACCGAGGTCAGTCCGTGCCGGCGCACGATCTCGCGCATTGTGGATTCCAGTTTTTTCCGTTCGACCGCCGTAAGGTAGCCGAAGAATTCTTCATCGTTGCTGTCGGCGAGCGCGGCGAGCTTCGGCACCAGCGCCCGGCCCTTTGCCGTCAGAGCAAGCGCTTGGTAGCGCAGGTCTTCGTCGCTCTGCGTCCGCATTGCCAGAGACTTGGCGGCGAGCTTGTCGACAATCTTGGAAATACCGCCACGCGTCATGCCGGTTTTGGCGGCGAGCACGCTCGGCGTCTGCGCTTCGCTGCCGTACAGCTCGCGCAAGACCACCCATTCGGCGACGCTGACGCCGGCCGCTGCGACTTTGCGGCTGAACGACTGCGACACCTGGTTCGAAACGAAACGGAGCCAGTAGCCGAGGTGCGACTCCAGTTCGCTGACGGCGGGGTAGAGCGGCATGATGTCCTCAATAGTTGACAAGGAAACTATACGATACAGTTTCCGTGTCAACTAGTTTGTTGAGGCCTGGCTGTGTGGGAAAAAGCGCTGTTTTTAGGGGTCTAGCGCAGGCAGGCGTCCGCCAGCATGACGAAGGCACGCGCGCGGTGCGACAGCCCTTTGCCGCGCGGCGGCAGGCCGTGCTTTTCCAGCGCGCTCATCTGCCCGAAAGTGCGGTCATGACCGTCGGGCAGGAATAGCGGGTCGTAGCCAAAACCGGCGTCGCCTCTTGGCGGCCACACGGCGACACCGTCGACGCGGCCTTCGAACTCTTCAAGATGGCCGTCGGGCCAGGCCAGACACAGCGCGGCGATGAAATGACAACGGCGCTGCTCCGGCGTCTTGGCGCCTTTGTCGATCAGCAGCGTTTGAATTCGATTCATCGCGAAGCGGAAGTCTTTATCCGGTCCGGCCCAGCGCGCCGAATAGATGCCAGGATCGCCACCCAGGGCATCAACGACGAGACCGGAGTCGTCGGCGAAGGCGATCTTGCCGCTCGCCTTCATCGCCGCGACCGCCTTGATGCGCGCGTTCGCGGCGAAGGTCGTGCCGGTTTCGTCCGGTTCGGCCAATCCCAATTCGCCGGCCGATTGCGCCTCGATGCCATAAGGCGCCAGCAGCTCGCGCATCTCGGCGAGCTTGCCGGGGTTGTGCGTGGCGATGACGAGCGGGCCCGTGAGGCGACGGTGCGGCACAGCCGAACTCACCCCACCGCCAGCTTTTGCAGATCGACCAGCTTGCCGATGCCTTTGCGCGCCAGCGTCAAGAGCGCCAGCAACTGGGTTTCGCTAAACGGGTCTTTCTCGGCGGTGGCTTGGACTTCGACGATATTGCCGTTGCCGGTCATGACGAAATTGGCGTCGGTGTCGGCTTCCGAATCCTCGGCGTAATCGAGATCGAGCACCGCGGTGCCTTTATAGACGCCGCACGATACCGCGGCGATGTGATCGCGCAGCACCGGAGCGTTGCCTTGCGACTTGAACATGTCGCGCGACTTCATCCAGGAGAGGCACTCCGACAGCGCCACCCAGGCGCCGGTGATCGAGGCGGTGCGCGTGCCGCCGTCGGCCTGGATCACGTCGCAGTCGACGGTGATCTGGCGTTCGCCCAGCGCTTGCAAATCGATCACCGAGCGCAGCGAGCGGCCGATCAGGCGCTGGATTTCGACGGTGCGGCCGCCTTGCTTGCCGGCGGAGGCCTCGCGGCGCGTCCGCTCGGACGTGGCGCGCGGCAGCATGCCGTATTCGGCGGTGACCCAGCCGCGACCCTGGCCCTTGAGCCACGGCGGCAGCCGTTCTTCCAGACTGGCGGTGACCAACACATGGGTGTCGCCGAACTTCACAAAACAGGAACCTTCGGCGTATTTGACCACGCCGCGCTCGAGCGACACCGCGCGCAACTCGTCGACTTGCCGGCTGCTGGGCCGCATCGCATCCTCCAAAGCAGGGTTTTCTTGGTTTCGGGCGCCACCATAACCATATGCCAAGCTTGAACAAGCCTGCTTCGGCGGTCATTGTCGGCGAAGTTCTCAGGAGTTAGCCGTGGCTTCCCACGACGTCCCGATCGGTTCTTCCCAGGTCTCGCTCGCCGCGCTCAACGAGCGCTCGCGCGAGATTTTCCGCTCCATCGTCGAGAGCTACCTGACCACCGGCGAGCCGGTCGGCTCGCGCAATCTGTCGCGTATTTTGCCGATCTCGCTGTCGCCGGCCTCGGTGCGCAATGTCATGTCGGACCTCGAGCAACTCGGCCTGATCTTTGCGCCGCATACGTCCGCGGGCCGCCTGCCGACCGAATTGGGCCTGCGGTTTTTCGTCGACGCCTTGATGCAGGTCGGCGATCTCAACGAAAGCGACCGACGTTCCATCGAAGCCCAGGTCGCTGTTGCCGGCGCGGGCAAATCGGTGGAGACGGTCCTCACCGAAGCCTCGCAAATGCTGTCGGGCCTCACCCGCTCGGCCGGCGTCGTGCTCACCACCAAGATCAGCGCCCGCATCAAGCACATCGAATTCGTGCGGCTGGAGCCGGAGCGCGCTTTGGCGGTGCTGGTCGCCGAAGACGGCCAGGTCGAAAACCGTGTGCTCAACGTGCCGTCGGATCTGCCGACGTCGGCGCTCACCGAGGCCAGCAATTTTCTCAACGCGCATATTCGCGGCAAATCGCTGGCGGAGTTGCGTACCGAGATCGAAACCTCGCTGGCGCAGGGTCAGGCCGAGCTCGATCAGTTGACGCAAAAGATCATTTCCGCCGGCCTGGCGAGTTGGTCGGGCGGCGAAAGCAAGGACCGCCAGTTGATCGTGCGCGGCCACGCCAACTTGCTCGACGACCTGCACGCGCTCGACGACCTGGAGCGCGTGCGCTCGCTGTTCGACGCGCTGGAGACCAAGCGCGGCGTCATCGACCTCCTGGGGCGGGCCGAACGTGCCGACGGCGTGCGCATTTTCATCGGTTCCGAGAACAAGCTGTTTTCGCTGTCCGGCTCGTCCACCATCGTTTCGCCCTATCGCGACAGCGAGGGCCGGATTGTCGGCGTCATCGGCGTCATCGGCCCGACCCGGCTCAATTACGCGCGTGTCATCCCGATGGTGGATTACACCGCCCGCGTGGTCAGCCGGCTGCTGGCGCCTTAAAGGATGGCCCCCGGGGCGGTGCCTTAACAGCTTGATTTTTCGCTCCCGAACCCTGATATCCGGGTCTTCCAGCGATCTTTGCAGACATTTCTGAAGATGGATTGAGAGCTATGACGGATAAACCCGCCGCAGACGACATGGTTGCCCCGGAGGCTGCAAAGCCCGCGGGCGAAGCCGGCGCTGCCGCGCCCGAGATGGTGCCGGCGGAGCAGGTGACGGCCGCCCTGGAGGCCGCCGCCGAATTCAAGGACAAGCTGCTGCGCACGCTGGCGGAGATGGAAAACCTGCGCAAACGCACCGAGCGCGAAGTGGCCGACGCGCGCACATATGCCGTCAGCGGCTTTGCCCGTGACGTGCTGGCGGTCGCCGATAACATGCACCGCGCGCTCAGCACCATCGATCCGGAATTGCGTCAGCAGGCCGACGCCAAGATGAAAGCGCTGGTCGAAGGCGTCGAATTGACCGAACGCGAGCTGATGAAGGTTTTGGAAAAGAACGGCGTCAAGAAATTCTCGCCCGAGGGCGAGAAGTTCGATCCGAACAGGCACGAGGCGATGTACGAGGTGCCGACCCAGGACCTGCCCGCCGGTCATGTCGCGCAGGTCATGCAGGCCGGCTACATGCTGGGCGAGCGCGTGCTGCGCCCGGCCATGGTCGGCGTCTCCAAGGGCGCCGCGAAAACGGCGCCGAAAGGCTCGCCGGCCTACGATCCGCAGTCGGATAACGCCGCTAACGGCAGCTAATCTTGGCGCTCAGCGCGTGGCGATGCCGTCGCGGATGCCGCGCAGGCGGGTGAACATGTCGTTCCAGCCGTCGCGGGGGCCCACGCCGATGACGCGCAGAAAGCCGCCCGAGCCGAACCGCACCCACTGCACCACGTTGACCCGTTCGCCGGCGATGCCCTGGGCGTCGCCGCGAATCTCATTGCCCTGCATGCCGCCGAGGCGCATCGGCTCGGCGCCGGTGACGTTGAGGTTGCGCAGCGGCGCCGACGACAGCAAATCGCGGGCGAATTTGGCGCGGTCGTCCGGGGTTTCCGGCGCGCCGGCACCGACCGAGACGACGACGTAGGTCGTCGTGCTCATGTTATCGCCAGGTCCATCGATGAGGACCACGCCGCCTTGCGGCAAGACCTGGAGCACGCGGAAGCCCGACATCTCGCCGAGCTTGAACGGCAGCATCCCCAGCTGCTCCTCGATCGGCGCCGGGCGGAACGTGACGCTGGCCAACATCTTGCGCACGACGGCGTCGGAATAGACGTCCAGCGCCGCCTCGGGCACCTGCACGTTCACCAGCGCCGTGAGATCGGGAATCGTGCCGACCGCCGCGCTCGCCAGCAGGAACCATTTGCGTAGCTTGACGCCGTTTTCCTCGGCCGCAGCGGTGATCAGGAAACCGACCCCGCTGGCGAAGGGAAAACTCTCCCGCTTGACGTCGGTCAGTCCGGTCTGTTGTGAGCCGAAGGCCGATTTTTCGATGTCCTCGTAGGCGCGGGCGGGCAGGTCTAGGATCGCGACCGCGGCCTTGCGCGCGGGATCCTCGAAGCCGGGAAAAGTCTTGGCCAAGACGAGATCGCCTTGCGGCTCCAGCCCAACCCGCAAAGCGGGCGGGAACTGCGGCGCGGCCGAAGCCGGCATGGCCAGGCAAGCCATCGCCAAAAATGTTGCGATCAGGGTCAGTCGGCGCAGCATCGGCATGGCCTTTCAAGCCGGCGGCAATCCGCCGGTCCGGATGACTTAGCCATCCGGACTGCATGCGGCAATGGCGCCAAAAGCGCTCAAACCGCCAAATCGCTCCGCTGGTTTTTGAAGACCCCGGGCTTGGCCATGTCGGCCCAGGCTTTGGCTATCGAGCCCATGGCGTCAACGCCTCGGCAGGCGTTCTCGGCGGTCGTCAGCGGTGCAGCCGGCGGCCCGCGCGTCTAGGCCCCCCGCCGGCCGGGAGAGCGGCCGGTCTTGCCAGCAAAGCCCTGAGAATGCGCGCCAAACGCGATTTGCGCCTTGCGGCTCCGGGGGGCCCTCCTATATGAGCGTTGGGCCGCGAAGGGCGCGGCTTAATGTGTATCCAGGGGGCTGGATCGAGGGGTCTGCGGATGAGCCGCGGGCTTCCATTCGGGCGCCAGTTTGGCCCGGCCGGCCTGCCGCAAATCGAGAGGAAATAACCATGAGCAAGGTCATCGGCATCGACCTCGGCACCACTAACTCGTGCGTCGCCGTCATGGAAGGCAAGACACCGAAAGTCATCGAGAACGCCGAGGGCATGCGCACCACGCCTTCGATCGTCGCCTTCACCGACGACGGCGAGCGTCTCGTCGGCCAGCCGGCCAAGCGCCAGGCGGTCACCAATCCTGAAAAGACGATCTTCGCGGTCAAGCGTCTGGTCGGTCGCCGCTACGACGATCCGATCATCGAGAAGGACAAGAAGCTCGTCCCTTACAAGATCACGAAAGCCGGCAACGGCGACGCCTGGGTCGAAGCCGAAGGCAAGTCCTATTCGCCCTCGCAGATCTCCGCTTTCATTCTGCAGAAGATGAAGGAAACGGCGGAAGCCTATCTCGGCCAGAAGGTCGAGCAGGCCGTCATTACCGTGCCCGCTTACTTCAACGACGCGCAACGTCAGGCCACCAAGGACGCCGGCAAGATCGCCGGCCTTGAAGTGCTGCGCATCATCAACGAGCCGACCGCGGCCGCGCTTGCCTACGGTCTCGACAAGCAGAAACAGGGCGTCATCGCGGTCTACGACCTCGGCGGCGGCACCTTCGATATTTCCGTGCTCGAAATCGGCGACGGCGTGTTCGAGGTGAAGTCGACCAACGGCGACACCTTCCTCGGCGGCGAAGACTTCGACATGCGTCTGGTCAATTATCTCGCCGACGAATTCCAGAAAGAGCAGGGCATCGATCTGCGCAAGGACAAGCTGGCGCTGCAGCGGCTCAAGGAATCGGCCGAGAAGGCCAAGATCGAGCTGTCGTCCACGACGCAGACGGAAGTCAATCTGCCGTTCATCACGGCGGATGCGACCGGCCCGAAGCATCTGACGATGAAGCTCACCCGCGCCAAGTTCGAGGCGCTGGTCGACGACCTCATCCAGAAGACCATCGAGCCGTGCCGCAAGGCGCTCAAGGACGCCGGCCTCACCGCTGCTGAAATCGGTGAAGTCGTTCTGGTCGGCGGCATGACGCGCATGCCGAAGGTCCAGGAAGTCGTGAAGCAGTTCTTCGGCAAGGAGCCGCACAAGGGCGTCAACCCGGATGAAGTCGTCGCCATCGGCGCGGCGATCCAGGCCGGCGTGCTGCAAGGCGACGTCAAGGACGTGCTGCTGCTCGACGTGACCCCGCTCTCGCTCGGCATCGAAACGCTGGGCGGCGTGTTCACGCGCATCATCGACCGCAACACCACGATCCCGACCAAGAAGAGCCAGGTGTTCTCCACCGCCGAGGATAATCAGAACGCGGTCACCATCCGCGTCTTCCAGGGCGAGCGCGAGATGGCGGCCGACAACAAGATTCTCGGCCAGTTCGATTTGGTCGGTATCCCGCCGGCGCCGCGCGGCGTGCCGCAGGTCGAGGTCACCTTCGACATCGACGCCAACGGCATCGTCAACGTCTCGGCCAAGGACAAGGCGACCAATAAAGAGCAGCAAATCCGCATTCAGGCGTCGGGCGGTCTGTCCGAGGCCGACATCGAGAAGATGGTCAAGGACGCGGAATCGCACGCCGAAGAGGACAAGGCCCGCAAGGCCGCCGTCGAGGCCAAGAACCATGCCGAGGCGCTGGTTCATTCGACCGAGAAGGCGCTCAGCGAGCATGGCTCCAAGATCGGCGACGCCGACCGCGGCGCTATCGAGAACGCGATGGCGGATCTCAAAGAAGCGCTGAAGGGCGACGACGCCACGGCGATCGCGGCCAAGACCAACACGCTGGCGCAGGCTTCGATGAAGCTCGGCGAGGCGATGTACAAGAACGCCGAAGGCTCCGCTCAAGCCGGCGGCGATCATGACAGCGCCACCGGCGCCGACGGCAAGAAAGAGGACGTGGTCGACGCGGAGTTCACCGAAGTCGACGACGACAAAGGCGGCAAGAAGTCCGCTTAACCTCAGAGCGTCGTCGAATGACTTACGTCTCTTCCATCGCCATGCCCCCGGGGATGTCCCGGGGGCACATTTTTTGCTCGGTCCTTTCGGGGCGCGCGTCCCGCAATGACGGCAAGGTGTCGTAATGTCCAAGCGCGACTACTACGAAATTCTGGGCGTTCAACGCACCGTCACCGACGTCGAGCTCAAAGCGGCGTATCGCAAGCTCGCCATGCAGCATCATCCGGACCGCAATCCGGGCGATAGCGAGTGCGAGCACAAGTTCAAGGAACTGTCCGAGGCCTACGACGTGCTCAAGGACGGCGACAAGCGCGCCGCCTATGACCGCTTTGGCCACGCCGCCTTCGAGCAGGGCAGCCGCGGTCACGGCTTCGGCTCCGACTTTGCCCACAGCTTTTCCGATATTTTCGAGGACCTGTTCGGTATGGGCGGCGGCCGGCGCGGCGGCGGCCAGGGCCGCGAGCGCGGCTCGGATCTCCGCTACAACATGGAGATCACGCTCGAGGAAGCCTACGAGGGCAAGACCGCGCAAATCCGCATTCCGACCTCGGTGGCCTGCGAAGTCTGTTCCGGCACCGGCGCCAAGGCCGGCACCAAGCCGAAGCAATGCGCGAGCTGCGGCGGCGCCGGCAAGATCCGGCACGCCCAGGGCTTCTTCACGCTGGAGCGCACCTGCCCGACCTGCCAGGGCCGCGGCCAGGTGATCGACGACCCCTGCGGCGCCTGCGCCGGGGCGGGACGGGTCACCCGCGAGCGCACGCTCTCGGTCAACATCCCGGCCGGCGTCGAGGACGGCACCCGTATCCGGCTGGCCGGCGAGGGCGAGGCCGGTTTGCGCGGCGGACCGCCGGGCGACCTCTATATTTTCCTGTCGCTGGCGCAGCACGAATTCTTCCAGCGCGACGGCGCCGACCTGCATTGCCGGGTGCCGATTTCCATGGCCACGGCGGCTTTGGGCGGCGAATTCGAGGTGCCCTCGATCGACGGCGCCAAGGCGCGGGTCAAGGTTCCGGGCGGCACCCAGACCGGAAAGCGCTTCCGGCTGACCGCCAAGGGCATGCCGGTGTTGCGCTCGAAACAAATGGGCGACATGTACGTTCAGGTAGCGGTGGAAACGCCGCAGAATCTCACCAAAAAGCAGCGCGAGTTGCTGGCCGAATTCGAAAAATTGTCGTCGGAGCAAACACAGCCTGAGTCCGCCGGGTTCTTCAGCCGGGTCAAGGAGTTCTTCGACGGGCTGGGCGGCCGTGCCGGCGCCGCCGACTAGCCTTGACCCCTCGGCCATCCCCCTATACCGATTGACCCAGCGGCTTTCCGCCGCATTGCACGCGTGACCCTATCGATGCCGTCGCATTCAGCTGTCCGCGTTGAAAAGAAAAATCTGCGTCTCCCCGACGAGATGCGGTTCATTCGTACATGGTTCGAAAATCCGCTGTCGACCGGCGCCGTCATGCCGTCGAGCAAGGCGCTTGCGCGCAGCATGGCGAGCTATGTCGATCCGCAATCGACCGGCCCAATCATCGAGCTGGGACCGGGCACCGGCCCGGTGACCGAAGCGCTGGTGCAGCGCGGCGTCGATCCGAAGCGCCTGATCCTGGTCGAGTTCGATCCCGACTTTTGCCGGCTGCTGCGCACGCGCTACCCGGCGGCCACGGTTGTGCAAGGCGACGCCTATCGCTTGCGGCGGCTGCTCGCCGACACCGTGCGCGAACCGGCCGCGGCGATGGTGTCGGGCCTTCCGCTGGTCACCAAGCCGCTGCGCACCCGCCTGCGGCTGATCTCCGACGCGCTGGGCCTTCTTGCGCCGGGCGCTCCCTTCATCCAGTTCACCTATGCGATGGTGCCGCCGATCCCGAAGGACTTGTCGGGCATTACGGCCAAGGCGTCCGATCTGATCTGGATGAACCTGCCGCCGGCGCGCGTCTGGGTCTATCGCGGGAAGTAAGCACTGCGTTGTGATAATGGTGGCCGCAGTCCACGGAGCCGCCGATGTCTGCCCCCAAAATTCTTGTGCTATCGGGCTCCACCCGCAGCGGCTCGCATAACACCCGGCTGGCCGCGCTGGCGGCCAAAGAGCTGACGCTGATCGACGCCGACGTCACCCGAATTTCGTTGCAGGATTATCCGCTGCCGCTGTTCGAGGCCGACCTCGAAGCCAACAGCGGCGCGCCCGCCAGCGCCGTCAAGCTCAAGCAAATGATCATGGCGCATCAAGGCGTTTTTATCGCCAGCCCCGAATATTCGGCCTCGGTGACGCCGCTGTTGAAGAACGCCATAGACTGGGTGTCGCGCGTGCGCGAACGCGCCGACCCGGCTTACGCCGCGTTCAAAGGCCGGGTCTTCGCCATCGCCTCGGCGTCGCCGACGACGACCGGCGGCTTGCGCTCGCTGATGGCGCTGCGGCAAATACTTGAACTCGGCTGCGGCGCTTTGGTGATCCCGGAGCAGGTCGCGGTGCAGCAGGCCGAGCAGGCCTTCGACGACATGGACAGGCTGATCGATGTCCGTACCATGAACATGTTTCGCGCGCAGCTTGAGCGGCTGGCCGAAATGGCGCGGCTATTCGGTTGAGTGAGGAGGAAAGTTTTGGACGCACGTGATCGCCTGATTGTCGCGCTCGATCTGCCGACGGTGGCCGTGGCCGAGGCCATGGTCGAACGGCTGGGCGATTCAGTGACGTTCTACAAGATCGGCTATCAGCTGGCTTTCGCTGGCGGCCTGTCCTTCACCGCGGCGCTGATCGCGGCCGGCAAGCAGGTGTTTCTCGACCTCAAACTGCACGACATCGGCAACACCGTCGCCAAGGGCGTCGAGAGCGTGGCGCAGACCGGCGCGACGTTCCTCACCGTGCACGCCTATCCGCAAACCATGAAGGCGGCGATGGAGGCCCAGCGCGGCTCGAAGCTGAAGATCCTCGGCGTCACCGTGCTGACGTCGTATGACGATTCAGATTTGTTTACCGCCGGCTACAAGCTCGGCGTCAGCGCTTTGGTCGGCCAGCGCGCGGCGCAGGCGCGCGATCTCAAGGTCGACGGCCTGGTGTGTTCGGCGGAAGAGGCGGCGAACTTGCGCAAGATTGTCGGCGCGGATTTATCGCTGGTCACCCCGGGTATCCGCCCGGCGGGCGCCAAGAGCGACGATCAGAAGCGCATCATGACGCCGGCAAAGGCCATCGCCGCCGGCGCCGACTATCTGGTGGTCGGCCGCCCAATCGTGGAAGCTGCCGATCCGAAAGCTGCAGCGGAGGCGATTGTCGCTGAGATCAAGAGCGCCAAAGGCGCATAGGGGGAAACGTGGCGAAAGGCTATTGGATCGGGCGTGTCGACGTGAACGACGAAGGGGCCTACCAGCCTTATGCCATCGCCAACCCGGCGATCTTCAAGAAATTCGGCGGGCGCTACGTCGTGCGCGGCGGCAAATTTGAGGCGACCGAGGGCAAGGCGCGATCGCGCAACGTGGTGATCGAATTCCCCGATTATGCGGCGGCGGTCGCCTGTTACAATTCGCCCGAGTACCAGGCAAACAGGAAAATCCGCCAGGCCAATGCGGTCACCGACATGATCATCGTCGAAGGCTATGACGGCCCGCAGCCCTGAGCAGGTGACGGCGCTGCCATCGCCCGCTATACCCTGAGGCAAGTTCCGGGAGTTTAAGCCATGGCCAAAATGCGGCTGGTGGTCGCCGGCGCCGGCGGGCGGATGGGCCGCACGCTGGTCAAGGCGATCGCCGACAACAAGGATTTGACGCTCGTGGGTGCGCTGGAAGACGCGCGCTCGCCGCTGATCGGCTGGGACGCCGGCACGCTGGCCGGCCTCGGCGAGAACAACGTCAAGCTCACCGGCGACGTTGCGTCGGTGATGGAGCGTGCCGACGGCATCGTGGATTTCACCATCCCGCTGGCGACGACGTCGTTCGCCGCGCTGTCGGCCAAGGCCGGCAAGGTCCACATCATCGGCACGACCGGCCTGACCGAGGCCGACGAGGCCGCGATCGCCGCGGCGGCAAAGACCGCGATCATCGTCAAGTCCGGCAATATGAGCCTCGGCGTCAATCTGCTCGCCGCGCTGACCAAGCGCGTCGCCAAGACGCTCGACAGCTCCTTCGACATCGAAATTCTCGAGATGCATCACAATCAAAAGGTCGACGCGCCCTCCGGCACGGCGCTGTTGCTCGGCCGCGCGGCGGCGCAAGGCCGCGGCGTCGATTTCGACAAGTCCTCGGTGGCCTCGCGCGAGGGTCATACCGGCGCGCGGCGGCCGGGCGACATCGGATTCGCCACCTTGCGAGGCGGCAGTGTCGTCGGCGAGCACAGCGTGATCTTCGCCGGCCCCGCCGAGCGCATCGAACTCACCCACAAGGCCGAAGACCGCATGATCTTCGCGCGCGGCGCGCTGCACGCGGCGTTGTGGGCGCGCAATCAGAAGCCCGGGCTTTATTCGATGATGGACGTGTTGGGATTGAAGGATTTTTAAACCCAGGGGGGCGGCGATGACACCGGAACAAGCTGCGAAGACGAAGGCCAGAGCCTTGGCGATGCTAGGCTGCGGTATCGCCGTGGTCATCGTGGCTTTCCAATATGCCCTGCCGGTGACGGGACGCGCCGAGCCGCCGCCGGCCTTCGCGCCGTATTTGTTTGCCGGCATCGGCATTGTTTTCTTCATCATCGCCGGCCTGATGTGGCGCAAGGTGAGCCGGCAGAACGTTCCTGCCTTGGCTCCGGCCGATCTCAGCGGTCCCCAGGGCAAGACCGCCATCGGGTTTATGGCGCTAGGCGTCGTTGCTTTGGCGGGCAGCTATTTCATCGATGATCTCGTGCCGAACGACGAGATCCTTGGCATGCTGCTATCGGTTGGCCTCTTGGTGGTCATGATCGTTTGCTTTCTTATCGCCGCGCGGATCGCGCGAAAATTACCGCGTAAAGCGTCAACTCCAGGAGTCGGACAATAATGAACGATCGTCTTCTCGTGCTCGTGCGCCACGGCCAGAGCGAATGGAACCTCAAGAACCTGTTCACCGGCTGGCGCGACGTCGACCTGACCGACAAGGGCGTCACCGAAGCGCGCGAAGCCGGCCGCAAGCTCAAGGGCCAGGGGCTCAAATTCGACGTCGCCTACACCTCCGCGCTCAAGCGTGCGCAACGCACCCTCGATTTGATGTTGGAGGAAATGGGCCAGGCGATTCCGGTCATCAAGGATCACGCGCTGAACGAACGCGACTACGGCGACCTCTCCGGCCTAAACAAGGACGACGCCCGCAAGAAATGGGGCGACGAGCAAGTGCATATCTGGCGCCGTTCCTACGACATCGCGCCGCCGGGCGGTGAGAGCCTCAAGGATACGCTGGCGCGCACGCTGCCTTATTACGTCACAGAAATCCTGCCGCGGGTGCTGCGCGGCGAGCACGTGCTGGTGGCGGCGCACGGCAATTCGTTGCGCGCGCTGGTCATGGTGCTGGAGAAGCTCACGCCGGAGCAGATCTTGAAGCGCGAGATAGGGACCGGGGTGCCGATCATCTACCGGCTCGACGCCGACGCCACGGTGAAGTCGAAGCTGGATCTGGCGGCGTAGTTTCGCGCGCCAACAAAAAAAGGCCCCGCCGGGAAGCGGGGCCTTTTCCGTTCAGGTCGTTCGCATTACTCGATGATCTTCACGACCTTGCGCGAGCGGCCATCGACGATGACGCGCTGGTTGTTGATCACCGCATAACGGTACTCGGTGTGCTGCGGCACGGTGCGCAGCTCAACCGTTTCGGGCAGCGGCTCGCCGACGACGACGCGTTCCCGGTAGGTCACGGACGGGCCGGTGTCATGCTGCACGTAAGTCACGACTTCCTTCGGCGGTTCGGCTGCGCTGCCGACGGTCGCACCGACGCCGGCACCGACGACTGCGCCAACCGGGCCACCGACCACGCCGCCAACTACCGCGCCGCCGACCGCACCGGTCGCTGTCGAGGCCTGGGCGAAAGCCGCCGCCGGGGCCAAGGTCGTTGCCGCTAGCAAAGCAATCAAGAAACGAGTTTTCATCACGTGCTCCTGTTCTGGAAAGGGATCACGCGATGCAACGCGTGTCATTTGACATGCGTTCCAGGAGAAAACGATGGAACCCCGAAATTCGGTACACACTTCGTTGCAAAGATGAAAAATATATAGGCGCGAAAGTTCCAGCTCAGGAACCGGCGGCGACGCCCGCTTCCCAGCCCAGCATCGCGCGCTTGCGCGTGATGCCCCAGTGGTAGCCGGTGAGGTCGCCGCTTTTACCGACGACGCGATGGCACGGCACCACGAAGCAGATCGGGTTCTTGCCGACCGCGGCCCCGACCGCCCGGGCGGCTTTCGGTGCACCGGCTTGCGCGGCGAGGTGCGAATAGGTCGTGAGGTTGCCCACCGGAATGGTCAGGAGCTTTTCCCATACACGGACTTCGAAGTCGGTGCCGATCAAGACGACGCGCAACGGCTGCTCCGGCCGCCACAGCGTCTTGTCGAAAATGCGCCGCGCCGTCGGCGCGGTGGCGGCGAAGTCCTCGACGTATTGCGCCTTCGGCCAGCGCTTGCGCATGTCGTCGAGCGCGGCGCGTTCCTCGCCGGGATCGGCCAGCGCCAGCCCCGCAAGCCCGCGGGGCGTCATCATCACCAGCGCCATGCCGAAGGGGCAGGGGTGGAAGCCGTAGGTGACGACGAGACCGTCGCCGCCGGCCTTCCATTCGCCCGGCGACATCGCCTCGTGGGTGACGAACAGATCGTGCAGGCGGCTGGGGCCGGACAGGCCGACCTCGTAGGCGGTGTCGAGCACGCTCGCCGAGGCGCGCAGTAATTCGCGCGCGCTATCCAGCGTCAGCGCCTGCAAGAAGGCCTTCGGCGTCAGGCCGCACCAGCGCCGGAACAGATGATGCAGATCGCTGGCGCTGACACCGGCTGCTTCCGCGACGGTGTCGATGTCAGGCTGGGCCCGCCAGTTGCCGCGGATGTGGGCGATGGCGCGGCGCACAACGTCGTAATCCGCGGCCGCGGTGACGAGCGGCGCGACGCCGGGGAAACGGTCGGTCATAGCCGGCTTTGCACGGGTCATGGTCATGAGAGGCTATCTAGAGCGAGCCCCGGCGGCAAACCACCCGATTTCTGCCTCCGATCCCTCCCTGAAAGGGGAGGGATCAAGACAGGTCCGTTCTCACAACTCCCCTCTTGGCCTCGCCCAAGGCCGCGCCGAGTTCTTTGGCAAAATTGGCCTTCTCGTCGGGTCCCAGGAAATTGGCAATGATGAGTTGCTTGCCGCGCGACACCAGCAGCAGGCGCTCGATGCCGTATTCTTCGTGGCTGATTTTTTCGAGCCGGACCCAGAGCGGATTGAGCGCCCATTCGCGCACCAAGCCGCGATGGCTGACCTTGCGCACCGTCAGTGCGGACATTGTGACCTTGACTTCCTCGTAGGCGCCGGCGCGGCGATAGTTCAGGCGGAACGCCCAATAGAGCAGGGCAACGTCCAAGCCGAAAAATCCAAACACCGGCCAGGCGCCGGCAATGAGGAACACCATGCCGGAGATGAAACTGATGCCGCCGAAGATCACCATCAGCACGACAAAGCCGGTGCGTCCAAGCGATCGGTGCGGCGTGATCACTGCGGAAAAGATCGTGGGCTCGAGCGGGTCGAGATTGTCGCCGGGCATAGCGTTCATTATACCGAAATGATGGCGAAAAAGCCGGCCCGCAAGCCTTCAGGCAAGACGCCTTCGGTCAAAAAGCCGTTAGCGAAGGCGGCCAAGGGCAAAGCCGCGACGGTCAAGCCGGCGCCGAAGCGCGCCAAGGCCGACGCGAAAGCCGCGCAGGGCAAGCTGCCGGAAATGACGGCGGCGCAGATCGATGAGGCGTTTCGCCGCTTCCAGGCCGCTATCCCTGAGCCGAAGACCGAACTGAAATACGTCAACCCCTTCACGCTGTTGGTGGCGGTGGTGCTGTCGGCGCAGGCGACGGACGCGGGCGTCAACAAGGCGACACCCGCTTTGTTCGCGCTGGCCGATACGCCCGAAAAGATGGCGGCGCTTGGCGAAGACCGCATCCGCGACCTGATCAAGACCATCGGCTTGTTCCGCAATAAGGCGAAGAACGTCGCGGCGCTGTCGCAGATATTGGTCGCGCAGCACGGCGGCGAGGTGCCGCGCTCGCGCGAGGCGCTGGAGGGCCTGCCCGGCGTCGGCCGCAAGACCGCCAATGTGGTGTTGAATTGCGCCTGGGGCGAGGAGACTTTCGCGGTCGACACCCACATCTTTCGCGTCGGCAACCGCACCGGCATGGCGACCGGCAAGAACCCGTTCGAAGTGGAGCAGAAGCTGGACAAGGCCGTGCCCGGCCCATATCGCCGCCACGCCCACCACTGGCTGATCCTGCACGGCCGCTACACCTGCGTGGCTCGCAAACCGCACTGCGAGCGGTGTATCATTGCTGACTTATGCCAATGGCCGGGTAAAACGGTCTTATAAAAAAGCTCCGGGGGAGACGCATGGGAGCCACGGATCGGCCTTGGATCGGTCATGAGACCGATCAACAAGTCTATTTTGGCAAATCCGGCTTGCCAATGAAGGCGGTTACGGCCTGGCATAAACGCGGTTACCGGCCGACCGGAAATTTCAGAATCGATGCCGGCGGCGGCAGCAAATACTGGCGTGAAGGTGCGAGCCTTATTGCCAAGCTGCCGAGGAAATCAGCGCGGACGCTCGAGCAGCAAGTCGCGGCCGATATCATTCTTCTTGAATGCCGAGAAAGCCGCGAGTCTTTTCTCACGCACCACGCCGACGCCATCTATCGCAAGCTGACGAAAAACCTTTCGGAATTCATCCGCGTCGACGACCTGCCGTACTTCGCGGCGAAGCTGGTGCCGGGCCTGACTCCGACGCGCAAAGAAGTCGACGCCGAAAGCGAATTGCTGCAATCCGAAAAGGACGGTGTCGAAGTCGACCAGGGTATTTTTCTTTCGCACGTGCTCGCCAATGCCGAGACCGGCATGCATTTGTGTCACGCCATGCTGCGGCCGAAGATGGAATCGATCGAGCGCAGCCGCGAATTCATCACCAACGGCATCGTCGATTTCGGTCCCGCGAAAGTGGAGCGGCAGGGCAAGGCGGCGGTCGTCACCGTCTGCAATCCTCGCTTCCTCAACGCCGAAGACGACGACACGCTTGACGACACCGAAACTGCCGCCGACATCGCCATCTTCGACCAGATGAGCGAAATCTGCATTCTGCGCGGCGGGCCAGTCGATCATCCCAAATACAAAGACCGCAAGATATTTTCCGCCGGCATCAACCTGACGCATCTCTATCGCGGCAAGATTCCGTTTCTCTGGTACATCCGCCGCGACATGGGCATCGTCAACAAGATGCTGCGCGGGCTGGCGGTCGGATCGCGCGGTCCCGACGAGATGCAGGGCGGCACCATGGAAAAGCCCTGGGTCGCCGGGGTCGACGTCTTCGCCATTGGCGGCGGCTGCCAGTATCTCTTGGCGATGGATTATGTCGTGGCCGGCAGCGACGCCTACATGACACTACCGGCCCGCAAGGAAGGCATCATCCCCGGCGCCGCCAATCTGCGGCTGACGCGCTTTGTCGGCGCGCGCCTGACGCGGCAGGCCATTTTGATGGGCAAGCGCCTGGAATGCGATTCGCCCGAAGGCCGCCTGATCTGCGACGAAGTGGTGCCGCCCGACCAGATGGAGCAGACGCTCCAGCGCGTCGTTGACGACTACACTGGCTCCGGCGTGGTCAGCGCCGCCAGCAATCGCCGTGCGTTTCGCGTGTCCGAGGAGCCGCTCGATCTGTTCCGCCGCTACATGGCGGTCTACTGCCGCGAGCAGGCTTATTGCCATTTCAGCCCGGCGCTGATCGCCAATCTCGAAAAACACTGGAACGCCGCGCAACGCAAAATTTGATTGGAAAAATATAAACGGGGAAGCGCATGCCGGGGTTGCTGCTCAAGGGCGCGGATCTGACGCCGCGAAGGGACAAGCTTGAGCCGATCGAGGTTGCGTCGCGCGACGAGATTGCGGCGTTGCAGCTCGAGCGCCTCAAATGGAGCCTGGCGCACGCCTATGCCAATGTGCCCCATTACAAGCAGTCATTCGACGCCGCGGGCGTCCATCCGGACGATCTAAAGACGCTCGCCGATCTGACGAAATTCCCTTTCACCGTCAAAGACGACCTGCGCCGCGAATTTCCCTTCGGCATGTTCGCGATGAAGCGCGAGCATGTGGTGCGCATCCACGCCTCGTCGGGCACGACCGGCAAGCCGACCGTGGTCGGCTACAGCAAGAACGATCTCGATATGTGGGCGAACGTCATGGCGCGCTCGATGCGCGCCGCCGGCTGCCGGCCCGGCATGCTGGCGCATAACGCCTACGGCTACGGCCTGTTCACCGGCGGCATCGGCTTCCATTACGGCGCCGAGCGGCTCGGCATGACGGTGATGCCGGTGTCCGGCGGCATGACCGAGCGGCAGGTCAAGCTGATAGGCGACTTCAATCCCGACGTCATTTTCGTGACGCCGAGCTACATGCTGGCGATCCTCGACGAATTCCGCGTGCAGGGCGTCGATCCGCGCGCCTCGTCGCTCAAGATCGGCATGTTCGGTGCCGAGCCCTGGACCACGGCGATGCGTGCCGAACTCGAAGCCGCGTTCAACCTTCACGCTATCGACAATTACGGCCTGTCGGAAGTCATCGGCCCCGGGGTGTCCTGCGAATGCATCGAAAGCAAGGACGGCTGCACCGTCTGGGAGGATCACTTCTATCCGGAGGTGATCGATCCGGCGACAGGCAGCGTGCTGCCGGACGGCGAACTGGGCGAACTGGTGTTCACCTCGCTGACCAAAGAGGCGATGCCGGTGATCCGCTATCGCACCCGAGACTTGTCGCGGCTATTGCCCGGCACCGCGCGCTCGATGCGGCGCATGGAGAAGATCACCGGCCGTTCCGACGACATGATGATCATCCGCGGCGTCAATGTGTTCCCGAGCCAGGTCGAGGAGATCATTTTGCGCGATGCGCGGCTGTCGCCGCATTTTGTCATCGAATTGACGCGCCACGAGCGGCTCGACGCCATGGCCGTGGTGGTGGAGGCACGGCCCGGCACGCCGGAACCGGATTGGGCCCCCGGCAGCCACGACCTCACGCGCCACATCAAGAATTTGATCGGCGTCACCGCCGACGTGAAGGTCGTCAAGCCCGGCACGGTGGAGCGCTCGGCCGGCAAGGCCAGGCGGGTGATCGATTTGCGCGGGAAGTAATCCGTCACCCTGAGGTGCTTGGCCGAAGGCCAAGCCTCGAAAGGCGACGGCCCGCCATCTTCGAGGCTCGCTACGCTCGCACCTCAGGATGACGTGTTACGAGCGATCCCGCCATCCGCTTATGGATGTGCACCATGAAAGCCATGGCGAAGACCGGGGTGGCGAAGTTCAGGATCGGGATGGAGACGAACGCGGCGATTACCAGTCCGGTCAAAAAGATGTAGCCGGCGTTGGCCTTGCGCATGGCCTTGGCTTCGTCGGGCGGACGGAAGCGCATGGCGGCCAGTTCAAAATATTCGCGACTGAGCAGATAGGCGTTGGCCAGGAACAGGATGATAAAGCCGATGCCGGCGAAAAGCACGAAGGGCAAGGCGCAGAGATAAACGACAATCGCCAGCGCTGCGAATTTGACGCCCTCGATCAGCGCCCAGGCCAGCGGCAGCGCGCGGCCGACCGGCTCGCCCGGATAGTCGGTCAGTTCCACCACCTCGGCGACCTCGTCGACGAAGAAACTGCCGACAAAGGCGGTCACCGCCGGCATCAGGAACAGCGCGCCGGTGACGATGCCGAGCCCCGCCAAAATCGACAGTACCCAGGCCAGCGCCGCCCAGGCGCCGTGCGGCGCGATGCCCGCGGTCTGTTCCGCCCAGGTCGCGCCGCTTTCGGCCAAAGCCGACAGCAGGCGTTGCAGGGCGACGCCGATGATGACGATCACTAACACCGCCAGGGCTACGGATTTGAGCAGCACGCGGCGCAGCGGCGGTGAGAACATTTGCGAGAGTGCTTTGACGGCGGCGTCGATCATGCCGCCACAGTTAGTCGCGCGCGCGGAAAGGGCAAGGGCCCGGCGCTAGACCGCCGGGGCCAACGTCTTTTCGCCGACGTTTGCCGCGTCGGCCGGAACCAGAGACACGATCGGGTCGGGATCGACCGCCGGCACGTCGGCCCAGGCCATGGCCTTGTAGTCGAAGCCGCGCACGATGGTCGGTTTGACGACGGCGAAATAAGGCGAAATGTCGAAGTCGCGCGGCGCGTAAAGCGACGAGTGCCGGATTTCAAGGATGTCGCGGCGCTCGGCTTCGCTCTCGACGCGCGTGACTTTCGGCAGGATCGGGTAGCGCACGTTCTCGAAGGCTTGAGCGATCAGCGCCGAACAGATGATGCGCGTGGGATGGCCGGAGCCCAGCGCCATCATGCGGCGGCGCCAGCGCCGCGGCACCGGCAACGGGATGAGATAGCGCAGCAGGTCGATGATGTTCTTGAGGTCGTAATCGAAGCCGATGCGCTCGGCGGCATAGGCGCAGACGCGCGCGCGGTCGTCATCGTTCAGCCCGATGGGGCGGCAGATGCGCGAATGCACGCGGCCGTATTTCGACAGCGGCACCGCCACCACGCCTTCGCCCAGATTGGCCTCGACCAGCTCGAGCGGCTCGCCTTCGGTCGAAACGCGATCGCCGATCGGCCCGACATACAGGGCGGCGTGCGACCATGTCGACTGCGTAAGATATTTGATGACGCCGGAAATATTGTTATGGCCTTCGACCAGCAGCACGTCGCCGGGCTTGAGCGTCGCGCGCAACGCCTCGGCGTCGCCCGGCGCCACGGCTTCGTAGCCCTGCTCGGGCTTTTCCAGATAACGGGCAAGCA
>Ga0265314_10001437_pt1 | contig 26658 bp, 24 predicted proteins | sample 4126metaG_FD_203106 | JGI IMG/M metagenome (GOLD analysis project Ga0265314, IMG submission 203106) | Rhizosphere microbial communities from Carex aquatilis grown in University of Washington, Seatle, WA, United States - 4-1-26 metaG | ecosystem: Host-associated > Plants > Roots > Rhizosphere >... | reverse complement strand
GGTCGATGACGGTCAAGTCGAGGGCCGGCACCGTCTGGCCGCCGTCCTCGAAAGACCCGTAATTGCCGCCCTCGAACAGGCCGAAGCCGCCGGTCTGCCCGCCGCAGCCGGCCAGCAGCAGAGGCATGCCGATAAGGAGCGAGCGGCGGTTCAAAGCGGCGGGAACTTTCATCGGCTAAATCCCTGGTGGCTAAATCCTGGTGAGAACATGGCCTTATCGCGCAAGCGGGCCCGGTCGCGCAATAATGCCGTGGCCGCGTGACGCATTAGTGATCTGCGCGGCCCGCCGCTCACGTTACCATCGGATGGCCGTAATCGTGCCGCTTGTAAGGCGGGCCCGTTCTCAGAGACCGACCATGGAACAAGTGCTGCGCTTCCTCCCACCCCGTCCGGCCTCGACCGCTGTGCGCTACGCGCTGTCGGCGGTGCTGGTCGCGATCTGCGCCGCCACGGTGAAGCTGCTGCACGCCGAAACCGGGGTCTACGCCTTCTTCATTTTCTATCTCGCGATCTTCCTGGCCTCGGTGCTGTTCGACCACGGCAGCGGCTTTGTGGCGACGGCGCTCAGCGTCCTGTTCATGTATTTCCAGCTCGCCGCCGGCGGCAAATCCGTGCTGGAGGACATCACGCCCCTGCTCGGCAGCTTCGTGGCGATCTCCGTCGGCGTTGCCTTCGTCAGCGAGGGCTTGCGGGTCGGTTGGGAACGGGCGATCGCCGCCGAGCAGGTCAAGGATCTGCTGCTGCAGGAGCTGCGCCACCGCACCAAGAACGACCTCGCCATGGTGGTGTCGGTCTTGTCGCTCCAGGCGCGCGGCGAAGCCGAACCCGTGACCAAAGCGGCGCTGGAAAACGCCATCGCGCGCATCCGCGCCATCGCCGGCGCGCACGATCATTTCGGCCCGCTCAGCGACGAAGCCCAGGTCGACATCAAGGACTACCTGACCAAATTATGCGGCCATCTCGGCGACAGCCTGCGCGACGTGCGGCCGATCAAGGTCGAGGTCGACGTCGAGAGCACGGTGCTGAAATCGCGCGACGCCATTCCGATCGGCCTCATCGTCAACGAGCTGGTGACCAACGCGCTCAAGCACGCTTTTCCCGAAAACCGGGCCGGCACCGTGCGCGTGACGCTCGACCAGGCATCGCCCCCGATTCTGACCGTCGAAGACAACGGCGCCGGCTGCCCCCCGGCGCACAAGGAAGGCCTCGGCTCGCGTCTCACCAAGCTGCTGGTCAGACAGCTCGGCGGCTCGATCGCCTGGGAAGACGCGGCGCCCGGCTGTCGCGTCCGGGTCACGCTACTGGCCGCCGAGTAACGCTCCCGCGTTGTGGATTGATCTAGCGCAACGGCGACCGCGGCCGGTTGTGCCATTGGTTTCCCCAACCTCGTGGAGGAAGCCATGACCCAGCCTGTGCAAGCGCAATATCCCACGCTGGACACGGTGCGGAACGCCGTGTCCAGGTGGGTCAATTCCTATCGGGAACGCACCAACCAGTTCGCCCGGTTCGGGCAATGCAGCCCGGACGACGTCGACGCCATCGCCAAGGATCTCGCGCTGTCGACCGCCGACCTGCGCGCGCTGTCCCGCAAGAGTCCGGATAGCGCCGCCAACTTGCAGAGAATGCTCGCGGCCCTGCACGTCGACCCGGCGGCGCTGGCCCAGCACAATCCCTTGGTGCTGCGCGATCTGCAACGGCTTTGCGTCATGTGCGCCGACAAGCAGCGTTGCGAGCACGAGTTCGATACCGGCACGGCGGCCGAGCACTTTCACGAATATTGCCCGAACGCCTACACGCTCGACGCGCTGGTTCAGCAGGACGCCAAATCCGAGAGCGCGTCTGAGCCTGGGTCCGAGTCGACGCCCGCGACCGGCGCCAAGGCGCAATGGTGAGCGCGGCCTGTTAGGGGCACCGATCACCGCCCTCAGGTGTCGAGCGGAACCAGCAGCGAAAAAGTCGCGCCATGCGGCGCCGCCGGACGCGTCAACTCGGCGCCCAATTGCTTGGCGAGGGCATTCACAAGCCGGCTGCCGAGGCGTTTGCTCGTTGCCGGATCGAAACCCGCCGGCAGGCCGACGCCATCGTCGCGCACCGAGACCAGCACCTGGTCCTTGCTCTCGGCCTGAAAAACCCGCACCCAGATTTCACCGTCGGGACACCCCGGATAGGCGTATTTCCCGGCGTTGGTGACGAGCTCGGTGACAACGAGGGCGATGAGAATGGCGCGGTCGGCGGCGAACTGAATTTTCTCAGGCGCCTCGAGACGCACGCGGCAGGGCGCCACCGCGCCTTCCAGATCGCCGATCACTTCGCGCAGGTAATCGACCAGATCGATTTTCTCGTAATCGGCGTGGTAGGCGAGGCGGTCATAGGCACGGCCGACGGCGTTGATGCGGCTGGCCGCTTCCTGGAGTCGCACGCTCACCTCTTCGTTGCCGCTGTCGTTGGCTTGCAGTTGCAGCATGCTGGACACCACCTGCAGGCTGTTCTTGACGCGGTGATTGACTTCCTTGAGCAGCACCTGGTGCCGGTCGAGCGCCGCTTGCAGCTTGCGCTGATACTGCTGCTGCTCGATCGCCATGCCGAGGATGTTGGCGGCGCCCTGCAGAAAGGCGACGTCATGCTCGTTGAATTCGCCGTCGGATTTGCTGTCGACCTCAAGCACGCCGAAGGGCGAGCCGTCGCCTTGCAGGATGACGTTCATGGCGCGGCGGATACCATGCTCAACCAGCAATTCGGGCGTGCGAAAGCGTTGCTCGTTTTCGAGGTGATTGGAGATCACCGGTTTGCCGGTCTGCAAGGCATAGCCTGCCGGTGACGCCAGATCGGCGCCGACGCTGGCGCTGCCGACGACGCCCTCGTCCCAGCCGACGCCGGCGCGCACCAGCAGCCGGTTTTCCGCGGGGATGTATTCCAGCACCTTGCAGTATTCGGCGCCGAGGCCTTCCGCGGTCATGCGCGCGGTGTGATTGAGCATGCCGGTGAAATTGGTGCCTTGCAAAGCGATCACGCCGAGCTCGGCGAGCAGCTCCTGCTGACGGATGCGCTGGCGCAGCGCGCGCCCGGTCAGATCCTCGGCTGGCGGTTCGCCCGGCGCCGTCTCGACGACAGGCTTACCCGGTTCGGCGGTGTCCATGGGCTCCGCGCATAGCACATAACGAGGCCTGGCGGCGAAAATGCCTTGGCCCGCCGCCATTGAATTACGGCGCGGGTTCCATCCGGATCGAAGGGGCAGCGAACGGAAGGCGCCAGTGTCATCACCGGGCTTGTCCCGGTGACCCCGTTTAGGCAGGTACAGTGCGTCCATGAGCGAGATGCCCGGGTCAAGTCCGGGCATGACAGCGGAGGGGTAGATCGCGCAACACAAGGAAACGGAATGAGCTCGCGCAGCGAGCTACTGCCTAACTCCCCAACTTCCTGATCACCTCGTCCAACTGATCCAAATCCGAATACTTGATGTGCAGCGTGCCGCTACCGCCGCGGTGATCGACGGTCACCTCAAGCCCGAGCGCGTCGGATAGTCTTTTCTCCAGCGCGCGGGTGTCGGCATCCTTGGCGCCGCTGGTGTAGCCTTTGGCCTCGTTGCGGACGTCGCGCGCCTGCGCAGCGCCGTCCTTGCGCATCTCGGCCTCGACCTGGCGCACGCTCAAGCCGCGCTTGATGATGTCCTGCGCGATCTCGAGCGCGTTGGGCTGGCCGATCAATTGCCGCGCGTGACCGGCCGACAATTCGCCGGACTGCACCAGCGCCTTCACCGGCTCCGACAGCTTCAGCAGCCGCAACAAGTTGGCGACGTGCGAGCGGCTCTTGCCGACGATCTGCGCGACGTCGTCCTGGCTGTGTTCGAAATCCTGCATCAAAGCCAGATAGCCGGCCGCTTCTTCGATCGGATTGAGATCGGCGCGTTGCACGTTCTCGATGATGGCGAACTCCAGCGCCTGCGCGTCGGTCGCTTCCACCACCGCGATCGGCACGTCGTGCAGGCCGGCGCGCTGCGCCGAGCGCCAGCGCCGCTCGCCGGCGATGATCTCGAACTTGTCGGGGTAGCCTTTGATCCCCCGCACCACGATGGGCTGGATGATGCCGCGCTCCTTGATCGAGGCCGTCAATTCGGCAAGCTCGGTCTCGGTGAAGGCGCGGCGCGGGTTGCGCGGATTGGCGACCAGATTTTCAATCGGCGCCTTGCGCGGCTTGCGCGCGGCGTCCGCCGCCGGAGATTCTTCCGCGACTTCGCCCATCAGCGAAGCAAGGCCGCGTCCCAATCGCGAGTGATCCACCATCGCCGCTCCTGAAGTTCTGCTCACGCACGTGTCCTTTTCTTCTCGCGATTTTCTTGTCTCGATCCGTCGCCCTTCGAGGCTCGGCGCAAGCGCGCCTCGCACCTCGGGGTGACGGGGCAACTACCCCGCCTTCAACTCCCGCTCGCGTTGGATGATCTCGGTCGCCAGCCGCAAATAGGCTTCGCTGCCGACGCATTTCAAATCATAGACCAGCACCGGCTTGCCGTAGGACGGCGCTTCGGAGATGCGCACGTTGCGCGGGATCACCGTGTCGTAAACCTTGCGGCCCATGTATTGCCGCACGTCGGCGACCACCTGGTTCGCCAGATTGTTGCGGGAATCGTACATCGTCAGCACGATGCCGTGGATCGTCAGGTTCGGATTGACCGTGGTCTTGACCTGCTCGATCGTCTTCAGCAGTTGCGACAAACCTTCGAGCGCGAAGAACTCGCATTGCAGCGGCACCAGGATCGAGTCGGCCGCCGCCATGGCGTTGACCGTGATCAAATTGAGCGACGGCGGGCAGTCGACCAGCACATAGGTGAAGTGAAATTCCGGCTTGCCGACGTTGATGTTGTTCAGCGCCGTGCGCAGGCGGAAGGCGCGGTCCTTGCTCTGGCCGATCTCGAGTTCGAGCCCCGACAGATCCATGGTCGAGGGCGCCAGGAAAAGCTGCGGCACCGAGGTCTGCACGATGGCGTCGCGCATCGGCGCCGTGCCGGACAGCACGTCGTAGGTCGAGGTGCGGCGCGCCTTGCGCTCGACGCCCAAGCCCGTCGAGGCGTTGCCCTGCGGGTCGAGGTCGACGATCAGCACGTGCTCGCCGATCGCGGCCAGCGCGGTGCCGAGGTTGATGGCCGTCGTGGTCTTGCCGACGCCGCCCTTCTGGTTGGCGATGGCGATGACCCGCGGGCGGCCCGGCTCGCCGGCCGGGGCGGGCTGCGGGAAGGGCACGATCTGCGGGTCGGCTGGCGGAGGGAGCGGGTCGGTCATTGGCTTAGTCCAATCGGTTGGCGGCGAGCGCGTCAGCGGCCCTTGCGGGGCGTCAGGCCGGACACGACCACAATGGCGCTGTCCGGATTGGTCTTGCTTGGAGCCTTCTCGGCCTTAATTATCCAATATCTAGCGGCTTCGGTCAATTCGGCATCTACATCTTGACCTTTGGGGAAGATCCCGATGGCGCCGCGCGCCATGAGAGGAAACGCTAGTTGGAACAAGACTTTCAATGGGGAGACCGCCCGCGCGGTCACGACATCCACGCTATCCCCATGGCTGGCGGGGAAAATTTCCGCGCGCATGTGGTGCACGGTGGCCGGAATGCCTGTTTTTGCCACCGCGTCGCGCAGGAAGGCGGCCTTTTTCCCCACGCTTTCCACCAGGTGAACGTGGGCGCCCGGCGTTTCAGCCAACGCGCAGGCAATCGGAATGCCGGGAAAGCCCGCGCCCGATCCGAAGTCGACCCAGGTCTTGGCCTCGGGCGCGAGGTCGAGGAGCTGGAGCGAGTCGGCGATGTGCCGGGTCCAGATCGTCGGGATTGTCGAAGACCCGATGAGGTTCTGATGTTCGGCGGCGAGCAACAGCGCTTCTACGAAGATGTCGAGCCGCTTTTCTGTTTCACGTGAAACAGGCGTCAGGGCCAAAGCCTGCGCTTTATCGCCACCCTGCCCGCTCACGCGACGGACTTGCGGCGGCCGCGCTTCACATGCGCGACCAACAGCGTCAGCGCCGCCGGCGTCATGCCGTCGATCTTGCTGGCGTGACCGATGGTGCGCGGCTTGTGCATGATGAGTTTTTGTTTGGCTTCGTTCGACAGCCCGGGCAGCGATGCGTAATCGAAATCTTCCGGCAGCATGAAGCTGTCGTCGCGGCGGTACGATTCGATGTCGGCATTCTGCCGCGACAGATAGACGTCGTACTTGGCGTCGATCTCGATCTGCTCGGCGATCTTCGGCGCGAGCGCGCCGAATGCTGGCCATATCGTAGCCAACACATCGATCGTGATGTTCGGATAGGACAGCAGTTCGAAGGCCGAGCGGCGATGACCGTCTTTGTTCAACGACAATCCGTGTCGCTCGCCCTCCTTCGGCGTCAGCGAAACCGAATCGGCGAGGGCGCGCGCCTCCTTCAACGCCGATGATTTTGCGTTGAAGACTTGAGTGCGCGCGGCGCCGATGCAGCCGATGGCAATGCCGCGATCGGTCAAACGTTGATCGGCGTTATCGGCGCGCAGCTTCAAACGGTATTCGGCGCGCGATGTGAACATGCGATACGGCTCGGCGACGCCGCGCGTCACGAGATCGTCGATCATCACGCCGATGTAAGCTTCGGCGCGGTCAAAGATGATGTCATCGCCGCCGCTGGCTTTCGAGGCCGCATTAAGACCGGCCAGAAGTCCCTGTGCCGCAGCCTCTTCGTAGCCTGTGGTGCCGTTGATCTGGCCGGCGAGGTAAAGCCCGCGCAACCGTTTCGTTTCCAGCGTCGGATGCAGCTCGCGCGGATCGACGTAATCATATTCGATGGCGTAGCCGGGCCGCACGAACTTGGCGTTTTCCAAACCGGGAATGGTCGCGACCAGCGCGTGCTGCACATCTTCGGGCAGCGATGTTGAGATGCCGTTGGGATAAACCGTGTGATCGTCGAGGCCTTCGGGCTCGAGAAAAATCTGATGCCCGTCGCGTTCGCCGAATTTCACGATCTTGTCTTCGATCGACGGGCAATAGCGCGGGCCGCGACTCGCGATCTGGCCGGAATACATCGGCGAGCGATGCACGTTGGCGCGGATGATCTCATGCGTCGCCGCGACCGTGCGTGTAATGCCGCATTCGATCTGCGGCGTGGTGATGCGCTCCGTCAACATCGAGAACGGCTCGGGCACATCATCGCCGGGCTGCATCTCGAGTGCGGACCAATTGATCGTGCGGCCGTCGAGCCGCGGCGGTGTGCCCGTTTTCAAACGGCCGAGCGTGAAACCGGCCGCCTCGAGTGTCTTTGAAAGACCCAGCGCCGGCGCTTCGCCGACGCGGCCGGCAGGGATCTGCCGTTCACCAATGTGTATGAGGCCGCGCAGGAAGGTGCCGGTGGTCAGGACCACTGCGCCGCAGGCGATCTCGCGGCCGTCCTTGAACTTGACGCCGACAACGCGGCCGTCTTTGACGATCAGATCGTCAGCCTCGGCTTCGATCACGTCGAGATTCGGCGTGGCGCGGATCGCTGACTGCATGGCCTGGGCGTAAAGCTTGCGATCGGCCTGGGCGCGCGGGCCACGCACGGCGGGGCCTTTTCGGCGGTTGAGAACACGAAACTGGATGCCGCCCTGGTCGGCGACGCGGCCCATGAGGCCGTCCAGCGCATCGATCTCGCGCACGAGATGGCCCTTGCCCAGCCCGCCGATGGCCGGATTGCAGGACATGGCGCCGACCGTGGCGAATTGATGCGTCACCAAAGCCGTTTGCGCGCCCATGCGGGCGCTGGCGGCCGCGGCTTCGCAACCGGCATGGCCGCCGCCAATCACCACGACATCGAATGAAGTGTGCATCGCGGCGTTGTATTCCGGGGAGGGTGCAAAATCCATGGTTTTTCGCGACGATGTTTCACGTGAAACATCGATATTCGTGCCCCTCGCACCGCATGTTCGTCCGCCGTGAGGGCCGATCCTGGGCCCGAGCAAAATGCTCGACGCGACCGGTCACTTGCCGATGCAGAAGTCGCGGAAGATCACGTCCAGGATATCCTCGACGTCGACCCGGCCCGTCAGGCGCCCCAGGGCACGCGCGGCCAAGCGGAGCTCCTCGGCCAGGACGTCTTCGCGGCCCGCGACCCCGGGCTCGAGCGCGCGCCGCAGGGCCGCAAGGCTTTCCTCCAGCGCGTGGCGGTGGCGGGCCCGCGTCACCAAAGCTTGCTCGGCGCCGGCCAGGACGTCCGAGGCATATTTTCGCAACGCATGGATGAGCACATTGAACTCCGCCCCCGCCGTCGCGGATATATCAAACGCCATTTCGCTGAAATTAGGTTCAGTCTTAGTTGTTAACCCGGCGGTAACCATATTTCTTAATGGGCTGTTAGATCGAACGTTCGGCTCACTTTTAGCCGTTAAGTCACTATTAACCATGCTTACCAACGGGTTATTAAAGTATATCTTATGTTCATTCTTTTCTAATGATCGTAGTTCGCGTTCACTTTTATCGCTAACCTCCTGAACCAAATCGATTTTATTCCGAATGAGCCAGATTACCGGCTGTGGCGGGCCGGGTTCAGACCCAGCGGGCGCGACCCCCACCAGATTGCCTCCGGTGTCCGAAGCAACGGCTTCCGATCCATTACTGCTGTCCAGCATGGCGGTCGAAATTCGCCCCGCTGCGGCGGCTTCGGCACCCGCCGTCTCGCCGCCCGACGGCGTCGAACCAAGCCTGCGCGTCTCAACCGCCGCCGCCCGGTCGTCGAACCGATAGCCCCGGTCCGCGAAAATAGATCCCGGGGCGGCCGCGGGCTCATCGGCATCGGCCATTGGCCGAGCGGCGCTGGCGTCCACCACCCACAGCACCAGGTCGGCGCTCGCCGCCCGCTCGCGGGCGCGGCGCACGCCTTCCAGCTCCACCGGGTCGTCGGTCTCGCGGATGCCGGCGGTATCGAGCAGGGTCACCGGCATGCCGCCAAGTTCGAGATGCACCTCGATGACGTCGCGGGTGGTGCCGGCGTAAGGCGACACGATCGCGGCCTCGCGCTGCGCCAGCCGGTTGAGCAGCGTCGACTTGCCGGCGTTGGGCGGGCCGGCGATGGCGACCACCAGGCCTTCGCGCAACCTTTCGCCGCGGCCGCCGTCGGCCAGCGCCATCGCGATTTCGTCGCGCAGCTCCTGAGCGATGGCCACAGCTGGCCCGACCAGATTGTCATGGGCACCCTCTTGCACGTCGCCTTCGTCGGAAAAATCGATGCCGGCCTCGACCAGCGCCAATGCCTGGATCAGCCGCTGCCGCCAGGTTTCGGCGCGGCCTCCGAGCAGGCCCTTCATCTGCCGGAAGGCCTGGCGGCGCTGGCCTTGCGTTTCGGCGGCGACCAGATCAGCGAGGCCTTCGACCGCGGTAAGGTCGAGCTTGCCGTTCTCGAAGGCGCGGCGGGTGAACTCGCCGGCCTCGGCCGGGCGAAGACCCTCGACGCGCCCGAGCGCATCGAGCGTGGCCGCGATCACGGCGCGGCCGCCGTGCAGTTGCAGCTCGGCGGTGTCTTCGCCGGTCTCGCTGTTGGGGCCGGGAAACCACAGTGCCAAAGCCTCGTCGATGATCTCGTTGTCCGAATCGCGAATGCGGGCGAGGGCGGCTTTGCGCGGCGGAGGGATTTTGACGCCGAGCGCTTCCAGCGCGGCGCCGGCGCGCGAACCGCTGATGCGGATCACGGCAATCGCCGCCGGCGGCCGTCCGGAGGACAAGGCGAAGATGGTGGGGCGCTCAAACATCGCGGCGCAGGTGAGCGCCGGGGAGGGGCGTGGGTCAAGGGGTGGCGAAGCCTCACTTCACCTATCCGCGGCCAATCTGCTTTGGCCATCTGTTGTGCGCGGCATTAGTCTCACGACGAGGACACCCATGGCTCGCGCGCGCATCGGTTTGGCACTCGGCAGTGGATCGGCCCGCGGCTGGTCCCACATCGGCGTCATCGAAGCGCTGCAAGCGGCCGGCATCGAACCCGATATCGTCTGCGGCTCGTCTTTCGGCGCGATCGTCGCCGCGGCCTATGTCACCGGCCAGCTTCCCGCTCTGAAAAACTTTGCCGAAGCCCTGACCTGGCGTGAGATCGTGACCCTCCTCGACGTCAACCTGTCCGGCGGCGGCCTCATCAACGGCAAGCAAATCATCGCACTCTTGCGCCGGCTCGGCATCGACGGCGCAATCGAAAACCGCGCAAAGCCCTTCGCCGCCATCGCCACCGACCTCGAAACCGGACGCGAAGTCTGGCTTCGCGAGGGCCCCATCGAGGAGGCCGTGCGCGCCTCGATCGCGCTGCCCGGGATTTTCAGTCCGGCCCGCAACGCCGACCGCTGGCTCGTCGATGGCGGGTTGGTCAATCCGGTTCCGATATCGGCATGCCGGGCGCTCGGCGCAGACATCGTGATTGCGGTCAATCTCAATGGCGACATCGTGGGCCGGCGTTTCAAGGCCGATGCAGACACGCCCGTCGGCCGCGCCGCCCCGATGCCGCCGGAATTTCTGCGCCGCCTCATCGGCCAAATTCCGGCCAGCCTCCGCGAACAAGCGGCGGTGGTCGCGCCCAAACTGCTGCAGTCGGCGCCAAGCCGTCCGGGCTATTTCGACGTGCTCGCCAACTCGATCAATATCATGCAGGACCAGATCACGCGGTCACGGCTGGCCGGTGAACCGCCGCACGTCATGCTCGTTCCCAGACTCGGCCACATCGGCCTGATGGAATACCATCGCGCAGCCGAGGCTATCGCAGAGGGAAGCGCCTGCGTCGACCACGCGATGCCGATCCTGCGCCGGTATATTGAACGCGAGTGAGCGAGGCGGGTGAGGGGGTGGTCATCTCCAAGGCGACACTCCTGATGACAACAGCATCCCCGATGGCCGCGACCTCGCGGCTGCGCTATCATCGTCTCAACAATTCAAAAAACTGGAGGAAGCGATGATGACTGTTGGAACTCGACTCGAGCTATTGAGCCCGAAGCGCAGGGCGCGCCTGGCCGCGGCGCTGCTCGCGTCAGCGACCCTCGCGGCCGCGAGCTTGGCGCCCGCGTCGGCGCAGGCGCCGAAAATCGGCGATCCGCCGGAAGCTTCCAACATGCGGCTCGTCGGCATGAACGACCTGCAAGGCCGCTCGGCCTATCAGCCGACCATCCATCGCCAGGGCGACCGTTATATCGCTTACATCGGCCACCACGGCGGCACCGACGACGTGCCCAAGCCGGTCAACCCGATGACGGGCCAGCCTGAGTTCAACGGCACTTCGATCGTCGACGTCACCGATCCGGCGCATCCGAAATATCTGCGTCATATCCCAGGCCAAGAGGGCACCTACGAAGGCGGCGGCGGGCAGATGACCCGCGTCTGCGACGGCAAGGATCTGCCCAAGGGCGATCCGAACGCGGTCTACCTGCTGCGCACCTTTGGCGGCGCGGCGCACGAAATCTGGAACGTCGCCGACCCGGCCAATCCGAAACTCCTCACGCGGCTCGAGGGCCTCAAGGACACGCATAAGAGCTGGTGGGAATGCAAGACCGGCATCGCCTATCTCGTGTCCGGCGTGCCGACGTGGCGCATCCGCCGCATGACTGAGGTCTACGACCTCAGCGATCCGGCCAAGCCCGTGAAAATCCGCGAGTTCGGCCTGCCGGGGCAAGAGCCGGGTTCGGCCGGCAAGGTGCCGACCGAATTGCACGGCATGATCTCGACGGGACCTGAAGGCAACCGCGTCTATTTCGGCTACGGCACCAACAAAGGCGGCGTGCTGCAAATCGTCGACCGCAACAAATTGCTGACCGGGCCGAAGGAGCCGACGCCGGACAACCTGCGCTTCCCGGTCATCGGCGAGATGGAAATGTCGCCGCTCAACGGCGCGCACACGACTTATCCGCTCGGCAAGATGACCATCCCGCAATTCGCCAGCGACAAGTTCGGCGCGCAGCGCGACATGGTGATGATCGTCGACGAGGGCCTCATCAACGAGTGCCAGCCCGGCGAGGCGCGGCAGATGGTGTGGTTCGTCGACGCCACCGTCGAGGCCAAGCCGATGGTGGTGTCGAGCTTCTCGGTCGACGAGGCCAGCGGCAAGTTCTGCGAGCGCGGCGGCCGCTTCGGCTCGCACTCGTCGAACGAGAGCATGGCGCCGGTATTCTTCCGCAAGCTCGCCTTCGTTACCTGGTTCAATGCCGGGGTGCGGGCGATCGATATCCGCGATCCTTATCACCCGAAGGAAGTCGGCTACTTCATTCCGCCGATCACGGAAGCGACCGACAAGCGCTGCATCAAGGTCGACGGCCAGGACAAGTGCAAGGTCGCGATCCAGAGCAACAATGTCGAGACCGACGACCGCGGCTACATCTATGTCGTCGACCGCGCCAATACCGGCCTGCACATTCTCGAGGTAACCGGCGCTGCGCGCGACATCGCGGGCCTGCCGGCGAAGTAAGCCGATGCGACGGATCGCCCTCATCGCCGCCGCGCTCGTGCTGGGCGCGGCGGCGTTGTCGTTTGATCGGCTCGGCGAACCCAGCGCGGCACAACCGGCCTGGACCGAGACGGCGTGGCCCTTTCCGATGGATCAGTGGGGCCAGGGCAAGGCTTTCATCTGCAAGGCGGCCGACTGCGGCACCGAGCTCAAGGTTTATATCCGCGCCAAGATCGGATTTTGCAGCAGCACCGTCGGCGTGTCCGACGACAACGAACTCGACCGGCTCAGCGACTTCGATTTCATGAACGGCGCGACCGCGGGCGTGGGCGCAGGCCACATCGTCAATGTCGCCTGGATGAAGGGGCGGCTGCGAACTTATGCGGCGGCCGGGAAGCCGCGGGCGCTGTCGATCGCCTACAACAACGACAGCGACGCCGTGGTCGCGACCGTCGTTGCCGCGGACGCGGCCGTCGCGGAACCGGCCGTGATCGCCTTCCTCGGCAGTGAGCGCATGCAGGCTTGGGTCAAGCAGACGCTCGGCCTGTAACGCTGAATTTCAACGCGCCAATTTTAACGCGCCAATTTCAGACGCCTTGGCAATCCACTTTGCCATGTCAGCTTCGCCATTTCGAACGGGCTTCCGGATAAGACAATGTCAACACGGGCATCCTAACTTTCAGGACAAGGATATGTCCGATGGACTCGACACCCGCGCACCGCGCTGCCGTAGACGCTTTCTACCGCGCCTATGCCAGCCAAGATCCCGAACAGATCGGCGCCAGGGTCACCGACGACGTCGAGTGGCACGTCGCCGGCCCGGTGGATGTCATGCAGGTCGCCGGCTTCTGGCGCGGCAAGGCCGCGGTGATGGACCGCTTTGCCCGCGTCGTCCCGGCGGCCGTGCGATGGAAATCCCTGCACGTCGAATGCCTGCTGGTCGACGGCGAGAGCAGCGCCATGTTCGGCCGCATCTCCTGCACCCAACTGCACAGCGGCCGGGAGATTTGTCACCGCACCGCGCATATCGCGCATTATCGCCGCGGCAAGGTGGCTTGTTTCCATGTCATCAACGACAGCCTGGACGCGGCCGAACAATATCTCGGCCGGCGCATTCACCTGACCGACGACGCCCCCCTGCTCAGCGACGACCTGTTCGCGGTGTAGCACCGTGGTAAGCTGCTCCCGCTGTTTCAGCACCGGGAGGACACCATGAAAAATAAAACGCTCGTCGCCTTCGCATCGTTCGCGCTCAGCGGCGCGGCCATCGCCGCCGAACCCTACGGCACCTGGACGCGGCCTTCGACCGGCACACAGGTCTCGTTCTACAATTGCGGCGGCAAGCTCTGCGGCAAGATCGTCGCGGTCAAGGACGAGGCGCGCAAGAAAGAGGTCGGCACCGTGATCGTGAAGGGCGCCGCCAAGTCGGGCGACAATGTCTGGAAGGGCGATCTGCTCGACGTCGAATCCGGCAAGACTTATTCCGGCGTCGTCACGCTGGAGGGCGCCAACGCCTTGAACCTCAAGGGCTGCGTCGCCGCCATATTCTGCCGCGGCGAGACCTGGGTGAAGAACTAGAATTTCGCGGCACTACGTCTTTTGATGTGTCGGATAGCGGACACGGATTCCCGCCGCGTCCGCCGGAACGGAGTCGGAGGTATCGGGTTGTCGTCGGTTCGCGATCACGCGAGAGAGGACAAACCATGGCCAAGAAAGAACCCAAGCAGCTCGACGAGTTGTTCCACGACACGTTGAAAGACATCTATTTTGCCGAGAAGAAAATTCTCAGCACCCTGCCCAAGATGGCGAAGGCCGCGCAGTCCGACGACCTGAAGAAGGCGTTCGAGAAGCACAAGACCCAGACCGAAGGCCAGATCGAGCGCCTCGAAAAGGTGTTCGCCATCATCGAAAAGAAACCGCAGGGCAAGACCTGCGCGGCCATCGTCGGCATCACCGACGAGGGCGCCGAGATCATGGACGAGTACAAGGGTTCCCCGGCGCTCGACGCCGGCCTCCTGGCGGCGGCGCAGGCCGTCGAGCACTACGAGATCTCGCGCTACGGCACCATGAAGACCTGGGCCACCGAACTCGGCCTCACCGACGCGGCTCGCCTGCTCGGCCAGACCCTGGAAGAGGAAAAGCAGACGGATGCCGACCTGACCGAAATCGCGGACAGCGTCGTCAATCAGGAAGCCGAAGCGGCCTGACGCCCTGACGCCTTGAACGAGCCCGCCGAGCATCCTCGCGCGGGCTCTTTCTTTGCGGGTTTTCGGGAACCGCGGCGCCGATGCGGGGTTTCCCGCTCGGGAGGCCACGGCGGCAGATGCCAGCGGACTTGAGACGCAGACTGGCTTGGCAATTCGTCATGGGCGGCGCGTTAGGCAGCCTGCTGGTCGCCGCGCTGTTTGCGGCGGAGGCGCCGATCGTCCGGCTCATGCTGCAAGTCGCCGATCCGCAATTGACCACGGCCGTGGTGGCGGCTTGTTTTGTCGTCTATTGCGGCATCGGCGCGGCGCTGTCGGGATTTCTGATCATTCTCGCCCACGAGGCGTGAGTTGGCGCGCGGCCCAGGGCATTTGCCGCCGGCCCGCGCCACGTTAGGCTAGCTGATGACCTCTCCGACCAGCGCCCATTCGCACACCAACCGCCTCGCCGCCGCGACGTCGCCTTATCTGCTGCAACACCAACATAATCCGGTGGACTGGTGGCAGTGGGGGCCGGACGCCTTGGCCGAAGCCCAGCGCTCGAACCGGCCGATCTTGCTGTCGGTCGGCTACGCCGCCTGCCACTGGTGTCACGTCATGGCGCACGAGAGCTTCGAGGACGAAGCCACGGCGCGCGTGATGAACGAGTTGTTCGTCAACATCAAAGTCGACCGCGAGGAGCGGCCGGACATCGACCAGATCTATATGAACGCGCTGCATCTGTTGGGCGAGCAGGGCGGCTGGCCGCTGACCATGTTCCTCACCCCGGCCGGCGAGCCGGTGTGGGGCGGCACCTATTTTCCCAACGTCGCCAAATTCGGCCGTCCCGCTTTCACGGATATCCTTCGCGAAGTGTCGCGCATGTTCCGCGAGGAGCCGGCCAAGATCGAACAGAATCGCGCCGCCTTGCTGGCGCGGCTTGCCGACAAAGCGCGGCCGGCCGGCAAGGTGACGATGGGCGCCAAGGAACTCGATGCCGCGGCCAAGCAGGTCGGCAACATGTTCGACAGCGTGGACGGCGGCTTGCGCGGCGCGCCGAAATTTCCACAGCCGGCGATTCTCGAAATGTTGTGGCGCGCCGGGCTGCGGACCGGAGACGTCAACTTTTTTGAAACCGTCGAGCACACGCTCGAGCGCATGTGCGAGGGCGGCATCTACGATCACCTCGGCGGCGGCTTCTCGCGCTACTCGGTCGACGACAAATGGCTGGTGCCGCATTTCGAGAAGATGCTCTACGACAATGCGCTGCTTTTGGAACTGCTGGCGCTGGCCTGGCAGCGCAGCGGCACCGATTTATTCCGAACCCGCGCCCGTGAGACCGTCGCATGGCTCAAGCGCGAGATGACCACGCCGGAAGGCGCTTTCGCCGCCTCGCTCGACGCCGATTCGGAAGGCGAGGAGGGCAAGTTCTATGTCTGGTCCAAGAACGAGATCGTCGAGCTGATCGGGCCCGAGGCCGCCGGCTTTTTCGCGCGGCATTACGACGTCAGCGACGCCGGCAATTTCGAAGGCCACAATATTCTCAATCGCTCGCAATCGCTGCCACGCAGCGACGCGGACGAGGAACGCCTCGCCGCGCTGCGCGCCATCCTGCTCGACGCGCGGGCGGTGCGCGTGCGGCCCGGCCTCGACGACAAGGTGCTGGCGGACTGGAACGGCTTGATGATCGCCGCGCTCGTCAATGCCGGCGTCGCGTTCGGCGAGCCGTCGTGGATCGCGATAGCGCGCCGCGCCTTCGACTTCATCGCCACGACGATGACCCAAGATGACCGGCTCGGCCATTCATGGCGCGGCGGACACTTGCTGTATCCGGGGCTCGCTTCCGACTTCGCCGCCATGATGCGCGCAGCGCTGGCCTTGCACGAGGCGACCGGCGACCCTGCGACGCTGGAGCAGGCCCTGGTCTGGCAACGCGCGCTCGACGCGCATTACACCGACCCCGAGACCGGCGGCTATTACTGGAGCGCCGACGACGCCGGCGATCTGCTGTTGCGCCCGCATTCGACGTCGGACGATGCCACGCCCAACCCGAATTCGGTGGCGGCGCAAAACCTGATCCGGCTCGCGGTGCTGGCGGGCGACGACAAATGGCGCGACCGCGCCGACCGGCTGATCGAGAACATCTTGTCGGCCTCGGCGCAGAATCTGTTCGGACACGTCGCCTTGTTGAACGCGCTGGACCTGCGGCTGCACGGCGCCGAGATCGTCGTCGTCGTCGCCGGCGCCGACAGCGAAGCGCTGGTTGAGGCCGCGCTCAAGCTGCCCTTCGTCGCACGAGTGGTGCTGCGCGCGCCGACCATCCATGCCCTGCCGGTCAGCCATCCGGCGCGCGACAAGGTCGCCGCGGCGCCAAGCGGTGCTGCTTTCGTCTGCGTCGGCGAGCGCTGTTCGCTGCCGGTGACGGCCCCGGACGGCATTGCCGCCGTGGTTGCGGCGATGGGCGCCTAATCCACAAGCCATTGATGTTATTGCGGGAACTCCGACAATTGTTCGTCCCCCGGTAGCGGTTCTTTAAGCGGGCCCCCTTACGAAAATACCATGGGCCACCCTGATACCGCTGCCGTCGCGGCACCCGCTTACGCGCGGTTCATCTGGACTTTGATTGCCGCGATGGCGACCGTGACCTTCGCCGGATGCGCCTTGACCGGGGTCAACCCCGATCTGGTCAGCCATCCGCTGCTGCTGCTGCCATTTGCCGTGCTGGGCGTAACGCAATGGTTCTACGGTTCGGTACGGCCGGATGCGCGCCTCAAAAATTTCGCCGAGAGCGCCACGCAACTGCTGCTCGTCCTGCTGCTCGGCACGATTCTGAGCTACGCGGCGGCGGCGGGGCCGGTGCCGTTCCAGGACGGCACGCTGCTCGCCATAGACCAAGCGCTCGGCCTCGACCGCAAAGCCTATCTTGCGTTCTTCGATTCCATCCCCTGGCTCTACAACACCGTGACGCTGGCCTACTTCACGTTCAGTCCGCAGTTCGTCGTCGTGCTGCTGGTGCTGTTCGCGTGCAACCGGCCGCAGCGGCTGCAACAATTTGCTTTCGCTACCGGCGCGGCCTTGCTCGCCACCGATTTGATCTCGGTCGTCACGCCCTCGATCACCACCATCTATCTCGATCTCGGCCTGCCGGTCGGCACGGAGATTCCGGCGCACCGCTATACGCCGCTGCCGACGCTGCAGGCGCTGCGCTCCGGCGCGCCTTACACCATCGATCTCAGCGCCGTCGAAGGCCTGATCAGCTTTCCGAGCTTTCACACCATTGGCGGAATCTTATTTGTCTGGGCTTTGTGGCCGGTGCCCGTCGTGTGCTGGATCGCATTGGCGCTCAACGTCGCGCTGATCGCGGCAACGCCCTTCATCGGCGCGCATTACTTCATCGACATCGCCGGCGGAGCGGGGGTCGCCCTGTCCGCGATCGCCGCCGCACGCTGGCTGAGCCGGCGGGCGGTGGCGACGGTTGAAGTTGCCGATGCGCGGGAAGTTCTGGCGCCCGCGGAGTAACTTCTTATCTCTCCCCTTTCAGGCAAGGGATAAGAAAAGCTAGACCGCCCTTTTCAACACCGGCACCGCCTTCGGCAGCCACTGGCTCCACGGCTCGGGGGCGACCACGGTGGGGCTGGTCCAGACCGGCCAGATTACGTTCTTGTCGTCCATGCGGCCGATGATCGACGGCTTGTGCAGATGCTGGTTCTCGGCGTCGACCACGATGTCAAAGCCGGACGGCCCCCTTATGCTTCGCCCAGCCAAAGCCGCGCGCACCGCGGCGACGTCGGTGGTGCCGGCGGCGGCGACGCTCTGGGTCCAGAGCTGGAAGCCGAGCCAGGTCGCTTCCATCGCATCGTTGGTGGTGGCCTGCGCGTCGCCGGTGAACTGGCGCCACTCCTCGATGAAGGCGTGATTTTCCGGCGTGTTGAGGGTGTGCAGATAGGTCCAGGCCACCATGTGGCCGATCAGATTGCGCTCCGACAAAGCCGGCATCTCGGCCTCGCCCAAAGACAGGCTCATCACCGGCAGGCCGTTGGCGTCGAGGCCCTGGCGCGCGCGCTCGCGGAAGAAATGCACGTTGGCGTCGCCGGACAACGTCGCGATGATGCAGCCGTCGCGGCCGGCGAATTTGCGGATTTCGTGGACCTTGTCTTTCCAGTCCTTCTGGCCGAACGGGGTGTACATCTCGGCCACCGCACCGTCGCCGATGCCTTGGCTCTTTAGATAATTGCGGATGATGGCGTTGGTGGTGCGCGGATAGACGAAATCGGTGCCGACCAGGAAAAAGCGGCGGCGGCCCAGCGCCAGGAGATGATCGACCGCCGGCAACGCCTGCTGGCGCGGCGTGGCGCCGGTGTAAATGACGTTGGGCGACTGTTCCTCACCTTCGTACTGGCTCGGGTAGAACAGCAGCCCATTGTGCTCGGCCAGCACCGGCAGCACCTGCTTGCGCGAGGCCGATGTCCAGCAACCGAAGATCGCTGCCACCTTATGCTCGCGCAGCAGGCTGCGGGCCTGGTCGGCATAGGCCGCGGGGTCGGAGCGCGGGTCCATGATGACGGCTTCGACCGGACGGCCGAGCAGGCCGCCTTGCCGGTTCAGCTTCTCGATCATCATCACCAGCAATTGCTGCAACGGCCGCTCGCTGGCCGTCAGCGTGCCCGACAGCGAATGCAGGATGCCGACCTTGATCGAGCCGTGATCGAGATCGGCGAAATAACGGCTGACCGAACTTGCCAAAGACTCCGCACGTCCAATCAAGTCTTCGGCGGTCGCCAGCACGGCGTCACCGGCGACGGCGACGTCGTCCACCACCGTCCGAATGCCGGGCAGCGCCTCGCTGACTTTGGCGGCGACCTTCATCGCCTCGGTGCCGATGCGGTCGAGCTGCAAGACCTGCTGCTCGATAATGACGTTGATGTTCTCGTTGACGCCGCCCATGTCGGCGACGCTGCGGTCGACGGCGAGGATCGCCTCCGCGGTGTCGTTGACGGCCTGCTGGATGCCGTGGATTTGCGCGCCGACATCCTCGGTCGCCTTGGCGGTGCGGCGCGACAGTTCTTTGACTTCCGCGGCGACCACGGCGAAACCGCGGCCGGCTTCGCCGGCGCGCGCGGCTTCGATGGTGGCGTTGAGCGCCAGCAGCGAGGTCTGGCCGGCGATGGCATGGATGAGCTTGATGACTTCTTCGATGCGTTGCGCGGCGCCGGCCAGCGTCTTCATCGTGGCATCGGCGCGGGCCAATTCCGCGGTGGTGCGTTTGGTGGCGGCGCGCGCGTCGTCGACCTGTTGCGCCGAGCTCATCACCAGCGCTTCGACATCCTGCGCGGCAGAGGCGACGCCGGCAACGTCGGCGGCGGCCTGCGCCGCGGCTTCGGACGCCGCAGCGACCTGGGCCGCCATCTCGCGGTTGCTCTGCACCAGTTCGGCGGCGGTGCCCCGAATGCGCTCGCCGGCCGAGGTGAAGGCATGCACCACTTCCTCGACGGCGTGGCGGAAATTCCCGGTGAAGAACAAACGGCCGGCGTGATGCAGCCGCGCCTCAGTTTCGCGGCGCAACTGGTCGACCGTCAGCGTATCGGCTTCGATCAATGCGGCGCGTACCGTCTCCGCGGTGCCGGCAAAGCCCTGGATCGCGCCGTCGCCAAGCAGCGTCGGCAGCATGGTATAGCGGTCGCCGCGGGCGATGCGGTCGAACGACGAAATGATGCGGGCAAAACGGCGTTCGGCGACAATGCCGATGGCGATGGCGCCGAGGCCGCCGATGACGAGGGCGGCCACCGTGCCCGCTTGCGCCGCCGCCATCACCGCGAGACAGACAACGAAGGTCGGCACCGCAATCCACAACGCAGGACGCGGGATTGCCGATCGGTTTGGCGGGGGCATTTCGGTGTCACTCGTGGCGAGATTCCGCCGCTAAAATCGCGCCAATATGGTTTCCAAATTGTTTCGTTTCACGCGTAACCGCAGCATCAATTAGCGGCAAACGCGCACAAAGATTGGGCGGTACCGTTACACTCCGAAAATCTTGCTGTAGCGCGCCTTGAGTTCGTCGCTCTGCGCCAACACAAGCTTCGGATCGGCCTGTAGCAGCTTGACGCTCGACATCGGAGCGCGCCCGGGTGTTTCCTTCGCCAGCGCGTGAAATGACCGGTGCGCGAAGACGTCGATGAAAATCTGTTGCGCCTCGACGCTGAACAGATAGCTCTGGAACAGCCGCGCCGCGTTCGGGTTCGGCGCGTTGCGGAAAATGCCGGACGGTACCGGGATGACCGGCGAGCCTTCCACCGGATTGACGACGGCGACGGGCTGGTTCGCGCGCTTGGCCAATTCCAGACTGTAATCGTTGCCGTCCGCCATGATGGCGCGCTCGCCGATCGCGACTTTCTTCGGCGGATCGGCGGCGGATTGCAGCTGCATGACTTTCTGCTGCGCCAGCTTTTCCAGGAAGGGCCAACCGAATTCGCGCACCCACAGATACGTGTTGGTGAGAATGGCGCCGCTGTAGCCGGGGTGGCCTTTGCAGATTTTGCCCAGCCATTTCGGATCGAGCAGGTCGGCGTAACTCTTCGGCGCGTCTTCCGGCTTCACCAGGCTCGTGTTGTAGCCGATGACTTCAAGCCAGGCGCAAAGCGTGGCGTGCTTGCCGTCGGTATCGACCTGATCGCGCGGGAAATGCTTGGCCATGTCCTCGGTGACATAAGGCTCGACCCAATTCTTGCCGTCCCAGTCGATGAAGTGCGACGGGTCGGTGCTGCACACCACGTCGACCGCGTAGATGCGGCTCGCCTGCTCCTGGGCGATGCGCTGGAACACGCGCTCGGCGCCGGAGCGCTCGACGCGGATGGCGATGCCGGGATATTTGGCTTCGAAGGCGCGCGCCAGCCGCTCCGAGGTGTTGAGTTCGAGCGCGGTGTAGAACGAGGCCTTGCCTTCTTTCTTCGCGGCCTCGATCAGCGCCGGCGTCACGGCGCTCGGTGGCGGCGCGGCGGCTTTGAGCGGTTGCGCGAAGAGCGTGGTCGCGCTCAAGGCCACGCCGGCCTTGAGCACGTTTCGCCGCGATACGGGCGTGAGCTTCATGGTGTCCCTCCCGGGTGCCGCCGCCCTCTCACGGGGCTGGTCGGTTGGGGAAGGTTACACCTGACGGTCGCGGGAGGGCAGGGGTTTTATCCCTCCCCCGCAGGGGGAGGGATAAGCAGCATCAGGTATTCATGCTCTCGAAGAATTCCGCGTTGTTCTTGGTGTTGCGGAGCTTGTCGAGCAGGAAGTCGATGGCGTCCATGGTGCCCATCGGATTGAGGATGCGGCGCAGCACGTACATCTTCTTGAGCACGGCCGGATCGGTGAGCAGCTCTTCCTTGCGGGTGCCGGAGCGCGTGATGTCGATGGCCGGGAAGGTGCGCTTGTCGGCCACCTTGCGGTCGAGGATGAGCTCCGAGTTGCCGGTGCCCTTGAACTCTTCGAAAATCACTTCGTCCATGCGGCTGCCGGTATCGATCAGCGCGGTGGCTATGATGGTGAGCGAGCCGCCTTCCTCGATGTTACGCGCGGCGCCGAAGAAGCGCTTCGGCCGCTGCAAGGCGTTGGCGTCGACGCCGCCGGTCAGCACCTTGCCGGACGACGGCACCACGGTGTTGTAGGCGCGGCCGAGGCGCGTGATCGAGTCGAGCAGGATGACGACGTCGCGCTGATGTTCGACCAGGCGCTTGGCCTTCTCGATCACCATTTCGGCGACGGCAACATGCCGTGAGGCGGGTTCGTCGAAGGTCGAGGACACCACCTCGCCCTTCACCGAACGCTGCATATCGGTGACTTCTTCCGGGCGTTCGTCGATCAGCAGCACGATCAAGTAACATTCGGGATGGTTGGCGGTGATGGCGTGCGCGATGTTCTGCAACAGCACGGTTTTACCGGTGCGCGGCGGCGACACGATCAAGGCGCGTTGGCCTTTGCCGATTGGCGCGACGATGTCGATGACGCGCGCCGAGAGATCCTTCTTGGTCGGATCCTCGTGCTCCATCTTCAGCCGCTCTTCCGGGTAGAGCGGCGTCAGGTTGTCGAAGTTGATCTTGTGGCGCGCCTTTTCCGGGTCTTCGAAATTGATGGTGTTGACCTTGAGCAGCGCGAAGTAGCGTTCGCCTTCCTTGGGGCTACGGATCTGGCCTTCGACCGTGTCGCCGGTGCGCAGGCCGAAGCGGCGAATCTGTGAGGGCGAGACGTAGATGTCGTCGGGGCCGGAGAGGTAGTTGGATTCCGGCGAGCGCAGGAAGCCGAAGCCGTCGGAGAGGACTTCGACCACGCCTTCGCCGATGATGTCGATTTCGGCGGTCGCGAGATTCTTCAGGATGGCGAACATCAGCTCCTGCTTGCGCAGCGTGCTGGCGTTCTCGACCTGGTGTTCTTCGGCGAACGCGGTCAGCTCGGCCGGGGTCTTGGCCTTGAGGTCTTGGAGTTTCATTTCCCGCATTGGGAGTCCTTGGGGGAGTGACCGGCGAGTCTCAAAAAATAAAAAGACTCAAAGGCGGTGACTCGAGGGGAGAGAGACAGAGAGATCGCAGGTCTGGGGTGACGAGGTGTTTTGAAAAAGTGCCCGGGACCCGATGCTGTCGCCGACCCTGATCTGGGGAGCCGGAACGCGACTACATCCGCCTGCGTTCGGTGGGAGCCCTGTACATAAAGCGAAGTTGCGATTTGCGCAAGGGCGGCGCGCCGCTGTGGACGAATTTGGGCTTATTTTAGAATGGTTTAACGGTCGCCAGGATCACGATCGCGATCATCAGAACCGTCGGTATCTCATTGAGGACGCGAAAGAATTTCTCCGTGTGCCTATTCCGGTCACGGGCGAAATCGGCGACGTAACGGCTGAACAAGCCGTGCAGCGCCGACAACACGATCACCAGCGCGAACTTGGCGTGAAACCAGCCCGCGCCGAGCCATTGGCCCTGGATCAGCAGCGCGACGCCGAGGATCCAGGTCAGCGCCATGGCCGGCGTCATGATGAAGTTCAGCAGCCGGCGCTCCATCGTCTTGAAAGTCTCGGATTGCTCGGAGCCGGGCTTTGAGCCTGCGTGATAGACGAACAGCCGCGGCAGATAGAGCATCCCGGCCATCCAGGAGATAACGGCGATGATGTGGAAGGCTTTGATCCAGAGGTACATGGTCAGTCCGCTCTGACCCGCTTCAACATCCGCTCGACATGCGCGATGGGCGTCGCCGGCAAAATGCCGTGACCGAGATTGAAGATCAGCGGCTTGCCGGCGAGTTGCGTCATCACGTCGTCGACTTCGCGATCGAGCGCCGCGCCGCCGGCCAGCAATGCCAACGGATCGACATTGCCCTGCACCGCCGCGCGCGGCTGTAAAATATCCGCCGCCAGCGAGCGCGGGAAGGTCCAGTCGATCCCCACACCGTCGACGCCCGTGGCAATGACATAAGGCAACGTCATGGCGCCGGCGCCGCGCGGAAAGCCGATGATCTTCGCGCCCGGGACCTGACGGCGCACGCCAGCGACGATTTTCTCGGTCGGCTGGATGCACCAGCGGTCGAATTGCTCGGGTGATAAAACACCCGCCCAAGTGTCGAAAATCTGCACGGCTTCGGCGCCGGCCTTGAGCTGACCGACGAGATATTCGATCGAGCCTTCGACGAGGCGATCGATCAGGCGTCCGAAACCTTCCGGATCGCGCAGGGCAAACAGCCGCGCCGGCGCCTGGTCCGACGTTGCCTCGCCGGCGACCATATAAGTCGCTACCGTCCAAGGCGCGCCGCAAAATCCGATCAGCGTGGTCTTGCGGTCGAGCTGCGATTTGACGCGCGCCACCGTTTCGTAAATCGGCGCCAGCACATGTCCATCGATCGCCTCGTGCATGCCATCGACGGCCGCGGCGTCGGCCAAAGGCTCGAGCTTGGGACCTTCGCCGACCAGAAACTCGACTTTGCGGCCAAAGGCCAGCGGTACGATCAGGATGTCGGAAAATAAAATAGCGGCGTCGAAGCCGAACCGCCGCACTGGTTGCAGCGTTACTTCGGCAGCCAGTTCCGGATTGAAACAAAGATCGAGAAAACCGCCAGCCTTCGCTCTCACCTCACGGTATTCCGGCAAATAGCGGCCCGCCTGTCGCATCATCCAGACCGGCGGAACGGCTTCGCGAGCGCCTTCCAGCACGCGCAGTAATGGCTTTGTCCCCAGGTCCGGCGTGTTCAAGGCTACTTCCTCTTAAGACTCTTAAGATCTCTTTTTAGTTTTTATTAGGTCGTTGATTTGACTCATGACTTAGCGTCAACACTCTGTCCACCGGCTGCTAAGGCTGGATTCAGAATCGGGCTCAATCCGCGCACTTTCTGTCCACAGCGCCGGGCTCGTTTTTACTGGGTTTTTGCGCAGATATCCCGTGCAATCCCCAGACGCCTGTCCACATGAGACGGTGAAGGCCTGATTGAGCCTACCAAATTTGTCCAACAGGGCAGGCTTGTGGACGAAAATGCAGGCCTTGGCCTGTGGTAGGTTGCATGGTGCCTTGAGCCGTGGCCTCCTCCCGCCCTGTCCACAATTCATACTGAAACCATACAGATGACCGAACCTGGCTATTTCCATCTGCATCTTGTCTCGGACGCCACCGGCGAAACGCTGATCACGGTCGCCCGCGCCGCCGCGGCGCAATATGCCAATGTGTCGCCGGTCGAGCATCTCTATCCCATGGTGCGCTCGAAGAAACAGCTGGACGCGGCGCTGGCCGAGATCACCGATGCGCCGGGGCTGGTGCTTTATACGCTGCTCGAAGAAGACCTGATCAAGCTCCTGGAAGATAAATGCCGCGACCTCGGCCTGCCCTGCATGTCGGTGCTCGGGCCGATTTTGCGGCTGTTCCAGTCCTATCTCGGCGCCGAGACCATCCACCGCGTGGGCGCTCAGCATGTGCTCAACGCCGAATATTTCCAGCGCATCGAGGCGCTGAACTTCACGATGTTCCACGACGACGGCCAGCACGTCGAAGGGCTGGAGGACGCCGACGTCGTCCTGATTGGCGTGTCGCGCACGTCGAAAACGCCGACCTCGATCTATCTCGCCAACCGTGGCGTCAAAACGGGCAACGTGCCACTGGTGCCGGGCGTGCCCTTGGCACCGCAGGTCGAGGCCTTGAAGAAGCCGCTGGTGATCGGGCTTTTCGCCAGCCCTGAACGCATCGTGCAGATTCGCGAGAACCGGTTGCTCGGCCTCAATGCGCATCGCGACGACAACCAATATATCGACAAGGCCGCGGTCGCCGAGGAGGTGGCCTATTCGCGCAAGCTTTGCGCGAAGCACAGCTGGCCGAGCATCGACGTGACCCGCCGCTCGATCGAAGAAACCGCCGCTGCGGTGATGAAGCTTCTGACCGAACGCCGCCGCGCGCCGGGGAGATAGAAACGCGATGCCGCTTTGGCTTGAACGTCAGCCCTTGGTGCTCGCCTCGAAAAGCGACGTGCGCGGCAAGATTCTCGCGGCCGCAGGCCTGCGCTTCGAAATCCGGCCGGCGCACATCGACGAGCGCGCGGTCGAAGCCAAGGCCGGCGTGTCCGATGCGGCCGGGGTAGCGCGGCTTCTGGCGCGCAGCAAAGCCGAAGCCGTCTCAGCGACGCGGCCCGGACAACTGGTGCTCGGCGCCGACCAGACGCTGGCGCGCGGCGCCGCGCGCTTCAGCAAACCTTCGGATCGCGACCAGGCGAGCGAGCAGCTGCGCGCCTTGCGCGGCCGCACCCACGAACTGCATTCGGCGGTGGCGCTGGTGCGCGACGGCGCCCTGCTGTTCGATTGCGTCGATACCGCGCGCCTCACCATGCGCGACATTTCCGACCGCTTCCTCAGCGACTATCTCGACATGGCGGGCGACGCCGCGCTGCACAGCGTCGGCGCCTATCAGCTCGAAGGCATCGGCATCCATCTGTTCGAGAAGGTCGAGGGCGACTACTTCACTATCCTCGGCCTGCCGCTGATGCCGCTGCTGGAATTCTTGCGCGAGAGCAAGTTCGTCGATGGCTAGACCCTTCATCCTCGGGCTGACCGGTTCGATCGGCATGGGAAAGTCCGTCACGGCAAAAAT
>Ga0265314_10001435_pt1 | contig 26662 bp, 26 predicted proteins | sample 4126metaG_FD_203106 | JGI IMG/M metagenome (GOLD analysis project Ga0265314, IMG submission 203106) | Rhizosphere microbial communities from Carex aquatilis grown in University of Washington, Seatle, WA, United States - 4-1-26 metaG | ecosystem: Host-associated > Plants > Roots > Rhizosphere >... | reverse complement strand
CCGCAGGAAAACCTCTTGAGCCAGCTCCTCCGATACCGCCTGATTCTGCACCATCCGGTACAGGAAGTGCACCACGGGACCCCTGTGCCGTTCGAGTAATAATGCGAAGCTGGTATCGTCCCCTTCGCGGACACGCAGCATTAACTGGGCGTCTCGTTCCAGGGCGACAACAGCCTCCATATCCTCTTGAACCCCAGGATCGGAAGAAGGTTGCGGGGGCTGCTTAAGCACGGCTACTCCCCCTTAAGCGTACGCTCCATGAGTTCCCGCACGGCCTCTTTCGGGGATTTTCCGGCTCGGAGAACGGCATGCATCTGTTGAATAATCGGCAGATCCACACCGAACTTCTCGCCTAGCGCCACCGCCGACGCGCAGGTTTCCACGCCTTCCGCGACCATCCGCATGGAGCCTAAGATTTCCGCCAGCGGCCTACCGGTGCCTAACTCCTTGCCTACCTGGCGGTTACGGGATAGATCCCCGCTGCAGGTGAGGACTAAATCGCCCAAACCCGCCAAACCCGCGAGCGTTTTCGCCTGGCCCCCCATGGCGATCGCCAGCCGGGTGATCTCGGCCAGCCCCCGGGTGATCAGGGCGGCGGTGGGATTGTGCCCCAACCCGAGCCCCTCGCAGATCCCCGCCCCGATGGCGATCACGTTCTTGAGCGCGGCCCCTACCTCGACCCCTACAGGGTCGGCATTCGTGTAAAGACGGAAGGTGGGGCCGGAGAACGCCCCCTGCACGCTCCATGCGACCTCGGGGCTGGAAGAGGCCACCACCACCGCCGTGGGGTTTCCCGCAGCCACCTCGCGCGCGAAGGTCGGCCCGGAGAGTACGGCTATCCGAGGCGCAAACTTGGGACTTACAACGTGCTCGATCACTTCCGACATCCGCAGCAGGCTGCCCTGCTCCAGACCCTTGGTGGCGCTCACCAGGATCATAGACGGCGTCAGGTGCGGCAGCATCGCTGTATAGATTGCCCGCGCGTGATGCGATGGCATCACGCCGAGTGCAATGTCGGCGCTCTTGAGCGCCGTTTCAATGTGGTTCACGACCTGAACGTTTTCAGGCAGCCGGAATCCGGGAAGAAAGATGTCGTTCTCCCGCGAACTCACCATGCGCGCCGCGAGATCGGCCTCATGCACCCACAACGTGACGGATCCGAAACGCGGAGCCAGCACAATCGCTAGCGCTGTGCCCCAACTGCCGCCTCCGATGATCGCCAGCTTCGTCATTCTGCCCGATCAGGTTCCCCAGCGGAACACCGGCTCTTTGCCCGCGTGGATGCGCCGCATGTTGTCCTGATGCCGGTATATAACGATGGCCGCGGCAATCAGCGCCGCCAGCTCTACATTCAAGCCCGCATGATCGATCACCCAAACGCCCAGCGGGAAGGTCGCAGCCGCCAGAATCGAACCGGCCGAGATGTAGCGCGTCACCACGACCGTGATCACAAATACCAGGATCCCGGCTAGCGCTGGAATCGGCGTCAGGTACAAGAACGCTCCCGTGAACGTGGCGACCGCTTTGCCGCCTTTGAAGCCCAGGAAGATCGGGAACGCGTGACCGACCATGACGGCCAGTGCAGCATCGGCCGACCACCCGGCAGAGCCATCCGTAAGGTTTGCCGCGATCCACACCGCGGCGTAGCCCTTGGCCATATCTAGGAGCAATGTGGCTACTGCCGCACCACGACCCGCGGTGCGTAGTACGTTGGTCGCGCCGATATTCCCGCTCCCCTCGCTGCGGACGTCCTTACCAGTAGTGAGCCGGGTCAGCAGATAGCCGAAAGGAATCGCGCCCAGCATGTAGGCAATCAGGATCGCGAGTAGTCCCATCATCACTGGTGAATTCATGTGTGGAGAGAAAATTCCTGCATCTTAGTGTACTTTCCAGCAGCGGACAAATATAGCGCAAACGAAGACGCGCGAAAAGATCCTATGGCGCGACCGTCGAAATCGATGTGAGGAACTCGCTTGCGTGTTCTCGCCAGCGTGATGTGCGGACGGTAGGCCCGGTCTTCGGCCCTATCTTCAACGAGCCGTCCGACCGCCTGTTCGGTCGCCGCCGCCAGCGCGATGAGTGCGTCGTTGGGCTCCACCGTCGCGTATAGAACCCGAGGGAGCCTGCCCAGCCCGCGAATCACGATATCCACCGGCGCGGGAGTCTTAACCGACGCGAGCGCGCGCTTCAATTCGTCCAACCGGGCTTCCGGCTTGTCCGGCCACTCGCCGATGAATTTGGTCGTGATGTGCAGCTTGTCTAGTGGCATCCACTTGAGATCCGCAAGTGGCCGCAGCCGGTCGAGCAATGTCGCCAGCGTAGCCTTGACGTCGGGCGGAATATCGATGGCGGTGAAAAGTCGCAAGACCCACCAGTGTACGGCAACGGTGAGCAGGGCGGGCCCGCAGCCTTGCTCCAACAAGGGCAACAGTACAGTCGGCAACTCAATTTGTTCAGAGTATGATCCCACTGTTGCAATTGAATTCCCACCAACGACACCCAGGACCTCGATAAAGGATCGAGACTCGCCCTGGAAAAATGTACAGGATTACTCTGGCTCCAGAAAACGCATACTGCCCTGGCCCCTGAGCCTCGACGCGCTTCCTGGGGTGTCCATATTTCTCCGTGTACTCTTTCAATACGCAATCACCAACTCTACCGTCGGCATTCTTCCCTTTTTCAAGTTCGAGTTGAACCGCAACTAGCCCCCGTTTCGGCTTGTACTCGTCGAAGGTGAATACGACATCAAAATTTCCGCCGCAGAAGACTTCAGGAGTATCGATGGAATACTCCCAGGATTCAGGGTCGGGTTTCACCGGCTGGCGAAATGAATATGGCTTGAGTTTTTTCCCGTACAACTTCATGAGCGCAGCCTTACTCATGCCTTCCTTGGTCCCATTCCAATAGTCTCGACTGAAGCAGGACGAAGATAAGACCACGAGGAGTACGAGGGTCCTTGTCATACTACCGTCACGGAATATGTGACGCTTCCTGTGGCGTAAGCGCACAGCAACAATGCGAGCAGAATGCGGTTCATGCTTGATTATCGACGGTCAGCCTTCCGGAGGTAGGGGTGTTTGTGACACTTTCGGAGGTGTCACACGCTTGCAGACGTCGTGAACCGTCTAGTGTTCCGCCTTCGCAGGCTCGGCTTCCGGCTTGGCGGCGGGCTCGCCGGCTTTTGACTGTGCAGCACCGGTTGGCGCACCAGAACCTGCGACGGGAGCTTGGGCAGTTGTCTCTTCCTGCAGATCCAAACCCTGATTCCGGACGATGATGGAAATCCGGCGATTGGATGGGTTGGTCGGATCGGCCTTCATCAGCAGCCTTTGATCGGCAAACCCGCGAACCTGGCTGATCCGGTCTTCACTCAGCCCGTTCTGGACCAGAATCCTTCGCGCCGCGTTGGCTCGATCCGATGAAAGCTCCCAGTTCGAGTATTCCGCGCGCCCGTACGGGGTGGAGTCGGTGTGTCCTTCGATGGCCACCTTGTTGGGAAGTTTCACCAGCTCGCTCGCGAGAACCTGTATCAGCTCCGTACCAGCCTCGCTCGGTTTGGGATTCCCCTTGTCGAAGAAAAGGCCGCGCTCGGTTTCGAGCAGATCGATGCGGAGCCCTTCCGCGGTGATAGTCATTCGTACCTGGTTTTCCAAATGCTGCAGTTCGGGGATCTGCTTCATCGCCTGTTCCAGCTTGTCCTTCAGGCTCTCTAGGTCCTTGCGATTTACCGTGAGGGTTTCGCCGATCCCGGCAGTCGTGGTTCCGGTCTGGCGGCCCTGGCCCGTAGGATCCTGAAAATAGCCGCCTACCGCCTTCTGCACCTTTTCGCTCGCGCTCAGCAACCACAGCACGATGAACAGCGCCATCATCGCCGTTACGAAATCGGCATAGGCGACTTTCCAAGCCCCGCCGTGCGCATCGTCATGTCCGTGGCTTTTCTTCTTGACGATGATGATGGTCGGCGAGCCGGGCTTGGCGCTCACGCCGCCACCTCTGTGGGCGCGGCACTGCCCGCTTTCCGGCAAGCGTCATCCATTTGCTTGAAAGTCGGCCGGACGTGCGGAGGAATCGCGCGGCGGCACGCTTCCAGCGCCAGGATCGGGGACATGCCCTTCATGTACGCCAGAAGCCCCATCCGCAGAGATCCGAGATATTCACTTTCGGCGTCGCTCTGTTTCTTGAGATTGGCCGCCATCGGCCCCAGGAAGCCGTAACAGAGCAGAATACCCAGAAATGTTCCCACCAGAGCCGCAGCGACTTTATGACCGATCTCTTCAGGCGGACCACCCAGCGCGCTCATCGTAATCACCACGCCCAGCACCGCGGCGACAATTCCGAGTCCCGGAAGACTGTCGGCCATGGTGGACAAGGCGCTGACCGGCAGACTCGCCTGTTTGTGCAGGATCTCGAGATCGAGTTCCATGATGCTGTCCATATCGTGCACTTCCACGCCACCGGAAACCAAGGTTCGCATGGTGTCGCAGAAGAAGAGCATCGCCTCATGGTCCTTGCTGAAGTTGGGATGCCTTTTGAACAGGGCGCTCTTATCCGGCGCATCCAGATCTTCTTCGAGGGACGTCACGCCGTTCTTGCGAGCGGTGCCGAAGAAGTCGTTCAAGAAGCGCAGCGTGTCGAGATAGATGGCAGAGGTATAGCGGCTGCCCTTGAACACGCCCAAAAGCCCCCCGACGATGGCCTTCAAGACGTGCGGTGGATTCCCGATCAGGACCGTCCCAATAGCCGCGCCGCCGATGATCAGCAACTCCGCTGGCTGCATCAGAACCAGCATGTTGCCTTTTTCCATCAGGTAGCCGCCTGCGATGCAACCAAGAACGACCACAATGCCAATAATCGGAAACATCCCGCCTAGCCCCTTCCCATCACTTCGGATCCGTAGTTTGGACTGAACTTTTAGATCGGCAGAGGACGGCAAGCTCTGTAGACAGAGATGGATAGCACCGTTTTTGAGGGGACACAAGGCTCTAAAACCCACGTTTCGTCAAAGACTGGAAGACCGGCTTGTTTTCGCGCTGCATCGGAGTAGAATCGGGGTTAATCCTTGTCGTTTTGCAGGAGGCGACCGATGGAATCGGCGGTTCGAATCGCCGTGCTAGGTGTCTCGCTGGCCGTAGGGTTCGGCCAGAGCGTTTCCGATCCCGCCGCGCAGTTACTGCAATACCGCAAGGATCTCGAAGCAAGGCGCAACAGTTCGCTGGCGCATTTTCGGATCGCGGAGATCCTGACCCAGCGGGGCGACTATCAATCCGCCGCGAACGAATTCCGCGAAGCGCTCAGCGGAGATTTGCAGCCCCCGTGGATCGAGGTTTGGGCACACGTCGATCTGGGCGAGCTCTACGAGCTTACCGGCCAGCGCGATCGCGCCTTGAACGAATACAGACTAGCTGTCAGGACCGGCGACAACACGCAGGGAGCATTGACCGAAGCGACCGCGCACCTACGGTCGCCGGATGCGGTTACATCCCTTACCGCGCCCCAGGAATTGCTAGCGAGAGCCGAACCAGAGTACTCCGCAGAGGCCGCCCTTGCCGAGCTCGAGGGCACTGTAATCGTTACAGCCGCTGGTGGTGCGGATCAAAGCGGAAGGCCGGAAGACCTGCGCGTGACGCAATCCCTTGGGCTGGGTCTGGATGAGAAATCCGTGCAGGCGGTTCAGCAATGGCGATTCAGGCCCAATTCGAAGCCTACTAGTGTGGCGGTCGATTTCTCGCTGCACTTCAAGCCGTCCCGCTGGCATTTGGTTGGTGTCGACTTTCGTCCTCCCGAGGGAGCATCCCGGCCGACCGTCTTGAGTGCCTTCTATCCGGCCGGCGCGGGACTCTTTAACGGCACAGCGATTGAAGAGGGGCGCCTGCTCGGCGCGATGGGACGGCAGGCCTTCGTCGCGTTGTCTTTCGAGGTTGACGAACGGGGCGTTCCGACTCACATCCAAGCCGAGCGGTCGTCTGAGGACGTATGGATCGATCAGGCCATGACGGTGTTACGCGGGTGGCGCTTCACGCCTGGAATGAAAGATGGAAAGCCCATTGCCGTGTCCTGCACCTTCGACTTTGCGTGGGGCCCGCGGAGTCTCGGCGCAACGGAAATCGCGAAACTCCGCAGCGCGCTTCATCCGCCTCAAGCCCCGGCGACGTTCCTCGGACATCCCGAGCTCATCTACAGTCCCGATCCGCCGTACCCGGAGCAGGCTCGCAACGCCGGCGTCGACGGAACGCTGACAGCCATGGTGACGATAGGCGAAGATGGATCGCCCCAGGATGTTCGAGTGGTCAGAGGGCTCGGGTCCGCGATCGACGAAAGCGTGACGAACGCGCTCCGCCAATGGCGCTTCCACCCGCCGCTTATGAACGGACAGCCGGCGATTGCGGGCGTCCTCGTTGAGGTCAACTTCCAACTGCCGGATCGAGTCAGCTCGAAGATTCTTGACCCGCCCCGCGCAGCTCGGCCGGCTCGACCGTAAAATAAGATCTTGGATTTCCGCCTCTTCCCCTTGCGTCTTAAGTTCCTGGCACGCGCTCCCCTTTCGTTTCCGCCGGGGGCCGCAAGCAACCGGCTGCGCGGGGCTTTCGGTGCGGCGCTGCACAGGCTTGGATGCGCCGAGATCTTCGAGCCCTCCTCTGCGGCGGGGCCCAGCGGGCTTGCCGACCTGCCTCGTCCCTTCGTATTTCGGGCACACCACTTGGACGGACTCACGATCGCTCCTGGCGAGACATTCCATTTCGATCTCCATTGGTTCGACCTGCGCCGGTCCTCGCTCGACACCGTGCTTAGTGCGTTCGGCAAACTTCTTCCGGAAGCCGAACTGGTGGACGTCCGCGGCGCGGATGTTCCCTTGGAATTGTGCCTGAATCCGCCCCGCGAGCCCGTGAGTCGCCTGGCCATTCGCTTCGAGACGCCGACGGAACTAAAGGCAAGCGGCCAAGCGGTCGAGCGTCCCGAGTTCGAGGTGCTGGCGGCACGAGCCCGCGACCGGATCAGTACGCTGCGGGCACTCTATGACGACGGTCCCCTCGCTATCGACTTCCGCCAATTCGGTGAGCGCGCAGCGAGAATCCATATGACGCGCTGCGACATTCAGCGGGTGGAGTCGTCCCGCCGCAGCGGCCGGACCGGCCAGATCCACTCGCTCGGCGGCTTCGTGGGCCAGGCGGAATACGAAGGCGATTTGACGGAATTCGTTCCGTATCTGCGCGCTGCCCAATGGACCGGGGTCGGGCGCCAGACGGCCTGGGGAAAAGGCGCTCTGGTGGTAACGAACGGCGGAGAGGTGACGCCTGTAGAGATTGGGCTGAATGCCTTAGGCCAGCCCAGTTGACGTCACACACGGAGAGACTCGAAAATTAAACATGCTCAAGAAACTGCCGGTGCTCCTGGTCGTGTCTGCCCTGTGTATATGGGCAGCTGATTTCTGGACTACCAAGCCATTTACGGATTGGGATGAAAAAGAAGTGACCAAGCTCATTTCCAATTCGCCTTGGGCCGCAAAGATAACGATTGCTGGCGGCGTCGGCGGGGGGCCAGCCGGAATCGCCGAGACGGGCGGCGGACGTGGCGGACGTGGTGGTGGCGGCGGCGGTGGCGGGCGCGGCGGTGGTCCTCAGGGCGACGGGGCCAATAGTGACCCCGGTGTAGGCGGAGGTGGGGGCGGCGGCGACTTTGGCGGCGGTGGCGATGGCGGAGTCTCCGTAACAATCCTCTGGCAAACCGCAATGCCGGTCAGGCAAGCCTTGATCAAACGGCAGTACGGAGCCGAAGCCGGCACCTCGCCGGAAGCGAAGGCAAAGCTGGACCGGGTGGACCAGGTGTATGTTCTCACCTTGATCGGCATGCCCGGATATGCACTCGGGGCAGCGCAGGGCGACAAGAAAGCGGTGTTGCTTGACGCGACCATGCTAAATGTAAGCGGCAAACCGCCATTGAAAGCGGTCGACGTCCAGGTCAGCGGCGGGCGGGGTGCGGCGAACGTGAGCTTTCTGTTTCCCAAGACCACGCCGTTCACGGTCGAGGACAAGGAAGTGGAATTCGTTAGTAAGTTCGGCATTACTACCGTCAAACACAAGTTCAAGCTCAAGGACATGGTCTTCAACGGCAAAGTGGAGATGTAAACGTGTCCGCGCCGCTTCCGCGCGCGTTCTATAACCGGCCTGCGACCGACGTCGCGCGGGCGCTGCTGGGAACCGTCCTGGTGCACGGGACTACTTCCGGCCGTATTGTCGAGACGGAGGCTTACCTCGGCCTCCAGGATAGAGCGGCACATTCCTGGCGCGGTATCACTCCCCGCACTCGAGTGATGTTCGGCGAGCCTGGCCATGCGTACGTGTACCTCATCTACGGAATGTACGAGTGCCTGAACGTGGTCGCCGAACCGCCGGGCAGCCCGGGATGCGTGCTGATCCGCGCACTGGAGCCGCTGCAGGGAATTCCGCGGATGCGGCGGCGAAGATCGGGCGCGCGGGGCATCGAAGACCTGGCCAACGGGCCCGGAAAGCTGACGCTGGCCCTGGGGATCACGCGCCGCGAAAACGGCGCCGATTTCACCCGTGGTCCACTGACGATTCATCCTCCCGCACACTCTCCCTTACCAGCGGGAAAGATCCAGATCGGCGTTTCCCCACGTATCGGCATCAAGCATTGCGCCGATTGGCCACTGCGATTCTTCGTCCAAGGAAACCGGTTCGTCAGTCGATAAATGTTATTTTCGTAGGAGGAGCGCACAGCGCGTGGCGCGCCGTTAAGAAGTCGAGAATAAGGAGGACCGCGTCACGCTGCGTTGTGCGCGACCAAAATCCGAATGCTGAAGCCGACCATTTTCCGCGAGTATGACATCCGTGGCGTCGCGGAGACGGAGCTTCAAAGCGACGACATAGTCGATCTGGGCCGCGGACTCGGAACCCTGTTGCAGCGCAAGAGTGGCCGCACCATCACGCTGGGCCGCGACTGCCGTCTGAGCTCGCCCCGCCTGCGCGACGCACTGCTCGAAGGCCTGATCGATTCCGGCTGCGAGGTTACCGATATCGGCGTGGTGCCCACGCCTCTCCTGTATTTTTCGGCAGTGCACCTGGAGGCCGATGGCGCGGTCATGATCACCGGCAGCCACAATCCCAGCGAGTTCAACGGATTCAAAACCGTGTGCGGCTCCGGCACGCTGCACGGCGAAACCATTCAGGAGGTCCGCCATATCATCGAAGCGCGCGATTTCCTGAAAGGCCGCGGCGGCCATGCGGATATGGATGTCATTCCGGCGTATCTGGACGAAGTTGCTCGGCAATTCAGTTATTCGCGGCGGATCAAGGTGGTCCTGGATGCCGGCAACGGAACCGCCGGACCGGTGGCGCATCGCCTGTTTGAGCGGCTGAATTGCGAAGTCACCGAGTTGTTCTTCGATATGGACGGCCGGTTTCCCAACCACCATCCCGATCCCACGGTCCCCGCCAACTTGAAGCACTTGCAGGATGCCGTCAAGGCGCAGAAGGCCGAGCTGGGCATCGCCTTCGACGGCGATTCGGATCGCATCGGAGCTGTAGACGAAAACGGCGAAGTGATTTATGGCGACATGCTTCTGTTGATCTTCGGCCGGGAGATCCTGACCCGCAAGCCGGGCGCTACGATCATCGGCGAGGTGAAATGCTCGCAGTTGCTCTACGACGAGCTCAACCGGCTGGGCGGAAACGCCATCATGTTCAAGACCGGCCATTCGCTCATCAAGGCGAAGATGAAACAGGAGCATGCCGAGCTGGCGGGCGAAATGTCCGGCCACATGTTCTTCGCCGACCGGTATTTCGGATACGATGACGCCTTGTACGCGGCTTGCCGCCTGATAGAGATTGTGGCCACTAGCGGTAAGCCGCTGTCCGCGCAAATGGCGGGGCTCCCCAAGCTGGTCTCGACGCCGGAAATTCGCGTGGATTGCCCGGATGAAGTGAAGTTCCAGGTGGTCGAACGTTTGTCAGAACGCCTCAAGAGAACTCACAACGTGATCGGCGTGGACGGAGTGCGCGTGCGCTTCGAACATGGCTGGGGATTGGTGCGCGCGTCGAACACTCAACCGGTGCTGGTCATGCGCTTCGAAGCGGAAAACGAAGACTGGCTTCAGAAGTACCGGGCAGAAATGGAAGCGGCGCTCGAAGAGGCCAAGGCGGCCGTCGTTTAAAAGCGGAGCGTAACGCGCGTCAGGAGGCCGACCTCCGAAAAGTACAGCCCCCCACTGACGCGCTGGGCGCTATATCGCCGTAGTCCGAGAGTGCCAGAAACCGCCCGAGAAATCCACAAGGAAAACACCTTAGTCCCGGGGGCTAAGTAGTTAACCTTAGAGAAACTTACGGAAAACTAAGACCGCGTTCAGTCCCCCGAACGCGAAGGAATTCGAGATCGCGAATTCGATCTGAGCCGCCCGGGGCGTATTGGGGACCACGTCTAGGTCGCAGGTGGGGTCGGGAGCCGTGAAGTTAGCGGTTGGCGGGATCAGGCCGCATTGCAGCGCACCCAGGGTCGCGGCGGCCTCTAGCGCTCCAGCAGCCCCCAGAGCGTGACCGTGCATGGATTTGGTGGAGCTGACCAGGAGTTTCTGGGCGTGTGGCCCGAAGACGCTTTTAATCGCCTCGGTCTCGGTGGCATCGTTGGCAAGCGTACCCGTCCCATGCGCGTTCACGTAGCCAACCGCCTCTGGTGACCGTCCGGCATCCGCGAGCGCCGCCCGCATGGCTCGCGCAGCTCCTAAAGCCGAGGGCTGGGTGATGTGGTGCGCGTCGGAAGACATGCCGAATCCCACGATCTCGCCCATGATCTTCGCGCCGCGCGCGCGGGCCCTCGCGAGTGGCTCGAGAACCAGGGCGGCCGCGCCCTCGCCCAAAATCAATCCCCGTCGGTCAAGCGAAAAGGGACGGCAGGTATCCGGCGCGACCACGCGCATGGCTTCCCACGCTTTCAGAAATCCCATGGATAACGGCGCTTCACTGCCCCCGGCGATGGCCACCTCCACTTCACCCGAGCGGACCATGCGGAAGGCCTGTCCGATGGAATGATTGGCGGAGGAACACGCTGTCGAGATGGTGAACACGGGTCCGGTGATGCCGTATTCGAAGGAAACGCGGCTGGCGCCGGCGTTGCTCATCGCGCGCGCGATGGTTAGCGGAGATACGCGCGGCTCCTTTAGTCCATAGAGGTGGTGGAACCCGTCGTCCTCGGTGGATTTCCCGCCGCCCGAACAGCCCAGGACAATTGCGGTTCGCTCTCCCAGTGCCCGCGAAAACTCGATTCCCGAAGTACGGATCGCTTCGCGCGCGGCCACCGCGGCGAACTGCGCGAACCGGTCGAGCATCTGCGCCTCTTTTTCCTCGAAGTAGCGCAAGGGGTCGTAATCCGGGACCTCCGCCGCGTTCGGGAATCGCAATACATCGGGCGCGACCAGGGTCAGAGGGCGAATCGCGCTTCTGCCGGCGGCGAGGCCGGCCCATAAATCCGCGTAAGTTTCCCCGAACGCTGAAATCGCACCGATGCCGGTGACCGCGACGCGATGCGTCATTTTTGCGCGGCCTGCGCTTTGACGGCGAGGAGTTTTTCGATGCCCTCTACCATCTCGCGAATCGTACGGATGTTCCGTGCCGCGTCGTCGGGAATATCCACATCGAATTCGCCTTCGAGCGCGAACAGGATGTTGATACCGTCCAGCGAATCGATCTTCAGCTCCTCGAAGCTCTTGTCGATGGTGACGGTCTCCGGAGGAATCTTCTGCGCCCTGGCGATCACGGAGGTCACGCGGGCAATCAGGTCTTCGGACATAAGATTTGGGTGAGGGTCAGGAATTCGAATCCGCGTTCCTGGAGGCGCGGAATAGTGTAGTCTACCGCGTCGATGGTCGAGGAGATGTCGGGCGCCGGCTGCACGGTACGCCCGTCGTGCAGGCAGATGATTCCGCCGTTCGCGGCATTATTCAGCATGCGCTCGGAAACACGGGCGGCGGGCCAGTGCCAATCGCGGCCGATCACGGTCCACATGACGCCGCGGAGCCGCAGTAGCTGTTGAGCTTGGCCCACGCCGAACCAGCGTGCGCCGTAGGGAGCGCGGAACCAATGCGGCGTTGCTCCGGTAGCTTCCTGAATGGTTTCTTGGGCTCGCGCCATCTCGCCATAGATAAACCGCGGAGACTTGAAACCCAGGAATGGATGCGAATCGGTGTGGTTGCCGAGCTCATGTCCGCGGGCGGCCACTTCGCGGGCGACGTCCGGACAGCGCCGGACATTTTCTCCGCACATGAAAAACGTCGCCGGGACGTGGTACTTGTCGAGCAATTCGAGTAGTTTCGGCGTCGATTCGCTGGGGCCGTCGTCGAAGGTAAGCGCCAGTACGGGCCGGTTGCGGTCGCCATGATAGTGAGACTCGCCGAGAATGCTGGAGGAACGCCCTCCCACGGCGTAGGCCATAAATCCGGAGGCTGCGACGGCGCCGGCGGCTACGCCGAGGATCCCACTATCCATCCCCATAATGATAATGGGTCGGACGTGAGGCCAGGCCGCTCACTGGCGTTCGCGTACGATACCATACCGTATATGGAGGCTCCCTTTGGGGGTGAGGTCAGGAGAATAGACGATGAGCGAACGCGAGCACGCCCACCAGTTGATTGACCGTCTCCCGGAGACCCAGCTCTCGGCGTTGGTTGGATTGCTGGAAACGATCGTCGATCCGGCGTTTGAAGACGAGCAGATCGGCGAGGAGGAAGCTCAGGCCGTGGCTCGATCCAAAGAGTGGTTCAAGTCGAACCAGGGCACTCCGTTCGAGGACGTCGCTGCCGAGCTGGGCTTCACCATGGAGCAGGTCCGCAACCACAAGGACTAGGATTGAAGCGGATCGTCTTCTCCGACCAGGCCAAGGCCGATATTCGTGGCATCCCCAGGCCGATCGCGATGACAATTCTGGCAGCGATTCACCGCTTGGCAGAAAGCGGTGCGGGCCGTGTGAAAATGCTCCAAGGTCTGCAAGACGACAAGCGCCTCCGCGTCGGTGACTTCCGCGTCCGCTTCACCGTAGAGAACGGCGAACTCCACATCCACGCCGTCAAGAATCGCAAGGACGCCTACCGGTGAGGCGGAATAATGCCGTCTGTCGCCATTACCCCCCCCATTACCCCCCCGTTGTGACGTTGATTGCCCGCACGACAATTTCTTCAGCGAACGCGGTCCGTACAGCAGCAAGGGCGCAAATCGCAATGAGATATGCGTGGAAGTGTTTCATGGCGTACGTTATATTTCCGCGATTCTGGCGCCCGCCTATCGGGCCGGCGTGAACTTGAAGTCCGATACGCCGATTTCGTCGTTGCCCTGAACGTCGAATCCGAATTTCCCGTCCGTGAATTTGTGCTCGGCACTCGTCCAGGTATCGAGCGTGATCCACTGCTGGTCTTTCTGAATCCGCTGGATCAGGCGATCCGGTGCAATCTCGATCTGGACGGCCCAGGCCTTATCCTTGCTCTCAACACTGTGCTTGAACTTGCCGTGGTCGCTGGATTTCCCGTTGACGTAATCCTTGACGGTGAGATTATTGTCGTCGAGCTCGGACAGAACGTAGTTCTTGGAATCCACGTAATCCGTGACCCAGCGCACCTTGCCGCCGCGGAAGAGGTTCCCACCCTTGACGAGATAGACCGCAAACGTAAAGACACCCTGGGACGGCAATTTGTAGGTCAGGAATCCGCCGCCTTTGCGGCGCCACACGCCGTTGTCCTGTTGCATCCAGCCTTCTAGCGTCTCGAATCCATCCATGGAAGAGACCCGCACCGGAGGGGCTTTGGGAGCCACAGGTTCAGCCTTTGGCGCGGGGGGCGGCGGAGGAGGAGCCGCTGGGCGTTCCGCTACCAGCACCGCATCGGAACCGGCGATGGTCACCGTCTGCCCGGCCGTGAAATTACGCGAAAACTGTTTGGGCGCGAACCGGTCGCGACGCAGCCCGATCACGTGCTCTCCTGGCGTCACCGAATCCGCCTGAAAGCTGCCGTCGCTGGCCACCGCGCCGACCTCGCGCTGATCGATCAGAACCTCCACCCCTGGGGCAGCCCCTTCGACGCGCAGGGTCGCCGACTGGGGCATCGGCTTCATCTTGAACTCCAGCCGCACTTCGCTGCCTTTTTTCACCACCGCGGTTTGTGCCGGAGAATTCTCAAAGCCGACCTTCGCGACCCGCACCTCCACATTCCCGATGGTCTGGATCCGCAGCTGGCCGTTCTGCGTGCGACGGGGATATTCCTTGTTGTTCAGGAACACGCGCGCGAAATTCTCCCCGGTGGATACGATCAGCGTGCCCACATTGCGGTCGGTCTTGAGGAATACGGTCAGAGCGGGGCCGGGACCGAAATCTTCCTTGAAGGCACGCTGGTCCTTATCTTGCGAAATAGCCATCTCGTCCAGGCCGGCCTGGAAATTCTTCATGTCCACGCCGGCGGGACCCGCGTCGGCCTCCGGTTGTCCATTAACAGCCAGCTTCCAGGGACCCGAACTGGTCACCAAGTGGCCGTGCCCGGCAAAGCTGGACACCACCATGGCCAACACATTTTTCGTGTTGATGGTTCCGGTCAATGCGGGCATCATGGCGGGAGCGAGATCGAAACTGAAGGACGCCTGCGCGTTCGAACCGGTCACGCTGACCGTATGCATCCCGGGCGCGACTTTTTCGAACACGAATTGGCCATCCTGCAAATCGGCCGCGGGCTGTCCATCGAACACCACCTTGCCTTGAGCCAGGTCGGAAAGGATTCTGACGGTCTGCGGGCGCGCTTCCAGAGACAAGTTGAGGGCCTCCGGTCTTCCCGCAACCAGGTTGACGCCGCTGGCAGCGGGTTCGTACCCATCCAGAAACGCCGTGATCTGATACGTCCCAGGTGGAAGCGTCAGCTTGCAGTCCGACGTACAACGGGCTTCGCCGTTTACGCGGATGGACGCCCCGGAGGGCGTAGTGGCGATCTGAACGGCGACATCCGCGGAACTCGCCGCAATCGGCTCCGGCACATTTATATTGCGCTTGCGCGCGACGTTCACCAGGATCACGATAAGCAGAAGCGAAAGCCCGACACCTACGGCAATGCCGGTCCAGAGAGCTTTCTTCCATGCCACCTGAGGGGCGACTTGCGGCCCGTTTTGAGGCCCTTTTTGAGGAGTGACCGGAGGAGGAATCTGGGAAGCGGAGATTACGCCCTGCGGAATGGTCGGGGGCGTGGTCTGAATCGTGGGTGGGCCACCAGCCGGTCCCGTGGGCGGGCTATCTGGAAGCGTAGTAGCGGACGACGACCACCGGAGCTGGTTCGCCCGGCTCATGATCAGCCGGCTGGTCGCCTCGGCGGCCTTTTGCACCTCGGGATCGTCCGGAAACAAGCCGGCGACCATACCCAGGCGCTTGCGAATCGGTTCTATGTCGGCTTCCCCGGCCAATTCCACGCGGTGGCCGAGAGCCTTAATCTCCTCAAGAGCTTTGAGGTTTTCAGAGCCCACGATGCTATCCTACACTAGCGCCGTGACTATCGCCCTCGACGCGACTCCCCTCACGGTATCGACCGGAGGCGTCGGCCGCTACACTCTGGAACTGGCCCGGGCTCTCGCATCCGAGTACCCGGACGATCAGTACTGGCTACTCTCCGATCAAACATTTCGCGCGCCGCATGATTTGCCGAATCTGCATGTGGGCGACGGGCCGCGAAATCCGGCCGAACGCAAATGGTGGACGTGGGGGCTGGATCGGGAGATGCGGCGTCGCGGGGCCGAGCTGTTTCACGGGACGGATTACTCGGTCCCGTACGTGCCTTTGCGGCCGAGCGTGATGACGCTGCACGATCTAAGCCCATGGCTCGATCCTGCGTGGCAGCCGAATGCTTCGCGTGTAAGGAGGAGGACTCCTCGCCTACTCAAGATGGGCCTGGCGACCATGGTGATCACTCCGACGGAGACGGTGCGTCGCGCCGCGATCGAGCGGTTTAAGCTTGCGCCGGATCGGGTGGTGGCAGTACCTCTTGCGGCGAGTGATTTCTTTAAGCCGCCGGCTCTGCCGGTTTCGGTTCATGTGCCCTATTTCCTCTTTGTGGGGACCCGGGAGCCACGCAAGAACGTCGCTCTGCTGATCGACGCGTGGCGGGAAGTGCGGAAGACAATCGCCGTCGATCTGGTGTTGGTGGGGAGGAACCATGCTCCTGAGCAAGGACACGGCTTGCGAGTGCTGGGAGAAGTTTCCGATTCCGATTTACCCGGCCTGTACTCCGGCGCGCTCGCGTGCGTGTATCCGTCGCTGTACGAAGGCTTCGGGCTACCCGTTCTGGAGGCGATGCAGTGCGGCGCGCTGGTGATCGCGTCGCGCGACCCGGCGATTCTCGAGGTCACCGGCGATGCCGCAATCCATGTGGTCGCGGAGGATACAGCCGCATTTGCGGAGGCCATGCGCGCCGTCGCGGCTTTTCCTGAGAACTTCGCTGCGTTACGGGCAAGAGCCCTTGTACGATCGGCGCAATTCAGCTGGCAGAAGACTGCTCGCCTAACCCGGGAAGTGTATGACACCGCCGCGCGCGCTTTTTCTCACGCCTGAGGAGCCGAGGACCGGTTCCGGCGGAGGCGGCCTGAGATCCGCATCGCTGCTGGCCTATTTGCAGAACAAGTATGACGTTCAGACGGTGACGTTCTCGCTGCGAACACACTCGCGCAGTCCGGAGGCGCGCGTTTGGCGCAACGTGGTCCGCTTAGCCCGAGGACGTCCACCGTTGTTCGATCGTTTTTCCGGGTACGAGGATCAGATTGCGACCGCGCTGCACGATCGCTATGCCGTGGGCGTGGTGGAACACTTCTGGTGCGCGGCGTACGCACCATTGCTAAGAAGTTGTTGTGGCCGGCTGGTCCTGGATCTGCACAATATCGAGAGCGAACTGGCGCGGACACATGCCCAAGCGGCGCGCTGGCCGGCCTCGTGGGCGTCCCGACGCTTCGCAGAATCCTACCGGCGGCTGGAGCACGAATGGCTTCCGCAGTACGACATGATCTTGACGGCCTCGGAAGACGACCGGCGCCGCGTCGATCATCCGAATGTCCTGGTATTTCCAAACGCGCTCCCGGAGATCACTCGGCCAAGCTCACCTGAAGCAGATGCCATCGTGTTCAGCGGAAACCTCGAATACCATCCCAATGTCGAAGCCGTGCGCTGGTTCCGCACGAAGATTTGGCCACGCGTTCGCGAAAAGGCGCCCGAAGTCGAATGGCGCCTGCTGGGCTCGAATCCCGAAGCGGTCGCGCGCTTTACTCGCGGCGACCCTAGTATCCGCGTGGTCGGACCCGTGGATGACGCCGTGGCGAACCTCGCCGAAGCCAAAGTGTGTCTCGCGCCGCTGCTCTCCGGCAGCGGAACCCGCTTCAAGATTCTGGAAGCCTGGGCCGCGGGACGCGCGGTGGTCTCGACCACGATCGGCGCGGAAGGGCTCGGCGCGCAAGACGGCGAGCATCTGCTCCTGGCCGACGATCCGCGCGATTTCGCCAATGCTGTACTGCGGCTCTGGAACGATCCGGCGCTGCGAGCAAGGTTAGGGGAAGCAGGCTGGGCGCTTTACCGCGAGCGATTTACGTGGCCTGCCGCGTGGCGAAGGCTGGATGAGTCCGGAGGAGTTTAAGGGCCGCTCCTTGCCAGTCGCGGTTCGGAAGGGTCGACCGCTACACAGAACCGCGAGCGACAGCGAGCGGCCTTATTGTCCGGCGAATCCGAACGCCTTGAAATCGGTGACGAACTGAATCGTGACTACGTGATCCGTGGTCGAGCCTGAATACGGCTCAAAGATGTAGCCGACCTTCAGAACCTGGTTGGCAGTGGGACGAAAACCAGCGGCTACTTCGTAGGATTCGGAGCCGGGATACGCCAGCGGGTGTTTGTAGCCGGCTCGTACAGCCGCGTACCAGCGCGGATTCAACACACGACGCACTTCCGCGTACCCGGTCTGCACGTTGTAAGTGGGAATCGCCTTATAGGTCATCTGAAAGTGCGCCATTTCTCCGTACACATTCCACGGCCCACGTCCCCATTGGACGTCCAGACCATAGCCGGTGGCGGGTAAGTCGCGTGGCGGAGCTTCGCCCGGAAAATAGTATGCGTACTGCCGGTCCAGATAAGGACCGCGATAGCCCGACACACCGACCCGAAATCCCTGAGAGATGGTGTAGCCTGCGCCCCCCGCCCAGTTTGCGTACTGGTCCTTATCGAACACGCTGCGTGGATTCGCCGGCGACGAATTAGTGAACTGAGCGCGCATGTCGAAGGGTCCGATGGTCCCATCCACTTGCGCTCCGGCTAGGCCCGCAATGGACACACCGCTGCCATAGTAGCCGTAGCCGGTCGGCACACCCGTGAGCGGATTGGCCGACGGGTCGTAGCGCAGGAGAAATGAACCGAAGGCCGACGTGAGCTGGCCAGCGCGAACTACCAGCGAGCCTTTACTCCAGAACTGGGAGTAGCTGATGTTGGCGTTCAGGATACTGGTCTTCACGCCGTAGCCCTGGGTTTTGAACTCTTCCGGGAAATACGGCCGCGAGTGAACCTGGATCGCACCCGAGACCGCCCAGTGCGAGTCCAGCTTCCAGGTGGGATAGAGCAGTGCTTGGAATCCGCCCACCACGGGCGCGCCATCACGGGGCGCCTCGGTCAAATCCTGCGACTGGGCGGCTTGGATGCTGACGGTGGACCGTAGTTCGAATCCCGACTCGGCTTCCTGCGCCCACGCGGCTGCGGCCAGCCCGCTCAGGAATAAGAATGTGAGTTTCATACGCGGCTCTCCTCCACGGCGGCCGGCGCCGCGGACGCGGTTCCCATACGCATAGCCGCGGCCAGATGCTGCAGCGAATCCCGAACGGGCTGATCGGCGGCAACGGGGCGTTGGATGATATCGCCCAGGGCGACGAACGCCTGCACCACCGAAAGTTCGAACTGCGTTCCGGCGTGCTTTTCGAGAATGCGAACGGCGTCGTCATGCGGCATGCCGCGACGATACGGACGGTCCGAAGTCATGGCGTCGTAGGCATCGGCGACTTTCACAATGCGTGCCGTGCGCGGCGTCTCCTCGCCCTTCAAGCCCAGCGGGTAGCCGGAACCGTCCCAGTTTTCGTGATGCAGTTCCACCACCGGAAGGTACGTCTCGAATCCACGGACACATTCCAGAATCTTCTTGCCAATTACGGGGTGCTGCCGGATCAGCGCTTCCTCTTCGGCCGTGAGTCTTTCCTGTTTCTGCAATACAGAGTCGGAGATGCCGATTTTGCCGATGTCGTGCAGCAGCGCGCCCACCCGGATGAGCTCGTGCTCCTGCTGCTCGACATTCATGGCCCGGGCGATGGCGCAAGAGTACTCGCTCACGCGCAGGCTGTGGCCAGCGGTGTAGGGGTCGCGGGCATCGAGCGCGCTGGCGAGCGAGCTTACAAATTCGACGTAAGCCAGCACCAGCCGGTCCTGCCCTTCGCGAATGGAAGTGGCCGCATGGTTGAAGCTGTCCGTAAGTTCCAGAATTTCGCGAACGCCCCGCGCATTGGTGGGAAACTCCGGCAGAACTCCTGTCTTGCCGCTCTCACGCAAACGGGTGACCACCGCGGCCAGCGGCTGAACGATCGACCTGGAAGAGAACACTCCCAGAGCGATCGCGACCGCCAAGGAGATCAATCCGGCACTCAGGAACACGCGCTGAAGCACAACCTGCACGGGCGCCGCGGCGGCGTCCAGGCTGCGCAAGCTTCTCAATGTGAATGCGTCGCCGGATCCCTGCGCGGGAGCGTTGTCCAGTGGCCCCGACATGTACGCTTCGCCTCCGATTCGCGTCTCGCACTCGGCCTCGGGTGGGCACTTCTGTAGCGCGGCTTCCGCCTCTGACGAATTCACACCCGGGGTGGATATGGCCACCACGGTCCCGAGGTGCAGCAGTACTGCCGGCATTGCGATGCCGGCCAGGTCGAACCGCTGTCCCACAGCGAGTGTGCCTACACGCTCCTGCCCCTGCGAGATGGCCACGGAGGTTACCTCGAAAATACGTCCCTCGGTGGAGAAAAAGCCTTTCGCGGGCAGCAGCGGCTTCAGATCCGGCTTCAGATCCATGGGCGAGAATCCTTCCTTCCCGCGAACCACGCCGGCCAGAGGTTCTCCGGAAGGGTCCAGTACGGCCAGAAAATCGAATCCCATGGTGTCGCAGATCTCGCTGAGCTGATCCTCCACCGTGCGGCGCGCTGCGGCTCTGGCGCTGCGTTCGGTGGCGAGCAACTGCAATCCGGCTTTCAGAGCCGGGTTTTCCGCGGCGACGCGCAGAATGCGCGTGTTTCGTGTCTCACTCTGCTCGCGCTCCCGCACGAGCGTGGCCTGGTTATCGCGCACCGAGGTCCGCAAAGCCTCTCGCACGGCGGAAAGCGCCGCGGTTCGCACGGCCCAGAAGCTGCCGCCGAGCAGTGCCGCAAAGGGCAGAAACGACCATAGAAACGTTCGGGTGGCGAATCTCATGCAATGCGCCGCATTCAGTGGCCCGCGTGATGTTCGGCGTGCAGGTCCGCGTGTGTACCGGATTCCCCGGCGGCAAGTTCCGCTAGAGGCACAAAGAAATTCGCCTCTGCATCCCGTCCGGCGGTGACTTCGATGGTCTTGCGGAAGGTTCCCCCGGTCTTGTGCCACGCCACGACGGTATATTTTCCGGGCGGCACGTTCGCCAAGGCGTACTGGCCGTTGGCGTCCGCACGAACGCCCCACTGGTTGGGCGTCACGATGATGGTCCCGGTCATGTTCGGATGCAGGTGGCAGTAGACCGCGACGCTCCCCGGCTTGGGAAATGTCACCATCCTGGTCTGGCCCTTGGAATAGTTGCCAAGATCGAAGCTCTTAGCCTTGGACAGCGAGAACACATTGTGAAAGATAGGATCGAAGTTGGGGAAGGAAACCGATGCACCCGCGGGTATCACGACCAGGTCGGGTGAAAACCGGCGGTTCTGCTGTTCCATCTCTGCAGTCATGGGCTCCGTGGGCATGGGTTCGGTGACGACCGATGCGGACCCGCCTTCCAGATACACCACGACGTGAGAACGCTCGTAGTCCAGGGCGTTTTCACGCGTATCCGCTTCCAGGGCGACCGGCGAACCGCGCTGGTAGAGTCCGGCAGCCGGAGTGACATTGCGGGGCGTGAGCTTTCGCTGGACCGTAATAATGCCGCGAACGTCCGCGCCTGAAGCGAGACCGGTTAGCGTCACTAGGCCCGTAACCATCGCGCTGACGATACTCCTGGACATCAATACGGTTATCGGCATCCGGATCGAGTGGTTGCGATAAGGTGTTGCCCTTAATCCGCCCGACAGTTTCCGCGTATGCAAAAGTTTCACTGGGGCGGACCCTGGCTTGTCATCCAGTTGTAACTTTACTTTGTGAGGTTTGCGAGACTCCGGCCGGGCCGGGAGCAGTACCTGTATGCAAGGATTACAAGAGTGCCGTCGAATTCCGTGAAAATCCATCAACTAATTTCGGGAGTCGGGCGTCTAACTTCCCAAGGCCGTCTGGCTGCCAAGCCCCTGCGAGGAGGAGGGTTTGTGCGAAAACTCGCGTTCCTGATGTTGGCGGTGGTGCCGGCGGTGGGGATTGTTTCGTGCGAACGGGCGTCACCTAGCAGCACGACCAGCAGCGGCACGGACACACCCGCCACCGTCTCGGCTGCGGGACCCTTGCATGACCAGCCGCACGGCCAGCGCGAGATCCGCCTGACCGGAACGGTGGAAGCGATTCATTCCTCGAAAGTCATCGTTCCCCAGACCCTGGGCCAGGGTGGACAACTGACGCTCACGCGCCTGATTCCCAACGGCTCGAAGGTACAGCAGGGCGATGTGATCGCCGAGTTCGATCCCACCCAGCAAATCGACAACGCGCTAGCGGCGAAGGGCAAGTACGAAGATCTGAACCATCAAGTGGAACAGAAAGCCGCGCAAAATCATGCGGATCAGGAAAAGCGAATTTCCGACCTTACGCAGGCGCAGGGCGACCTGGGCAAGGCGCAACTCGAGCTGCAAAAAGCACCCATCCTAGCCGAGATCGCGAAGCTGGAGAACGAAGTCAAGGCCGACATCGCGCGCGAGCACGTCGCGAGCCTGACCAAATCTAACGTTTATCACGACCAGTCCGACGCCGCCGCGCTACGGATCCTGGAATTGCAACGCGACCGTCAGAAGGTGGCGCTGGAACGGGCTCAACTCAACATCGACCGGATGGAGGTGCGCGCGCCGCTGGCGGGCATGGTGGCGCAGCAGAACGTGTGGCGAGGGAACGCCAACGGCCACGCGCAGGAAGGCGATCAGTTGTATCGCGGCCAGGCGCTGGTCAGCATTTTCGATCCTTCGCAAATGCTGGTCCGCTGCTCGGTGGGCGAGCCCGATGGCGCGGCCCTGACGCCCGGCACGCGGGCAACCGTGTACTTCGACGCTTATCCGGACCTGGCGCTTCCAGCGCATTTTGAATTTGCGAGCCCCATGGCGTCATCGGCGCTGGGCAGTCCGGTCAAGACGTTCTCGGCAGTTTTCAAACTGGATAAAACCGATCCCCGCTTGACGCCGGATCTTTCGGCGGCCGTGGTACTGGAACCGGCAAAATGAACGCCTTCGGTAAGAGCATTCGGGCGTTGCTATGGCTGGCCGGCGTGGCCGCGCTAGGTGCCGCTGGCTGGGTCGGCGTCAACAAATATCGTGGAACGCAAACTACGGGCGAGTTACCGGTGGCGCAGGCGCGCCAAGGTGAGTTTCTCGCCATCATCCGGTGCCGCGGCGAGCTGAGAGCTGGGCGATCGGCGCAAATCTACGCGCCCATCGTGCCGAATCTGCGCATCGCCTGGATGGCGGGCAGCGGCGAAATCGTCGAGCAAGGCGCTCCCGTGATCCGCTTTGACTCCAGCACCATCGAGCAGCAGTTGGTTCAGAAGAAGGCGCAGCTGGCGCAGGCGCAGGCTCAGCTCGATCAGGAGGTAGCACAGGTACGCATCGACTCCGACAAAGACCAGAGCGATCTGGTGGACTCGCGTTTTAATGTCGACAAGTCGCGCCTGGGCACGGCGGCCAACGAATTTGTGGGGCGGCTCCAGGCCGAGGAGGCGCGCATCGATCTGGGTGTAGCCGAGCAGAAACTCAAGGTCCAGGAAGCGGCCATGGCATCGCACGCCGCCACGGACGCGTCGCGCATGGCGTCGCTGACCCGCCAACGCGATCAGGCCAAGGCCGATATCGAGGTTACGGAAAAGCGCATGGCTCAGATGGAAATCAAGGCACCTCTGGGCGGCGTGGTGGTGTTCGTTTCCAACTACAACCAGGGTCCTCTGAACGCCAAACCGTTCAAGGTCGGCGACAACGTGTATTCCGGAATGAACCTGGCGGAAATCCCCGACATGAGCTCGCTGGCGATGGACGCAAAAGTCGAGGAAATCGACCGGGGGCGCATCGGAGTGGGGAAGGACGTACGAGTGCGCGTGGATGCCTTGCCGGAACTGCAAATTCCTGCGAAGATCACGCAGATTTCGCCGCTGGCGGAGTTGAGTACGGATTATCCTCCCACGCGAAGTTTTCGCGCGTACGCGGCGTTGCCGACTCCGGATCCGCGCCTGCGTCCGGGGATGAATGGCGGCATGGACATCGTGATCGAGCGGCTGCCGAAGGCCATCAGCGTTCCGGCCAAGTCGGTCTTCACGCGGGACGGAAAACCGGTCGTGTTTGTGGCGGATCGCGGGACGTACCGGCCGGTCGTGGTCCAGTTGTTGGCGCGCAATCCGGATGAAGTGGCCGTCTCGGGCGTTCCGGCGGGCTCCATGGTGGCGCTGTCGGATCCTGAAAAGAAAGACGCGAAGAAATGAAGAAATGAAGAAGGCGATTCTTATTTCCGCGTTGGTGATCGTGGTCCTGGCGGCCCTGGCTTGGGGCGGCATGCGCGTGATCCAACTCACGGCTCCCGAAGACCGCAACGAGATCCCGACCACGCGCGTACGGAAAGGCAACGTCACCATCTCGGTTTCCGCGCGCGGGGAACTGCAGGGCGGCAACTCCGAAGTGCTCACGGCCCCCATGGTGGGCGGAGATCTGCCCATCACATCGCTCAAGGAGCCGGGAGAGATGGTGAAGCCTGGCGACGTGGTGGTGGAATTCGATACCACGGCGCAGGAGTACAATCTACGCGAGGCCCAGGCGGATCTGGCGGAGGCCGGGCAGCAGGTGATCAAGGCGGAAGCGGACGCGCAGGCATCGCTTGAAGAAGCGCACTATCAAACCCTTTCGACCGCGGCGGACGTGAAGCTCGCGGCGCTGGAGGTGCGCAAGAACCCGACTCTCGCCGCGGTTCCCGCGCGCCAGAACGACATCGCGCTGGACGCCGCCAAGAACAAACAAGCCCAGGCCGAGAAGGATCTCAAGAATAAGCAGGCGACCGCCGGCGCGGGAATCGCCATACAGAAGGCCGCGGTCGAAAAGTCCCAGGTGCTGGCGGAACAAGCTCAGAAACAGATCGACAGCATGACGCTGAAGGCCAAGACAGCGGGGTACGTAGCGATTCAGTTGAACAGTAATCAGAACACGTTGTATTACGGACAGCAGCTGCCGGATTTTCAGGTCGGCGACGCGGCACGAAGCGGCCAAGCGGTGGCGCAGATTCCGGACATGAGCAATTGGGAAGTGAGCGCCAGCATCCCGGAGCTCGACCGCGGCCACCTGGATCCAGGGCAGAAGGTCAGCATCCGCGCGGCGGCGATCCCGGGACGCGAATTCCGCGGCCACGTTAAGAGTCTCGGCGGCACGTCCGGCTCGGCATGGGACCGGCGTTTCGAATGCCGCATCGCGCTGGATGAGACCGGCCCGGAGCTGCGGCCCGGCATGACGTCCAACATCCTGATCACGGTGGAAACGCTGGACGACGTCCTATGGTTGCCCTCCCAGGCGTTGTTTGAAAGCGACGGACGAGCCTTCGTGTACGTTCGCACGCCGCAGGGTTTCACTCCGAAAGATGTAAAACTAATCAAGCGCAGCGAAAGCCAGGCTGTGATCACGGGAATTGCGGAGGGCGAACAAGTGGCACTGTCGAATCCCGACCAGAACAAGGCCACGAAGGGTGGGGATTCCGGCGGGGTGATGAAGGCGCTTACAAAGTGATCCTGCTTTCCGATCTGGGCCAGGCATTCGGAAATCTGCGGGCGCAGAAGACGCGCACGTTTCTGACCGCGATCGGCATTGTGTTCGGCGTAGGCTCGGTGATCGGCATGATGGCGATCGGCGCGGGCGCGCGGGAAGAGTCCCTGCGGTTCATCGAACAGCTGGGTGTTCGCAATATTCTGATCGATTCACGCCCGGCCATGAGCCAGGAGGAATTGCAACAGCGGCGGCGCTCGTCGCCAGGCTTATCGGAACGCGACGTGCGGATTCTGCGAGCCAACATTGACGCAGTCGAGCTGTTGTCGCCGCGCCGGACCCTGCATCCCGCGGCGGCCCTGCCGAAGCCATCCCGCGACATACCGGAGCTCTACGGAGTGAGCCCGGCTTACAGCTCGATCCACAGCCTCCAGTTTGCCGAGGGCCGGTTCTTCGACCAATCCGACAACGATCGGAGCGCGCTGGTGTGCGTGCTGGGAGAAGGCGCGAAGGTGAACATGCTGGGGTACGACCCGGCGGTTGGAAAATTCGTCAAGGTCAACGACACGTGGCTCGAAGTAGTGGGTGTGTTGAAGGAACAGCTCATGGCCGGATCGCAGAGCAGCGGCGGGACCATGCAGGACGTCAACAACATCATCTACGTTCCGGCTAACACGTTCCAATACCGCTATTGGGACCGTAGCGCGAATATGCGCGACGATTTGGACGGGATCGAGCTGCGCCTCCGACCGGAGGCGGACAGTATCGAGGTGGCCAAAGTGGTGACCGCGGTTCTCAACTCCACGCATCACGATACCCAGGATTTCACGGTGACGATTCCAGCCGCGCTGCTCGCGCAGCAGCAACGAACGCAGAAGATTTTCACCTACGTGATGGTGGCGATCGCGGCCATTTCGCTGCTGGTGGGCGGTATCGGGATCATGAACATCGTTTTGGCGACGGTTTTGGAGCGGACGCGAGAGATCGGCATCCGGCGGTCGGTCGGCGCGCGCCGCTGGGATATCGTACGGCAGTTCATGACTGAATCGGTGCTCATTTCCGCCGGCGGCGGCTTGCTGGGGATTGCGTTCGGATTCTTCCTGGCGTGGCTGATCGCGCGGACCGCCGAGTGGAAGACCATTGTCACCACGGTATCGGTGGTCGTGGCGTTCGGAGTTTCGGTGGCCGTTGGGGTGCTATTCGGCGTATATCCTGCCGTGAAAGCCTCGCGCATTAATCCCATAGAAGCGCTGCGGTACGAGTAGACGCCAAACCTGCCTGCAATGCATTATCCTAGGCTGATCCTGTCACGCCGGTAAGGGCGTCACACTGGAGCAGTACATGATCAAGAACGTTTCGGTGAACGAGGACCTGGGCCCGCTGCTGGACTTAGCAGGGCGGGTGGGCCGCAATCCGCTGCTCACGCAGGCCAGCACCGGAAACATTTCCCTGAAGCTCGACGGCGCGCTCTGGATCAAAGCTTCCGGCAAGTGGCTGGCCGACGCGAGCCGCGGGAACATTCTGATCCCGCTGGATCT
>Ga0265314_10001434_pt1 | contig 26671 bp, 17 predicted proteins | sample 4126metaG_FD_203106 | JGI IMG/M metagenome (GOLD analysis project Ga0265314, IMG submission 203106) | Rhizosphere microbial communities from Carex aquatilis grown in University of Washington, Seatle, WA, United States - 4-1-26 metaG | ecosystem: Host-associated > Plants > Roots > Rhizosphere >... | reverse complement strand
CGACGTCGAGCCCATCGTCGCTGCCGGCGCCGCGCCCTACGATATGGAGCCGGTCGGTCGCCACTACTTCGACATTCACCACACCGCGGCCGACACACTCGACAAGATCCGGCCCGAGGACCTGCGCCGCAATTCCGCCGCCGTCGCCCTGCTCGCGCACCTGTTGGCTGAACAGTGACGTACCGCCCAAGAACACGCGCGCAGCGCTGAGCGGCGTTCACCAGGGCCGACGGCAAGTGTCTACGCGCGCGTCGCGTCGACGATCTTTTTTCCCCTTGCCCAGGTCGCCAAGGCGTCGCGGACGTGGCACTCTCCGTCGCATGCCTGACTACAGTTTGTTTGGTGACGAGCACGTCAAGAAGTACGAGGCCACCGGCGGCAAGGTGGGGCATGATTGGAACGGCACCAGTTGCCTGATCCTGCACACGCGCGGCCGCAACTCGGGCGAGGTGCGCAAGATGCCGCTGATCTACGGGCGCGACGGTGAAGACTACGTCATCGTCGCTTCGAAGGGCGGCGCGCCGGAGCATCCGGGCTGGTACAAGAATCTGCTCGCGCATCCCGACGTCGAGATCCAGGTGTGGGACAAGGTGATCCCGGTCACCGCGCGCACCGGCACCGCCGAAGACAAGAAGCGCGTCTGGCCGACGATGACCAAGCAGTGGCCCGACTACGACGGCTACCAACAGAAGACCAAGCGCGACATTCCGGTCGTGCTACTGCGCCCGCGCTGAGCCGGAAGGCGGTTGGCTGTTACGCTGTTACGCAAACACGTCTGAGCCGCGGACAGCGGAACAACCGTACTCCTCACCAATTTCCCGTGACATCGCCGAACAGCACGGCCTGAAAGTCCTGGCCGACGGCGTCGGCGCCGAGCGCTGACAGTGCGATCGAGCCCATCGTGCAGCTGCTCGAGCTCAGCGCCGGCTGCACGACGGTTTGATTGGGCACCGGGCTCGCGTTGGGCACGAACAGCCAGTCGGAAGCACAGCGCACGGCGGCGGGGAATCGCGGCAGCGAGCCGACGACACGCTGCAGGATGAGCGCCGCATCGTAGGCGCTGACCGTGCCGTCGCCGCTGACGTCGCCGGCCAGCTGCTGTTGCGCATCGAGCGTGCGAATGCCCGCCACCGCCTGCAGCACCCACGCCGCGTCGAGCGAGCTGAGCCCGGTGTCGGCGCCGCCGCTCTTGCTCGGCGCCAGCAACAGCGCGCCGGCTGCGCTGGTCACATACGTGCCGTCGCTAGCGCTGGTCGTAGTCGCCACCGTCACGCCGTCGACCGCTGCGGCGCCGCGGTAATAGCGGATGGCGCCGCTGACGTGCACCGTCGGCGCTGCGGTCGCGCTGGCAGTCGGCGTGGTGGTCGCAGTGGCGGTCGCGATCGGCGTCCGACTAACCGTCGGGCTCGCTGTGGCTGAGCGCGTCGCCGTGGCGCTGGACGTGCGTGTTGCGGTGGCGCTCGCGCTGCGGGTCGCGGTGAGGCTCGGCGTGAGGCTCGCGGTCACCGTGCGGGACGGCGTCGCGCTGGGCGATACGGTCGCCGTGCGCGTGCGGGTCGGCGATGGCGGCACCTGGGTGAAGCTCGGCGTCGCGGTCGGCGTCGGGCTGCTGGCGGCGCCGGCGCCGGGCAGCACCAACAAGGTGATCGAGTTGCCGGCAAAGGTGAGCGTCGTGATCCCCGCCGCAACGCCCACGTCAGCCAGACGCTCGATGCTGCCGAGACTGGCGCTGCTGTAGCGGTAGGCGTGCGCCGCGCCGTTGGGCGTGAAGCTCGACAAGGTCAGCGCGCTGGTCTGCGGCGGCGCCGTCTTGTTGATCACCATGATGGTCAGCGCCCCGTCGCCGCTGCGCTGCGCGGCGTAGACGGCGAGCGCGCCCTGATCGGCCGAGCCGGCGTCGACAGCGGTCTCGCCGAACCCGGCGCCGCTGCCGTCGTAGTTGCGATACATGCGGAAGGCGTAGGCGAGCGGCTGCGCCGCCGTCGGCGGATCCCACAACGTTGCGAGATCGAGCCCCTCGCGCCCGAAGATGCCGAGCACGTCGGCTTGCGCCAGCGCGCCGTTGATATGCTCCGGCGCGCCCCAGTTGTACTCGCTGATGGCCAGCTTGGTGCCGGGATAGTTCGCCGCCACCCAGGCGCGCATACGCGGCAACATGTAGATCGGCTCGCCGATCCAGCTCTCGTCGGTGTAGGTCGTGTCCCACAGCGAGCGCGTCGAGCGCAGGCGCAGCGCCTGCGTCGCGGCACTGCCGGCGCTGGACAGCGAGACGCCGCCGGCCTGCGGGTAGAAGTGCAGATCGAGGTAGTCGAGCAAGCGCACGCCGGCCTGTTGCGAGGCGCTCTGCAGCTGCTGCAGGTACCACGCGACCAATTCCACGTTGCCGTGCGCCAGGCGATCCAGCGGGTTGTTCCACCAGGCGCCGCCCGGCGCGGCGTCGAGCGCCGACCAGAAGTAGTTCGTCCAGCCCCACTCCGCCGGACCGAGCGTCGCGGCGGCCGGATCGGTCGCCTTGATGGCGGTGGTGTACGCGACGGTGCGATCGCGCAGCTCGTCGTAGCTCAACGGCGCCGGATGCACGTCGCGGTGGGTGCTGTTCCACAGCATCGGCTCGTTATCGAGATCGTAGAAGCGCACGCCGCCGCCCGCGGCCGCTCCGTATCGGTCGATGAAGTGCTGCATCCACTGCTGCACGAAGACGGGCGTGATGGCGTCGCTGACGTCGGACGGGTCGTTGCCGGTGACGTCGCTGCCGTTCGACTTCACGCCGTTGCCGCAGTCGGTGCGATACGGATCGACCGAGACCTGCGCGCCGTATTTGGCCGCGCTGAAGCCGCAGCCGTAGGCGCGGTCCCGTGGCGTCCAGCCGATCAACGGCACAGTCATCAACGTCTCGGCCGCGGCGCGTTGGTTGGCTTCGACGAATTGATCGCTGCTCGAGCCGTCCGGCAGCGCCGCCGGGTTGGCGTTGTCGTTGGGGATGTTCTCGAAGTACCAATCCGAGGCGTGGTTCGACGTGTCGGTGCGCCAATTGTAGCGCGTCGTCGCGTTGCCGCCCCAGCGCTGCACCGGCAGGCGCAGCTCGGTGGCGAGCGCTTCATCGGCGAAGTTCATGCCGTAGATATACGGACTGATGGCGTGGCGGTTCGAAGCCGCGTCGACACGCAGCGCCGGGCCGGCGACCGGGCCGAGCGGCGTCGGCGTCGGCAGCCCGCTGGCGACGAAACGAATGTCGTCGAGCGAAAACGTCGCTTGCGCACCGGCACTATTGTTGAACACCTGAATGTAAGTGATCTGCGTCGTCGACAGCCCGCTCAGCGGTACGTCGATCATCGTCCAGGCGTTCGCCAGCGGCGTAACGTCGCGCGTCGTCGACACCTGCAGGATGTGGTTGCCGACCGTGATCTGCACCACCTGACCGCCGCTGCTGCCGCCGTGCACCCAGCAGCGCAGCGTGTCGAGGCCGCTGACGTCGACCGCGTCGTTGCGCCCGATCTGCAAGCCGCTCCAGCCGGCGGTGTAGGTCACGCCGATCGACGCTGGGCCGGCGTGCACCGGCGCGCTGCGCGCGAAGTCGCGGGTCACGCCGCCCCACGACCAATCCTGCCAGCCCGAGGCCAGCGCGTCCGTGTACATCACCACATCGGCGCGCGCCGGCGCCGCCGACGTCAGGAGAAGCAGCAGCGCAAGCCGCACGTGAAGACGCATCATCGAGTATGGTGGCGACGATGTGCGCTTTGCTGCGTGCGCGAGACGACCGAACACGCGTCTGTGGTCAGCAATGCATGCGCCAAGCCGCGTCGACGGGGGATTGGACGTCGCCGACCATGCAGCGTCGATCGCGCGGCGCCGATAGAGAACAAGTGACCACAAACGGATCGCGGCAACAGGGAGAACCGCTGTCGGTCGAGACACCGACCTCCGAGTTCAGCACTCGCCGATCGGTGCGCTCGCTGTGTTGCCTCGGGTGGCCCCGGAGCCGGGCGGTGCCGTCCGCGGCGTCTCACAGCATGTCGGGAATGATGCTCTCGAACGGGCGGATGCCGTGCTCGGTGCGGATGGCGACGATCGACTTGTGCCACTGGGCTTCCCAATCGATGCGCATCATCGGCCGCGTCGCGCGGCCGTGGCGCCAGGCCTCGGCGGTCACCTGCAGGAACGGATCGAGGAAGATCGGAGCGGAGAACAGAATCTGCGTGATCGCGGTGGCGAGAAAGATGGCCGAATAGTTGTGCCCGAACTGCGCCAACTGAAACGACGAAATGGCGCTCTCGTGGAGCGGGCTGGTGCTGTAGCCGGCGACCAGATGCCAAAGCTCGTGTTGTTGCAGGATGCGGCGGTTGGTGCCGTCGACGCCGGGATGGAAACCGGTGACGCTGTCCGGGTCGAGCACCTCGGGATCGAAGCCGTTGTCGACGATCAGATGGTAGTACGCGTGCCCGAGCGTGTCGGGCGCACAGCCCGCGAGGGAATCAATGTTCACGCGCGGCGGCCACGGCTCGGCAGCGATCGCGGCCTGTTCGGGGAACTGGCGGATGGCGCGCGCGCACGCCGCCTTGAGCTCGTCGCCGTAAGTACCACCGAAGGCGGCGATGGTCGGCGTGATGGTCGCCGGGTCGACCTGTTGGCCGACGACGCGCCACAGCAGCGGCGGCAGGCCTTCCGGGATGCGTCCGCGTTGCAGCACCAGCGGCGTCGCGGCGGCCTCCGCGACGCTATCGATCTGCGCCGCCGGCGCCGTGCGGCCGAGTAACCGCGCCTTGCCGCGCAGCCAGCCGTCGGCGATGCGCTCGTACACCGGCAGGACCGCTTCGGGCGTAATGAAACCGACGCGCAGGGTGTGCACGGCGATCCACAGCAGGCTCTCCAGCGAGATCTGCGACGCGGCCAAGCAGGCATGCTCTCCCAACGCTTCCAGCGGCCCACCCTGCGACACCGCCGGCGCATCCAGCGGCAGCGACTCACGCACCCCAGGCTCGCCATGCGCGCGAATCGCATCCAACACCGGCGCCATCGTCGGCCCGCCGAAGTGGATGTCCTCAACCTTGTTCAGCAAGGCGCTGCGAATCGACTCGTGCATGGTCCCCCCAGGAAGAGAAGCAACCACAGATGAACACGGATAAACACAGATAGAACCACCGGCGGTCGCCCGAGGAAGCCGAGTCAGGAGATCCACCGTGCATTCGATGGCGGGACTGTCGTTCCGCTATCTCAATTGATCTGTGCTCATCTGTGTCGCTCACAATTCCTTAGTTCTCCTTCAGTAGCTCGCGGGCGATGGTGAGGATTTGGATTTCAGTCGTTCCGCCGCCGAGCTCGATGAGCTTGGCGTCGCGCGCCAGGCGCTCGACGACATACTCCTCCATGTAGCCGTTGCCGGCGAGGATATGGATGGCCTCGAAGGCGACGAAGGTGCCCATTTCGGCGCAGTACAGCTTGCCGGCGCAGACGTCGGCGACCGACTCGTGCAACGCGCGGTTGGCGAGGTAGTCGGCATAGACGATGCGACGACAGTTCGAGAGCGCGACGTACATGCGCGCCAGACGCTGCTGCACGAGCTGGAAGCTGGCGATCGGCTGGCCGAACTGCGTGCGCGTCTTGGCGTAGTCGCGCGCGATCTCGAAGCAGCGCTCGGCAATGCCGTACGACAGCACCGACAAGCCGCCGCGCTCCGAGGCGAGGCTCGACTTGACGTGATCGCGCTGGCGCACGCCACCGCCGAGCAGTCGATCGGCCGGTACGCGCACCGCGTCGAGGAAGATTTCGCCGGTCGGCGAGCCGCGCATGCCCATCTTCTTCATCGGCGGGCCGGTGCTCAGCCCCGGCGTGTCGCGCTCGACGATGAACGGCTGGATCGCGCCATCGTGCTCGCCGCCCTGCACGCGCGCGTAGATCAAGAAGATGTCGGCATACGGCGCGTTGGTGATGAACGTTTTGCTGCCGTCGATGACGTAGTGATCACCGTCGCGCCGCGCCGTCGTCTTCATGCCGCCGAGCGCATCGCTGCCGGCGCCGGGCTCGGTGAGCCCCCACGCGCCGATACGCTCGCAGCGCATGACCGGCATGGCGAAACGCTCGATCTGTTCGGCTGAGCCCTTGCTCATCACGTTGGCGCCGAACAGGCCGAGGCTGGCGCCGTAGCTGAGCGCGAACGACGGGCTGACGCGCGCCATCTCGACGGTGAACGTCGTGCGCGCGTAGCGCATGGCGTTGGCATCGAGACCGTGCAGCGACTGGCGCGCGGCGCGCGCACCGGCCGACGCGCCGTCCGCGCCCGGTTGCGCCGCCGGCGACGCGAACATGGCGTCGAGCCCGAGGCTGCGCTGCATGCTGCGCATGAGGTCGTAGGGCAAGCGCTCGCCGTGCTCCATCGCCGGCACATGCGGCTCGAGCTGCTCCGTGAAGTAGCCGCGGAACGTATCGCGCAGCAGGCGCTCGGTGTCGGTGAGCTGCATCTCCATCCCGCAGGCTGTATGCGGCGGGACGGAAAGCGGTCAAGGCGGCGCGGTGTAGCGATCGCGGTCGGCGCCGAATTGCGGGCTGTACGGCCCCGCCGGCAAGCCGCTGCCCGGCGCGGAGAAGGCTTGCCAATGCGCCTGGCGCGCCAGCGGCCGATAATCCGGCTCGATCGCCTCGCTGAGCACGTAGCCGATCGCCGCAGCAATCAGGGCGCCGATCGGATCGCCGCCCGCACCGCCGCCGGAGCTGCGGCGGATCACCTGCGACGAGGTCCACAGCGTCTCGCCGCTGCGCGTGTCCTTGAGCACGAAGTCGAGCTCGACGACCGTCGCCGCCTCCATGACGAGGTACTTTGCGCCCCAGTCCTTCACATCGACGAACAAGACGGCGTCGGCGCCGAACAGCTCGCGGAAGCGCGTCGGCGGCAGCTCGTGCACGTAGCCGGCTTCACTCAGCCCGAGGTCCTTGAACAGCGCGTCGGTCAAGATCAGCGGGAAGACATAGTAGCCGCGCTCGGCAAGCGGCTCGGTGATCGTCGCCTCGACGATCTCGGGCGCCTCGAGGCTGGTTGTGTCATTGAGCACCGGCGCGACCAGAATCGAACGCGGCTGATTGGCGAAGAAGGCGCTGTAGTCTTTGCCGCGCGGCAGCGCGCAGCCAGCCAGTAACGAGAGCACGACGAGAAAAGCCTCACCGCAGAGACACGGCGACAGAGAGAAGAAGGAACACCGAAACGACTTCCATCGATCTTTCTCCGTTGCTGCGTGTCTCTGTGGTGAATTTCTTCTCCTCATTGCGCCTCCACGTTCGGCGCCTGGCTGTGCGTCGACGAATACGGCGGCGTCGGAGCGGGAACGCCGGATGTCGGCACGGCGTCGCCTTGGCGTTCATGGACGCGGGCGATGAGCCGGTCCATCAACGGAATCGATTCGGGGAACAGCCGCTTCTCGGCATCGAAGCTGCGCAGCGCGCCGGCGTAGTCGCCGCGCAGATAGAGCAGGAAGCCGTAGTCGGCATAGAGGCCGGGCGGCACGCGGCCGTTGCGTTGCTGGATCTGCTCCAAAGTCTGCGCGTAGATCGCCAGGGCGGCGTTCGGATCGTGGTCGATCAGGTCGGCCGATTGGGCGCCGTCGAAGTCGCCCCAATCGTACAGGCCGCGTTGTCCGGTCGCGCAGCCGGCGAGCAGACACGCCGCCAGCAGCGCGCCGATGAAACGCAGCATGCAGCGCGGTCTATGCAACGGGCTTGGGCGGCTTCGGCGGCGGGCGATAGCCGTCGAGCGAGCGCACGACGTTGTTCATCATGTTGACGATCGCCGCGTCGATCGCCTTGCCGTCGAGCGTCGAGTCCCACGCCGAGACGCCGCCGAAGCCGAGCGTCGAGGTCGTCTCCAGCGTCGCATCGCCACTGCCCTCGGCGACGTAGAAGACCATGCCGTTGGTCGGATCGACCAGGCGCAGCACGACGCGCGCCCGCGCCCGCTGTTCTTTGGTGCGCCCGATGAGCCAGGTCATGCCCGTGGTCTCGCGCCCCAGCTCGACCACCGAGCCCATGATCAACGCGTTCACGCCCTGCAGATTCTTACGAAACTCGGCTTCGCTCAGGCCCATCAGCTTCGCTTCGGCTTGCAAGCGGCCGATGTCTTGCCGCTCGACGACGTTGAAGTGCTGCGTCTCCATCAACCGGTTGGCGAGGATGTCGGAGGCCTGCTTGCCGAGCCGATCGCCGTCGGCGTCGGTGAACAGGCCGCTGCCGAAGTTCGATTCGTTGGTGAAGCGCGCGATGCCCACCGTCATGCGCTGATCCGCCGGCAGCGGCGCCACGACGACCGACGGCGCGACGTCGCTGACCCCTTCCTTGATCGTGCGCGTCGGTGCACACGCCGCGAGGCACAAGAGAAGCACCCATCCGCGTTGGCCCATGACACTGGCGGTACCATCGCGTGCGCGATCGGACAACGCGGACGACGCTGCGTCGTCGCCCCGGGGAGGACTGCGACGTCCAGTTCGTCGGTCCACAAGTCCGGTTTTTCAGAGCCCACGCATAGTCGACCAGCTCAGCCGGTTGCCCGCGACAATCCGCTGCTCTATTCGGCGGGCGCATGCAGATCGGCATGAACCTGCCCGTCATGGTGCCCGGGCTCGACCGCGCCACGATTCTCGAGTGGGCGCGGCGCATCGACGCCGGCCCGTTCGCCACGCTCGCCGCCGGCGAGCGCATCACCTTCCCGAATCCGGAGATCATGGTGACGCTGGCCGCCGCTGCGGCGGTGACTGAACGGGTGAAGATCGCCTGCACGGTGTTGGTGCTGCCGATGCACGCCGCGCCGCTGGTGGCGAAGCAGATCGCGACGCTCGACGTGTTGTCCGGCGGACGCGTCATCTGCGGCGTCGGCGTCGGCGCGCGCGCTGAAGACTACCGCGCCGCCGGCGCGCCGTTCGACGGCCGCCGCCTGCGCCGCATGGAGCAGCAGGTCGCCGTTCTGAAGCGCGCCTGGGCCGGCGAGATCGTCGTCGAAGACGCGCGGCGCCCGATCGAGCCATTGCCGGTGCAGGTCGGCGGTCCGCCATTGTGGGCCGGTGCGCTGGCGCCCGACTCGATCCGCCGCGCCGCGCGTTGGGCCGACGGCGTCTGCGGCTTCAGCTTCAGGCCGGCGATGGACGAGGTGGCGCTTGCCTGGGAGACGGCGCGCAGCGCTTGGCGCGACGCCGGGCGGCCGGCGCCGCGGCTGGTCGGCGGCTGTTGGTTCGCGCTCGGCCCGCGAGCTCGCGCGCAGCTCGACGAGTACTTGCACCGCTATCTCGGCTTTCTCGGCGACGACGTCGCTCGCGCGCTGGCGCCGACCGTGCGCACCGACTCGCCGGCGGCGCTGCGGCGCGTCGTGCAACAAATGGCCGACCTCGGCACCGACGAGTTGTTGCTCGTGCCGACGACGTCGGATCCGGACGAGCTAGACCGCGTCGCCGACACGCTGGGCTAACGCGCGGACGGGCAGCCTGATTGCACCGCACCGACCGGGTTCGCTCCCGACGCGCCGTCGCGCCTGCGCGCCGTTCGGCGCGCTGCCGTTCGCCGGTCGTTGAAGCATGTGGCGTTGCCGCGCGCGCGCGCGTCGCGTATGGCCACGCGCACCGATGATCGAAGCCGAACGGATGCCTCGCGCTTGCGGCCGACGTTCGCCACGCGCGAGCTCGCCCCCAGCCGGTGAGCCGCGGGCACGACACCAGCCGCGGGCATGAGCGCTTCTCGCCCTTGCTCCTTCGATCGCGTCGCCGATCGCTACGACGCCACACGCGCCTTTGCGCCGGGCGTTGAACAGCTGGTTGTCACCGGCATTCAGCAGGTCTTGCAGCCGCTGGCGGCGCGGCCGTCGCTGCTCGACGTCGGCGTCGGCACCGGACGCGTCGCAGTACCGCTGCTTGCCGCGGGAGTACGCGTCACCGGAGTCGACATCGCTCCGGCCATGCTGGCGCGCTTGCGCGCCAAGTGTCCCGACCTGCCCGTCGCGCTGGCGGACGTGGCGCAGCTGCCGTTTCGCGCCGCTTCCTTTGACGCCGTGCTGTTCGTTCACATTCTGCATCTGGTCGACGACGCTGGCGCCGTCGTCGACGCCGCGGTGCGCAGCCTCCGTGCCGGTGGCGCGCTGCTCTACGGCCGCTCGCAGCATGAGTCCGGACCGCGCAGCATTGCGCTCGCAGAGATGTGGCGAATGGTGGGGGAGATCGCGGGTATGGAGCTCAAGAACGCGGCGGACTGGAATGCCGCCGGCGATCGCGCCTTCCGTGCGCTGACGCAGAGCGCCGGTGCGACCGTTTCCGAGCAGCGATTGGCGACATGGCGCGAATCGATGACTGGACGCGGGCTCCTCGACGCGCTGAGCGAACGACTGTTCTCCAGTATGTGGGCCATCCCCGACGCAGTGATGCCGGAGCTCATGCAGCGCCTCACGCCGCGTCTCGAACACTTGCTCGGTGGGCTTGATCGCCCGCACGAGATTGATGCGGCATTCTCGTTGCTGGTGGCCCAGCTCCCCGATTAGGCGGAACTGCGCACGGCGTGGCCTGCCGCGCGTCGGCACAATGAGTGATGCAAGGCTTCAGCTGACGCCGCGCTTGGTGCGCGCCGGCATCCGTGCTTCAGGAAACGCATGAGCGTCAAGATCGGTATCGGGCTCGGCACGGCGCGCAGCGGCGTCGCCTCGCCACAGCAGCTGTGCGACTACGCAGAGCGCGCCGAAGACCTCGGCATCGATTCGGTGTGGCTGTCGGACCGCATCACCGGAACGCAGCTCGACATCACCGCCGTGATGGCGCTGATCGCGGCGCGCACACGCCGCATCAAGATGGGACCGGCAGTGCTCACCATGCCGGCGCATCATCCCGTCCACGTGGCGCGCGCCTATGCGACGCTCGACCATCTGAGCGGCGGCTGCGGCCGCGTCATCATGGCGGTCGGGCTCGGCAACGACCCGCGCCAGTGCGCGGCGGTCGGCATTGCCGCCGAGGAGCGCGGCGGTCGTATGGAGGAAGGCGTCGCCGTGCTGCGCAAGCTGTGGTCCGCGCCGCACGTCACGCACCAGGGCCGCTACTACCAATTCGAGAACCTCACGATCGAGCCGCGTCCGGCGCGCGGACCGCTCGACGTATGGATCGGCGGCCGCACCGACGTTGCGCTCAAGCGCGTCGCACGTTACGGCGACGGCTGGTTTCCGTCCTTCATCACGCCCGGCGAATACGCCGCCGGCATGACGCGCCTGCTCGGCTACGGCACGGAGCGCGGTCGCGACATCGATCCGCGCGAAGCCGGCGTGCTGCTGCTGTGTCACGTCACCGACGATCGCGCCCAAGCCGACGCCATCCTGCAGCTCGTCGCCGCGGCCGGCGCGGTGCCGTCCGACTCGATTGCCGAGCGCGCCGCCGTCGGCCCCGCCGGCGAATGCGTCGAGCGCCTGCAGCGCTTCGTTGCCGCCGGCTGCACCAAGTTCGTGCTGTTCCCGATTTGCCCGCCGGATGAGCTGATACCGCAGATCGAGACCTATGCGCGGGAGATCATGCCGCGAGTGAAATGACCTGCCGACGTACTGACGTGTCGACGCTGACGTAGTTTGCACTCGCTGCCCCATCTGGGTCCCGGTGACTGCACAACTGGACAACCGCCGCCGCCCCGACCTCCGCACCTCCGCACGCCAGGACCTCCGCACCTCCGCACGTCAGCACCTCCGCACCGCACCTCAGGCATCACCGCGCCCCGTTTCACTCCGTCGCGCGAATGCGCTCGGCAATCGTCAGCACCGTATCGATGTACGCGTCGGAGTGGTTGTAGGCCCAGATGACCTGGCGTTGCTCGACGTAGCTGATGCCGGGACGCCAGCCGTGTGCGCGCAGATAGTTGGCGGTGGAGGCGATGGCGTCGTCGGGATCGTACAAGCTGGCGCGGCCGTCGCCGTTGCCGTCGACGGCGAAGCGCAGATAGCTCGACGGCAAGAACTGCGGCATGCCAAAGGCGCCGGCGCCGGAGCCGAGAATGGTGAGCGGATCGACGCCGGTGCGCTCGGCGACGCGGAAGGTGGCCAGCACTTCCGGGTAGAACGTATCGGCGAGCAGGTCGGCGCGGCGCCTGATCTGCGCTTCGAGCGGCGCGCGCCGGGTCGCCGGCAGGCCGGCGGTCTGGCGGTTGATGTTCCAGGTCAGATTGTTGGGATCGTCAGCCATCGCCAGCTTGGCGAGCTGCGCCAGCACGATCTGCCGACCGGTGTTGCGCCCACACTGGGTCTCGACGTGCACGATCGCCGCGACGACGCTGGCCGGGACCGCGGTGGCGCGCTCGGCGGCCTCGAAGGCGTTCCCGTACTGAACGCGGCATTGGCGGGCGCGGGCGATGCTGTCGGCGCGCAGGAAGCCGCGATACATCGAACCATGCTCGCGTGGCGCGAGCGAGAACGCCAGGCCGTGGAACGGTTGCATGCGCTCGTCGCGGAAGGTCGCGCGCACGCGGTACGGATCGAGCCCGTCCGCGGCCAGCCGCTCGGTGAGGTGGCTCCACGTCGGATCGTACGGCCGGCCCGCGTCCATCTGCTGGCGCGCCGGCGCGCTGTGCGGACGTGGCTTTTGGTGCGCCGATTTCGCTTGCTGGCCAGCCTTCGGAGCCGCGACGGCGACGAGTACGACGCAAGCGAGGGCGGCGGCGGCGGACACGTCACCACCCTATGGCGTCGACGCGTTCGCTTCCACTGCGTTCCGGGTGTCGGCGCGCTGGAAGATTGGGGAATCCACAGATGAACACAGAGGGCCACAAATAAGAGCCGAGGCGGCGCCGCAAGAGGGCGCGTCCGCATCGAATGGAGCCGGCCGCCCCGATCGGGGTAAGAAAGCGCCTTCGCAGTCCGATCCGAGCAAAGCGCGGTGCAGATTCATGCATGCGTGCGGCCCGCTTGCTTGGGCGCGCCGGCGTCCGCTTGTTCCGCAGCCTCCATTCTTATCTGCGGCCAACTGCGTCCATCTGTGGATTCCGCTTGGAAGCCTGGCTTGAGTCGCCCCCGGCCGGCCGGTGTATGGTGCCGCGACTGCGGCCCCGATGACGACCTTGCCGGACCAGTGTCCCCTCGAAGTGCGCGTGCGCCGCATCCACCGGCGCGACCTCAACCGCGCCTGGGAATTCCTCAAGCTGGTGTTTCGCGACGTCAACCGCGAGACGGTCGAGTACCAGCGGCCGCGCTCGAAGGCGCGTTTCTGCGACATCTACGACGAGGAAGGCACCGAGCAGCTGCTGTTCGAGACCGACGGACAAATCGTCGGCTATGCCGAATGCACGTTCGAAGTCGACGGCAAAGGCAGCTGGCTCAATCCGCGCTATTTCGAGAAGCGCGAAATGCGACCGATCTTCGTCGAGGAGCTCGCCGTGCACCCCGGGTACCAAGGCAAGGGGGTCGGCAACTTCATCCTCGAACAGATTCATCACCTGGCGCGCCTGCGCGGCTGCACGCACGTCGTGCTGGAAGTGGCGGAGAACAATACCGACGCGCTGCGCTGGTACCGCAAACGCAGCTTCTACAAGCTCGACGCGGCCATCTTCATGGCGCAGAAGGTGGCCACCGAGCCGGACTTGCTGCCGCCGCGGCGCCTGCGCGAGAAGAAAGCGCGCGCGGAGATTCTCGCGGGCAGCGAAAGGCGGAAAGGGGAAAGCCAAAAGGCGGCACCCAAGGGCAGAAAAGGCGGCAGCGCATGAGCGATTCACGGACTGCATCGTCGCCCCGCCTTGCGTCGCTGCGGCTGTCCGCCATCCGGCTGTGCGCTTCCGTCTTGTCGCTTGGCGCGTTCCGCGTTGCGCGTTCCGCGAGCCTCTGACGATGCACGCGCGCGAATTCCTCGGGCTGCAAGCGACGCACAATCCGCATCGCTGGTATTTGCCGGTCGAAAAGAGGCTGACCGTGCGCGAGGGCTTCCTGTTCGGCGGCTGCGGTCTCGCCGCGGCGGTTACGGCGCTGGAAGCGACGACCGGGCGGCCGCTGGTGTGGGCGACGGCGCAGTATCTGTCGTATGCGCGCCGGCCGGCGGTGCTCGATCTCGACGTCGTCGTGCCGGTCGCCGGTCGCCACACGACGCAGGCCCGCGCCATCGGGCTGGTCGGCGATCAGGAGATCTTCACCGTCAACGCCGCGCTCGGCAGCCGCGCGCTCGACATCACCGGGCAATGGGCGCGCATGCCGGAGGTGCCCGCGCCGGACGACTGCGCGCCGCCGCCGCTGATGCCGAACACCGAGGGCACCATTCATTCGCAGGTCGAGCTGCGCGTCGCGCGCGGCCGCTACGGCAGCGAGCGCGACGGCACGCCGAGCGCCGACGGGCGCTCCGCTCTGTGGGTGCGCTTGCCACGCGAGCTCGACCGCTCCGCCGCGGGCTTGGCGATCGTCGCCGACTGGGTGCCGTCCGGCATCGGCCAAGCACTGGGGCGCTGGGCCGGCGGCAACAGCCTCGACAACACCATCCGCATTCTCGACCTGGTGCCGACCGATTGGGTGCTGGCCGACATTCAAGTGCACGGCGTTGCCAACGGCTTCGGCCACGGCCGCGTGCACCTGTGGAGCGAGAACGGCCGTCTCATGGCGACGGGAAACCAGTCGCTCATCGTGCGCCTGCATGACGAGAAGGCGCGGTGAGCCGGCAGCTCGCTGTCCTGTTTTGACAAGATCAGTTTGTCCTGCCTTGGCCGCGTCGCCGCGTGGTCCGAAGACGACGGCCAGCAACCGCGGCGCGATCGAGCGATAGGCCGTCCGCGATAGGCGATCAGTCATATGCTCCGGATCGGCGTCACACTGCCCAACTACGGTCCGCTGGCGAACGCCGCGAATCTCGTGCGCTTGGCCCAGCACGCCGAGCGGCGCGGCTTCGATTCGATCTGGGTGGCCGACCATCTCGCCATGCCGGTCGAGACGGCGAGCATCTATCCGTTTGACGGGCGCGCTGCGCCGACGCCGGCTGTGCTCGACGGGCTGGTCGAGTTCTACGAGCCGCTGATCACCCTGGCCTACTTGGCGGCAGCGACCAGCCGCGTGCGTCTCGGCATCAGCGTCTACGTGATGCCGTATCGCAACCCGGTGGTGACGGCGAAGCTGGTGGCGACGCTCGACGCGCTCTCCGGCGGGCGGGTCATCTTCGGCGCCGGCGTCGGCTGGCTGCGCGAAGAGTTTACCGCGCTCGCCGCGGATGCGCGCGTGCGCGGCCGCGCCACCGATGAGTATCTCGAGGTCTGCCGCCGGCTGTGGCGCGACGACGTCGCCAGCTTCAGCGGCGCGCACTACCAGCTGCCGCCGGTGCGCTCGGGGCCGAAACCGACACAGCGGCCGTGGCCGCCGATCTGGATCGGCGGTAATTCCGCAGCGGCGCGGACACGGGCCGTGGCGCTCGGCGACGGCTGGCATCTCATCGATAGCGACGTCGACACCATCAAGGCACACGCGGCGCAGCTCAACGCCGACCTCATCGCCGCCGGCCGCACGCGCGGCGACTTCTGCCTGAGCGTGCGCCGCGCGGTCGGCAGCGCAGCGTTGCCGGAAATGCGGCGCGCGCGCGACGCTTACATGGCAGCCGGAATCGACTATCTGGTCGTCAGCCCTCCGCGCGCGTCATCGATCGATGCGCTCGCCGCCTCGCTCGACGGCCTCGGCGCCGCGCTACTCGATTGATGCGATGGACGACGACCGCGCCGCCATCGCCGCGCTGGTGTATGCTTATGCGGAGCGACTCGACGCCGGCGACCTCGACGGCGTCGCCGATCTGTTCGCCCACGCGACGCTGCGCAGCGATCGCCACGACGTCGTGCGACGTGGCCGCGCCGCGGCCTTGGCGCTCTATCGCGAGGTCGTCGTGCTCTACGACGGCCTGCCGTGCACCAAGCACGTCATCACCAACCTGCACATCGAGCTGGCGCACGATCGGCGCCAGGCGACCAGTCTCTGCGCCTTCACCGTGCTGCAAGCGCGTCCTGAGCTGCCGTTGCAGGCCATTCTCGCCGGTCGCTACTGCGACCGCGTCGTCGCCGACGGCCCGGCCGAGTGGCGTTTCGAGGATCGGCTGATCCGCGTCGACTTCGCCGGCGAGCTGCGCTGGCACAATCGCCGCGCCGTGCCCTGAGCACGACGCATCGCCAAGCTGCGGATGGTTGCGACCGACGCGGCAGCGGCGGAGTGATGCTGGGTCGCGCCCCAGCGCTCGATTCGGCGGCGAGAACCGGGTCGCGCTCGACGCAATTGCCGGCGACGGCAGGGCCTCGGGCCGTCGCAGTGCTACGGTGAGAGGTGAATGACGGTCGATGCGAGCTCACCGCCGGCGACGCGGCGACGACGGCTGCGCCGCGCGCTCGTGGCAGTTGGCGTCGTCGCAGCCGTCGTCGGCACCGCCGCCGCTGTCTTGCTGCCGTCGCTGGCGCGTCCCTTCGTCCAGCGTTCGTTGAGCGCAGCGCTGGGTCGGCCCGTCAGCATCGAGCGCTTGGCGTGGGAGCCTGTCGCCGGGCGCGTCACCGCGCACGGTGTCTCCGTCGGCGACGGTGACGACCGGATCACGGCGTCGCGCGTACTGGTCGAGGGCAGCGCGCGTGCCTTGTGGCGCGGTGCGCTCGTGGTCGATCGCGTCGAGATCGACGACCCGACCGCGACCGTCGAGCTCGACGCGCACTATCGGCCGCTGCTGCCCGGCTTCGGCCAGCCCTCCGAAGGGCCGCCGGCGTTGCCGCCCATCACGGTGCAGCAGCTCAGCGTGCGCAACGCCGCGCTGCAGGTGCACTATCCACTGGGCGAGACGCTGCGCAGTGCGCACTTGCACCTCACGACGCTCGACTCGTCCGGCATCGCCATCGCCGACGGCGTGGTGCAGATGCGCGCGCAGCTCGCCGGCAGCCTCGACGACGCACCCGTCAGCCTCGACGCCACCGTGCATCTGGCCGGAGACGACACGCGGATCGAGGCCACTGGGAGCGTGGCGGGATTGCAGGTCGACCGCCGGACGGTCGATCTGGGGCCGGCGCTCGCTACCTTTCACGCCATCGTCGACGTGCGCGGCACCTACCGGTCGACGAGCGCACCGGCGAGCGACACGTTGCAGCTCGACGCGACGCTGCACGAACCGCGCATCACCGACGACGCGGGTACCGAGTTCGCCGCGCAGCGCATCGAGCTGCCAGACGTCGCCATCGATCTCACCCACCATGCGATCGCCATCGACCACGTCGCCATCGACCAACCGCTCGGCACCCTGCAGCTCGACGCGCAGTATCGGCCTACTCTGGGAACCTTTGGCGCCGACACCGTGCAGACCTCGGCGGTCGCGCCGAGCGTCTCACCGACGCTGGCGCTGCGCGAGCTGAGCGTCAGCGATGGCCAACTGACCGTTCGCTATCCCGTGCGCGGACAGTTGCGCGACGTGCCACTGCACATCGCGCAGCTGACCTGCGCCGACATCGATGCCGCCGACGACCGGCTGGCCATGTCCGCGCAATTGACCGGTACGCTGGACGGTGCGCCGCTGCAGGCCGAGGCGCGGCTGCGATTGGGGACGCCCGATGAGACGGTCGATGCGCACGTTGCCGTGCGCGATCTGGCCGTCGATCGCACGCGCCTCGAGCTGCCAGTCGCTTTGGAGAGCCTCGAGACGGCGATCGACCTGCAGGCGACCTACGCGTCGGCCGCCGTACCGCCACGCCAAACGCTGCAGCTCGATGCACGCCTCGCCGCGCCGCGGCTCAGCAGTGGCGACGCGGCGCTGACCGTCAAGTCGATCGCGCTGCCCGACATCGCCATCGACCTGTTGCAACACCGCGTGGATCTCGGCGCGGTATCGCTGGAGACGCCGGCGTTGAACGGCGAGCTCCCCAGCGCGGCGCGCCTGTTGCCGCCGGCGACGTCCGGCATGGGCGACCCGTCGACGTGGAGCGTGCAATCGGGAGCCATCGAGTTACGCAACGGCAGCCTGCGGCTGCGCCGCGATCAATCGTCTTTCGCGTTGTCGATCGCCACGGCGCGCTGGGGTGGCCTCACCCCGGGTCGCCCCCAGCCGTTGTCGTTGCGCGTCGCGGTGGATGGAGGCGGGGCGTTGGAGCTCAAGGGCTCGCTCGCCCTGGCGCCGCTCGACGGCGCCGTGGACATCGTGGCCAACGCCTTGCCGCTGCCGCTGCTGGCCGAGCTGACCGGTGTGCTGCCGCTGCGGCTGGCAGAGGGTACGGGCGATGCGACGCTGCACCTGTCGCAACACGAACGGCGTGTGCGAATGCGCGGCCAGGTACGCTTGCACGACGCGCGTACCGTGGCACCCGATCCGCGGCGACCGACGGAAGTCCTGGCGCTCGCCGCCGCGCAAGCCGATCTGAGCTACGACAGCGCCGCGTCGCCGCCCTGATGCTGAGCTACCCGTATGCGCTGATTCAACGCAGCGCCGGCGGCCTCTTTCCGTACAACGTCGTCAGCGCTGCCGCCGCAGACCCGGCGGCAGGGACGGCGCGCTCATCGGTGGTGCGGCTGCGGCAGGTCACGCTGGAAGGCGGGCGGCTCGAGTTCTTCGACAGCACGCTGCGGCCCGCGTTCTGGACCAGTGTCAGCAACCTGACCGCGCAAGCCAGCGAGCTGCTGTTCCCGGCTGGCTCGAGCGGCACGTTCAAGCTTGCCGGCAAGCGCGACGAGATCAGCGCGCTCGACGTCGACGGCACGTTCACGGCACACGGCGTCGAGGCGCGCGCGGCGCTGCAGGATGCGCTGCTCGAATCGCTCAATCCCTATCTCGCGCCGCTGCTCGGCTACGACGTGACGGCCGGCTGGCTCACGCTGGCGGTCGAGGCCGTCCCGGCGCCACCGCTGTACAATGCCACGGCGCGCGTCCAACTGAGCGGCGTCGACCTATCGCAGACCGGCGTCGACGTCATTCAGCGCCAGAGCGGCGTACCGCTGCCGATCGCCTTGGGCCTCATCGCCAACAGCGCCGGCAAGATCGATTTGACGTTGCCGTTGGCCGTCGATCCATCGTCGGGACGCTTGACGCTGGGCTCGGTCGTCGGCCAAGCCGTGCGCAGCGCCATCGTCGGCGCGCTGACCAGTCCGCTGCGCATTCTCGGCAGTCTCTTCGGGACGAAGGGCGCGCCACATGCCTTCGCCATCGACCCCATTCCGTTTCCGCCCGGCAGCGGCACACTCGACGCGGCTGGCGCCGCGCGTGTCACCGAGATCGCCCGCATCCTGCAAGCTCATCCGAGCTTGGTGCTGGTCGCCACCCCGCAGATCACACCGGCCGATACCGCCGCCCTTGCCGGCGGCGACCCACAACCGATCGCCGATGCGCGCGCTGCCGCCGTCCGCACCGCGCTCACCGACGCGAGCGGCAACCCATCGCTGGCGCCCCAGCGTCTCATGCTGGTCGCCTGGACGCCGGCGGCGAGCCCGCCGCCGACCGACCTACCGGGCGTCTACGTGGAGTTGCAGGACAAACCGTAGACAGGCGAGCGGCTCCAGAAGGGCCGCTGAGCGCACGGCCGGATACCGCATGTAATCTCTACATGAACTGAAACTATTGCCATCGGGAACGCCGGCTCCTCTTAGGAATTGTGCGGGTTTTGTTGCGTGGCCGAGAGCTTGCACGCGCGCGCAACGGGTTTCTTATGCGCGTCGATTCTACAACCTGCGATCCGCCCAACGGTCGGCGACAGGTCGCAGCGTCGGCGCACCGTCGAGTGGGCACCTCGGCGAACATCGCGGCAACAAAGCGTCAGGGCTGCGGTCCGCTGTAGTCTCGCGTGACCGGTCAACCGGTGGGGGAGAAGCATGAAAACGGAACAGATCGCCAACGGCGGCACGGAGAGTCCCGCGCCGCTGCGGCGCCGGCCCGCGGCGCCCTCGAGCGATGGCCTCGACAAGCGCCAGCTGCTCACCGCGCTCAAACAGTTCCGTCGCGGCAACTTCAGCGTGCGCATGTCGGATGATTTGAGCGGCATCGACGGGCGCATCGCGGATCTCTTCAACGAAGTCGTCGAGCTCAGTCAGCGCACCGCCGAGGAGCTGGCGCGGATGCGCGATCTGGTCGGCGTGAAAGGTCAGATCGGACAGCGCGCCTCGATCGGCGACGCGACCGGCGCCTGGGCGGCGTCGGTCGACTCGATCAACGCGCTCATTTCCGACCTGGTGCTGCCGACCAGTGAAACGGCGCGCGTCATCGGCGCCGTGGCGCGCGGCGACTTGTCGCAGACGATGCCGCTGGAAATCGTCGGCCGGCCGCTGGAAGGCGAATTCCTGCGCACCTCGCGCATCGTCAACACCATGGTCGACCAGCTCGGCACCTTCGCCTCCGAGGTGACGCGCGTCGCACGCGAAGTCGGCACCGAAGGCAAGCTCGGCGGCCAGGCCGAAGTGCGCGGCGCGGCGGGCACCTGGAAGGACCTGACCGACAGCGTCAACCTGATGGCCGGCAATCTGACCGCGCAGGTGCGCAACATCGCCGAGGTGACCACCGCGGTGGCCAACGGCGACCTCTCGAAGAAGATCACCGTCGACGTGAAGGGCGAGATCCTCGGCTTGAAGAACACCATCAACGTCATGGTCGATCAGCTGAACTCGTTCGCCTCGGAGGTGACGCGCGTGGCGCGCGAGGTCGGCACCGAAGGCAAGCTCGGCGGCCAAGCGGTGGTGAAGGGCATCTCCGGCACCTGGAAGGACCTCACCGACAACGTCAACCTGATGGCCAACAATCTGACCGGCCAGGTGCGCAACATCGCCGCGGTGACCACGGCCGTCGCCAACGGCGATCTGTCGAAGAAGATCACCGTCGACGTGAAAGGCGAGATCCTCGAGCTGAAGAACACCATCAACAGCATGGTGGACCAGCTGAACTCATTCGCCTCCGAAGTGACGCGCGTCGTGCGCCTGGTCGGCACCGAAGGCAAGCTCGGCGGCCAAGCCGAAGTGCGCGGCGCCGCCGGCACGTGGAAGGACCTCACCGACAACGTCAACCTGATGGCCGGCAACCTGACGGCGCAGGTGCGCAACATCGCCGAGGTGACCACCGCGGTGGCCAACGGCGATCTCTCCAAGACGATTACCGTCGACGTGAAAGGCGAGATCCTCGAGCTCAAGAACACCATCAACGGCATGGTGGATCAGCTCGGCTCGTTCGCCTCGGAAGTGACGCGCGTGGCACGCGAGGTCGGCACCGAGGGCAAGCTCGGCGGCCAAGCCGTGGTGCGCGGCGCCGCCGGCACGTGGAAAGACCTGACCGACAACGTCAACCTGATGGCCGGCAATCTCACCGGCCAAGTGCGCAACATCGCCGAAGTGGCGACCGCCGTCGCCAACGGCGATCTGTCGAAGAAGATCACCGTCGACGTGAAGGGCGAGATCCTCGAGCTCAAGGACACGCTCAACGTCATGGTGGACCAGCTCAATTCGTTCGCCGCCGAGGTGACGCGCGTGGCGCGCGAAGTCGGCACCGAAGGCAAGCTCGGCGGCCAGGCCGACGTGAAGGGTGTCGCCGGCGTGTGGAAAGGCCTCACCGACAACGTCAACCTGATGGCCGGCAATCTCACCGCGCAGGTGCGCAACATCGCCGAGGTCGCCACCGCCGTGGCCAACGGCGACCTGTCGAAGAAGATCACCGTCGACGTGAAAGGCGAGATCCTCGAGCTGAAGAATACGCTCAACGTCATGGTCGATCAGCTGAACTCGTTCGCCGCCGAAGTGACGCGCGTGGCGCGCGAGGTCGGCACCGAGGGGAAGCTCGGCGGCCAGGCCGACGTGAAGGGCGTCGCCGGCGTGTGGAAGGGCCTCACCGACAACGTCAACCTGATGGCCGGCAACCTGACCGGCCAGGTGCGCAACATCGCCGACGTGACCACCGCCGTGGCCAACGGCGACCTGTCGCGCAAGATCACGGTCGACGTGAAAGGCGAGATCCTCGAGCTGAAGAACACCATCAATACCATGGTCGATCAGCTCAACTCCTTCGCCGCCGAGGTGACGCGCGTGGCGCGCGAGGTCGGTACCGAAGGCAAGCTCGGCGGCCAGGCCGACGTGCGCGGCGTGTCGGGCACCTGGAAAGACCTCACCGACAACGTCAACTTGATGGCCGGTAATCTCACCGGCCAGGTGCGCAACATCGCCGAGGTCACCACCGCCGTGGCGCGAGGCGATCTCTCCAAGAAGATCACCGTCGACGTGAAGGGCGAGATCCTCGAGCTGAAAAACACCATCAACACCATGGTGGACCAGCTGAACTCGTTCGCCGCCGAAGTGACGCGCGTGGCGCGCGAGGTCGGCACCGAAGGCAAGCTCGGCGGCCAGGCCGACGTGCGCGGCGTCGCCGGTACCTGGAAGGACCTCACCGACAACGTCAACTTCATGGCTGCCAACCTCACCGGCCAGGTGCGCAACATCGCCGACGTCACCAAGGCGGTGGCCAGCGGCGACTTGTCGAAGAAGATCATCGTCGACGTGCGCGGCGAGATCCTCGAGCTGAAGGACACCATCAACACCATGGTGGATCAGCTGCGCGCCTTCGCATCGGAAGTGACGCGCGTGGCGCGCGAGGTCGGCACCGAAGGCAAGCTCGGCGGCCAGGCGAGCGTGCCGGGCGTCTCGGGAACCTGGAAGGATCTCACCGACAACGTCAACTTCATGGCCGCCAATCTCACCGGCCAGGTGCGCAACATCGCCGACGTCACCAAAGCCGTGGCCAGCGGCGACCTGTCGAAAAAGATCATCGTCGACGTGAAAGGCGAGATCCTCGAGCTCAAGAACACCGTCAATACGATGGTGGACCAGCTGAGCTCGTTCGCCGCCGAAGTGACGCGCGTCGCCCGCGAGGTGGGCACCGAAGGCAAGCTCGGCGGTCAGGCGGAGGTGCGGGGGGTGTCGGGCACGTGGAAGGACTTGACCGACAACGTCAATTCGATGGCCAGCAATCTCACCGGCCAGGTGCGCGGTATCGCCAAGGTCGTGACATCGGTGGCCAACGGCGATCTGAAGCAAAAGCTGACCGTGGAAGCGAAGGGTGAGATTGCGGCGCTCGCCGACACCATCAACGGCATGGGCGACACGCTGGCGACCTTCGCCGACCAGGTGACCGGCGTGGCGCGCGAGGTCGGCGTCGAAGGCAAGCTCGGCGGCCAAGCCAGCGTGCCGGGCGCCGCCGGCACCTGGAAGGATCTGACCGAGAACGTGAATCAGCTGGCGGCGAATCTCACCACGCAGGTGCGCGCCATCGCCGAGGTCGCGACGGCCGTCACGACGGGCGATTTGACGCGGTCAATCAAGGTCGATGCGAGCGGCGAAGTCGCGGCGTTGAAAGACAACATCAACGAGATGATCCGCAATCTGAAGGACACGACGCAGAAGAACAGCGAGCAGGACTGGTTGAAAACCAACCTCGCCAAGTTCAGCCGCATGTTGCAGGGCCAAAAAGACCTGCTCACCGTCGGCCGTCTGATCTTGTCCGAGCTCGCTCCCGTCGTGACCGCGCAGCACGGCGTCTTCTACATCCTCGATACCGGCAGCGACGAGCCCGAGCTGAAGCTCCTGGCCAGCTACGCGCATCGCGAGCGCAAACAAGTCGGCAACAGCTTCAAGCTGGGCGAAGGCTTGGTCGGCCAATGCGCCTTCGAAAAAGAGAAGATCCTACTCACCAATGTGCCGTCCGACTACATTCAGATCTCGTCCGGTCTCGGGGTTGCGACGCCGACCAACGTCATCGTGCTGCCGGTCATCTTCGAAGGGCAGGTCAAAGCCGTGTTGGAGCTCGCGTCGTTCGAACGCTTCAACAACACGCACCAGGCGTTCCTCGACCAGCTGACGGAGTCGATCGGCATCGTGCTCAATACGATCGAGGCCAACACGCGCACGGAAGATCTCCTCAAGCAGTCGCAGTCGCTGGCGCGCGAGCTGCAGAGCCAACAGGAGGAGCTGCGCCAGACCAACCAGAAACTGGAAGAAAAGGCCGGGCTCTTGGCGGAGCAGAACGCCGAGGTGGAGCGCAAGAACAGCGAGGTCGAGCAAGCCCGGCAGGCGCTGGAGGAGAAGGCGAAACAGCTGGCGCTGACCTCGAAATACAAATCCGAGTTCCTCGCCAACATGTCGCACGAGCTGCGCACGCCGTTGAACAGCCTGCTGATCCTGTCCGATCAGCTGTCGCGCAATCACGAGGGGAACCTCCAGGCCAAGCAAGTCGAATATGCCAGCACGATTCATTCGTCGGGCACCGACCTCTTGATGTTGATCAACGACATCCTCGACCTCTCGAAGATCGAGTCCGGCACGGTCACGGTCGACGTCGGCGACGTGCGCTTCACCGACCTGCACGAGTATGTCGAGCGCACCTTCCGCCCGGTGGCGGAAGCGAAGTCGCTCGAGTTCACGCTCGACCGCGATGCACTGCTGCCGGCGACCATCCATACGGACGCGAAGCGCCTGCAACAGGTGCTCAAGAACCTCTTGTCGAATGCGTTCAAATTCACCGAGCGCGGCGTCGTCGCGTTGCATGTCCAACAGGCCGATCACGGCTGGTCGAGCGATCACGACGGATTGAACCGCGCCCGCGGCGTCGTCGCCTTCGTGGTCAGCGATACCGGCATCGGCATTGCGTCGGACAAACAGCAGATCATCTTCGAAGCGTTCCAGCAGGCCGACGGCAGTACGAGCCGCAAATACGGCGGCACCGGGCTCGGGCTGGCGATCAGCCGGGAGATCGCGCGGCTGCTCGGCGGCGAGATTCGCGTCGAGAGCGAACCGGGCATCGGCAGCACCTTCACGTTGTATGCGCCGCTCACCTACGCGCCGCCGAAGGGCAGCCGCAAGCTCGCGGCGAAATCGGTCGCGACGCTGCCGGCCCCGGTCTTCATCGAGTCGGCGCCGATCGAGGAACCGGCTGCATCGGTCGAGAACGAGTTCGGCGATGACCGCCGCCACATCGAACCGGGCGACCGGGTGTTGCTGATCGTCGACAACGACGACAATTTCTCGCGCTTCTTGTTCGACTTGGCCCACGAGCGCGGATTCAAAGCCATCGTCACGGCGTCCGGAGCCGCCGCCGTGGCCCTGGCGCGCGAGTATGTCCCCGACGCCATCACCTTGGATATTCGCCTGCCCGACGTCGACGGTCTGAAAGTACTCAGTCGCCTGAAGGCCGATCTCGCGGTGCGTCACATTCCCGTGCACATCATCTCGACAGACGAGGACGGTCCAATCGGCCTGCGCCTGGGCGCGCGCGCGGTCCTCGCCAAGCCGATTCAAAGTCGCGAGACACTGGAGGCCGCCTTCGCGGCGATCGAGCGCGATCTGACCGTCGCCGAGCAGTCGGTGCTGTTGGTCGGCGTCGACGAGACCGAGCTCGCGCGACTGCGCGACAGCTTGCCGATCGCGCGCGTCCGCATGCCGGCCGCGGCGAGCCTCGACGCGGCGCGTGCCGCCATCGTCGACGGGCTGCCCGACGCGGTCATCGTCGCCGGCGAGCTGCCTGGCGGCGCGCTGGGGTTCATTGAAGAGCTGGCGCTCGCGCATCCGAATCTGCCCGTCCTGTATATGACCGGTGCGGAGACGACGAAGCGCGACGAGGCCAGCTTGCGACGCCTGCAGCTCAGCGCACGGGTGCAGCCGCTGCAGTCCGTCGATCGCGTGTTGGATCAGACGCTGCTGGCGCTGCACCGGCGCTGCAGCGAGCTGCCGCCCCAGCAACTGGCGGCCATCACGCGGCTCTACGAGAACGACAAGGTCCTGGCCGGGCGCACGGTGCTGGTCGTCGATGACGACATCCGCAACATCTTCGCGCTGACCAGCGTTCTGGAGCGCGAACAAATGCACGTCCTTTCCGCGGAGACCGGCCGCGATGCGATCACGGAGCTGCAGGCGCATCCCGGTGTGGACATCGTCTTAATGGACATCATGATGCCGGGGATGGACGGCTACGAGACCATGCGCGCGATTCGGCGCATGCCGAAGCTGCGCCACCTGCCGATCATCGCGGTCACGGCCAAGGCGATGAAGGGCGACCGCGAGAAGACGATCGAGGCCGGCGCGTGGGACTATCTGTCGAAGCCGGTGGACTCGGCGCAGATGCTGGCGGTCATGCGCGCCTGGCTGCAGCGATAAGGCGCGTGAGGCGGGCGTGGGCGATCCGAGCGCAACGACTCCGTCGATCCTTCTGGTCGACGACAATCCCGCGCAGCGCGCGGCGCTGAGCGCGGCGCTCGACGGCCTGGCGCTGTCGATCGTGCACGCCAAGTCGGGACGCGATGCGCTGCGGCACGTGTTGCGCCAGTCGTTTGCGGTGATCCTGCTCGACGTCAACATGCCGGGGCTCGACGGGTTCGATACCGCCGGGCTGATCCGACAGCGGCAAAGCTCGGAGCACACGCCGATCATCTTCGTGACGGCGCATGAGGACGACGCGTACGCGTTGCGCGGCTACGCGTTGGGGGCGGTGGACTACATCCTGTCGCCGGTTCAGCCCAACGTGCTGCGCGCCAAGGTCTCGGTCTTCGTCGATCTCTACCGCAACGCCGAGCAGATTCGCGAGCAGCGCCAGATCTTGCAGCGCTATTCGACGCAGTTGCGCCAGCTCAGTGAAGCGTCACTGGCCATTTATTCGGCGTCCGGCTTCGACGAGTTGCTCAGCGTCGTCGCCGAGAGCGCCGCCGCCATCATCGGCGCACGCCACGCGAGTGTCAGCGCGCGGGCCCAGCCGAATGCGCCGATCAC
>Ga0265314_10001433_pt1 | contig 26672 bp, 23 predicted proteins | sample 4126metaG_FD_203106 | JGI IMG/M metagenome (GOLD analysis project Ga0265314, IMG submission 203106) | Rhizosphere microbial communities from Carex aquatilis grown in University of Washington, Seatle, WA, United States - 4-1-26 metaG | ecosystem: Host-associated > Plants > Roots > Rhizosphere >... | reverse complement strand
ATTGCGACCGAAACGCTTACCCCTCACCCCGCGTTCGGCTTCGCCTCACGTCGGCCCTCTCCCGCAAGGGGAGAGGGGAACGGCTGGGAGCGCTTATTGCTCGTTTGCTCTTATGGCGAGCATTGAAGTCCATGACAAAAATTAGCGCGAATTTTGAGGTTTTGGAGTGAGTTTTTTCGGTGTAGAACGTCCCTAATATGAGGCTGAATGAGGAAGAGAATTCGTCACTTGTGCAATTTATTTCAAGTTTCATGTGGTCGTTTTGGACCGCATGATCCAGCGGATCGCTTCCCAAAGTGCGTTTTTGGACGGCTTTTAGGCTTATAAACACGATTTTCTGAGAAAAACTAAACCAATATCCACTCTTTTGCGTAACTGGGTTGTCGAAAATTGCGACAGGTGGTACTGTTGGGCTTGTCAGCTGATATTTGACGGGGCTAAGCGCCCTGTTCACTAAAGGGGAGGCGTAACGTGGATTTTTCGCGGCGCGATTTTCTCAAGACGGGCGGGGCGGCGGCGCGCGGGTTTGTGCGGCAGCGCGACACCGATCCGGTCTATCATTTTCTGAATCGCATTTCGTACGGCGTGCGCAAAGTCGATCTCGACCACGCGACGGCCGTCGGCATTGCGGCGTATCTTGAGGAACAACTCGATCCGGAGAACCTGCCGGGTTTCACACGCGTGAAAGTGTCGTCACTGTTGAAGGTGGATCGGCTGCGTTTGAACAAGAGCCGGAACGCCGGCGGGAAATGCCGCGACGCTCTGGTCAGTGGCGCGATCGCGCGCGCGGTGAGCAGCCCGGCGCAGCTTTACGAACGCATGGTTGAGTTCTGGTCGGACCATTTCAACATTTTCATGGACGGACTTGAAACCGAGCTCGTGGATTTTCAGCGCGAAGTCATCCGCAAAAATGCTCTTGGCAATTTCAAGACGCTGCTGATCGCGACGGCCAGACATCCGGCGATGATTTATTTTCTCAATAACAACGAGAACGTCGCCGAGCATCCCAACCAGAATTATGCGCGCGAACTGATGGAACTGCACACGATTGGCGTCGACGGCGGCTACACCGAGATGGACGTGATGGAAAACGCGCGCGTTTTCACGGGCTGGACGGTGAACGATCGCGACAAGCCCGGCGGTTTCTTCTTCAACGCAAAAGATCACGACGACGATGCCAAGATGGTGCTGGGCGTCGACATTCCCGCGGGGCAGGGCGTGAACGACGGAATCCAGGTCCTGAATATGCTGGCTGATAAACCGGCGTGTCCGCGCTTCATCTGCCGCAAGCTGGCGGTGCGGTTTGTGAGCGATTCGCCGCCGCAATCGCTGATCGATGCGATGGTGGCGACGTGGACTCAGACGGCCGGCGAGATCAAGCCGGTGCTGCGCACGCTTTTCCTTTCGCCCGAATTCGCGGCGTCGGTCGGGCAGAAATTGCGGCGGCCGTTCGATTATTACGTCGCGGCCATTCGCGCGACCGGCACGCAGGTGAAAAGCCTCGATACGGTGCGCAACAATCTCGAGCAGCTTGGCCAGATTCCGTACAACTGGCTGCCGCCCAATGGCTACCCCGATACGGCCGCGGCGTGGGCGAATACCAACGGGTTGATGGAGCGCTGGAATACCGCACAGGCGCTGACCGACACGGCGCTGAACGACCGCAAGAGCGGCATGAAAACGCCGCTGGCGAAAGCGGTCGGAAAACCCACGACCGTGGGGCAACTCGTGGACACATTGGCGCTGATGGTCTTCGCGGCGCCGCTGGCCGACGACAAGCGGCAGGTCATGATCGATTACGCATCGGACAACGAGGGGCCGTTGACATCGCTTTCGAAAGACCTGCTCGAGAAAAAACTGGGGACGCTGACGGGATTGATGCTGAGCGCGCCGGCATTTCAGTGGCGGTAAAGGTGCAGAGGTTTGGGGTTGGCGGACTGTGGTTCGTCCGCATGACTCGCCGGTCTGGAACCAATTCACGCCCGATAGTTGAGGAGATTCGCGATGGGAATGCAGACGATGAGCCGGCGGGATGCGTGCTGCGGAATCAATCACGGCGTCAGCCCGATCCAGCATTTGGAATCGCCGGACACGATGCCGCGCATGGTCTTTGGGCCGCGCGGACAGGGGCCGGCGGGAGATATTCTCATCTGCATTTTTCAGCGCGGCGGAATGGACGGGACTGAGCGCGGTCGTTCCATACGGAGACGGCGCGACCTACTACGACGTTCGCAAGAACACGTCCGTCCCGGCGCCTGGAACGGGAGACGGCGCGGCGCTCGACTTGGACGGGCACTTCGGGCTGCATCCGGCGCTGACGCAGTTCAAGGAGTTCTACGACAGCAAGCAGCTCGCGGTGATTCACGCGACGGGTTCGATCGATCCCACGCGCTCGCACTTCGACGCCGAGCGCTTCATGGAACAGGCGGCCCCGGGAAACAAATCCGTCGGCACCGGCTGGATCGCACGGCATCTCGAGACCTCGACGAACGTGAACGAACCGCCTCTGCGCGCTGTCGGGATTGGATCGATCGTGCAGTATTCGTTGCGCGGGACGGGGCTGGTCTCGGCGCTGGCGCTGGAATCGATCTCGTCCTTCCGCGTGGACGCTCGCAGCGATGAGGCCAAGCAAATCACTGCGGCGCTGAAGACTTTGTACGGCGTGGACGCGCCAATCGATGTGCTCAGCAAGCAGGCGAAGCTTGTGTTCGATACGTCGGATATTCTGAAAGCGATCCGCAAGACGAAGTACGAGCCGGCGAACGGCGCGGCGTATCCCGATCATTATTTCGCGCGCTCGCTGAAACAAGTCGCGCAGTTGATCAAGTCGGAAGTCGGGCTGGAAGTGGCGTGCGTCGATATCTGGGGCTGGGACACGCACGGTTCGCAGGGCGTGTTGAAGGGTGACTTTGCCGACCTGATCAAAGTTTTCGGCGACAGCATCGCGGCGTTGTATAAAGATCTCGGCGATAAGGTCGCCAACGTCACGATCGTCACCATGAGCGAGTTCGGCCGCTGCGTTCCTGAAAACGCGAGCAAGGGTACCGATCACGGCCACGGAAATGCGATGTTCGTTCTCGGCGGCGGAGTGAACGGTGGCAAAGTCTATACGGACTGGCCGACTCTCGAGAAAGACAAGCTGGATGATGTGGATCTCGCAATCACGACCGACCAGCGCCAGGTTCTGTCCGAAATCGTCAGTAATCGACTGGCAAATCCAATGACCGACGCGATATTTCCGGGCTTTACACCGTCTGCAACGCCGCTCAATGTGCTCCGTCCACGTGCATAACCGACGCGGTAATCTTAGCTCACATTATCTGCCCTTTCCGATACCGATCGGTGACGTGCAGATCTTTTGTTGGAAAGGATTTAGAAGATTCGATTAAATCGCATCGTTTTTTTTATTTTCATCTGGAAAAGCCGAACATGTTCGTGCATATACTTCAGTTTATAGCACATGTTCGGGAAGTGGGGGCGCGTTTGGCTGAGCGAAATTGGCCAAGGCGTTGGCGGGCTTTTGACGATACACATTTTGTCGAGGCCACACGTTCCCCGCAATTTGGGAAAAGGACAACGATGGTAGTTCTGAAACCAGTCCGCTCTTTCGCCTTTGCCAGTGTCATCGCTGTGCTGTCGATTCTTCTGCCCTGCGCCCCGCGCGCGGCGGCCGCGGACAAAGATTTCGAGCCGCTTTTGTTGCTGGCCGAACAGCAGCCCGACGGCGCAAAGATGGCCAAGGCGCTCGCCGATACATTCCTGACAGAAGACCAGTGGAAGCAGGAAGTCAAAAAGATCCGCGAAAAATACGAGGACTGGGAACGCGACACGCAGGGCGATATGTCGCGCTACCTGAACGATCGCCTGATCATTGTGGCTTTGGGCGCGTCGAACGGCAAGGTCGACAAAATTCAGCGCGGCATTCTCTGGCTGGCGTTCTACCAGGAATTCGAACAGGAGCAGCCGGGCATCGTCGCGAAGTTCGTTCGCGAGCATCAGGGTTCGCTCTCGAAGTTGTTCACGGATTTCACGTGGGAAAAGGCCTCGCAGTACATCAAGAACAAAGAGTGGCGCAAAGATTTTGAGGACCGCAAGAAAGCGTCGGCCGACGAAGTCCGCCCGCCGCTGCAGCCGATCACGGCTTCCGCCGATAAATAAGAGTAACGCAGAATTCATAATGCATAAGTGGAACGGAGCGCGCGCAAGCGCGCTTCCTGCTTTTATTCTTCCTCGATTCCATCGAGCGCCGCGACAGCGTGGGCGCGTTTCTTGGCGGCGTCTTCGGTCAGCCGCGCTTTTTCCTGTTGCACCCAGTTCTGCCAGGCCACCGGATCTTTGCCGGGATTCACGTTTTCGAAGGGTGTGACTTCGCGGATCGTGACGTAGTACACGTCGCTCTCGACGCGCAGGACTTTCGCATCGATGACCACGCCAGTGATAAAGCTGCGCACGACCGGATCGTAGGAATCGCCGGAGATATCGTAGTCCGCGACGTAACTGCGCACGTTGCCGAAGAACGCGTTCGAGCGCCCGCTGGCGCCCCACGATTCCTTCCAGTGCTCGATGATGACCTCGAAAATGCGAGGGCCGCCGATGGCCTTCATCGCCGCAGCGGCGTTGGCGCGGACCAGCGGATCTTCCGCGCGCAGGGCGCTGACCAGAATCTTCGGCGCGCGCTCATCGCCGCGCGCGGCCAGCCCTTTTCGCGCCAGTTCGCGCAATGAGCCGTCGCCGTCGGCGACGGCGACGCGTGCCAGCGCCACCAGGCCCAGCGCTTTCGGATCATCCGAATTTGAAATGCGCGCGAGATCCTTTACGGCCTGCGTCCGCGCGGGCGACGTTTCGGCGTTCAGCGCCAGATCCGAGAGCAGCGCCGCGCGCTCGGGCGGACTCTTTTCTTTCCAGGCAGCGCGCGCCGTGGCATCGCCCTCCACCGCGCGACGGTACATTTTCAGCTGTTCAAAATGTTCCGCGCGCTTGATTGCATCGGGCGAAAGTCCAATGCGCATATCGCCGTCGTTCACCGGCTTTTCAGTGCCAGCCGCCGGCGCTGCCGGCATCGGTTTCGGAGCGGGCTTGCGTTCCGCCGCGAAAGTGCCGCCCGCGAAAATCCATCCCGCGAACAGTGCCATCGCGCACAAGCGGACCGTGCGAAGGGAGGAGGGGGAGACGGGACGCAACGAAGCCGCCGCGTGTCGCGTCGACTCCCTCTCGTCCGGTCTCCGCCTCGTCGTCATCATAACCCCACTTTCAGTAAGTCTCGCCGCATCCATTTTTGCTGCGTGATTTCCATCAGACTCCAAGACTCATCACGGCGCATTCATCTTCTGCCGCATCGAGCGATTCTCCTTATAGCTCTCACGGTCGGCCTCGGTGGTTTCGCCCAGTTTCTCGCGGTACCAGTTCACCCAGCCGTAGGGCATGTTGCCGAGATCTTTTCCCGAAATCGCTTTCAACAGATCGGCGGCCGGGCTTGAAATATCGGTCGCGGTGCCGGCGATGTCGCTCTTCGGAAGAAAAATCGGCAGGCTCGTGCCGCGGGGGCCGACCGGCAGATTCATGTCGGGCCGCTGCAGCTGTCCGTTCGGCTCGCCGAGGTTCGCTGTCACCGACGGCATCGGCACGGCGTGAATCAGCGCCGCGAGCACGCGGTTGTCGTCGATTTCGTGTAGCGCCACCGCGGCACTCTGCCGCATTTTCGGATTCTCCGCCGTCCCGGATGCCGCGAGCTGCCGGATCGCGCGATCGTCTCCAGTGCGGCGGATCGTGTTGCAGGCTTCGCGTCGCGCTTCGGGGAACGGATCGGAGACCGCGGCCCACGCCAGCGTCTGCGCGGCCTGATCGTTCAGCGGTGCCAGTTCTCCGAGCGCGCGCAGGATTCCGATGTGAGTCCATTCGTCTCCGTTCAGTTTTGGATTCAGCATGCCGAGCAGCACCGGCGTGGCCTCGTCTTTTTTCTGTTTTGCCAGCTCCAGCGCCGCCGCGCGTTTCGCTGGATCGCTCGACCCGAGATCCTTCATCGCATTGAAAAGTTTGCTGACGTCTCTTTCATTCGGCGACGGAATTTTCTGCGGCTGTTCGGGAGCCGCGGGAATGTCCGGCGCTTTTTCTCCGGCCGCGACCACTTTGCGGCGCTCAATCTTGACGATATTCGTCTTCGGAATCGCACGCGCTTCGCCATCCGCGAGCTTGATATACACGTTGTCCGCGTCCTGGTGGCTGACGTCACCCTTCACGGTTTTGCCGTCTTTCAAAATCACCGTGTCTTCCGCGTGTGCGAAAGAAACCGCGCCGCAGATTGCGTAGAAGCCGAACGCAATGGCGAAAAATCTCAATCTGTTCATTCTCTGCGTCTCCGCGTCTCTGCGGTGAAAAATCGCTCAGTCCTTGAACGCGAACTTCGTGCCTTCGCGATTCCACCAGACGTACCAGGTTTTCATGTCCTTCTCGCTCTTGTCAAAACTCACGCCCGTCACTTCTTTGATCGCGCTCAGTGCCGGATAGCTGTCGGTCTCGGCAATCTGCTGATTGGGCCCCGGATCGGGAATGGCCAGCGGATTGTCCGTTCCGATGCCCGACCCTTTTCCGCGCAGCGCGTTCTTGCGGTCGAGCGGGTTTCCGCCGGCCAGTTCGTACGACACTTCTTTCAGAATACGTTCGATGCCTTCTTTGTCGCCGTAGCGCCGGATCGCCGCGCACGCGGACTTGCGGATTGCCCACGGAAATTTCTGGTAGTTGGGCGCGACCGCAATATCCACTAAGCGCCGCAGCGCGACCGGTTCGTCCAACAGTTTCAGCGCTTTCGCCGACGTGAAGCGCACGCTTTCTTCGGGATCGTAAACGCTTGAATTCACCAGCGCGTCAATGCCGCGCCGATCTTTCGCCTGCCCCAGCACCGCCGCCGCGCGGATGCGTGCATCGGTTTTCGCCTCGGGAACCGCGTTGGGAAATCCCGGCGGAATCAGCAGACGCCCGTAAAGTTCCGGAACGTTGCGCGCATCCTTGATGAACGCCTGCGCGTCGTCGAGTTTCTCCCAATTCGCGCCGGGCACATCGGCGGGAACCGGCTTCGCGGGCAAGGGCGCAGGCAATTTGGTCAATCGCGCCGCGACATCGCGATACACCGCCGGCAAAAATTCGCGCGGCGCTTTCGATTCCGGCCGAGCCGCCACGCGAATGTCGTCTTCGCCAAAAACGACGCCGCCCAGCGCACCCAGAAACAGAGTCGTAACGATGATTCGATTCATGCCCAAGCCCCGAACTATGACGCAATTATAGGCCTTCTACTGCCGAACATTTAACAAAAAATGCCAGTAGCCGGGCCTCTCAACCCCGCAGCCCCGCAGTAGGCGGGCGGATAGTAGGCGGGGCTCTTAGCCCCGCCAACTGCGATGCGAAGCGAGCAGTTGCCCTTCCGTTCGTCGCAAAAAGGGACGAGTTGAAAACAGTACTCGCATTTCAAGTATTGAGGAGGTTTGCAAAATAAACAGGACCTGTGGGTCGTATCCCACAGGTCCCGTTGACTGAGTTTAAAAATCGTGCCGCGCAGAACGCGCTTGATAACGCGTGCCGCGCGGCTGAGGGCTTAGAATCCCGGAACTTTGGATTTCTTTTTCTTCGGCTTGTCGTCGTCCTTCTTCGCCGGTTCATCTTTCTTGGCGGGAGCGGGATCGTCTTTCTTGGCCGGTTCGTCGGCCTTGGCAGGCTCGTCTTTCTTGGCGGCCGTCTCCTTCGCGGGCTCTTCCTTCGCCGGCGGCGGATTGCTGTTTGCCTGCTGAGCGGCGGCGGCCTGGTTCTTCAGCGCGTCCATGTCCTGCATCACCACGCCGGCCGGAGCTTTGAAGACGAAATGGTCGTCGGGAATCGACGGATTCATTTTGATGTTGGTCAGCTTGGTCGTGGAGATCACCTTGCCATCCGGCCCCTTCGTATCAATGCCGATCGCCATGCCATGATCTTTGCTGAAGCAATATTTCATCGCCATTGCCTGCGGGCCGCCCTTTTTCGAGGTGGCTTCGACGACATAGCAGGAGACGCCGTCAACGGATTCATCAGGGAGCACTTTGCAGTCGTTCTCTTCGCGCAGCCATTTGAAGAAACCCTTGCCGCCGGCGTGTTCGGTCCACTGTGCGGCTTTCATCTTCGTGCCGGACTTCACGCCATTGGTGTCGGAGACGGTATAGGAGTATTCGCCGTCAACGACCATCAACGTCGTGCTCGCCATCTTGTTGTCTTTTCCGGCCATGGACTGAATCATATCCGTCTTCGAATCCATCTTCATCAGCCACGTCTTGGCGTCTTTGTGTTTCATTTCGGCGTTGCCAGTGCTGTCCATCTTAATAGAGTAACCTTGGCCGGCCTGATTCATGCTCGTGACCATATCGTAAGTCATTGAATCGATCTTGTCCCACTTGCTGGTAACCTCCGCCTCGATCGTGTCGAGATCTGCACATCGTGCCACAAACGGGCACAGCAGAAGAGCGGCAATAAGGACGACGTATGAACGCATTGCTCAAATTCCTTTCAAAAGGGGGACCGTCACATGACGGTTCGCGGGTTTGTATTGAGTCTATCAAAAGAGCAACGCCAATGCCAAGCCTGCGCGCGCTTCAGTTGAGCTCGCTAACCGGCGTATGACACGAAAGTTATCGCGCCAAATCGCGGCGAGCAGGCTCGTCGCTAATTCGGCGAAAACTTCCGCCTTTCCGCGAAGAGTGGAAATCCACGTACGGTGCAGTTCGTTGCTCGCCGTTGTTTCCTCTCCCCTTGCGGGAGGGGTCCGCGGTCTCAACGCGTACATTCCGAAAATTGAATTTTGCATTTACATTGCCGGCGTATAGACTTCCCCCCGCTTTCCGCTGCACGTGGCCGGGCGGAGGCCTGTGATTGTTTTGGCCACATTTGTCCACGGATCGGCGCCATTCGCGGTTTTTGCTCGGATCGAAGTGGGGCTGTGCACTGAACACCCCCGTTCCCTCCTCTTTAATGAGAAGCGGCAACTGAATCCGAATCGCGGCGCGCACACAGGGCCTTCTTCAAGGCCCGGAAGGAGTCATTTTTAATGCCCATCGTCAACGCCAAGGATCTGTTGCAGACCGGAGCTCACTTCGGCCATCGCACCAGCCGCTGGAACCCCAAGATGGAGCCGTACATCCTGGGCAAGCGAAACAAGATTCACATCATCAATCTGCGCGAAACGGTGCGCGGAATGGTCGCCGCTTACCACTACTGCAAAAAGATCGCCGCTGAAGGCAAGCAGGTGCTCTTCGTCGGCACCAAGCGCCAGGCGCGCGAAATCATTGCCGAGCACGCGCTGCGCTGCAACATGCCGTTCGTCTGCGAACGCTGGCTGGGCGGCACGATGACCAATCTCGACACGATCCGCCGGCGCGTGCAGCGCCTGATCGAACTCGAGGGCATGGACGCCGACGGCTCGATCAACACGTACTCGAAGAAGATGCAGAGCTCGCTCAACCGCGAGAAGCGCAAGATCAAGCGCAACTTGGACGGCATCCGCATCATGAACAACCTGCCGGGCGCGCTGTTCATCGTCGATCCGAACATCGAACACAACGCGGTGATGGAAGCCCGCCGCCTCTCGATCCCCGTGATCGCGATGCTCGACACCGATGCCGACCCGACGCTGGTGGATCTGCCGATTCCCGCCAACGACGACGCGATCCGCTCGATTTACGCGGTCGTGAAGACGGCGGCCGACGGTTGCCTCGAAGGCAATAACCTGCGCAAGACCAATCCGGAATTCGCCAACAAGGCCAAACAGGCTGCGTTCGTGGCTCAGGTTTCCAATTCGGCTCCGGGCGCACAGGCCTAAGCCACAGTAGTTTTCGGAATGCGGATTGCGGGCAGATGCCGGGGTGGTATTCCTCGGCATCGCCTGCGATCACCCAACGATAAATAGAAACAATAAAGAGGAGATACGGGAATGGCTGATATCAGTGCACAACTGGTTGCGAAACTGCGCGAGATGACCGGCGCGCGCTTGATGGACAGCAAGAAAGCCTTGGTCGAAACTCAGGCCGAACACTCCGGCAAGGGCGACGCCGCCTGGCTCACCGCCGGCGAAACGTGGCTGCGCACGAAAAACATGGACAAGGGCGGCTCGATGCAGACCTCCGCCGAGCGCGTCGCGAAGGAAGGCCTGCTGGGCCATTTCCTCGCCGACGACAAGCGCGTGATGACCGTCGTCGAACTGAGCGCCAACACCGATTTCGTGGCCAAGAACGCCGAGTTCCTCAAACTGCTCAGCGACCTTGTCGAATTGGCGCACAAGAACCATCTCGACACGGCCGAAAAGCTCGGCGCCGCGACCATCAACGGCCAGACCGTGAACGATGCCGTGAAACTTCTGGCCGGAAAGATCGGCGAGAACATCAGCCTCAAGCGCGTCGTGCGTGTCGAAGGCGAGATCGGTTTCTACATCCATCACGACAATAAGCAGGGCGCGATTGTGGAACTGGCCGGCGTCAGCGGTGAAAAAGCGCACGCGCTGGGCAAGGACATCGCCATGCACATCGTTTTCGCCAAACCGAACTATCTCGTTCGCGAAGAAGTTCCGGCGGATCTGCTCAAGAAAGAACAGGACATCGCGACCGAAAAGCTGAAGACCGATCCAAAGATGGCCAGCAAGCCGCCCGAAATTCTGGCCAAGATCGTCTCCGGTCAGGTGAACAAATTCTACGGCACGCTCGTCCTGCCCGACCAGCCTTACTACAAGGACGGCGCGAAAAGTGTCGCTCAGATCTTGAAGGATAGCGGCGCAACGGTAAAACGCTTTGAACGCTTCGAGATCGGAGCGATCTAAAAAATAATTCATAAAAGCATAGTGCATGACTTTCACAGTCATGCATTATGCGTTATGCATTAGGAGTCCTCACACCTCAACGAAAGCCTCTCTCGGATTTGACCCACCATGTCTAACGGCAAACCGAAGAATCCCAGCAGCGTCAGCTCAAAAAAGCCCGTGGCGTCGATCGATTTCAGCACCCCGCGAGGCAAATCGTCGGGATTTCTGCCGGCGATCGACGACGGCCGCCAGCCCATTTACAAACGCATTGTCCTGAAACTCTCCGGTGAAATGCTCGGCGGAGAATCCGGCAAAGGCATCGACCCCGACCAGATCGAAAGCCTCTGCGCCCAAGTCAGCGAAGTGCGCGCCTATGGCGTCGAAGTGGCCGTCGTCATCGGCGGCGGCAACATCATCCGCGGCAACACGGCCAGCCAGAGCGGCCTTCTGCACCGCGCCACCGCCGACTACATGGGCATGCTCGCCACGATCATGAACGCGCTCGCGCTGCAGGACGCGCTGGAAAGCATGGGTGCCGAAACACGCGTGATGTCCGCGATCAAGGCCGAAGAAGTCTGCGAACCGTACATCCGGCGCAAAGCGCTGCGCCATTTGGAACTCAAGCGCATCGTCATTCTCGCCGGCGGCACCGGCAATCCGTATTTCACCACCGACACGACTGCCGCGTTGCGCGCTATGGAACTGAAGGCCGAAGTGCTGATGAAGGCGACGAAAGTTGCGGGCGTCTTCGATTCGGATCCGGCCAAAAATCCCAAGGCGAAAAAATACGAGACGCTCAGCTACATGCAGGTGCTGCGCGACCGCCTGAACGTGATGGACACGACTGCCATTTCGCTCTGCATGGACAACAACCTGCCGATCCTCGTCTTCAGCGTGAAAGAGCCGGGGAATATTCGCCGCGCCGTGCTGGGCGAAAACCTCGGAACGTACGTCCGCGGCGACGAAGAGGCGGAAAAGAGTAACGCATAACGCATAATGCATAAAAGGCCGCGATCTCGCAGCCGTTAGTTATGCATTATGAATTATGCACTACGAATCGTTGAGATTGATGTCGCCAACGCAGTATTTTTAGACGGAGGGTAGTCCCAATGGATATCGACGAAATTCTGCTCGATTCCGAAGACCGCATGATCAAGAGCGTCGCCGATTACGACCAGCATTTGAAGGGCGTCCGCAGCGGGCAGGCCAGCGTTGAAATGGTCGATCACATCCACGTCGACGTCGAAGCCTATGGCGGCGTCGTGCCGCTGAAGTCCGTGGCGACGACCACGAAAGCCGACGCGCGCATGCTCGTGATCAAGCCCTTCGACCCCAAGATCATCAAGGAAATTGAAAAGGCGATCAACGCGGCGAACATGGGAATCTCGCCCATGAACGACGGCAAGATCGTGCGTCTGAATTTTCCGCCCATGTCCGAAGAGAGCCGCAAGAAGACGGTCAAGTTGATTAAGGATCGCCTCGAACAGCACAAGATCACCATCCGCAACGTCCGCCATGAAGCGCTGAAACATCTGAAAGAGAACAAAGGCAAGATGGGCGTCGGCGAAGACGCGGAGAAGAAGGCCGAAGAAGAAGTCAACAACCTGACCAAGACCTACGAAGGCCAGCTCGAAGCGCACTTCGAACGCAAATCAAAAGAAATCATGACGGTGTGATCGTTGAATTAAAAAGTAAAAATTAAAAATGAAAAAAACAATCGCCGCACCGTGTGAATAAGAGCTGCGTCTACCAGGTATTATCGTTGAGCATCAGCTTTGAAATCCTCGGCGCCGCCGGCCATGACAACGCGCTGTGGGCGCGTGTCGACAGCGGCCAGTCCATCAGGCGTCTGCTCTTCGATTGCGGCGAAAACACGGCGTCTTCCATCAGCTTCGGCGACCTGCAGCAGACCGATCATCTCTTTTTCTCGCACCTGCACATGGACCACATCGCCGGTTTTGACGCGTATTTCCGCGCTACGTTCAACCGCGAGAAGCCCAATGAAATCTGGGGTCCGCCGCAGACCGGAGAAATCCTGAGCCAGCGTTTTCGCGGCTACATGTGGAACCTGCACCACGGAATCCCCGGCGCTTTTCGCGTGCACGACATCGACGAGCGAGAAATCCGCTCGCAGCGCTGGGCGACGGACGAAGCCTTCGCCACCGCGCACGACGACGGCTCGAAACCACGCGAGAAAACCGTCGTCGAGACGCCTGATTTCACGGTCGAGTGCCTCACGATGAACCATGGCACGCCGTCACTCGCCTACGTCGTCCGCGAAAAGCCTCGCCGCAACATCGACACCGAAAAATTGCAGCGCCTCGGCCTGCGCACCGGAGCGTGGCTGAAACAACTGCGCAATCCCGCGCCGGGGCAGACCGCAATCGAGATCGACGGCGTCTCACACCCGTTGCAGCCCCTGCGCGACGAATTGATGGTGGAAGTTCCGGGCTGGTCGATTGGGTACCTGACCGATTTTCTGCTCGACGCCCCGTCCATGGAACGCGCCGCCGAGTTCGTCCGCGGCAGCAAAACGCTGGTCTGCGAAAGCCAGTACCGCCACGCCGACCTGGAACTCGCCACGCGCAACTTCCACATGACCGCCAAACAAGCCGGCGAACTCGCCGCCCGCGCCGTCGTCGGCGAGATGATCCTCTTTCACGTCTCCGAACGCTACACGCCCGAGGTCTGGCAGGAGATGCTGCGCGAAGCGAAGGCCGTTTTTCCAAGGACGCGGTTTGCGGAGCATTGGAAAATATGAGTGACGTCGAAAGGTTAATTCAGGGAAATGAAATTCAAGCTTCTACCCCGTACAATGCGTGTGAGACCCGTCAATGAAAGTCTCTGTCTCAGCTAAGCATTCTAAAATGCTTGATTCAAGCATTGGGGGCTACACTGGTCGCCAAATCATTGAGTCGATGTGTGGAAAAATGTCCGGTTCGGATTTTCGCGAACTGTTAGCGCTCGCGGCAACGGAAAATTTGGGCGGAAGCAATGTCGTACTACCCCAAAAGAGCAATGCCTTGGTCGAAATTGAATTGAGCGATAACTGTGGCGAAATAATTCAAGTCATCAAAGAAGACCTTCGATTAGATGACGCTCAGGCGGCGTCATTTTTGATCGACCGCTTTGGAAGTATGTTGGGTCAGGCCACCGCGTTTGAGCGCACTGTTGCCGAGGACGGAGACCTCGGAATCAGTATCGACGAACTGAGCGAATTAACTGGCATCCCGAAGGACGACATACCGCAAGATTTTGAAAATCTCTGCAAACCTCAGAAGAAGCACCGAAGTGCTTCGAAGCGAACGAAAAAGCGAAGGATTGACGGCAAGTAAACTCAATGCTCTCCCTCAACATCACCCACCACGACGGCATGGCCCGCTCCGGCACCATCACCACCGAGCATGGCACGTACGACACGCCTGCGTTCATGACCGTCGGCACGCTCGGCGCGCCCAAGGGCGTTCTGCCGGGGCAGGTCACCGACCACGGCGGCCAAGTGCTGCTCATGAATGCGTTTCATCTCGCCTGGCGGCCGGGTGAAGAACGCGTGAAGCGCATGGGCGGCTTGCACAAATACTCCGGCTGGCGCGGTCCGATTTTGACGGACTCCGGCGGCTTCCAGATCTTCTCATTGCCCGGTTTGCGCAAGATCACCGACGACGGCGCGCTCTTCGCCAGCGCGGTCGATGGCGCACAGCGCCTTTTCTCGCCCGAATCGGTTGTCGATATTGAATGCGCGCTCGGCCCCGACATGGCGATGGTGCTCGACGAATGTCCGCCGTTTCCCTGCGCGCCGGAAGTCCTGACCAGCGCAGTCGACCGCAGCATCCGTTGGGCTGAGCGCTCCGTGCAGCACATTAAAAAGCTCGGCGGTGAGAGCGGCGGAGCCGTCGACCATGTGAATTTCTTCGGCATCGTGCAGGGCGGCTTCAATCCGCGCGAGCGCCAGCGTTCACTCGACGCGACGGCCGCGTTGCCCTTCGCGGGATTGGCGCTTGGGGGATTCTGCGTCGGCGAAACCATTGAGGACACGCACAGCGGCATCGTTTATACCGCGCCGAAAATGCCGGCCGAGCGGCCGCGCTACCTGATGGGCATGGGCACGCCGCCGGATATTCTGCTCGCCTGCGCGCACGGGGTGGATATGTTCGATTGCACGCTGCCTACTCGTAACGGGCGCAACGGGCTGGCCTTTACATCGCAGGGCGGGCTGCGCGTGAAAAATGCACGCTACGCAGAAGACGCCGCGCCGCTCGATCCGGCTTGTGCGTGCTACACCTGCAAGAATTTCTCGCGCGCCTTCCTGCGTCATTTGTTGCTTGCCCGGGAGATGAACGCGGCTATCCTCATTTCCCTTCACAATCTGGCCTTCTATTTCAATCTCATGCAGGGGATCAGGGAGGCCATCAAGGCGCGGAAACTCGCTGATTTTTCGGCGGCGTTTCTGGCTCGGTGGAACAGTGGTGAAGGCGATGCCGGCGGTGCGGAAACCGCGCCAGGCGAATAAATTTCGAGGAACCTAACTTGGCAGAGCAGGCGACACAAGGCACACCGAGCGCGCCACCCGGCGCAGGCGGCACGCAACCGGACAACAGTCCCATGCCGCTGGTCATGATGATCGGCGCTTTCCTGCTGTTCATGTATTTCATGATCTGGCGCCCGCAGAAGCAGGAACAGAAAAAGAAGGAAGAGATGCTCGGCCAGTTGAAGGAAAAGTCCGAGGTCATCACCTTTTTCGGCCTGTACGGCACGGTCGTCAAGATCGATGGCGACGACGTGGTTCTGCTGGTAGATCCCAAGAAAGACATTAAGATGCGCTTCCGGCGCAGCGTGATCGAATCGATCACCAATCCGTCAGAAGAAAAGAAGGCTTAAGCAGCGATGCGGCAGTTGGGACAGAACCTTGGGACGGGCAGGAGCACAGCGGCGCCGCGGCGCGGCTGGATGTTGCCATCCGTCCTGAGCGCCATGCTGATCCTGCTGGCCGCGGTCGGCGCGCCGTTGTCGCAGGTTCTGCGCGTCGCCGAAGTCGCGCCGCCGTCCGCCACGCAATCCGAATTGCAATCGACTCCACAATACACGCTCGTCTTCGCCAGCGCGCTGGAAGCGCCCGCGCCGTCTCAGGCCAAAATCGCTGAGAAAAAAGACGCTCCCGCAAAACAGAAACACAACGATGTCCGCCTGCTGAAGATTCTCGACGAACAGTGGGAAGCGACGGCGCGCGTTCAGATCGATTCGGACGTTCCGCCTGCGCCCGCTCTGATTTTCATGGAAGGCGAGACGCCGGTTGTTGTGCCCGTCAGCACGCCGCAGCTTGTTTATCACGAATTCAGTCCGCCCAATCCTCCGGCGCGCGGACCGCCGCTGTAACACACACTCTCCATTTTTGCGTGGCAGCGTCAGTACGGCGCGCCGCGATCATTTTGGCGTCGGCTAAGAGCCCCGCCTACTGGCGTTTTTTCACTAAAGGAGCAACAAATCATGGCTGGGAAATTCACGACAGTCCTGCCTGCAGCGCTTGTCATCTTCGCGCTCTCGCTGGGACTTTTCGGAGGCATCGCGTACGGATCGTTTGAATTGGCGCAACAGGGTTCGGCCTGGATCGGCTTCCTCATTTTCCTCGCGACGTTTGTGGCGCTGGGAGTGATGGTCTCGGCGTTGCGGAACTTTTTTGGAAAGTACAGCGGCAAGTTGATGTTCGCGATGTGGCTCATCGGCATTCTCGCGTCGTACTTCGTCTTCCTGTTCCAGAACAGCAAGTACCCGATGGGGATCGACCTCGCCGGCGGCACGGAACTGATCTATCGCCTCGATTACACGCAGACCCGGATCAACATCGAAAAAACGACGGACATGCTGAACCAGGCGATCGCGAAAGACCCGAATTCGGCGGAAGTCCGCCGCTTCCGCGAAGCACAGCAGACAATGGAACAGAGTATGAAGACCGCGCCGGACAAGGCCGCGGAAGTTGTGCGCAAGCGCGTCGATCCGACCGGCACGAAGGGCATTCCGGTAACGACCTACGGCAGCGACAAGCAGCGCCTGCGCATCCAGTTGCCGCGCGCCACGCTGGAAGAAGTGGCGAACGTGAAGAAGGCGATCGAAACGCAGGGACGCCTGGGCTTCCACATCGTCGCCGACAACGAATCGATCAAGCAGGAAGTGATGAAAAGTCCCACCGGGCTGTCTGCGGACGGCCAGTGGGAAAAGCGTATGAAGGTGGAGACCAAGCAGTTCACCGAGAAGGAAGAAAAGAAGGAAACACCGGTCGTCATCCGCCGCGTGCCGGGCATGGACGGTTCGAAAGTCGCGCACGCCATCGCCAGCCACAGCCAGGAAGGCGCGGGCTGGGAAATCAACCTGACGTTCACACCCGAAGGCGCCGTTGAATTCGGCCAGCTCACTGAACAGAACAAGAAGAAGCAGATGGCGATCGTGCTGGACGGCATCATCTATTCCGATCCGACCATTCAGGAAGCCATCTTCGATCGCTGCCGCATCAGTGGAAGTTTCGACGAAAAGCGCGCCGAGGACCTCGCGGCGGTGCTGACGGCCGGATCTCTGCCGGCGGAAGTGAAATACGAAAACGAATTCACTGTCGGACCGACGCTGGGCAAGGAACAGATCGCCAGCGGCATGATGGCCACCGTCATTGGCACCCTGGCCGTGATGCTGTTCATGCTCATCTACTACCGTCTCGCGGGCGCGATCGCGGGCTTCTGCACCATGCTGACGATCATCACGCTGCTCGGCGCGATGGGCTTCTTTAAGGCCACGCTGACGCTTCCGGGCATCGCCGGAATCGTGCTGACGCTGGGTATGTCGGTGGACGCGAACGTATTAATTCTTGAACGATTACGTGAAGAACTGGAGCTCGGTAGAAACTTGCGCATAGCCGTGGCGCACGCATTCGACCGCGCCTTCATTACGATCATCGACTGTCATATCACGACGATCGTCTCTGGCGTGGTGATGTACTACCTCGGAACCGGCCCCGTGCGCGGATTCGCGGTCTCGCTGACGATCGGTATCTTGATTACCCTCTTCTGTAATCTGTGGCTCAACTGGATCATCATGGAATGGGTCGTCAGCAAGGACATCGTCGAAAAGTTCAAGATGCTGCATATGTTCGACGTGCCGCACATCGACTTCATGGGCAAGCGCAAACTGTGGATGAGCCTGACGGCCGGACTGGCCGTGGTGTCGCTGGCGATGGTGCTGTTCGCCGAAGGCGTCTTCAAGATGGACCTGTACGACGTGGACTTCACTGGCGGTACGCTCGTGCAGTTCAATTTTGCAGCCGGCAAGGCGCAGGACGAACAGTTGGTGAAGGACAAGATCAAGAAGGAAGTGATCCCGGCGGTTGAAAAGAGCATGGGCGACGTCATGGCCAAGGAAGGCCGCAAGGAAATCGAAATGGTCGTGCAGTCCTTCGGCAGCCCGGACACCGCGAAGTCCTATCGCAGCTACACGGTGACCACGCGCGTGACCGATCCGGCCGTGATCGAAGCGTTCGACAAGCAACTGGAAACGACGTTCAAGAACGAGCTCGAACCGCCGGCGATCGAGACGCACGACAAAGCAATGATGATTCGCTTCGTCGAACGGCCGGGCCTGAGCGTGGATGAAATCAAGAAGCGCCTGGAAGAGGCCAAGACGAACCTGGTCAAGGATCTCTCCAACGCCGATATCGCTCCGGCGCTGCAGAACCTGTCGGTCACGAACACGGAATCGAAGGCGGGCTACACCGAAGTGACGCTCACCTCGCTGCCCGACGACGCCAAGGTTCGTGAGAACGTGGTCAAGGCGCTCGAATCGACGCGCCTGGCCGACCGCGCTGGCGGGCCGATCAGCCGAAAGAACAGCTTCGGCGCGCAGGTGGCCGGAGAAATGAAGTGGCAGGCACTGTGGGCGTTGGCGATCGCGAACCTGGGCGTATTCATTTACCTGTGGTTCCGCTTTGAGTTTTCCGGCGCGTGGGGCTTCGGCGCGATCGTGGCGCTGATCCACGACGTGGTCATCGCGGCCGGCGGAGTAGTGGTTGCGAATCTCTGCGGCTGGTCGATGCCGATCGATTTGAACATCGTCGCCGCGCTGCTGACGATCGTCGGATTCAGCGTGAACGACACGATCGTGGTCTTCGACCGAATCCGCGAAGTGAAAGCAGCACACCCGACGCGCAGCTACGAGGAAATCGTGAACGAGGCGGTCAATGCGACGCTGAGCCGCACGATTCTCACCAGCGCCACGGTGTTGATTGCGGACTTGAGCCTGCTGATCTTCGGCGGCCCGACGATCCGCGGCATGGCCTGGACGCTCCTGGTCGGATTCACGGTCGGAACGTACAGCTCCATCTTCATCGCTTCGCCGTTGATGATCTGGTGGTACCGCAAGTTCGGCAGCGGTGTCGCTCCGGTTCCGACGTCCTCGGCTCCGAAACCTCCGCGCGGCGATGCAGCCGCCGGCGCTGAAGTCTAATGAGTAGGGCGGGGCTCTCAGCCCCGCCAGAATTCGCAGCGTGGGGCTCTCCAGCCCCGCAAGAGAGGGGCGGGCTTCGGCTCGCCCCTTTTTTTATGCCGGGAAAATGTTCGATTCCGCAATTCATTTTGCGCGAGTGTATCCAGAGAAAGTACGCGACTTTTCAAGGTCAACGTCTAAGGAAACCCGCATGCACATTTGGACACGAATTTCTGCCGCCGCTGCAATCATGCTCTGCGGACTCGCGTTCGCCGAAGTAAAATTGCCGCCGGTGATCAGCAGCCACATGGTTCTGCAGCAAGGCGTCAATTGCCCGGTCTGGGGCACTGCGGCGGCCGACGAAAAAGTGACCGTCAAATTTCGCGATCAGGAAAAAAGCGCGGAAGCCGATGCGCAGGGCAAATGGATGGTCAAGCTCGACCCGCTGAAAGTGGGCGAGCCCGCCACGATGACCATCTCCGGATCGAACACGTTGACGCTGGAAGACGTCGTGGTCGGCGAAGTCTGGGTTGGCTCCGGCCAGTCGAACATGCAGATGGACATGGCTCCCTACGTAAAAAACGATCCGGTGCTTGCCAAAATCTCCAATGAAGGCAACCCTCAATTGCGCCTGATCACCAGCGGACGGAAAGGCTGGGAAGTGTCAACGCCCCAATCGAACCAGACCTTCTCGGCCCTGTGTTTCTCTTTCGGCGTTCCGTTGCAAAAGGAATTGAACGTACCGCTGGGCCTGATGGTCGGCGCGGTGGGCGGCACGCCGTCGGGAATGTGGCTGAGCCAGGAACAGTTCGACGCCGATGCGGCGTGCAAAGAAACAGTCGCAAAGTACGCCGCGAAATACTCGTTTGAGGATGCTCAGAAAAAATATACCGAGAACCTCGAGAAGTGGGAGAAACTCGCGGCGCAGGCGAAGGCGGATGGAAAGAAAGATCCGCCCGGCAAGCCGCAGCCGCCGCTGCACGCCGGCGAGTGCCGCGGAAAATTCGGCACGCTCTACAATCAGCACATCAAGCCTTACATTCCGTTCGCCATCAAGGGCGTGCTCTGGGACCAGGGCGAGAGCGGTACCGCGGTCGAGGGCGTCGAACAGTACCAGATCATGGGCGCGCTGATCCGCGGCTGGCGTAAAGAATGGGGCCAGGGCGATTTCCCGTTCATTCATGTCCAGAAACCCAGCGGCGGCGGTTGCGCATGGGATAGAGAAGATCCGATCACGAACAAGGCTGATAATTTCGGGCCGCTTCCTGATGAAAAAATTCTGAACTCCGGTCCCAACAATTATCGCGAAGCCCACATCAAGCTCAGCGAATATCCGAATACCGCAATGGTGATTGCGACAGATCTGGGCGACGGCATTCATCCGAGAAACAAATCCGGCTACGGCGCGCGCGCGTGCCGCGTGGCGCTGGGCATGGTTTATGGAAAAAAGATCGAGTACTACGGGCCGGTCTACGCCTCGCACAAAATCGAGGACAACAAAGTTCGCGTTTCGTATACGCACGCCGGCCAGGGACTCGCGTTCAAAAACGGAACGAAGCTGCAAGGTTTCGCGCTGGCCGGCGACGACAAGGTTTTTCACTGGGCCGAAGCGATGATCGATGGCGACACCGTCGTCCTGTCCTGTGAAAAAGTCAGCAAACCCGCAGCGGTGCGGTATGCGTGGGCGACGAATGCGCCCTGGGCGAATCTATTTAACAAGGACGGATTGCCGGCGATCGCCTTCCGATCCGATTCCTGGTGATGCGATAAAGCCTTCGCGTCTAAACATTTCGGAATTTTAATGTCAAGATGACGTGACGAACGGCGTCGATTAGATAGTATCTCCTGAATCGCTCAGAACGGCGCCGGCGGCGCTGGGCCGGGAGCAACCCGTGGCGGAGCCGTGGAATGCCTGAAGAAAATCTGTGGTCATTGATCAGCCGGACGGTCAGCAATTCCGGCAGCATCGAAAAAGCCGTCTTCTATCTGCTCGTCGGATTTTCACTCGTCTCCTGGACGCTGGTGCTCTGGAAAATCTGTGCGCTATATGAATTGAAAAAGAACAGTCAGAAATTTCTCGCAGTCTTCAACAACGCGGACAGCTTCGGCGCTGTGATGAGCGCCGAACCGACGGTGGGTTCATCTCCGATGCTGTCGATCTTCAAAGCAGCGCTGCACGCCATGGAAGGCGCGAAAGCCGCCGTGGGCGCCCGCGCGCCGCTGGCGCTAGATCCAAAACAGATTTCTCCCAGGCCCGCGACGACGCCCGAAGAAATGGTGGTCGTCAGCATGCAGCACACTTCAAAAAATGAATTCATGAAACTGGGCGTTGGACTGGGCTTCCTCGCGACGATCGGAAGCACCTCGCCGTTCATCGGGTTGTTCGGTACGGTCTGGGGCATCATGGATACGTTCCGCGAACTGGGCAACGCGAAGTCCGCGAGCATCCAGGTCGTCGCGCCGGGCATTTCATCTGCCTTGATCGCCACGGCCGCGGGCCTCGCGGTCGCCATTCCGGCCGTCATGGCCTACAATTGGTTTCTGGGCCAGATCGACGACCAGCAGGACATTGCCGACTCATTCATCGAACGCCTCAGCGTGTTGATTCGCGCCAGCGGCTGGAAGGGTGCCGATCTGAAGCACGCGGCACCGCACTCATCGCCGGCTGCTCTCGGCCCGCTGACCGACGGCGCGCCTGCGCCGCACGTGAATCCCGCCGCGCCGCCGGTGGTCTACGAAGCGACGAGGACGGCGCAGCCATGAGCATGTCCGCCGCGCCCGCGGGAAGAGGCCGCCGCCGCCGTCCGATGGCGGACATCAACGTGACGCCGCTCGTTGACGTCATGCTCGTGCTGCTGGTGATTTTTATGATCACTGCGCCGGTGCTGAAGGACGGCATCGACGTCGATTTGCCGAAAGCAAGCGGCGGAACGAGCGGCGGAAAAAGCGCCGCACCATTCAGCGTGATTATCGACAGCAAGAGCCAGGTGCACTGCGCCGGACGCACGCTTGCGCCCGCCGACGTCCCCACCGAATTGCCGAAGCTGCTCAAAGGCCATGAAAAAGAAACGCTGACGCTGAAGGCACAGAAAAACCTGCCGTACGACGCCGTGGTGCGCGTGATCGCCATCGTGCGCCAGGCCGGCATTCAGGGAATCAGTATTGCGGTGGATAAAGATTAAGGCTGCGCCGGAAAAAGTTTTTCTCGGCCAATAAAAAAGCCCCGACTTTCATCGGGGCTTTTTCATGGAATGTATTCAGCGCGAGAGAAGGAGCCGGTAACCGAGGCCTGTCTGGTACTGCAGAGGTTGAGGACTACACTCGAGGGTTGTTACTGTAGTGGTGCTTTTTACTTCGGTAGGTCAGTCCTCGATTGTCGTCTCAATCTCCCGCGCCTGTTGGAATACACAGGTATAACGTTTGAAGGTCTCCTGGAATTCCATGTATTTCTGAAATTCTCAGGATCTTCTTAATTTTAGTCGCCGTCCCCATTTGCAACCCGTCCAGACGGATGTGGAGGAGGGGTTTCCAGGGACTCCGTCCATCCGAGTAGCACCCGGGAACGGCGAGTTCTCTCAATCTGTTGTCAAAAAGCCCGAACTTCGTCCTGCCCTTCCCTTGCCTTCCTTACTTCTACTTCCCTACTTAACCACCCAAAACGTCTTCAGTCAATTCTTAAAACAACCAACCGGTTGGTTTATTCCCATTTTTTCATCTTTATGTCAGAAGCGTTTTCCTCAGTGTTTCGTAAGCTGCCTTGGTACTTCCGGTTGCTGCTTCCTTCGCGCTCATTAGTTGGACGCCGCAAATCGCGCTCACCACCAGAAAACTTAGATTTTCTGCCAAAATATCTCCGCGCAGGTCGTGCTCCAGTTGCGCCTTCCGGATAAGCTCTTTCCAGAGCATGCACCAGCGCCCCCTAAGTACGTGCACTGCTGCACCTACTTTGTCTTTATCTGCCGGGAGTTCAGCGCACCATATCGCGAATATTCTCCCGTATGCCCAGTTTCCCGTTAAGCTTAATTCAGCTATGAGACGCAGGAGCCGATCGATCTTCTCGCGTGCCCGCCCATCGCCCGCCGCCAGCGTGAAAAAATGCTGGTCAAAGTTCGTCTCGACGTCGGCGAGAATCGCCAGCGCCAGCTCTTCTTTGCTCTTCCAGTGGTGAAAAAGCGCGCCCTTCGTGATGCCCGCCTCATCGAACAGATCGTACACGCTGGTGTTGTGATAACCCTTCGCCGCGAACAATTGCCGCGCAGCCTGCAGGATCTGCTCGCGCGTGTTGATGCCTCGCACTGAAATTCGCGTGGACGATTTCGTGGACGACATGCAGCCACCTCCGAAACGCGGGGAAACAAACCAACTGGTCTGTATTATCTACGCCCGATTTTCGAAAGTAGCAAGGATTTTAAACTTCGAACCGCCAGGACGCCAAGCCTTAGTTCGCCGCGCCTGTTTGCCCGTGCTGTTCATTCCACAACAGGCGATAGGTGGGTGAGATCGTGAGCAACTCGGCGTGCGGCGCGATGGCCTCGACGCCGCCGCCTTCCGCGAAGACCATGATGCGGTCGACGTTGCGCAGCGTGCTGAGCCGGTGTGCGACAATCAGGCTGGTGCGCGTCACGACGAGCTGGTCGAGCGCCTCCTGCACGCGGCGTTCGCTGAACGCGTCGAGCGCGCTGGTGGCTTCGTCGAGCAGCAATATCGGCGCGTTGCGCAGGACCGCGCGCGCGACCGCGATGCGCTGGCGCTGGCCGCCGGAGAACAACTCGCCGCCGCGCTCGCCGCACAGCGTTTTGTAGCCTTCCGGCTGCGCCATGATTTCGTCGTGGATCATCGCCGCCTTCGCCGCGGCCATCACCTCGTCGTCGCTTGCGCCGGGCCGCCCGTAGCGGATGTTGTCCATCACGCTGGCGTGGAAGAGGAACGGATTTTGATTCACCAGCGCCATCTGTCCGCGCAGAGTGGAAAATGTCACGCCGCGGATGTCCGTCCCATCAATCAGGATGCGTCCGCTGCTCGGATCGTAGAAGCGCAACAGCAGTGAAAGCAGCGTCGATTTGCCGACTCCTGTCCGTCCCACGATGCCAATGCGTTCGCCTGCGCGAATCGTCAACTTCAGGTCTTTCAACACCATGCCGCGGCCATAGTCGAAGCTGACGCCGTCGAAGATAATTTCTTTCTTCAGCTCGGGGCAGGCGACCGCGTTCGGCGCGTCGGTGATCGTCGGCTTGAGATCCAAAATCTGGAATGTGCGTTCGGCGGAAGGCAGGAACTCCGCGAGTTCACCAATCGTTCCCATCATCGCGCGAACGGGTCCGTAAAGCAGCCCAAGCGCCGCGACGAAGACCACGAAATTCGCAGCATCCAGCGCGGAATCCTGTACGTAACGGCTTCCACCGATCAACAGCACGCCCACGAGGCCAACCGACAACATGACCTGCGCCAGCGGGCTTTGCAGCGCACGGCTCATGTTTCGCCGCAGGCCGGTGCGGAACAAGCTTTCGGATTGTTTCGTGAAGTTCTCAGATTCCTTTTCCGCCGCGTCGTACGCATGAATGATGCGAATCCCGGCGAGGTTCTGCAGCATGGATTGAGCCAGGTCTGCCGTCTTTTCCTGATAGCGCTTCTGGTGGCGGGTGATGTTCTTGATAATGGCCTTGAAGGGCAAAATCACGATCGGCATGCCGACCGCGCCGATCAGGAAAAGATACCAGTCGTAGTAAAGCGCAAGCGAGACCAGGACAACGATGCGGAACGGCTGCTCAACGAAATCGAGGAAGATCTTGATCGTCTTGCGCAGCGCTTCGCCATCGCTGACCATGCGGCTGACCAGATCGCCCGTCTTCTGCTTGTCGAAGAACGGCTGGTCGAGCGTCAAAAGTTTGTGCATCACCTTTTCCATGGCATCGATGCGGATGCGTTGCGCCAGCCACGAGGCGATGTAAGCGTTCAGAAAATCAAAAACACAATTCAGGAACAAAACGACCAGAATCGTTCCGCACAAACCATAAAGGTAATGAATCCCATCGCCGAAGCGGGAAGTCAGGAAACTTTCGACCGCGATGCCGAGCTTGTCGGTCGCCGGCTTATGTTCGATGCGATTCAGAAAGGTCTTTACGAGCACCAGCGGCGAACTGCCAAAAATTGCAAGCCCCACCGCGGTCAGCATGTACCACACAAGCATCCAGCGATGCGGCAGGACGAGTTTTAAGGCGCGCCAGAGGTTTTTCATTTGAGCACCAACATGGAATCGCCATCATCCTTAGGCTTTTTCTTCGCGTCTTTCTCCCCGTCAATCTCGCGCGACGTCGTCGTGCCCTGATCGAAAGCCTTCGGCGGCGGCAGGCCTTGCTGCAGGCGCGCGTAGAGTTTCATGTAGCGCACGAAGCGGGTGAAGGCGCAGAAGCTGCAGACGGCCAGGCCGGGGATGCCGTCGAGGAAACCCAGCTTCAGGATGTACATCTTGAAAAATTCCCAGCCGGGGTGGAAGAAAAAATTCCAGATGTATGGCTTGCGGCCTTCGCGGTGGTAGCGCTCGGCAGCTTGCGTCGTGTAGCGGTTGAATCTTTGGAAATAGCGGTTCAGGCCGTCGGGTGCGCAGGTGATGTGGTCGAGCTTCGCGACCAGTCGTCCACTGCGGCCGGGTTTGCCGTCTTTTGTTTTCACTTCCACGTCGGCGTGAACATCGCGCTCGGCATAGCGGCCCATGTCGCGGCGGAAGAGGCGCTGGACGTCGTTGGTCTCCCAGCCGCCGTGGCGGATTTCGCCGCCGAGAAAAAAGTTGCGCCGCACGACGAAGTATCCGTCGAGTTCCGGGCCGCCGGCGCGTTCCAGATGGCTTTTGACTTCGGCGCGCAGTTCCGGCGTCATGCGCTCGTCGGCGTCGATGATGAAAACCCACTCGTTCTTGCACTGCGGAATGGCCCAGTTTTTCTGCGCGGCGGAATTGACGTATTCGTGCTGAACGACGCGCGCGCCGAATTTTTTGGCGATCTCGACGGTTTGGTCGGTGGAGAAACTGTCGACGACAAAAATCTCGTCAGCGAAATCGCGCACCGATTCCAAGCACGCCGGAAGGTTCACTTCCTCGTTAAAAACCGGAATCAAAATGCTCAGTTTCTCAGCCATGCCTCACCGTCTTCTGGGTATCGTCGATTACAGACGCCCAAGCGACGAAATACTTTAGCAGAATTCGGCAAGAAGAGCGAGCTAAGCGCGGGCAGCGCGCGTTCTCCGGCGGTAGCTGATGTACCACATCAAAACGAGCGGCCCCAGAATCGCAACCGGGACCATCCAACGTTTAAAAGAACCCCACAACGCGATCCACGACAGATGGCTGCGCCGCGCCGCAAGTTCTTCGGCGCGGATGGGTTGAAATGTCAGCGCGAAATCGTAGACGACGACC